>Ga0102924_1001926_pt1 | contig 23261 bp, 18 predicted proteins | sample PaiPotPPM11metaG_FD_80116 | JGI IMG/M metagenome (GOLD analysis project Ga0102924, IMG submission 80116) | Iron sulfur acid spring bacterial and archeal communities from Banff, Canada, to study Microbial Dark Matter (Phase II) - Paint Pots PPM... ...
CGGCGAGACCACCGAGGCGGCGGAGGCCGCGCAGCAGGCGCTCGCGGCCGCGGTCGACGCCCACGGCCAGGCGCGTCTCCGGGCGGAGCAGCTGGCCGAGCTCGAGCCGCGCCTCGAGGCGGCACTCGGTGCCTTGCGGCCGCTGCGGGAGCGGGCCGGGCAGATCCGTCATCTGGCGGACCTGGCCAACGGCACCGGGGGCGCGAACCAGTACAAGATGACGCTGTCCAGCTTCGTCCTGGCCGCCCGGCTGGAGGAGGTCGCCGCGGCGGCGAGCGAGCGGCTGCTCACCATGACCGCCGGGCGTTACTCGCTGGTGCACTCCGACGCGCGGAAGGGCAACGCGAAGGCCGGGCTCGGCCTGCTGGCCTGCGACGCCTGGACCGGCATTGACCGCGACACGGCCACGCTGTCCGGCGGCGAGACGTTCCTGGCCAGCCTGGCCCTGGCCCTCGGCCTGGCCGACGTCGTGACGGCCGAGTCGGCGGGGACCCGGATGGAGGCCCTGTTCGTCGACGAGGGCTTCGGCACCCTCGACGAGGACACGCTCGACGAGGTGATGAACGTGCTTGACGGCCTGCGCGCGGGCGGGCGCATCGTCGGCATCGTCAGCCATGTCACCGAACTCCGCCAGCGCATCCCCGCCCAGGTTCACGTCCGCAAGGGGCGCGCGGGAAGCCACGTGGAGATAATCGCCGGCTAGTGGTGCGCCCGGTAACACCCGGTAAAGGGCGAGTCGCCTTCGCACCCGGAATACCGGAATGCGAAGGCGACCCGCGGCTAACCGCTGGGCGCGGGCACTTACCTCCCGACCGCGAAGATGTACGTGCCCCAGTTGTCGTTGCCGTCCCACTCCGAAGTCGGCGGAATGTACTCCGTCGCCATCCAGATCTGCCCGGACTCCGGGTCGGGCCCGGCCCAGGAGTAGTCGCCCCACCGCGCGGTGTTGAACGGCGGTGCGTCGGAGAACGAGAAGTGCGGTCCAGAGCCCTGCGCCACGACCTCGATGCCCGGCCGGCCGAGCACGGAGAACGCCGCGCTGGGGTTCAGCGTCGGGCTGGTGATCGTGTAGACCATCGTGGCGGTCCCGTCGCGCCCCGCGTACACGGCCGGGTAGAGCAGGCTCGCGTTCCCGGCCGCGGCGACGTAACCCTGCCTGATCACCCGGCCGAACAAGGTACTGATCTCGAACCAGGCCGCGCCGTCCTTGGTCGCGGTGCCGCCGGTCGGGTTGACCGCCGCGTCGAGCGACGTCCACAGGTTCACGCTGCCGCCGGGTCCGGGCGTCACGTTCACCGGCGCGGACAGTCGGCTGTCGTCCGGGTTGAGCGCCGCCTCCGAGGTGATCGTGTTGCCGTTGAACGTGCTCGTCGACCCGTTCCCGGTCGACGGCGCGTTGACGGGGAAGGCGTAAGGCTCGCTCGGCAGCACCTCGCTCGTCAGCGCGGGCGTGCCCCTCCCGGTGGTGACCGCCGCCGTGTTGGTCAGCGTCCACAGCCCGAGCGTGGTGCCGAGCGCGTCGTTGCTGCCGTCCGCGTTGAACGGCACCGAGTTCACTAGGTACGCGGTGGGCGTGCCCGTGTTGATCGCCGGGTCGAGGCCGACGACCGGGTCACCGGCCAGCGACACGGGCGACGACTCGGCCCAGTTGACGGTCGCCGCCTCGTTGACCAGCTGCGACTTGGAGATGACCTGGACGATGGCGCCCTCGTAGTTCGACAGCGTCGGACCGCAGTACTCGTCGGTGGACATGACGAGCGCGTTGTTGTCGAAGCCGACCTTCGGCTGGTCGCCGAGGCACTGGCCGCCGAGCGAGGAGTCGAACTGGTACACCGCCGCGCCGCGCGCGTTGATGACGAGAACGTCGTTGACCGTGTTGGTCTCGGTGGAGTTCGGGCCGGCGGCGGGGAAGCTGATCACGGTGAAGTAGAACGACTGCGTCGCCGGGTCGAACAGGCAGCGCGGGTCGCTGAACGCGTTCGGGTCCTGGAACAGCGTCGGCTCGTTAAGCGGGCCGGTCAGCACGGCGCCGCTCTTGGTGTTCTCCTGCGCCACCGAGTTGACGATCTCCCACACCGCGTCGGGCGTGCCCTTGATCGTGTGGTCGGGGCCGACGCACAGGCCCTGGTCCGGCGGGGTGAGGAAGCCGTAAAGCTTGTCGTTGATGAGGTCGTTGAGACCGTCGAACGCGTGCGTCACCGAGGTCCTGGACCTGGCCACGCTCGCGGCGGACACCGACGCGGCGCCCGCGCCCGACGCCTGCGCTGCGGGGTTAGGACCGCCCGGCGACCTGGAACTCGTCAGGACCCGCGAAATGCTGGGGTTCTGGATCGCGGCGGAGGGCGCGACCGGCTTGAACCCGGCGACGCCGCTCGCCGAGGCGGCGAGCTGGGTCGCCTGGCTGATGGCGCCGCTGAACGTGGCGGCCCCCGTGCTGGCCCCCGTGCTGGCTGACGTGAGCGTCGCGGCTGGCTTGAGCGTGGCGGCCTGCGAGGTGACCGCCGGCACGGCCGCGAGGCAGGCGAGTGCCCCCACGGCGGCGAGAATCGACATTCGTTTCACTGACCCGAATCCTCCCTGCATGCGATTTTTGTCGCATGTGACGTAAGAGAGCCGATAACGGCGTGAGATAAGCGCGTTTGTTGGTATTCGCGCGGTGAACGCGATCTTGATGGAGTATCTAGCTCAATGTCAATACGCGGACACGGTAAGTGAGTGACGTGAACAAGTCAGAGCGATAGCAAATGGCTCATGAGACCAAAGTTACAACAAAAAGAAGAAACCCTGACAAAACCGAGATACGGAACGGGTGCGTGCGCAGTGTTTCCAGCACTCGCCTCCGGCGCGCTGGACCCGCCGTGTCCTCCCTCGTCGCTAAGTCGCTCCTTCGTCGCTCCCTCGCTCCTCAGTCCGGGCACGGCGGCGCGCGCCTCCGGCTCGCGCTCGGTGTTACCCACACTCGCCTCCGGCGCGCTGGACCCGCGCCTTCGGCTAGCGCTCGGAACCGCCGCCCCGCCCGGTCGAATTCGCCGGATATGACCGGATATGTAAGGTTATCGAACTGTAATTTTTCTCGCCTCGCCCGGTTGACCTGCGAATACCTGGGAAAATCTCGTCGCGGGGTCTCGTCTGATACCGGGGACCCGGATTAGCATCATGCCTTGGAGTAGAACGAAACCCCTGACTGAAACCGCCCGGGGGACGGCGGACAGGCGTGTCAGGCTTCGAATGGGTGGAGGGGGTTCCGGCATGTCGGTTCCTGCTGTGCGGCGGGTGGTCGTTGGAGTGGATGGCTCCGTCGAGTCGGCCGCGGCGCTTCGCTGGGCCTTGCGCGAGGCGTCCCTCCGGGGCGCTGAGGTGCACGCGGTGCACGTGCGGGAGGAGCACTGCCACAGCTTCGCCAGCTACGCCGTGCCCGCCGCGTCCGCCGCGGAAGCTTCCGCGGCGGAAAACAAGGCCATCGACCTCGAGGACTTCGTGCGCTCGGCCAAGGCCGGCCAGGCGCTGGGCGTGGCGGTCCACGTCGAGGAGGTGCAGGGCCTGGCCGCCCGGGTGCTGCTCGACCGCTGCGCGGGCGCGGACATGCTGGTGCTCGGCACCTCGAGCGACGTGCCCGGCGCGCTGCGCTCGGCCGGACCGGTGATCCGCGCGTGCCTGCGCCGAGCGCCCTGTCCGGTCGTCGTCATCGGCGCCGCCCAGGACCCGATGCAGCGCCGCGAGGCCGCGGCCCGGGTGGCGAACGAAGAGCGCGTCAAGGTTCCCGCCGGCGTCTAGCGTCAAGCGGGCCGGCGTATCGTAGCGATCATGGATTCAGCCGCTACCGACGCGCCCGTTGTCAGCGACAACCCGACCGCGTCGCGGTATGAGCTGCGCGTCGGGACCGACCTCGCCGGCTTCGTCGAATACCGGCTGCGCGCGGGCGACACGATGATCAGCCTCGTGCACACCGAGATCGAGCCCGCCTTCCAGGGTGCCCACCTGGCCACCCAGCTGGCGCGCTTCAGCCTCGACGACGCCCGCGCCCGCGGGCTTGCCGTGCTGCCGTTCTGCCCGTACATCGCGTCGTGGATCAAGAAGCACCCCGACTACGCCGACTTGGTACCGCAGGACCGCCGCGCCGACTTCGGCCTGTGACTCCCACGTTGACCCGGGTATGGCTGCCCGAGTCCCCAGCTAGCTTCGGCCCCCTGCCGCCCGGGATCGAGGCCGACGTCTGGGACGGCGGCGACGACCTGCCGGAGAGCGCGGACCAGGTCGAGTTCGTGGTGCTCCCGCTCGACGTGTCGACGGAGTCGCTGCGGAAGCTCGCCGGGCTGCCCAGGCTGAAGACGATCCAGATCCTCTCCGCGGGCGCGGACCACGTCCTGCCCTACGTGCCCGCCGGCGTCACGCTCTGCAACGCCCGCGGCGCGCACACCGCCGCCACCGCCGAGTGGACGGTCGGCGCCATCGTCGCGGCCCTGCGCGACTTCCCCCGGTTCGCCGTCGCGCAGCGCGATGGCCGCTGGGACTACGCGCGCAGCGAGTCGGTCGGCGGCAAGCACGTGCTGATCGTGGGCTACGGCGACATCGGCGCCGCGGTCGAGCGCCGGCTCGCCGGCTGGGACGTCACGGTCGAGCGGGTCGCGCGGCACGCCCGCGACGGCGTCCACCCCATCGCCGAACTGCCGGAACTGCTGAAGAAGGCCGACGTCGTCGTCATCCTGCTGCCGGTCACCGACGAGACCAGGAAGCTCGTCAACAAGGACTTCCTCGCCGCCATGAAGGACGGCGCGCTGCTCGTCAACGCCGCCCGCGGCGTGATCGTCGACACGGACGCCCTGGTCGAGGCCCTCGCCGACGGCCGCCTCAGGGCCGCGCTCGACGTCACCGACCCGGAGCCGCTGCCCGCCGGCCATCCGCTGTGGCAGTCGCCCGGCCTGCTGCTCACCCCGCACGTCGGCGGCGCCGTTTACGAGGCCCGCGACCGCGCCTACCGTGTTGTCAGCGAGCAGCTCGCCAGGCTCGCCGCCGGAAAGCCCCTATTGAACGTGATTGGCAGCGACGGATATTAAGAACATTGTCCGCGACGGTCGCCGTCACGCCCGATATGCCGAGGACGAGATCCCCGAAAAATATTGAGGGTCATACGGGGCGGATATAGCCACCTCCGTCACTCAATCATGATTCCGGCAGGCAAACGTCGCTAATAAATGCCGATAAATCGGGGCAAGTTGCGGTGCTCCGCAGCGGTTTCCCTCGGTTGACCCGCGATCATGACACCGGACAGCCCTTGTGGCCGGCTGAGTAAGCCCACGGCGAACGCCAACACGCAAACCCGCAGGTAGACAGCCCAGCCCGCACCCTGACGCCGATCGGGTGCGGGCCGGTATGTCACGAACCCGTCACGGCCCTACCATGGGGACATGACCCGACCTCCCAGTGAGGCCGAAACCCGGCCAGTCATCGTCTCCGTTGATGATGATCCCAGTGTGTCTCGAGCCGTCGCCCGTGACCTGCGCAAGCGGTACGGCGAGCGGAACAGGATTGTCCGCGCCGAATCCGGTGAGCAGGCCCTGGACGCCCTACGACAGATGAAGCTCCGCGGCGACCAGGTCGCCGTCCTAATCGCGGACTACCGGATGCCGGGGCTCACCGGCATCGAATTCCTCGAGCGGGCGATGGACGTCTACCCGTACGCCCGCCGCGTCCTGCTCACCGCCTACGCGGACACGAGCGCGGCCATCGACGCGATCAACGTCGTCGACCTCGACCATTACCTACTCAAGCCATGGGACCCGCCGGAAGAAAAGCTCTACCCGGTCATCGACGAGCTGCTCAAGGCCTGGCAGCGGGAAGACCGCAAGCTGGTCAAGGAGGCCAAGCTCGTCGGGCACCGGTGGTCCGCGCCGTCCGCTGACCTGCGGGACTTCCTGGCCCGCAACCAGGTCCCTTACCGCTGGTACTCCTCGGACACCCCGGAAGGCGAGCGGCTGCTCGCCGCCGCGGGCGCGGGCAGCCATCAGCTCCCGGTGCTCATCACCGCGGACGGCGAGCCGCTCATCATGCCGACCAACGCCGAGGTAGCGGCCAAGGTCAACCTGTCGACGATCCCCGAGCACGACTTCTACGACTTGATCGTGGTGGGCGGCGGACCCGCGGGCCTCGGCGCGGCGGTCTACGGCGCGTCGGAAGGCCTGCGCACCGTCCTGGTGGAGGAGTTCGCCACCGGGGGACAGGCGGGCCAGTCGTCGCGGATCGAGAACTACCTGGGCTTCCCCGATGGCGTGTCCGGCAATCAGCTCACCGAGCGCGCGCGGCGGCAGGCCGTCAAGTTCGGCGCCGAACTGCTGACGACCGTCCAGGCGACGAGCCTCGAGATCAGCGGTCAGGCCAGGAAACTGCGGCTGTCCGACGGCGGCTCGATCAACGCCAAGGCGGTCATCCTCGCGACCGGCGTCTCCTACCGGCAGCTGCCGGCGCCCGGCTGCACGGAGATGACCGGGGCGGGCGTCTACTACGGCGCGGCGCTCACCGAGGCCGAGGGCTGCAAGGACCAGGACGTCTACGTGGTCGGCGGCGCGAACTCGGCCGGCCAGGCCGCCGTCTACCTGGCGCGGTTCGCCCGCTCGGTGACCATGCTGGTGCGCTCGCCGTCGCTCGAGGCGTCGATGTCGTACTACCTCATCCAGCAGATCGCGGGCATTCCCAACATCACCGTCCGCCCCTGCACGGAGGTGGCCGAGGCGCTCGGCGAGGGGCACCTGCAGCGGCTCACCCTCCGCGACCTGGCCAAGGGCACCACAGAAATAGTCGATGCCGGTCAGCTGTTTATCTTCATCGGAGCGGCGCCGCGCACGGCGTGGCTCGACGGCGTCCTGGCCCGTGACAATCACGGCTTCGTGCTTGCCGGACCGGACTTCGAACAAGAAGAGACCGGCTGGCCGCTCGACCGCGCGCCGTACCACCTGGAGACCAGCGTCCCCGGCGTGTTCGTCGCCGGCGACGTCCGGGCAGACTCAGCGAAGCGGGTCGCCTCGGCGGTAGGGGAGGGCGCCATGGCGGTCATGTTGGTGCACAGGTATTTGGAAACGCTGTTACCTGGAGAAGCAATGGCAGTAATCGTGCAATGTGACCCGGCGGAGCTGCGCACGCTGTTCCTGTTCGAGAAGCTCACCGACGAGCAGCTCGGACGGCTGTGCACCGAAGGCCACGTGGAGATCATCGAGCCGGGCCCCGTCTTCACCGAGGGCGACCCGGCGCAGAACCTCTACGTGCTCATCGAGGGCACGCTGGTCACGTCGAGGAAGGTAAGCGGCGACGATGTCGAGGTCGCGCGGACCAGCCAGCGGGGCGTCTACTCGGGCGCCTTCATGGCCTACCTCGGCGACCGGGTGCCGCAGCTCTACCCGAACTCGCTGCGGGTCACCGAGCCCACCCGGTTCTTCGTGCTCGGCGCGGAGTGCTTCTACCAGATCATGAACGAGTGGTTCCCGATGGCGGTCCACCTCCTCGAGGGGCTGTTCATCGGCGGCCAGAAGTCCAGGGAGATGATCGGGCAGCGGGAGCGGCTGCTCGCGCTCGGCTCGCTCACCGCCGGGCTGACCCACGAGCTCAACAACCCGGCGGGCGCGGCCGTCCGCGCGACGGCCAGCCTGCGCGAGCGGGTCACCGGGATGCGCGGCAAGCTGCGCCTGCTCGCGGCGGGCAAGTACCCGCGGGCCAGCCTCGAGACGCTCATCGAGCTGCAGCAACGGGCCGTCGAAAAGGTCGGCAAGGCGCCGGAGCTCGACCCGCTCGAGACGTCGGACGCCGAGGACCTGGTCTCCGACTGGCTGGAGGACCACGGCTGCCGCGACGCCTGGCAGCTCGCCCCGGTCTTCGTCCAGGCGGGCATCGACCCCGCGTGGCTCGACCAGGTGCACGACATGGTCGGCGAGGAGATGCTCGAGCCCGCGCTGCGCTGGCTGAACTACACGGTCGAGACCGAGCTGCTGATGAACGAGATCGAGGACGCGACCACCAGGATCACCACGCTGGTCGGCGCGGCCAAGCAGTACTCGCAGCTCGACCGCGCGCCGTTCCAGGTGGTGGACGTCCACGACCTGCTGTCCAGCACGCTGCTGATGATGTCCGCCAAGCTCAAGGGCATCACGATCGTCAAGCAGTACGACAAGACCCTGCCGAAGATCCCCGCCTACGCCACCGAGCTCAACCAGGTATGGACCAACCTGATCGACAACGCCGCGCAGGCGATGAACGGCCAGGGCACGCTCACCATCCGCACCGCGCGGGACGACGACTGTATTCTCGTCGAGATCGGCGACACGGGCCCCGGCATACCGCCGGAAGTGCAGCAGCGCATCTTCGAGCCGTTCTTCACCACCAAGCCGGTGGGTGAGGGCACCGGGCTCGGACTCGACATCGCGTGGCGGATCGTCGTCAACAAGCACCACGGCGACCTGCGCGTGGAGTCGGTTCCCGGCGACACCCGCTTCCAGGTCCGCCTTCCCATCCAGCCCAGTCAGGAGAACCCATGACACAGCAGATCGCAGGCGTCGACCCCGCCGTCCCGCCGAGCGGCACCGGCTGCGTCGAGTGCGAAGCGGCCGGCGGCTGGTGGCTGCACCTGCGCCGCTGTACCCAGTGCGGCCACATCGGGTGCTGCGACACCTCGCCGTCGCAGCACGCCACCGCGCACGCCAAGGCGACCGGCCACCCGGTCATCCGGAGCTTCGAGCCGGGCGAGGACTGGTTCTGGGCCTACCCGAGCGAGGACTTCTACGAGACGGGCCCGCGGCTCGCCGACCCGCAGCACCACCCGGTGGAGCAGACCGTGCCAGGGCCTGAGGACCGGGTGCCCGCGAACTGGCGGACGAAGCTCAACTCGTGAACGTCGTAACCCGCGGCTTCACCGGGCGCAGGAGGGACGATCCCAAGCTGCCGCCCGGCCAGTACCTCGAGCGTGGCTTCCCCATCCTGCAGGCGGGCCCGACACCGCCGGTCAACCTCGCGACCTGGACGTTCACGATCACGACGGAGACCGGCGACTCGACCAGGTGGGACTGGAAGCAGTTCACCGCGCTGCCCGCCGAGGACATCAGGACCGACATTCACTGCGTCACCCAGTGGTCCAAGCTCGACACCCACTGGCGCGGCGTCTCGCTCGACACGCTGCTCGAGGGCATCGAGACGCAGGCAGGCTACGTCATGGCGCGCAGCTACGGCGGCTACACGACCAACGTGCCGCTGCCCGACCTGCGCGACGGCAAGGCCTGGATCGCCTACTCCTACGACGGCAAGCCGCTCCACCCGGAACATGGCGGCCCGGCGCGGCTGCTGGTGCCGCACCTCTACTTCTGGAAGTCCGCCAAGTGGGTCACCGGCCTTGACCTGATGCTCCACGACAAGCGCGGCTTCTGGGAAGAACTCGGCTACAACGACTACGGAGACCCGTGGCGCGAGCAGCGGTACCAGGGCGACTGAGCTCCCGACCAAGCCCGTGGCTGGTCGCGACCGTCAGGGAGACCAGGGACGAGACCGCGACCGCCCGCACGATCGCCTTCGACGCCCCCGGCTGGCCGGGACACCAGCCCGGCCAGCACGTCACGGTCAGGCTCACCGCCGAGGACGGCTACTCGACGCAGCGCGACTACTCGATCGCCAGCGCTCCGTACCCCGCGGGCGACGCCGACTCGGAACGCATCGAGATCACCGTCCAGCGCCTCAAGGACGGCGAGGTCTCCCCGTACCTGACGGAGATCGCCGAGCCGGGGGACCAGCTTGAGCTGCGCGGCCCGATCGGCGGCTGGTTCACCTGGCCCCAGGCGGACCCCCGCCCCCTGCTGCTGCTCGCGGGCGGCTCGGGCGTCGTCCCCCTGATGGCCATGATCCGCACCCACGCGCAGGTCAAAAGCCAGGCCCCCGCCCGGCTGATCTACAGCGCCCGCACCCCCGCCGACGTCATCTACGCCGACGAGCTGTCAGAACGGGTGCGTGATTCCCCCCTGGCCGTCACCTATCTCTACACGCGCAGCGACCCTGGGGCCCTCCACGCGAGCAGCAACCCCTCAGCGCCCAAGCCCCCGCAGGCACAAGGCGCCGCCTTGCTCCGGGCCCCCGTGGTCCACGCGGGCCGCCTGAACGCGAGGGTCCTAGCCGAAGCCGCCTTCCCCCCGTCATGGAACCCGCTGATCTTCGTCTGCGGCCCTTCTGGCTTCGTGGAGGCCGCCTCGGCCCTCCTGATCGCCGCCGGCCACCCCCCGTTCACCATAAAAACGGAACGCTTCGGCCCCAGCTAACCCACTGTGTTTCCCGCGCTCACCGCGGGCGCGTGGTCGGTCCCCGCGCTGGCGCTTTCACTTCGGTTCCCCCGCCATCGCGTCCCCGCCCGCCCTCAGGCCCCGCCCCGCGCAGGCTCGCAAATATCCGGCTTGCTGCGGTATGCCGCATTGATCCCCGCCCCTTACGTGGAAACTTTGCATTAGATGGAAATTTCGCATGCATAGCGCATACTTTTATTCCACATAGTGCAAAGTTTCCATGTTAACGCCCTCGTCAGTGCGGACTGACGAGGCCGTCAGCGCTCGCCTGGTCCGTGCTGCCCTTAACTTCCTAACATCGGGCCCAGCGGGCTCAGTGATCCACCATATTGGCCCTAGCCGGCCAACAGCCTCGATAACAGCAAGAAGCGGCCCCGGTCGAAGGGCTACGCGACCTTGGGCGCCGCGCCTAACGAGGAATTCGCCCTCGGACGGCTCACGGGTAGAGCGTTTCGAGGTACGCGGCGACCCCGTCCTCGTCGTTGCTGCCGATGACGTGGGTGGCGGCGGCGAGGACCTCCGGGTGGGCGTTCGCGACGGCGCAGGACGTGCCGGCCCAGGTGAGCAGCGGCAGGTCGTTGGGCATGTCGCCGAACGCGATGACCTCCTCGCGGCCGATCCCTTGCCCGGCGGCGAGTTCGGCGACGACGCTTGCCTTGGTGACGCCGAGCGCGGCCGCCTCGACGAGCCCCTTGGAGTTGGAGTGCGTAACGCTGACCAGGCCGTCGAGGGCAGGGAGGGCCAGCGCGAGCAGGTCGTCGCAGCTGTAACCGAAGTGCCTGCCGAGCAGCTTGGACGCAGGCCGCCCGAACAGGACGTCGTCGGCCACACGCGGTATCGAGGAGTTCACGTCCCAGTTGAGCGCCTGGTAGAGCGCGTCGGCGGCGTGCCCGTCCGGATATTCGATCGCGATCCCGATGCCGGGCACGGCGGCGCGCAACGCCGTCGCGGCCGCGGCGAGCGTCGCCGCCGGGATCAGGTGCAGCGCCTCGACGGTATCGGTCCGCAGGTCGTAGGAGAGCGCCCCGTTGGCGCAGATGGCCGTGCCCCGGTGCCCGAAAACTTCCGCGATCGGCCGCATCATCCGCGGCGGCCGCCCGGTCACCAGCACGAACCGTGCTCCCGCCGCCTCCACCCGCGCGAACGCAGCGACGGTCCTCGGCGAGATCGTCCCGTTGCTACGGATGATCGTCCCGTCGAGATCGGTCGCCACAAGCAACGGAAAGCCAACCACAATGAATGAGCCTAACCGGACCGGCCACGTGGTAGCGCCGAGACCGTCGCCGCCCCTCGACACCTCGACACCTCGACACCATCGGCGAAAGGATAGAGAGATGGGACGCAGCGGACAAGCCCGGCAGACCCTTACCGCGATCGTCGAGGCGGACCCGGGTCGCGTGTGGGACGCCCTGCTCGAGAGCTTGCCGTATGTCACGCCGCGGATGCGCGAGATGATTACCGCTTCGGATGGCTCGGTGCGCTTCCCGGCCGACGCCACCGGAATCTACGTGGAGTCCGACAACGAGCAGCGCACGCTGGCGCTGTCCGGCCAATGGTGGTTCCGAGGCGTATACCGCGTGGGCCAGGAAGGTTCTCACGCGCTGGTGAGCTACCAGGTATTCAATGTGGCACCTGCCGCCACGCGCTGGCTGGTTCCGCTGGTAGCCGGGTCCGCGCTGCGAGCCAGCGCCCGGCCGCAGTTCGAGCAGGTGCTCGCGAGCATCGCCACCCGGCTCGACTGCCCGGTCCGGCTGGTGGGGTGACCGTTGGCCCTGACCGTGAGCCTCCTTATCCTGCCTTCCCGCCGACGCACCAGCGTGATTGAGGGTCAAAGCGTGGAAAAGACAGAGGCAGCACCCATTCTGGCCCCACAAAATAGAACAAACTGTCCGCTGATGTGCCGCCCTGGCGTGATCGCGGGTCTAAATTGGCGATATTCGCCGCGGATGACCCGCAATGACGGAAACAGCCACCCGAAGCGCGGGTGTAAAGCGGGGCGAAGTCCCGTAAACGGGACGGCGTGCGGGGTCGCTCACCCGGATGACCCGCAATCTCAGGCCCCGACCCCGTGGCAAGCGGCCGAAACCGCGGGCTCACCAGGATGGAAAAGCTCGGTAATGTTCCTGGAGGGCGGCTCTCGCGACTGGATTTCGCACCCGCGCACTCGGGTGAGGTGGCGGCGGCGCGGGGCGAGCCGCAAGCGCCTGCGCCGCCGCCACGTTCTCGGGATAGGGCCGAGTAAGCCTGTCGGGGGATGCGTTAACTATTCTCGCTTACTTAAGCCGTTCTAGCCGCTTATATCGATTGCAGTGTTTCCGCGTTAACGTTTTGTTGACCGGAAGGTCCTTTCCGCCGCTTGCCCGCCAGTCCGCGATGCGCACCAGGGTCTCCAGGTAGGCGAGGACGAAGGGTCCGTGCCGCTCACGCAGGGCCCGCACCGCGGCGGTCCAGGAGGCCGGGCCGGCGGGGTCGAACTGGGCCAGGTCGACGGTGAGCGTCGTCGGCGGCTGGCCGAACATGAGCGGGATGTCGCTCGTCGCCCCCTGCTCCGCGCCGAGGATCTGGGCAGGGTCGCGGACCTGCACGCGCAGCAGTCCGTGGTGAGCGAGGACCAGGTACCGGGTGAGGTCGGGTTCTGGCGAGTCCGCGAGCAGTTGCCGCAATGGGCCGTCGATCAGCAGCAGCGAGGCGAGTTCGTGCCTGAAGGGCGCACCGCCCGCGAATTCCAGGTGGCCGTTGGTGCCCGACTTGGCCCACGGGCGGCCCGCCGCGATCGCGCCCGCGTCGGACTCTTCCGCCAGCGCGCAGAGGGCGTCCTGCCAGGTGGGGTGCGCCTTCCCCGCGTCGTGGAGGTAGCCGGCCACGACGGCCGCGCGCGCGGCCCGCGACGTGATCGCGGGGTCGATGGCCGCGACCAGCGCCGCGGCCTGGTCGCGGACCTGCTCGCTGTGCTCGTCGAGCGCCTGCCACTTCCGTGGTGCCGCGCTCTCCGCGCCGGCCGCGGCCAGCTCGGGACTCCCCGGCACCGGACGTCGCGACGCCGGATCGAAGCCGGTCTCCGGCTCGTATCCGCCGTCCGCCGCGTCAACGAGCAGCAGCTCAAACGGCCGTGGCCGCCAGCGGGGATCCGGCCAGGCCCGGCACCATTCCCCGGCCGCGTGATCCATCCGCCAGACCGGCCGGCTCCCGGCGAGCCCGGCCGCCTCCCCGATCGGGACGCGGCAGCGGAACTCGGGCGCGGGATGCCGCACCTCCGGGCCCGGCGCCCCCGCGTCGTCGGCCGCTTCCCACGTCGCCCAGGCGACTTCGACGTCCAGGTCGCCGGCGTCGAGCAGATAGGGCGCGACGTCCAAATCCGCTGACGGGTCGGACAAGTCGGACAGCGCGGGCGACGTGTCAAACAGCGCCGAGAACTCGGCGGGCGACAGGACAGGAACCTCGACCGCGGCGGAAGGCGCGGCAAACGTCAAAACGGTCGCCGCGGGCAGTTCCAGGCCCGACGCCGCTTCTTCCGTCGTGACCACGATCCGCCCCGCGTCCGGCGGCGGCCCGAGGGCGTCCGCGAGCCGCGCCGCCCGCTCCGTGCCGCGGAACTGAGAGTGCAGCAGGGTCACGGCCGCAGGCCCGCCGCGCAGCCGCCGGTACGCCGCTTGGGCGTCCGCCCGGCCGGGCAGCACCGCCAGGGTCACCGTGCCCGCCCGGTGCCGCTCGCGTACCGCCGCCGCGACGGCCTCGGGGCCGCCGCCCGCACGGTGCGCGAGCCGCTGCGCCGCCGCACGAGAGGAAGCAAGGAGCGTCAGCCCGAACGGTTCCGCGGTGCCCCACCGGGCGGCCCATCCGGCCAGCCGGCGCAGGGTCGCGGCGGCCGCCCGGCAGCGCTCAGGCGAGGGGAGTACCCACTGGGCGCCGTTGGTGACCAGGGCGAAGTCGATCGGGTACAGCGCGGGCCCGGTACCGTAGCCGCGGTTCAGCGCCTTCGCGGCCAGCGTGTCCACCGTGCCGACGACGATCGCCGGCCGGTGCATGTTCTCCCGCCAGTCTCCGACGTCCTCGCTCCGCGCGCCGAGCGCCACGTGCAGCGCGACGGGCCCGGACAGCTCGAGCGCGGCGAGCCACCGCTTGACTTCACCGGCCGTCGGCTCAAGCGGCGACCGCGGCGGCAGCGCCCAGATCAGCCGCCGTGGTGTCCGCGCGATCACCGGGCCGGGACCGTACAGGCGCCGCCACAGCCAGGCGAGGATCACTCCGCTCGGGCCGGTCCCCGCCGGGACGCTGAGCTCCGCCGTAAGGCCGGTCGCGGCGATCCGCGCCAGGTCCGGGTGCGGCGGTCGCCCGGTCGCCGCGTGGTGCAGCTGATCAAACGTCGGCGCCTGCGGTGCGGTCATCCTCCAAGCATGGACCCCCCCAGCATGGATCCGTCCAGGTTGGATAGCGGAAGCGCCGCAAACCCAGAGAAAACCTTCAGGAAGAATGTCGAACGATTTTGGGTAGTCGAACGTCTTGCATAGTAAGCGAGGAAGGCCCTGGCCCGGAGTTATGCGGGCGAGGGCGGCGGCCGAAGGGCGGACGTCGTATGAGCGGATTCAGCGTCAAGCGGGACGCGTTCCAGTTGATGGCCCTGGTACCAGAGCACCTTGTCGGCCTGCCCGCCGACGACGAGTGGGCCGCCTGGCTCACGAGCACGACCGTCGACGGGCGGACGTCGGTCGTGCTCATCTCGATCAGCGTCACCGCGCTCGACCCGCCGTCGGGCACGCCAAAGGCGAAGGCGTGCGAGCCGCTCGCGACGCGGGTCAAGTCCAGGTACCGGAACAACACCGCGCTCGTCGAGGAGTTCACGACGCCGGGCGGCCAGGACGCGGTCAGCGTGCGCCGCGTGGTCACCCAGCGGATCAACGGCCGCGAGGTCACGACCGGGCAGGCCCAGGCGCTTGTCGTCTACCCGGGGCCCGGCGCGCTCGGCGTCGTCAGCGGCGTGGCCCTCGACCCCGACGACCTGGACCGCGCCGCGGTCCTCGTCACCGAGATCGCCGCCGGGATGACGGTCACCAGCGCGTCAGCGGCGGCCTGACGCCGAGCCAGCGGGCCAGGGCCATCCCGACGCTGCCGGCGGCCACGACCGCGACCGCCCAGCCCACGACCCGCCGGGCCCGCCCCGCGATCTTGGCTGGCCGGGCCGGCGCGACGGTGACCTGACGGCCTGCGCCCGTGCGACTGGCACCGGTACCGGTGCGACCGCCATCCGTGCGACTGGCCTGCGAACGACTAGCCGCCGAACGACGATCCGCGGCGCGCCGGCCGGCCTCGACGGACGTGAGCAGGCCGCGGTGCATGAGCACCCGGTCCTCGGCGTCTTCCGCGTGGGCGACGGCGCCCTTGAAGGCGTCGAGCATGCGCTGCGCCTCCGCCGGGTCGATCACGTCCTGCGCACCGGTCATGCACGCGACCAGCCGCCTCCTGGCAGCGTCGGCGATTCTCCGGGCCTGCCGTACTTCCCGATCATGCTCGATCGCGTCACCGAGATCGCTGATCAAAGCGTCCCCCACTCTGAGCACTGGAAATCACCTGCCTTTCAATGGCAAGCCTACCATAGTCACAGTAGATTCCAGTAATTTCCAGAAATTCCATCGCCCTCAGGGGTCACTTGGGGACGCGGAACCGGGCCAGGTGCGCCATGAACGACTGATGCGCTTCCCAGCCGTCGGGGAACTTCACCGGCACGCCAAGGTGCACCGGCTCGGTCGAGGGGTGCGCGTCGAGCAGTTCCGGAATGCCCGCGCGCGCCACCACGACGCACGCGTGCCGGTGCCGCGAGGCGAGCACGCACAGCCGCCCCGCCTCCAGGTGGAACGCGGTCGCGTCGCGCCGTCCCGACAGCGGGTGCAGCATGATCAGGACGTCGAACTCGCGCCCTTGCAGCCGGTTCGCGGTGTCTGCGACCACCCTCGTCACGTCCCGCCCATTCTCGCTGAGCCCAGTGTTGCTAAGCACGGGGTACGCCGCCGCCCGGGCCGCGAGCGCGCGCCGCACGGCGGCCGCCTGGTCGCGGTGCGCCACGCCGATCGCGATACGGGCGGCCGTGACGTCGCGCGGCCCCCGTTCCGAGACCGTGACCGCGCCGCGCAGCAGCAGCCGGGCCGCCAACTCCGCACAGGCGTCGACCGCCTCCGCGTCGGTGCGCAGCGTGTGCCGGTGCGGTAGCTCCAACAGCGCCCAGCCGCTGTCGGCGGCGGTCTGCAAGGCAAGATCAAACGCGCTCATCCCGAACGGATGCGTGTTCCACCCCATCGCCCGCTCGCTGAGCCCGGTGGCGGCGCTGAAGCCGCTGAACGGATAGAACGCCGAGGAGACCACCGGCGCCGCCGTGGCGGGCAGCCGCCAGGAGACGGGCAGCGTGTGCACGGGGATTTCCGGGTTGTTGGTGAGGAGCACCGCGACGGCGCTGGACATCGGGTCCCAGTTCAACCCGAGCCAGCGTTCCGTCTCCACGGTGGAGAACGGGTCGAGCTGCCCGGGATCCCCCACGAACAGCGCCTTGTCAAACCGGTGGGCGATCCGCAGCAGCGCGTCGGAACGCATCTGGTAAGCCTCGTCGACGATCGCCCACGGCCAGCGCGCGCCCGAGTCCGCCATAGTCGCCCACTTGGCGGCGGTGGCCACGGTGACCGGGTGGTCGACGAGGTCGGCGACGGCGGTGCTCACGGTGACGTTCTCGTGCCGGGCGACGCGCTCGGCCGGCGTGTAGTCCTGCGCGGACAGCCGGCCGATCCGCAGGACCCCGTGGTCGCCCGCCATCCGGTCGATCAGGTCGTCGACCTGTTCGTTGGTCTGGCCGACGACAATCACCCGCTCGCCGCGCTCGGCCAGGCTCGCGGCCGCGGCGACCACCAGCGTCGACTTCCCCGCCCCAGGCGGGGAGTCGACGACGACCCCGCGCTCGGCCCGGCCCAGGTCGGCGAGGATCGCGTCGGTCACTGTGTTTCCCGCCCTCGCCTCCGGCGCGCTGGACCCGCCGTGTCCTCCCTCGTCGGTCGTCCGCTCCTTCGTCGCTCCCTCCCTCCTCAGTCCGGGCACGGCGGCGCGCGCCTTCGGCTCGCGCTCAGTGTCTCCCCGCTCGCTCACGACCAGTCCTCCCGCGCGTCCTCGTCGTCGGGCACGTACTCAGGCGGCGGGCCGCCGTGGGTCCATGGCGTTTCCGTTATGTCAGGGAACTTCGCCGCGGGCTGGAAGTCGTCGCGCAGCGACGTGTAGGTGACGTGCTCGCCCACGGCGGGCACGCTGCCCGGCGGCGGCGTCAGCGACCGGCCCATGCCGCCCTTGAGCTCGAGGACGACCGTGGTGCCGCGCCCAGCGCGAACAGCCCCAGCCCGAACGGCACTGCCGCCCGGGGTCCTCGCGATGACCGTCGCCTGCTGGCCCGGCCGGGCCGGGGACCTGAGCACCGCGCCGGGCTCGAATAGCACCTCGTCGTTCGTCGCCACCGTGACCAGGGGACGAAGCACGGGCCGCTTGCCGCTCCACGTGTCAAGGCGCGCCTCGTCCGCCTCGACGACCTCGCCGGCGAACGCCTCGCCGGTCATCCGGTACTCGGCCATGACCAGCGGGTCGTCGTAGGCGCGCTCAACCGCGAGCCGCTGCTGCTCGCGCTCGAGCCTGGCTAGCCGCCGGGCGGCGGCGACCGCGCTGTCCCGGCGGGCCTGCGGCGCGCCGCCGTCGCGGATCCAGGCGACCTGGTTCGTGAACGACCACCGGTCGGACAACCAGCGCTGCTCCACGTGCGCGGCCGCGGGCAGGGCGTTGAGCAGGTCGACGGCCCGCCACATCAGCGCCCAGGTCGGCTCGAGCTGCGAGCGCACCGCATGGTCCATAGCAGCCCGAGCAGTACTTCCCGCGCTCGCCTCCGGCGCGCTGGACCCGCCGTGTCCTCCCTCGTCACTCAGTGTCTTCCCGCTCGCCTCCGGGCGCTCGGGACCCCTGCCTCCTCCCTCGTCGCTCGTCCGCTCCTTCGTCGCTCCCTCCCTCCTCAGTCCGGGGGCAGGGGCGCGCCCTTCGACTCGCGGGGGGCGCTCCTTCGTCGCTCCCTCCCTCCTCAGTCCGGGCACGGCGGCGCGCGCCTGCGACTCGCGCTCAGTGCGGATCGCCTGGAGGATCGGCTCGAGTACCTCGTTGTCGAAGCTCGGGTCGGTGACCGGGCCGGCCGGCGGGCAGCGCACGGGGTCTTCCGCCGCGCGGGCCGCCGCGGGTCCGGTCATGCCTTCCGGCGGGTCGATCCAGCCGAGCAGCGCCGCGAGGTTCGCGTCTTCCGCCGCGGACTGGCCGGTGGCCCAGTGGTCGCCGAGCACGGCCGTCATACAGAGCAGTTGCGCCGAGGGAGTCACCTCACCCCGTTCTGCGAAATACGTGAGCCAGCGCCCGAGCAGGGGGACGGCGGCCGGCACCGCGTACGGGCCGTCCGTTTTCCTGAATCGCGTCGAGCGGCCGAGCAGCCGCACGAACTCGGCGGTCGGCTGGTTGGGCACGAGGAGCTGCGGCCCGTCCTGGTAGGGGTCGGCCCGCTCGCCCGGGCCGTCTTCCTCGACGTGCCGGTCGATCGCGGGCAGCATGATCGCGGCCAGGTCGGCGGCGAACTCGAACCGCTGCGTGCGGTCCCGCGGCTCGTAGACGGCGAGCAGGTGCGGCTTCTCGCGGTCGTCGCCGACAAGGACGGCGAGCGGCGCGCAGGCCTCGCCCGCCAGCTTGGCGGCGACGAGCACCAGGGGACGGCCGGACAGGTGCACGTGCCGCACGGTCTTCGCGGGCAGCGCGCGTCCCGTGGTCGCCGCCGCGGCGCGGGCGAGGGCGGTCAGCACGGTCATCCGATGACCTCGCCGAGCAGCTGCTCGCGAAGCTGCGCCGCGCGCAGCAGCAGGGCGGCGATCTCCGCCTGCTCGGCCGAAGGGAGCTGGCCGCGGGCGAGCGCGAGCGCCTGGGCGTTGTACTCGATGCCGCCCAGGTCCTCGCGGACCGACTTGCCGAGGGCGCCGGTGCTGCCCGCCGCCTCGTCGCGGCACGCGAAGCACAGCTCGCAGGTGGTCAGGCACTCGGGCGCGTAGCTGGCGGGCACGAGCGCGACGGCGGCGGCGAGCTCGGCCCGCGGGCGGCGCGGCGTTCCGTCCTCATCCGGGTCAAGGTCGAAGGTGAGCGCCTGCGGGCAGGAGTCGAGCAGTGCCTCGATCTTCGTCATCCGCACGAGCTGGCGGTCGAGCACGCCGAGCTGCTTGCGGACGTCAAGGCTCGTGGCGACCGGCTGGCTGGCGAAGTCACGGGGTGCGATGAGGATCGTCTCGTGGCTGACGCGGGCCTGGTCGCCGCCCGACTCGCCGATGAGGTCGCGCAGCGCGCGGACGTAGACCGCGGACTGTATCGCCGCGGCGGCCACGCTGCCCGGGTCGGCCTGCCCGTCGATGACGGGGAACGACTTGATCTCGATGACGTGGAAGCCGCCGTCGAGCCGCAGCGCGATCAGGTCGGGCTCCAGGTAGGCGTGCCTGCCGCCGACGCGCAGCCGGAGCAGCGGGTGGTCGAACAGGGTGCGCGGCCCGCGATCACGGCCGGTGAGACCCTGCCTGGTGCGGGCGTGGCGCAGCTCGCGCGAGGGATTGCCGCCGACGTCGTTGAAGTCCGTATAGCCGACCTCGGTCACGTCGAGGCCCAGATGGCCGCGGAGCAGGGTGAGCAGCTGGGCGGCGCCGTTCTCCTTGACCCGCGCCTCGAACGCGTTGCCCCTGGTGATCGCGAACCGTGACTGGCCGAACGGCGCGGGATAGCCGATGTGCGCCGCGATCTTCTGCTTGTCTACGCCCGCCGCGTCCATCAGCGCCCGCCGCGCGCACCCGGGGTTGGCGGCAAGCGCGGAGATTGTCCTCGCGTTGTGGTTGACCGGCAGCGCGCGGCCGCGGAGCCGGTCAAGGCGCGCCTCCGCCGGCCCTGGCGCCGGCCCTGGCGGCGGACCGCTGTTCACCGCAGACTCTCTCCTTCTCCCTCGTCGGTCACCGACTGGAGCCGGGCGCCGAAGAACTGCTCGGCGTCGGCCAGCTGCCTCCTCGCCCGGTCCGCTACCTCCTTCCGCATCCGGGAGTCCGCCTCCGCGTGCACGGAGAGCTCCGCGTCCGCCGCCTGCCGGACGACGCCGGGGTTGACGCGGTCCGGTGTCGACAGGGGCTCCGCCGCGCCGGGGATGCTCGCGGCGAACCGCTGCAGCAGGCGACGGGCCGTCGCCGGCGGCGTGGGTATCCGCTCGATCGCGTCGGCGACGCGGATCGCGGCCGTCAGGAAGTCGACGCGCGGCGACAGCGATCCGATGACCCGCCGTTCCATCGGCCAGGTCGAGACCGCGAGCAGCCCGCGCGACGGCGACAGGTAGTCGGCCGACAACGCCGCGCAAATATAGTACGGCCGGGCGAACGGCGCGGTGCGGAAGGAGCGCTCCTCGTCGCGCTTCAGGCTGGTGACCCTGGTGGTCGGGAACGTCGAGCCGAAAAACGCCTCGTGCACGGTGGCGATGAGCTTAGGCGCGGCCGGGACCTGCAGCAGGCTGAGCGCCTCGTAGACCTGCTCGCGCAGCGGCAGCAGCGAGCCGGCCGGCTCGGCCTCCTGCACCGGACCCGGCGCGCCGGGTCCGGCCCGCGACGCGGTGCCTTTTGGCGTGGCGGCGGCGAGCGCGTCCTCCCACGCCTGCTCCGCGCGCTTGAGTTCGGCCCGTCGCGCCGACGCCAGCGCTGGGTCCCCGGCGAGGACGGCTTCGCGAACGGCGACGCGCAGTTCGTCAATCCGCCGTTCAAGCGCCTCAATAGTCTCAGCCACGCTGCCGATAATACGCCGACCAGCCTGGAGTTTCCAGCAACTTCCAGCATAGATTCCCAGATTTGGCTCCCAGGAAACGTTCAGCAAGACAGAGAGAACGCATAGCGATTTGAGACTGGTGACGGTTCACGCATTCAATACGGTGGTGGCCATGCTTCAGAAGGCCCTCGACCTCATCCACCTGGATTTCGCGCCGGAGCACGGCCAGCCGTCCGGCGGGCGGGTGGTGCTGGCGACCGTGGAGTCCATCGTCGGATCGCTGCTTGTCGACGCGCTGCTCGTGGTCATCGCCGAGGCCGTCTTCCCCAGTACCAAGGGGTACGGCCACTTCCAGTTCTCCGATTACGCCAAGCTCACGGTGATCGGCGTGCTCATCGCCTGCGCGGCCTGGCCGATCACCACGCGGATCACCTCGCAGCCGCGGTGGATGTTCTTCCGCATGGCCATCCTCGTCACGCTCGTGCTCTGGCTGCCCGACGTCTACATCCTGGTCAAGGGGCAGCCCGCCAAGGCGGTTGGGTTCTTGTTCCTGATGCACCTGGCGATCGCGCTCGTCACGTACAACGCCCTGGTGTACCTGGCGCCGGTCGCCGTGCGGAACCGCTCCGCGGACCATCGTGCGCAGCCCGTGAGACGGTGACGTAGACTTACTGGAGCGTAGGTCGCTCGGTGCGCCGAATCGTATTCCAAGGACATGGGTCTGCATGGCCGTGACAGCAGCTGTCACGTGTGAGCGGCGAGATTAACCGCCGCGTTAGCGACCCCGAGTCCTGGAGACGATCTTTCGTTGACTGCCATGCCCGCAGAAAGCTCTGCCGTGCCCGCACGCGACCTGACTGCCGACACCACCTTCACCGCCCTCGGTGTTCCCGCTCCGCTCGTCGGGGTGCTCGATGACCAGGGGATCACGGCGCCGTTCGCCGTCCAGGCGGCCACCCTGCCCGACGGGCTGGCCGGCCGCGACATCCTTGGCCGGGCGCGTACGGGATCGGGCAAGACCCTGGGCTTTTCCCTACCGCTCGTCAGCCGGCTCGCCGGGGGATCGACCCGCGGGGCGCGGCCGCGCGGTCTCGTCCTCGTGCCGACCCGCGAGCTGGCGACCCAGGTCACTCTGGTACTGAAGCCCCTGGCGCGCGCCATGGACCTGTGGGTCACCACCATCTACGGCGGCGTCTCCTACGGACCGCAGGTAAACGCGCTGCAGCACGGTACCGACATCGTGGTCGCCACGCCGGGACGGCTCGCCGACCTGATCGGCCAGGGCGAGTGCGACCTGTCCGAGGTCGAGATCACGGTGATCGACGAGGCGGACCAGATGGCCGACCTCGGCTTCCTCCCGATCGTCCGGCGGCTGCTCGAGGCGACGCCGGACGGCGGGCAGCGGATGCTGTTCTCCGCCACGCTTGACGCCGCGATCGACGTGCTCGCCCGGCGGTTCCTGCAGAACCCGGTGCTGCACTCGGTCGACGAGAACTCCTCGCCCGCGGAGATCGAGCACCACGTGCTCACCGTCGAGCCCGCCAACCGCGTCGCGGTGATCACGGCGCTAACCGGCGGCGAGAAGCGGTCGCTGGTGTTCACCAGGACCAAGCACGGGGCGGAGCGGCTTGCCCGCCAGCTGACCGAGGCGGGCATCCCCGCCGCGGAACTGCACGGCAACCTGCGGCAGGGCGCGCGGTCGCGGAACCTCGCGGCGTTCTCCTCCGGCGTCGCCCGGGTCATGGTCGCCACCGACATCGCCGCCCGCGGCATTCACATCGACGGCATCGACCTGGTCATCCACGCCGACCCGCCGGCCGAGCACAAGGCCTACGTGCACCGTTCCGGGCGCACCGCGCGGGGCGGCGCCGACGGCGTCGTCGTGACCCTGCAGATGAAGTCGCAGGCCCGCGACGTCACCGCGATGATGCGCAAGGCCGGCATTACGCCGCACCCGACGGTCGCCGTGGACCCTGACTCCGACGTGATTACCGAGATCGCGGGCCCGCCCGCGCCCCGGGTCACCGTCAGCGGCAAGGTCTCCGAGCTCGTGCGGCCCGAGGACCGGCTGTCGCGGAACGACCGCCCGGGCGTTGGCAAGCCCTGGGAGGGCCGCCCGCGCCGTGACCGGGACGGGGA
>Ga0102924_1001929_pt1 | contig 23224 bp, 16 predicted proteins | sample PaiPotPPM11metaG_FD_80116 | JGI IMG/M metagenome (GOLD analysis project Ga0102924, IMG submission 80116) | Iron sulfur acid spring bacterial and archeal communities from Banff, Canada, to study Microbial Dark Matter (Phase II) - Paint Pots PPM... ...
GTGTAGAAAGGCGCGCCGAGGATAAAGAAGCCAGAAGTAGTAGTCGCGATGAGGTACACGCCAATCAGGGTCCCGACGATATGGAATTCGCCGCGGCGGAGCGTGGCCGCACCAAGGAAGGCGGCCGCGAACGCAGGAAGGAGGAAACTTGCGCCGCCCGTCGGCTCAGCGGAGCCGTTGCGACCGGTCTGCACAATGCCTGCAATTGCAGCACAGAGTCCGGAGATCATGAACGCCATGATCACGTAACGGCCCACACGAATACCTGACAGCCGGGCAGCATCGCGGTTGCCGCCGATGGCGTGAAGGTAGCGCCCGGGCACCGTGTACTTGAGCATTGCCCAGAGTGTGAATCCCGTCACGACCATGTAGAACATCGGCGCGCTGACATCACCTACCGACGCGCGGCCAAGCTGGATGTACGAATTTGGGATCCCTTGATAGATAACTTGACCGTTGGTGTAAAGGTAGGTGAAACCTTCAAGAATGCTGCCAACCGCCAGAGTAGCGATCAACGCATTGACCCTGAAGTAGAAGACCAGCACGCCGTTAACCCAGCCGATGATCAGGCCGATTCCCAGTGTCAGTAGCACCGCAAGGGCAGTTATGAGATGCACCTTGGCCACAAATCCTGCACTCAGCACGCCAGCCAGAGTCATGGTGGAGCCGATGGAAAGATCAAACTCGCCGGTCAGCAGGACAACCGTGAGTCCGCACGCGAGGACTGCAAGCACAGCGTTGTCATTAAGAATCGCGAGGATGTTCGCTTTTGACAGAAAGATACTTGTCTGCCACGTTCCGAAGATGATGATGACCACGACGAACGCGAACACGGGGCCCCAGCTGCCCAGATCGCTTGGCAGCCGCGAGTACCAGCCTCCGCGATCTGCTTGCTCGCCCCGGGTATCGGACTCCCCAGCGCCGGATTCGCTAACTGGCATGTTCCTCCGCACCAGACGCGCCGAACAACGCGGCGAGGATCAGGGACTTCTTGATGTTGGGAGCGGTTAGCTCACCAATAATCTTCCCGCGCGACAGCAGGAGAACTCTCGAGCAGAGAATCTCAAGCTCTTCCAGCTCAGACGAAACGACAATAACAGCCACTCCCTCGGCAGCGACTTGGCTGATGAAATGGTAAATATCCTCTTTGGCACCGATGTCCACTCCGTGGGTCGGTTCATCAAGGAGGAGGATGCGCAAAGGGCGCGACATCCACCGCGCGAGGATCGCCTTCTGCTGATTCCCTCCTGATAGGTCTCGCATCGCTGTCTGGATTGACCGGGCACGGACGTCGAAGCGCTTGACCGCCACCCGAGCTGCGCGCCGCTCGTCTCCTAGCTTCAACAGGCCAGCTATGCGGAAATCCCTTAACGACGGCAACGTAATGTGTTGCCAAAGAGGGAAGCTTGGCACCAGGCCGTTCCTCTTTCGATCCTCCGTTACGAGGGCAAGTCCCTTCGATATCGCGTCCGCCGGGCTTCGGAACTGCACTCGCTTGCCCTCTAGGTAGATTTCGCCTGCTGTCGGATGTCGCGCTCCGAAGAGAATCTCAAGGACATTGGTCCGTCCGGCTCCGGTCAATCCAGCGAGCCCGAGAATCTCACCCTCTCGTAAGTCTAGGGACACGTCCCTCACCAGATCGTCTCGGAGTCCATGAGCCGAAAGCAGTGGACCTCGAGTCGAAGACGGCTGCTGCTCGACCGACTTCTGAACGTGCTCTGGACGGTCGTGCCCGATGATCAGTTTCACGAGGAGCTCTTTATCAAGCCCGGTGATAGGTTCCGTCGCGATCCAACTACCGTTTCGCATGACGGTCACGCGATCGGCGATTGCGAATATCTCCTCAAGCCGATGACTGATGTAAATGACTGCCACGCCTCGTTGGCGGAGGTCTCGTGCGATTCGAAAGAGGCGTTCGATCTCCAATTCAGTGAGCGGCGCGGTGACTTCATCAAAGACGACAACCCGAGGAGTCTTGAGAAGCATGATCCGCGCAACTGCGACGAGTTGCCTCTCGGCCACGCCAAGGTCCGCCACTCGCCGACGCGGATCGATGTTGAGACCAACCTGCTGAAGGACCTTTTGGACGAGCGCATGCTGCTTGCGCCAATCGATCAAACCCATCCGCCGCACCAATCCGAGGCCGAGGGTGACGTTCTCGGCCACGGAAAGTGACGGCACTAGCGCTGGCTCTTGGTGGATGAAGCCCAGCCCGTACGCGGTAGCCTGCCATGGATGGCGAATAGTAAGAGGCCGCCCATCGACAAGGATCTCGCCGGCGTCTGGAGTGTGCTCGCCCGCCAATACTTTGATGAGGGTCGTCTTGCCCGCGCCGTTCTCCCCGACGAGGGCGTGGACCTCACCGGCCTCGACCGAGAAGCTCACCTCATTGACGGCAACTTGACCAGAAAAGACCTTTGTAACCGAGCGGAACTCAAGAATCGGCACCGTATGTGCACTCACGCTAGCCTCTGCATCACCGCCGGGAGACCGTGTTTGTCCGTATCACACCGATCTGCATCGCTCTGTTGCCTGATTCGACTACGAAATCCCCCAAAGTTGCTTGAACTTTGCTCGGAAATCGACGTCGCCTTGGTAAGACTGGCCAGCGGGCGGCAGATTCGCGACTGTGAGAAGCCGGTACTGCAAGTACTTCGTCCCTGGCCAGAGCGTCTGATGATTGAAATAGCGGTTAAGGTCATCCACGACCGCCCATCCCGCCCACTCAAGTGGGTAGCCCATCGTCGCCGATTGGACCGCGCCGCTCCGGATAAAGTTGAGGTTTTCGACATTGCCGTCGTACCCCGTCGCCTTGATCTCTGTTCGGCCAGCACGCTGGATCGCGCGCACCAGGGGTGAACACATGAAGTCATAACCGCAGTAAACCCAGTTGATGGTGCCCGCCGGATGGCCCTGAAGGAGTGACGACATCAAAGGCTCCTCGGCCGGTCCTATCAGATTGCCGACCAGGCTCTGCCGCGAGATCATCTGGGCACCGCCGAACTTGTCGAACCCTTTTAGCAGGCCCGTAGTGCGGTTGATAACTTCTTCTGCCGAGTTGTCCTCGAACACGATTACCTTACCGCCACCATTGGCAACTATGTATGCGGCGACAGCCTCCCCGGCGGCTGGGTCATCGATTCTGACGTTTTCAATCCCTCCGAGTTGCTGCGGATCTTGAGCGAACGACGTAATGACAGGGATGCCTGCCGTCTTTGCTCTGGCCATGCCGTCGCCAACTGATGTGGCATTGACCGAGTTCAGGACGATCGCATCGACATGCCGACTGATCAGCGAGCTCATCGCTTGGAGCTGAACGTCTGCACTTACCTTGCCATCGAGCAAGATTGAATTCCAGCCGATCGCCTTCGCGGCTTCAACTACCCCGGCCGCTTCTCTCGCGCAGCCCTCGACGAACGATGCACACGGGATTACGCCGATGGTCTTCCCGGTAGCTGGCTTGGGCGCCGAAGTTGGGCCTATCCATTGTGTCTTGGCAGACATCGCTTGATCGACCAGAGCCTTCGCCGCCGTGACGTCCGTTGACTTCGAAGCCGTCGGCGACGTGCCGGTAGACCCGCACGCCGCAGTCAACAGCGCCACGAGTGCCAAGCTGCTAAGAGTCGCCCACCTTTTCCCTGCAGAAAGCCGTCCATTAATCATCATTACTCTGTTCTCCTCTGCCCTCTTTCTGGGGCGCTAGATCGAAAACCTTCGGGCCCCCAACACAGACTCCTCCTCACGGACCACCTCCCGATTAACCTCGTCTGGAATCAAACGGACCACCTTTCCTGGCCGCATGCACGACTGCCTCAGTAACTCAGTTCGTCTGCCCACGGCCGACCGTTCAATTTCTCGCCCAGGCCTAGCCAGCAGATTGCCTGTGATCATGTTTCTCATCGCGGACGCGCACCAGAAACTTCTAGGGGTCGGGACGGTGCAGGCGTGTTTCGGCTTTTGAGTGCGCGTATGTGACCGTCGATCACTACAGCAGCGATCGCCGGGATATCACCAAACTCGATAGAGGCGAGAGGCTCAGCTTGTGTACCGCCATAAGGTTCTTGGAGCAGCACCAGATCGGCGGGGCAACCGACTCCAAGGATGCCCTCAGGAACTCGAAGAACCTTAGCCGCGTTTCCGGTGGCAAGGGCTATGGCATCACTCGCCTTTAGGCCGCCCAGCGAAGCGAGCTCGACCACAGTCTTTAGCAGGCCAAGCGGCATGACGCCGGTGCCAGAAGGGGTATCGGTTCCCAAAATGATCCGGCTCAGGGCTCCGCGTTGGCGTGCGGTCCTCAAGATGTGCAGGGCGGACCGCAAGTTCCCAGCCTGCACCAGCTGCAAGGCCATTTCCGATTGGTCAATCAAGCGCACGACGTCTTGATCCGGTAAGGCCGTTGTGCCGCCGTTCACGTGACCAGCGATGTCGGGCTGCATGGCTAGTAAGTGATCTACCGTTATTGGGCTGGAACCGGGAATTGACGCGCCTCCCGAATGAGACATCACCACGAAACCGACTTCTTGGGCCCACTTCACCTGGACCGACGCGGCACTGGGGTCATTGAAGGCCCCGAATCCGACCTTCATCAGACGCACGCCGGCTTCGGCAAGTTCAACGAAGTCCTCACGGGTCAGAACGGGTTCGCAGATCACCGACCCACCATTGACTTTGACCCCGCCTGGTCGGTAGGTAGCGTAGGCGCGTTGGGCGGCAACGGCTAGAGCTTTAACACCGGCGCGATCAGTCGGCCGCCCTGGAAGGTGCACCTCCGAAGCCGACATCACTTGAGTAACTCCACCGTGCATGTAGCTTTCGATCCACCCGATCACGTGCTGACGCGGACTGTAGTCACCGAAGACCACATGCGAATGGGTGTCGATCAGGCCGGGGATGGCGACGGCTTGCTGAGCGTCGATCATGACGTCGGCCTGGCCACCATCATCGTCGATTGCGACGATCCGTCCGGCTTCGATGCGTAGGGCTCGAGCTGTCATCGGTGGTTCTCCGAGCCGGCCCGTGACTATGCTTCGCAAATTGTGGATGACCAGGGAGCCATCGCGTGGCCCGAAGGCGCCTGGGTCGAAGGTGCCGTCCCAGGTCATCTCAGGCCGTCCTCGCCTTTGACATCCTTCTTCTCAAGACCACCTAACCGGGCGTTGATTCTTCCTCGATTCGTCACTGCCAATCCCACCACGATTTCGTCGTCGAGGGGGGCGTCGGATACGCTCACCGTGATCGCGTCGTAGTGCGAACGTACCCAGATGGCGTCCTTGTAGCAGACAGGAATGTCAAGGGATGCACCTGGATTCCCACGCTTGGTGACGGACGGTAGCCATGCCTTGCCTCCACCGATAGCCCGGCGAAAGGCGTCGCCAAACGCGCTCGTAAGGCACGCGTTCGCATGCTCCTGCTCCCCAGCCGTACCCACGATCGCGCCTTTGCCGTAACTCTCAACCTCATCACCCAGGGCACTGCGCGCTCTGTCAGCCAGGATCTGCGCGAGGTCCCGGCTTGCGTCGACCAACTCGCTCAAATCGGCACTCCACGATCGAGTTGCGTACGGGTTGCGGATGACGGCCAACGCCGCCACCTTTCTCAGCGGTCCTCCATCGTCGGAACGACCACCTTCCGTGCGGACCTCCTCGAGATAGACGACAACTTTACGGAGTTCCACCAGAGCCCCTCCCTTGATCACGTCAGGCTGGCCACTCGCTCGACTGGGCGAGCCGCCCGGATGGCATCCAAGCCGGCGAGTACGTCCTCGGGGTGAATCGGCAACCGGTCCAGTGCTACACCGGTCGCATCGTAGACGGCGTTGACAATCGCTGGTGCGACCGGAATCACGCTTGGCTCCGCCAGGCCCTTGGCACCGAATGGACCGGTACGCTCTCGGTTGTCGACGAAGATGGGCGTAATGGCTGGTGCGTCGGCAAACGTCGGAATCAGATAGCGGCCGAGGCTCGGATTTTCGATCCGGCCGTCCTTGCCAAGCAACTGCTCGAGCAGCGCGTAACCGACCCCCATCACAGCACCCCCTTCAATCTGACCTTCGGCCAGCGTCGGATTCACTATGGTGCCGGCATCATGGGCCGCCCAAATTTGGAGGACATCGACCGTACCCAAAGAAGTGTCAACCTCCACCTCGGCAAGGTGGGCCGCATACGAATAGACAACGTATGGCACGCCCTGACCGTTGGCATCCATGAAGGTCACCGGGTCAAACTTCCCCTCGACCATGACGCCCTGTGGTGGGAGCGCCTGTTCGCAGGCTTCAGCGAACGACGCAATCCGATGAGTGCCGTCCCACACGCTGCCGGCTTCCAGCCTCAGCCGGTCTGTGGGTTCGACTTTGTACTCGGCTGCGACGTGTTGGAGGAAACGGGGCAGAAACTCCCGAGCCGCAAGCTGGATGGCGTTGCCCGCGAAGTACGTGACGCGGCTGGCCGACGTCGGCCCGGATGGGACCGTTTCATCCGTGTCGTGCGTGATCAGATGAATGGCGTCAAGATCAACACCCAGGGATTCCGCAGCCATCTGAAGGATCGCCGTGTTTGAGCCCTGGCCAAGGTCACCAAGGCCAATCCGGAGCGTGATCACGCCCGACCGGTCGACGGATATCGTCGCGGTGGCCGGGTTTGGAATACCGCTATACCCGAGGCCATAGTGCATCACGGCAACGCCCAGCCCGCGGCAGCGGCCGGGGGGCAGTGACAAGGTCGCGTGCTCCTTTCGCCTCGCTTCGTAAACCCGCCGCACCGCCGTAAGGCAAGCGGCAAGACCGACATCGAAGAGTTGCTGGCCGGTGTGCGTTTTCGCCCCCTCTCGCAGGATGTTCCGCTCGCGCAAGTCGAGAGGGTCGATGCCCAGCTGGCGAGCTAGTCGGTCTATTTGACACTCCGTCGCGAACAGGGCTTGCGGCACACCAAAGCCCCGCATGGCGCCCCGCATCACTGTGTTCGTATTGACGGCACGGGCAACATAACGAACATTCGGTATTTGGTACGCGCCCGCTCCATGGACTGACACTCTGCCGAGGACGATCGGGCCCGCGGCCGCATAGGCACCCGTGTCGGCCAATGCTTCGACATCCATCGCCACGATCCGACCATCCGGCTCGGCTCCGATTCGGTGACGGATTTCGAATGGATGACGTTTGACCGAATTTAGAATGGACTCCTCTCGCGAGTAGACCATCTTCACCGGTCGGTTGGTCTTGAGCGCGAGGAGCGAGATCGCGCAAGAGACGCTGATATCTACCTTGCCTCCGAACGCTCCGCCGATATACGTCTGCAGCACGCGTATGCGCTCCAGCGGCAGACCCGTGACACGAGCTAACTCTTCCCGGACGTAGTGCGGATACTGAACCGAGGAAACGAGGGTGAGCCGGCCTTGCTCATCCAGGTAGGCAATGCCTGCCTCCGGCTCCAAGTAGGCATGCTCCATGAGTTGGGTCCTGTACACGTGCTCGAGGACGATCGACGCGCTCGTGAGAGCTTCGTCCACTTGGCCCTTTACGACCCGCCGCTCCGCTTGGACATTCCCCGCTACCTGCACCGTCGGTGCGCTGGGCTGGAGGGCTTCTTCAATGCTGAAGACCCCGGACAAGACTTCATACTCGGCCTGCACTGTGGAAGCGGCTTCGCGGGCGACGTCGGCGCTCTCCGCTGCCACCACCGCAATTGGGTCACCGATGTAGCGGACTTTGTCGAAGCAGATAACGGGCGTGTCTTTGATCACCTGACCGATAAGTTTCTCGGCTGGAAGATCTGCTCCCGTTAAGGCAGCGTGTACGCCGCCAATTCGCAAGGCCCCTGAAACATCGACTCGTTTTAGGACGGCGTGCGGGTGAGGGCTGCGCGCAAACGCAGCCCAGAGCATTCCCGGCAGTGCCAGATCGGCCCCATATCGGGCTACGCCCCGGACCTTTTCCCGCGCGTCAGCACGGGGGACGGAGCGCCCCACGTAGCGGTGGCCAGTTGGCCTGGGTTTACCCTGCTGATGTCCTCCGGCAGCCGCCGAAACGGCCTCCAGGATCTTTCGATAGCCCGCGCATCGACAGAGGTGACCGGCGAGCGTGTGCCGGACCTGCTCAGTACTTGGCGAGGGATTGACTCGCAGCAGCGCATGCACCGCCACGAGCAGTCCAGACGTGCAGAATCCACACTGGATGGCCCCAGCCTGGACGAACGATTCAGCTACTCGCTCAAAGAGCGGATCTCCTTGCAACCCTTCAAGGGTCGTTACGGCATGGCCCTCGACCTTTGCGGGGGTCAGCAAGCAACTGTAGTGGGGCGTGCCATCCACGAGCACGGTGCAGGTCCCGCAGCGACCTTCTGCGCAGCCAACTTTTGTAGCGAAGAGGCCGAATCTGTCTCGCAGGACTTCGGCCAACGGCTGCGCACGATCCAGATTCACCGCTACTCGCTGATGGTTGAGCGTGAAGCGGAACTCCATTCGACTCTACCAACTCCCGATTACAACGGGGGGAGAAAACGCGTAGAAGAACTTAATGGGCTCGTCACCCGTGTTGTGCACGCTGTGACTGATCCCTGGTGGTACGAATACGAACGAGCCTGGCTCAATGGGCAGCACCTGGCCCTCACACTCAACGTGACCCCGACCGTCCACCACATAGAGCGCTTCTTCCTCTGAGGTGTGGACATGGGCGGCCGACACGCTGTGGGCAGGAAATGTCACGATCCCAGCTGAAAGAAGCTGGGCACCATTGTCTCGACCCGCGAGAGGCCGCGCGATTCTGCCTGGCAAGGAGATACCCGCGACGTCCTTCTCGTGCGCGTAAACAACATGCCGGGTCACTTCTTTCATCTTCTGGAATTCCTCATGACTGCCGGGCTGATTGAGCCGGAGGTCGGCGCAGGCAGCCGCGACCTAGCAACGCTCCAACCAATACGCCTGAGGGGTCCCGGCGTGCTCGCCCGGTCGTTGCCAGCGATAGCCACCTCGACGGCGGGCTTAGATTCCATGAAGATCCCTCCCTTCGGGTCGGTCGCCTTCGAGGCCGGCGGCTGGCACCAGATCGTGCCAATCAAGCTATTGGCACACTCGCCCGTTCCCCCACGGTTGAAAAGCAGTCGCAGACAGTCATGTTGGCGGCGCGCCGAGCGAGCAAATCGGCGGTTGCAAGTTGAGCGTTCGTCTCGCAACGCATCCGCACCGAAGCGCCGGATTCTTTTCGGCCGGCCTCCTTAGCCCGATCCCAACGATCGCATTGTGCGGGCATCCATGCTCGGCCGCAATGTGCTGCAGTCACATGCTAACCTTGCCGCAACTGTGGTTACTGCCCACGACTCGCGGAAAGGCCATCCGCCTCGGGTAATGGATCTTCTGCCGCTAGACGTATTCAGGGACGCCGCAGTGCGTGGCGGTGAAGCCGGCCTTGGGCGCGTGATCTCGGCAGTCACGGTTGGGGAGGTGCCCGACCACGAGCGATTCTTGCGCGGCGGGGAGCTCCTCCTAACCTCTCTGTTTGCCTATCGCGATTCGCCTCCCCAGGACCTCAAAGAGTTCGTTGAGGCGGTTGACGACCATGGCGCGAGTGCGGTCGCCTTTAAGCCGGGTCGGTTCGTCGTCGATCTACCGATAGACGCGTTAGAGATGGCCGATCAAAGGGGATTACCGCTGATCGCTCTACCTGCCGATGTCATTTGGTCGGACGTAATCCGCGAGGTTTCGGGACTTCTCCTATCTCGTGCAGGGGCGGAGCTCGCTACCATCCTGCGGGTCCAGGCCGAACTGGCACAGGGATTGGTCGGTGGGGACGGCGTCTCCGACATGGTCAACCTCATATCGACCTGGCTTTGTGGGCCCGCACAGGTGCTCGACCATAATTTTGAGGTCATCGCTGCTACCAAGGATGCGGAGCGGGTTGATAGGGCCAGGCTGTCTGAACAGCTCAAGGGATATTCGGCTGGCTCCCGAGGTGGCGACCTCCTCGTACGGGCGGGGAGCCGAACCGGCATTGCGCGGGTGTTGATGGGCAAGGAGCGGGAGCTCGGCTACCTGATCGTTTGGGGTCGAACGTCCCTCGATAATGGGGAGGCTCTAGTCGCCAACCAGGCAGCGTTATTCTGCTCGATCGACCTGGCAAAGAGAGAGACAATTGAGTCTGCAAGGTTGACGCATCGCGGGGATCTGCTCGCCGACCTACTCAGCGGACAAATCCGGTCTGCGGCTGAATTTCGGCAACGCCTCCGCGATCTAGGCCAGCGGATGTCCCCAGCGTACGCCGTGGTGATCATTGCTCCTCCGGTGTCAGCTTCCATTAAGCCGATGACCATGCAGCTATCGTCATCGGCACGGCGCGAACTGGCCCATATTGTTTCCGCTCCGGCGACCGTTCGAGACGGCCGCCTGGTTATCCTGTGGCCGATTCCTCTGACAGCCAATCGTGAGCTGCCCAGCCTCGTAAAGTCGTTTCTCAGCCAATGCAAGCAGCTGGCTGGCTGGCATGACAGTCGGGCGGCCATTGGACGCGTCGTCACGAATGCTCTTGAGGCAAGAATCTCGTACCAAGACGCAGTTCGAGGCTGTGAGGTGCTGGCTTCAGAAAAGGCCACGGAAATTGTGACTGCCGAGCGGTTCGCTTTAGAGGGACTCCTCGCACCACTCCCGAAAGAAGAGTTGCGGCGATTCCTGACTACGGTTCTGGGAAGTTTGCTGAAAGCTGACAGGCGGAGCGAGGCGCTCCTGCGGACGCTAACTATCTATCTCGCTACGGATAGGAGCTGGAAAGCTACTTCTGCGCGACTTGGCATTCACCGAAATACGCTGACGAATCGTCTGAAACAGATCGAGCGACTAATTGATGTCGACCTCCACAACTCAACCCACCTCGCGAATCTTCAGGTCGCGCTTCAGATAGCCAACAATCCCTAACGCGCCCGTGCTCGATCGAGGCTGCAGCCTGTGGGTACGGCAACTTGCAAGCCCTTGCTAGCCATCGTCGGTCTCGACCGGCGATTCCCTACCACCTGTTTGGGGCTTCCGCGACCAGTCGCCTATCGGGCTGGTGTGATGGAAGCCCCGACGTGGAGCCGAGCTTCCCATTCTGCGGCGAGATCCTCCGAGTCAACCACTAGGCCGACGTACGAAGCGATGATGTCCAAAGCCGCTCGTTCCAACTCTGCCGAAGAACCAGGGGCAAGGTCCCGTGGAACCAGCACTTTGTAATCGAGGTTCGCGGCATCAAAGGCGGTACTCAAATCGCAGGCATCGGCGAAGATGCCGTTGATGACCACGGTGTCCTTCCGCAAATTTCGCAAGAGCAAGTCCAGATCGGTAGCGACAAAACTGCTGAATCGCTTCTTATGAACAATTAGGTCCTCGGGCAGGACTTCTGTCACAAACTCGGTCCAGCGGCTGCCCTCGATAACGTGTTCATCAAGTAGCGGACCGGCCTCGCCAGTCCAACGAAGGATCCGACGCCAGGAAGCGCGGTTCCCTGTCGCATCATCCACTCCCCCCCGACGGAGCCAGGTGCGGATGTGAATGATTGAAATCCCCAACGTGCGCGCCCGACGGTGAAAACGGTTAATACCAACAATAGCGGCCCGACCGCGGGGTCCAGGACAGGGACAATCTTTCGGATCTTCGAGGTGACTCCGGTGCATGTCAATCGAGAGCACCGCTGTCCGGTGAGGATCGAAATAATCTTCAAACTCCTCGTTGACGATCCGCCGATGGCCGCCCTGATAGGCCCTTAGGGTTGTGTGCATATGTCCTCCTTGCCCTACGCGGGTCAAGCCCTCATGCAAGGTGATCCTTCATCCAATCGGCCATATGGGGTACAACGATTGCGATGTTGTCGTAGCTGAGGTGAACAGAGCCGCCCTCCTCGCGCCGCCAAAGACGGAATTCCTTCGGGCAGCGAAGCGCATCAAACAGGCGCTGTGCGCCTTCCACCGCCATAATGAAGTCGTCCTCGCCGTGACTGATAAGAGTCGGGCAGGCGATTCGGTCAGCGACGCCTTCCAGGGTGAACGGCACAAGCCGCTCGCGAGCATCAGCGTCGTCGCGTGCACCGACGACCCATTGGAGTTGCTTCTGGATAGGCGGATAGTGGTCATAGATATCGTTCAGGATGTTCCAGCAGCCACTCCAGGCGCACAGGGCTCTGACCCGAGGCTCGAATGCCGCGGCACGCGGCGCGTAATAGCCGCCCATGCTGACGCCCATCAGGCCCAGGCGAGTCGCATCAACATCCTTCCGGCTGCAGAGGTAATCAAAGCATGCTCTGACTGGGACCTCGTAGTCGTAGCGGCTCACGAGGTTATGCAGCCGAAGGGCGCTTCCTCGACCGGGAGTGTCGACGATAAGAAGGTGCATACCGCGTGTGGTGATCTGGTTGCCCCCCAGGAAGAAGAGCTCCTCCGCCCACGAGTCGGCTCCGCCGAGATATAGAACGGCTGGACTGGGCTCGATGCTGGCCCGGTCTGCATGACAAAAGTAGCCAGTAAGGACCGCCCCTTCATACGGGATAGCTACAGGTTCGATGGCGGGGACGTGGGACCTGGCTGCGTCGCTGAAGCACGCGACACCCTGACCATAGAGCTTTCCCTTGCGCGGATCTTTTGAATCCAAAAAGAAGTCGGCTGTGCGGTAGTAATTGAAGGCACGAAAGAGTGCCTGTTGGGCTGTCAAAGCATGTCCCTTCATCTGCTCGGCGCGACCCCAAGCAGCGACATCAGATGCCGTTCGAGCCCACTCCTCCGACCAGCTATCCACGTCCCGGCGTTTCCCGATTTGTTCGGCTGTGCGTACGCATTCATTAATGTCCGCCCCGCCAAATTGGCCCTCGGCGATCAGCCGCAATGCCTGTATTGACCAGTCGTCGCTGTCTGAAAACAGCTTGAACATCTAAGCGATGAGCAACAATTCGTGCAGCGTCCTTCGCAACAACTCTTCGAGTGCCCGCCGTCGATAGATGGCGCTGGCGTAGATGTCGTCGTTCGGATGGATTTCGGCGGAGGCCATCCCTGCCAAGTCGTCAATCGCGTGGCTAGCGAGTGTTGCCCCTACGGCGGCAGCTTCGACTTCGACTAGGCGCAGCGCGCGGTCATCACAGCAGCCGGCAGCCACGCGTAGTTCGCGGACACTTCCATCCTCCGCCGTGGAGAGGACGACCGCAACGGAGAGGACCGACGGAGCAAACGACTTACGCGCTCCGAGCTTCACAAACCGGCCGCGACTTCCATTAAGCGGGACGAACTCGACTGCGACCAATAGTTCGCCGGAAGCACGGGAAGTCCGGCCGGCTTTCAGGTGTTGCGCGAGCGGCAGTCGCCTTGGCCCTTTGGCTGTCGCAAGCTCGACCTCGGCATCCATGACGAGCAGGGCCGGCAACGTATCCATGGAGGCGAGTGCCATCTCGATATTGCCTCCGAGGGTCGCCTGCTGCCGTACTTCATGGCAAGCGATCGCTTCGACCGCTTCAACTAGAAGCGGGGCCAGCTGGCGTATCTCCTGGTGATCGGCAATTTCTGCCAAGGTTGTAGCAGATCCGATTCGGATGCCGCCCGTGTCTACTGAAATGCCACGAAGTTCGGGAATCGCAGACACGTCAAGGACGGCTTCTGGTGAGAGATGGCCTTCATTCATGAGCGGCTGCAGCAAGGTGCCACCGGCGAGAATCACGTACTTGGGATCGGCGGCAAGACGAAGAGCATCTGCGAGCGAGCTCGAGCGCAAATAGGTTGCCGGGTAAGCCATGTCTCTACTCCGCTACTGGCAATACTCGCTGCCGCTCGGACCCATGCTTGGTTCGAGCCCTTTCCCAGGAGCTCGAGGCGCGAACGATGAGCCTTGGCGGGAGGACAATGCTTTCGGGCTGGTCGCCCGCCAGACGCGCCATGAGCATATCCACCGCCAGGCGCCCCATCTGTTGCAGCGGGATGGCCACGCTAGACAGGGGTACATTGAATGCCTGGCCAACGTCGGTGTTGTTGTATCCAACCATTGCCAGGTCGGTCGGGACCGTAAGTCCAAGGTCACGAATCGTTGCCATAGCGCCGATGGCGGTGGCGTCGTTCACCGCAAAGATTGCCGTCGGCGGATCGTCCAGGCTCAGGAGCTGCCCGGCGGCGGCTATCCCGCCATCAATGCCAAAGGAAGATGGCACAATCAAGGCCGGGTCGACAGCCATCCCAGCTCCATCATGTGCCCGCCGGTAACCCTCGAGCCGAGAGTGGGACGTGCTGGTCTGCAGAGCCCCTGCGATGAACCCGATGCGGTCATGGCCTTGAGCCAGCAAATGCTTCGTGGCTAGGTAGCCACCGAGGGCATCGTCGCCGCGGACAACCAGGTGGTCGCGGCTACTGCGGTTCATCAGAACAAACGGAACCCCCTGCTCCTGGAGCTCATCGGCCAATGGATCCTCGAGAGTCGCCGTAGCCAGAATCAGGCCGTCGACTCGGCGGTCCAAGAGCCCCTCGACGAGCTGACGGGAGACCCCTTCCTGCTCTCCGGTGCTTACCGTTACCGCCTGGTAGCCATGCTCACGAGCCCGGTCTGCCGCGGCCTCGAACATGCCTGCGAGCACAACGTCGGTGAGCCTAGGAATAAGGAGACCGATCGTAAGCGTGCGGTTTGTTCGCAGGCTGCGAGCCCAGGGGTGCGGCTCGTAGCCCAACTGTTGCGCGACCATTCGAACCCTGGAGACCGTCTGATCACCCACCCGCTTGGTTTCGAGCGGGTTGAGGGCCCGCGACGCCGTCGAGCGGTGGACGCCGGCGGCCTCGGCCACGGTCTGCAGCGTGACTCGCCCCGTTTGCGGATTAGTGGCCATGCCACGCGCAGGCGGACAATCGGTTTCGCAATGACGCCCTGCCGGCGCAGGCGCTTCTCACAGTTGAGGAGGGTATCACAGATCAACCAGAGTTGCCGCTTGACATCGGGAGGGAGCCTCTTTACGATTGCGCAATCGATTGGCAATACCCGCTGGTGCAACTGAAATATAGGAGAGCTCGATTTGGGTGAAGGGGAAACCCTTCTCAGGCTGATGGCTACCGCCGAAGGCGCCGAGCCTCCGGACCTCGTTGTGAGAGGGGGCCAGATCGTGAATACCTTCACATGCCGAGTGGAGCCGGCTGACATTTGGATCAAGGGAGGGCGGATCGCTGCAGTGGTGGAGCCAGGGGGGCTCCCTCTCGCCCATGGGTACCGGGTAATCGATGCGGCAGGGGCGTTCGTATCGCCTGGCCTGATCGATGCCCACTATCACGTCGGCGGCACCCAGCTCCATGTCGCCGACCTTGCCCACGAGTTGCTCTTACGTGGTACTACGGGGCTGGCCACAGATTTCTACGAGATTTATGTCTCTGCGGGCCCTGACGGCGTGCGCATTGCGTTGGACAGCGCTGTCAACGCCGGGCTCCAGGTGCTCTTTCTGCCTCCTGGCCATCTGATCGGCCTTGAGGGGCTTGGGACTTTTGGCTGGGACGTCAAGGCAGCAGACATTCTCGAAATGCTTCGCTGGCCAGAAGCAGTCGGCGTGATGGAGCCCCCGGCCAGCGCCGTCCTGTCGCGCCATCCAGCCATCCTCGAGATCGTCGAGACAACGTTGCGCCTAGGAAAACTCTTTGCCGGGCATGCACCGGCCGAGTTTGGCGCACGCTTGCAGGCATACGCCTCAACCGGCGCCTCCTCCGACCACGAAAGCACCACCGCAGAAGAGGCTGAAAGGAAGTTGCGGCTCGGGATTAGGCCGATGATGCGGCACGGGTCCGCGGCGCCTGACCTTGCAAAACTCATCGAGTTAGCGCTCCGCTACCCGGAGAGCACGCGCTACATGATGATCTGCTCAGACGAAGTGGACCCTGGCGATCTCGTGCGGCGGGGTCACATGGACGAGAAGTTGAGGATGGCGGTGGCAGCTGGCGTGCCACCCGTCACAGCCATCCAGATGGCATCTACTAACGTGGCGGAGTACTTCAAGGTCGCGGACCGGATCGGAAGTATCGCGCCGGGCAAGTCCGCGGACCTGGTGCTCTTTAACGATCTGAAAGACTTCCGACCTCTGCTGGTGCTGGCTAAGGGCCGCGAAGTGGAGCCGCCGTCCAAGGAGCGCGAAAAACCGGAGGTTCCAGCCACGCTCAGAAGCACGGTGAAGGTTCCGGCTCCGTTCCGGGCCGGAGATTTTGCTTTCCGAGCGCCAGACGTACCTGACGGCGAGGTGAGCGTCAGGGTCATTGCCGTGTCGGACGGCACGTTGGTTTCTCAAGCCGAAGAGCACTCTTTGAAGGCGCGCGCCGGGCAAGTCCTCGCGGACCCTGACCACGACGTGTTGAAAATCGCCGTGGCAGAGCGTCACCGGGGGAGCGGCCGCATTGGAAAGGGATTCGTCCGGGGCTTTGGCTTCCGGTCCGGCGCCGTCGCGATGACCTACTGCCACGTCTACCACAATCTTCTGGTCGTCGGAACGGAGGACGAATATATGGCGCTAGCCGCAAACGCGGTCGCTGAGATGGGTGGTGGCATCGCAGTCGTCGGCGACGGCAAAGTGCTATCCGCCTGGGCCCTCCCGATCGTCGGCCTGCTTGATGACCGCGGACTCCCTGCGGCTCAGCGATCGTTTGATGAGACTAACGATGGCTTGCGCCGCATTGGGTGCGGGTTGGGGAGCCCTATCTTAAGCCTGAGTTTTGTTGCCCTGCCAACCATCCCTGCCTATGGCTTGACGGATAAGGGCCTGGTTAACGTCGAAACCCAGAGCTTCGTGGAAGTCGTTCTCAAGACGACGGCGACCCGCGGTAGTACCCGTTGATGAGGCTCCATGCGGATTGTTAGGTTCGAGGCGGATGCGAGGCAACGCATGGGTCTCCTGCGAGATGAGCAGGTTCATGATTTGTCCGAAGACTTCAGGTCTCTTTCTGCCTTCCTCGAGGTGTGGATGGAGAACGCTGACCAAATAACGTCGTCTGGCCGGATCTGGCCGAGGGCTGCGGTGAACTGGCTGCCGCCAGTCGATCCAACTGCGCGAGTCTTCGCAATTGCACAGAACTATCCGGCGCATGCAGCTGAGTACGGTGGGCCTCGCCCTCCGGCACCGGTGATTTTTCTTAAGCCGTCGAGTTCCCTTGCCCCGCCCGATGGGGATATTGAGTTGCCTGCCGTGTCGTCGTTCTTCGATTATGAGGGCGAGCTTGGGGTGGTGATTGGCCGCCCTGGCCGAAACATCTCACCCGAGCGGGCGCTGGAGTATGTGGCCGGGTACACGATTTGCAATGATGGATCTGCTCGTGACTTGCAGAATACGATCCTAGCCGGCAAACCAACGATCGACTGGTTCTCGGCAAAGGCAATCGATAACTCCAGCCCAGTGGGCCCGTGGATAGTTACCCGCGACGAGGTCTCGGATCCCCAGAACCTACGCATTCAAACGCGTCTGAACGGCGATGCCGTACAGGACGACCGGACGAGCTCAATGGTTTTCTCGATTGCTGAACAGGTGGCCTACATCTCCAAGCGGCTTACGATCCGGCCCGGCGACCTAATCGCAACCGGGACGCCGGCAGGGGTTGGTAAGGCGCGGGGACGGGCCCTTCGGCCGGGCGACGAGTTAGAAATTGAGATTGAGCGAATTGGCGTGCTGCGTAGCCGCTTCACTACTTCCATGGGAGCACTCTCATGACCGAGTCTGTCAGGCGGCCGGCTTCGGAGATCGTTGCTGCTCTCTCTCGGATCAGTACCGCCACTATCCACGAGGCATTGGGCCGCCTTGGCGACATGGACCCGGGCATAGTTCCCTTGGGGGCAGGTGCCCAGCTGTGCGGCCCCGCGTTTCCCGTCGCGTGCCGACCGGCGGACAACCTGATGATCCATTACGCACTGGCGGTCGCCCGACGAGGGGACGTGTTGGTGGTATCGACGGGAGAAGCGCGCGAAACGGGTTGCTGGGGATTGCTCACCACCCGATCAGCACGCCAACGCGGTCTATCGGGCCTGATAATCGACGGATCAGTGCGGGATAGTGCGGCGATTGAGCAGGAGCAATTTCCTGTTTTTTGCCGCGGACGCGCCATCAAAGGTACCAGCAAAGTGGGTCTGGGTCGCGTGGGTATCCCGATCACGGTGGGTGGCCAGACGGTGGCTCCAGGCGACATCGTTGTCGGCGATCGGGACGGGGTGGTCGTGGTGCCATCCGCTCGAGCTGCGCAACTTCTCGACGCCGCGCTTGCGCGCGATCGGAATGAACAGGAGATGCTCGCCGAGATCGATCGCGGGACCCTCACGATTGACCTGCTCGGCTTACGTAGCATGCTCGAGCAATCAGGTTTACCTTGACCGGCGGCGCAATTTTCTAGGGTATGCCATTCATCCTCGGCGTAGATATTGGGGGCACGTTTACCGACGCCGCGGCTATCGACACGGCCAGCGGAACAGTCTTTACCGCGAAAGCGCGCAGCACCCCAGAGGATCTCGTTACAGGAGTCGTCGAGGCTCTGAAGGTGCTGGCCCAGCAGGCGAGTCGGTCGTTGGAAGCCCTGCTGCAGGATACGGTGAAGCTGGTTCACGGCACGACACAAACGTCCAACGTCATGTTTACGTGGAGCGGTGCCCGGACCGGTCTACTGACCACGCGGGGCTTTGGTGACGAGCTGCTCATCATGCGTGCCCGGGGACGGGTTGCTGGATTGGGCCTAACGGAGCGCCGCCATTTTCGGACCACGGATAAGCCGCCCCAGATCGTGCCGAAGGAGCTGATCGAAGAGGTGAGCGAGCGAGTGGACCATCGCGGGCGGGCGCTTGTCCCTTTGACGGAAAGCGAGGGGCGGCGCGCGGTGGACGCGCTGCTCAGCAAGAGCGTGCAGTCTATAGCTATCTCCCTGCTATGGTCGCCAGCAAATCCTGAGCATGAGCTGATGCTTCAAAAGATCATTCGAGAGCGTGCCCCAAATGTGTATGTAAGCGTGTCGCACCGCCTTGCCCCCGTTGTTGGTGAATACGAGCGGACCGCCACGGCTGCGGTCGATGCCTACGTCGGCCCGACGGTGGGGGATTACCTCAAGGACCTGGCCGGTAGGCTGCGCCAGCTAGGACTCTCTCGACCGCTTCTCGTGCTGCAAGCAAGTGGGGGCGCTACCTACGCTGAAGAAGCAGAGCCAGCGAACACCATTGAGTCGGGTCCTGCAGCTGGGATGGTCGCGGCGAGGATGCTTGCGGAGGCCTCCGGTTATCGCAACGTGATTGCGACGGATGTCGGTGGCACGACGTTTAAGGTCGGGCTAATTGTTGATGGCGAGTGGTCCTTGGCGCGCGAGACCGTCATCAATCAGTACACGCTATTGATCCCAGCGATCGATCTGGTTTCCATTGGCGCCGGCGGCGGGAGCATCGCCTGGGTGGACGATACACGGCTTCGGATAGGGCCGGAAAGCGCCGGGGCTGATCCTGGGCCCGCGGCGTACGGCTGGGGTGGTACACGGCCGACTGTCACCGATGCCGATGTCGTCCTAGGGCTTATTGACCCGGACCAGTTCCTGGGCGGTCGCGTCAAATTGCATCCTGACCTTGCAGCAAAGGCGATCAAAGAGGCGGTCGCGGACTCACTATTCGGCGGCGACGTGGTACAGGCAGCCGCGGGCATCCGCCGAGTGGTGGATGCGCAAATGGCCGACCTCGTCCGAAAGGTGACCATCGAGCGTGGCCATGATCCCCGTGCGTTCGTGCTCATGGCGTATGGTGGAGCCGGTCCACTGCACGCCGTCGCTTACGCCCGCGAAGTCGGGGTAAGCAAAGTAATCGTGCCACCCTCAGCGACCGTATATTCCGCCTTCGGCGCGGCGGCATCGGATATTCACCATTCTCTGCAACGATCGATTCGAACCACCCACGCAGATGATGTCGAGGAAATCGGCTCAGCCTATGCGGCAATGGAGACAGAAGCCCAGGAACTACTTCGGCGCCAGGAGGTTCCGCCGCATCGCATGGAAGTGGCTCGGTGGGCGGACATTCGCTACGATCGCCAGCTGCATGACGTCCGCGTCCCCGTTGCCTCGGGCGTAGTCGAGGCCAGGTTCATGGATAACGTGCGTCGCGAGTTCGAACAACGCTATGCCGCCCTCTACGGTCCCCACTCAGTGTTACCCGGGGGCCAGCTTCGCCTCCTTCGGGTGGGACTCGAGGCCACCGGCCTGATTGACAAGCCGGTCTTCCCCTCCCTCGATACACACGAGCTCGATCCAGCCCAGGCGGAGCGTCCCGCGCGGTCGATCTACTGGCCTGAGACCTGGCAGTGGTTAGCGAGTCGGGTCTGGGATGGTCTACTGCTTGAGCCCGGCAACCGCTTGGTCGGCCCGGGCGTAATTGAACTCCCCGGCACCACTATTGCCCTGCCGCCGGGCGCGGCAGCTGAGATCGACAGTCGTAAAAGCACCGTGATCACACTCCGCCAGGCAAATCCGCGTTGATGGCCAAACTTGTGGGGGAACTCGACCCGATCACGTTCGAAGTTGTCTTGCATCGCCTCCTTGACATCACTGAAGAGATGGGAATCAAGTACATGCGGACCTCCGGATCGCCGATTCTGGTTGGGGCGTACGACGCAAGCACGGGCATTACCCTCCCGAACGGCGAGCTCGTCGCGATCGGTCCTTACATTACGACTCAGGCGAATGTTCTGCCCGTCATCATCCAATCAGTCCGCACACGCTGCATTACGAATCCTGGTATCAGCGCCGGCGACATGTTCATTTGCAACGACCCCTATCTTGGCGCCACTCATCAACCTGATGTCGCGACGGTCGCACCGGCATTCCGAGACGGTGAACTGGTCGCTTGGGTTGGATCATCCGGCCACTGGCTCGACATAGGCGGGCCCGAGCCGGGTGGTTTCAACATGAAGGCGTACACAGCGTACGACGAGGGGTTGCGGATGCCACCGACGCGCATTGTGGAACAGGGTCGCATCCGCGAGGATCTGGTGGGCCTCATCATGAATCAGGTCAGAGATCCACTTTGCGAGCTAGACCTCCGGGGTCAAATCGTTGCGAACATGAGTGGTCTGCAGCGTCTGGATGACCTGTTTGACCAGTACGGATTGACGACCGTACGCGCGGTGATGCACGAGGCCATCAACCACGTCGAGCGCCGCCTACGCGCTCGTTTGAAGGAATTGCCAGACGGCGTTTGGCAAGAGGTCCAGTTCCTGGACCACGATGGTCACCTACCGACTATGCACAAGATCGTCTGCACGATTACTAAGCGGCGGGACGTTCTCCGCGTGGACTTCACGGGCAGCAGCCCGCAGGCCGACGGTTTCATCAATTGCACTCTGTCCGGGGTACGCGCGGCGACACTGAGTGCGATGTACATCCTGCTCGCTTATGACCTGCCCTGGAACGATGGGGTCGCGCGCTGCCTGGATCTTGTAGCACCTCCGGGTACCGTCGTGACAGCAGAGCATCCTGCGCCCATATCGATGGCGACGATAGCAAGCATCATCCTTTCACTGAACGTCGTCTTTTCAGCACTGTCGAAGATGCTCCTTGCCAGCCCTCGGCTCTACGAAGAGGCGATGGCAAACTGGTGCGGGACATCTATTGCCCCGACGATTTCTGGGCTGAACGATCGGGGAATCACAACCGTGTACGGCGAAACGAGCCATTTCGGGGCAGGCTGCGGGGCGCGAACGTATAAGGACGGCGTCGATACCGGCGGCATCGTTATCAACACCACGGCGAGCATCCCATCGATTGAGAGTAGCGAGGCCGAGTACCCGATCCTTTACCTTTTCCGTAGGCAACTTATCGACTCGGGTGGGCCTGGCAAATTCCGCGGAGGCGTCTCAGCCGGCGTGGCGGTGATTCCTCACGATGCTGGCGGGCAGCTGGAGTCGTCGTTTGCCGCCTGCGGCCTGGAGACACCTAACGCCTATGGACTTGCGGGTGGCTTCCCTGGCGCTGCGGTTCGCTATATCCGATTCGCCGAGACCACCGTCCAAGAGAAACTCAGGGGTGGAACTCCGCTACCGAGTGACCTTGCAGAGATTGACGGTCAGCTCCAGATCACTCATACCAATCAATCACATGCAGCGCTGCCTTTCAACATGGTCGAATACCACAATTGGCAAGGGGGTGGGGGCTATGGCGACCCCCTCGACAGAGACGCCGCAAGGGTTCGCCAAGATGTGGCCGATCAGCTTGTCTCATCTGAGGCGGCGGCTGCGCTCTATGGGGTGGTACTAAAAAACGGTCAGGTCGATGAGCCTGCGACTTTGGTACGGCGAGAGGAGTTTCGGCGCGGGCGGCTCGTGGGCAGCCGGCCCGCGATGGAGGTGCTCCCTGACGACCCGCACCGAGTTGCAACTCAGTGGATCGACACGGCCAAGGGCGGCGGCATCCTGAGCTACGGCAACGCTGTGAAGTTCGACTTCGATAAAGATGCAGCAGTCTGTCTCGCTTGCGGACGCGTGCTAGGAGCTGCGCGGGCTGACTTCCGTCGAGGTTGCGCCGTCCAAGAGACGCCAGTGACTGCTGCTGGTCCAGTGCGTGGCGAGGACTACGACCTTGGTCGTATCCGATTGCGCCTCTACTTCTGTCCAGGATGCGGCCGCCAGCTTGAAGTGGAAGTAGCTTTGGTTGGTAGCAGCGGCTCTGGATTTCGGCTGGCTCCCGTCCTCGGCGGGAGCGCCTGAGCGACAGATGCCACAACGCAGAAGAAGGTTGCTCAAGGAGCGGAGTTGACTTTGTTGGGGTTCGTCGGACTGGGTACCATGGGCGGCCGCGTTGCACACCGCCTCCTCCAGGCCGGCCACACGGTCTACGGCTACAACCGGACGCAGGAAAAGGCCCAGTGGCTGGTCGATGCTGGGCTCCGGCTCTGCGCGAATCCCCGCGAGGCGGCCCAGGCGTCCGAGGTGGTGTTCTCCATGGTTACTGACACCGAGGCGTTGGAGGCTGTAACCGCGGGCCCGGATGGGATCCTCGCGGGACTTTCTCGAGGCAAGGTCTTCGTTGACATGAGCACCTGCAGCCCAAGCTTCAGTCGTGGGCTTGCCGAACGGGTTCGCGAACGCGGCGCGGCTATGCTCGACGCACCAGTTTCCGGCAGCGTTAGCACGTTGGAGGCCGGAAATCTCTCGATCATGGTCGGGGGCGACCAGGCCGTGTATGCCCGGGTCTCTTCAATCCTGAAGGACATTGGCCCCAAGGTCACGCGCGTCGGGGACAACGGGAAAGCGGTCTTAATGAAGATCGCCACCAACTTA
>Ga0102924_1001936_pt1 | contig 23163 bp, 19 predicted proteins | sample PaiPotPPM11metaG_FD_80116 | JGI IMG/M metagenome (GOLD analysis project Ga0102924, IMG submission 80116) | Iron sulfur acid spring bacterial and archeal communities from Banff, Canada, to study Microbial Dark Matter (Phase II) - Paint Pots PPM... ...
CCTCAGGGGATGGGGGCATTGAACGGCACGTTGCAGTGCCTCTCGGCTGCCTGCGCCCTGCAGCTGGCCCCCCTCTACACCCCGATCACGCCGACGACGACCCTCCGGCAGTTAGCGAACGACTACTGCTTCAACTGCGCCATCTACTATTTCATAGACGAGACGCCGCTCGCGATCGGGGAGTCGAAGTGCACGACGCAGTCGGCGCCGGCGTTCAATTTCGAGGGGCAGACACCGTCGATGATTCTGTCCCACTACCCGATCACGAGCACCGCCTCGTACAATCTCCCAGCGACCGGATTCCGGCGCGCCGTTCTCAAGGCGCAAGTGAAGCTCGAGGACAGGACCATCGACTTTTTCTGCGGTCAGCTCCAGGATCCGACGAACAGTCCGAGCCTGCCCTACACGGGGAGCTACGGCAGCGATATCGCTCCGGACGGCGGGCTCGGAAATGGTTGGGAAGAAGAGCAGGATCTTCAGGCGAAAGAAGCGCTCGCCTGGATCAAGCAGCAGATCGCGCTGGACGGGCTCGCCGCGGTCATCGCAATCGACCTCCACTCCACGGACGCGAGAGTGGCCCTCCACGGTGAGCTGATGTCACTCTCGCCGGAGGTCATCGACCTGTTCGACGCTCCGACATCCACTTTTGCGCCGGCGGTCGTGCCGAACGCGACGCCTTTCTGCGACTACTGCCCGTCCCCTCAGAACCCGTACAGCGGCAACACTCCGCCCTACGAGCTTTTGCACGCGTATCTGTCGGGTTTCCCTGAGAATGCGACGCGGACCGAGACCCTCTGGGGAGCCGACAGCAGCGAAGTGCCGATTCCATCGAACCTCCCGTACCAACCCGCTCCGCCGCACGGGACTGGGCCGCCCCTCCAATACTACGCGCACAACTATACGATCCTTCGCCCGTAGGCAAACGCCGCCTGCGCTGCGGCCAGCCAGGGCTATAAGCCGACAAGCTTTGACATCCAGTCGAAGTCGGGCGTCATCGAGATCTCCGAATCCTCCGTATCCAGTGAGGTAGATCGGAGAACTCCCGTTCCGTTGGAAATTCTTCGCGTGCACGACGAACATAGGCACCCGTGTTCCGTCCTTCGACGTGTACGAAACCTGCTCGACGACGAAGCGCTCGACGTCCACCAGAATCGCGACTCGGTACCAGGATCGGGTGCGCCCGGTCGGATCCCCTCCTCCAGCCATCGAGAGGGATCGCGGACCGTCGTGCCGAAGATCACTTGGTCCGCCTCGACAGTGCGGCTCGATGGATATTGCCTCGCGAACGTGGGCCGCGCCCGTCCGGCATCTGCATTGGAGGCCTCCGTGTTCTCCGCCGGGGTGGCGTGGCTTGAGCGGCCCGGCGCGTGCGCCGGAGAGCTGGTTGCGCATGCAGCGGAGAGAGAAACCGGAAGCGTAAGAAATCCGAGGCGCACGCCCTTGTAACACGGGGCTCCACGGGCTCTTGGTAGGTGCGGGAGCGGTAACGGAATTTGCGTCGTCCACATCGGTGCTCCCACCGACCGGCTTCCGTCATCCTCGCAAGAAGAGAACGACAATCCGCGCGAGGACGCGAAGTGCGTGGGGATGGCTGTCCACGGCATGGGTCCGATAAGGCTGGAGAATCCCGTTCTTCGGCGTCGTAGACCCTGAACGCGAGGGCAATCGGGCAATGACACCCACACCGACCGTCCGGCTTTGACGGAGCTGCATATTTCTTCTCGCGCCACCGTAGAGGAAAGCCTGCGCGGTGGGCATGACGCTTGCTGACCGCGTGGGTCAAGAAATCTCTTTCGATCAATCGAACTCGAGAAGACGCACCGCGGCGCCCTGGGTGCCGCCGAAACAGGACGGCTATGAAATATTCGAAGGCCATCTTCGTTACCACGGCGACGTTTGGAATCGCGGCGGGCTGCGCTTCTCCGAGCCCGGATGCCAACTTCGGAATTCCCGACGAGGGAGGTTCGACGGGTGCGCCGGATGCAGCCGGTGGCTCCGCGCCCGACGCCCTGCCGCCCTCCTCCGGATCACAAGCTGACTCGGGCGCCGCGGCGGACACGTCGGCAAGAGAGGCGAGCTCCGGAACGGACGCGAGCTCCGAGGCAGCATCCGAGGCGGGGCCGGAGGACGCTGCGCTCCCGGGCTGGACGCTCACGTGGTCCGACGAATTCGACGATCCCGATGGTTCGCCGGCGAACCCGGCGAAATGGACCTACGATACAGGGCCCGTCTACAACAACGAGCTCGAGAAGTATACCGGTGGCACGGCGAATGGCGTAGTCGAGGGCGGCAATCTGGTGATCACCGCGCAGTCGATGAATGGGCAGTACACGAGTGCCCGCCTCAACACGAGGGGTAAGTTCTCCCAGCAGTACGGCCGCTTCGAAGCTCGGATGCAGCTCACCACCGGCAAGGGCTTGTGGCCTGCATTCTGGCTGCTCGGCAACCAGGGCAGCTGGCCCGGCTGTGGCGAGATCGATATCATGGAAAACATAGGAGATCCGACTGTCGTCTACGGTAGTCTTCACGCGACGAACTACAACGCTTCGGACCCGTCTCAGCCAAGCAGCGCGAACTACGCCAATTCGTTTCACGTCTACGCCGTCGAGTGGGCATCGGGATCCATCAACTTCAGCGTCGACGGGACCGTGTACGCCATGGACACCCCCGATCCGGGCCTATTCAACCAGCCATTTTACATCATCCTCAACGTCGCGGTGGGCGGCAGCTGGCCGGGGAATCCGAACAGCACGACCATGTTCCCTCAGACGACGAAAGTGGACTACGTGCGGGTCTATTCGAAGGGCCCGTAACGCCGTTCGGCGGTAGCCCCCCGCGGTCATCGCTGGCGCTTCGCGTTCGACCTGCCTCCGCCGGCGCGGCGAGCCCGAGTGGTGTGCGGCAGATCAGGGAAACGGATACGGCCACGTCTTATTGTAGAGACCCTGATAGCTGTCGATCACGCCCTTGACGTAATTGGCGCCGTTACCGCTGAGCGTGCACGAGCTGCTCGCGCCGCCTGTGTTCCAGACCGCCATCGCCAGGTACCAGGTCTGGGCGGTCGTGCAGCCCGAGGCGTTCGCATTGCCGGACTGGAAGATTCCCGACCACTCCGTGTAGTACGTGTAGATTTGGTATGCCGGGTTGAAGACGGATTTTGCGTAGAGGGGGCTCTTCGTGTCCTGGACTGCGTCGATGTAGTTGCCGTTCAGCGACGTGGCGCTCTCGCAGTAAAAAGTGACGGAAGCGCCGAACGGGACGTCGTCGGCGGTGGTGGTGGCCGTGCACGTGTTGCCGCTCAGGCTGGTCATCAGCCCGAAGTTGCCGTCGCACGCCGGCGTGTCCTGAAAGAGCCCGTAGCTGTGCGAATAGTCCACCTGGCCGGTGAAGCGGTCGACCTGCGAAGAGCCGCACGGGCCGGGCGGCGGGTCCCCGGTGATGGAGCCGGCGCTGATCGCCCAGATACCGCAGTTCTGCCCGCCGCACGCGTTCGGCGAGATCTGGGGAGCGATGCCGCTCTCCGTATTCGCCTGCGCCTTGGTGAGCTTCCCGAGCTCGGGGTCGGTGATGCCGGCGACCTGCATTCCGGCGAGGAGGCACCCGTCGTACTGGTCGTAGCTCGCCTGCCCGGTGGCGAGCGGATCGCTGGCAGGCGCGGTGCAATCCGCGACGCAGCCGTCGGCGCTGCACGACGCGAAGGACGCTCCGGACGACGATCCGGACGAAGATCCCGACGCCGCGCCGGAAGAGGAGCTCGTGGAGGACCCCGAGGAGCTTCCCGAGGAGGTTCCCGACGAGCTTCCCGACGAAGCGCCCGACGAAGAACCGGAGGACGGGGACCCCGAAGACGAACCTGCCGTGCCCGAGGACGTACCGGGGGGCATACCGGACGATGAGCCCGATGAGGACCCCGACGACGAGGACCCTGACGACGTGGACCCGGAGGACGATCCCGACGAGGATCCGCTACCCCCACCTGCGGTCCACGGAGCCGTGTCCGTCCCGCACGCAGTGACGCCACAGAATAACGTGAAGGCCAGGAGGCGAGCAGTCGGGAGCCGAGCGTTCATGGAACCTTCCGCCTGCGCCGTCCAGAAGGGCGCCCTGCTGATTGTGGCGCGGCGGCGTCCGCCGTGCAGCCCGTGTACCAAAGCTGTACTTCGCACATCGAAAACCGAGCGTAGCTCCCCGAGACGAGCCAGGCATCTCCCTCCGGCGCGAAAGCGCGGTGTATTCCTGGTCGATCCGTGGGCGGGAGGGCACACGTGCCGACCGCTGGGCAGGCTCTCGAGCCGCGGCTTGCGTGCATCGCATTCGCGCTGTCAGCGCAAGGACGTGGGCGCCGATCGCGTGCTCATGTGCCGGACCCGTGACCTACCGCGAGCCGAGGTGGAGCTGATTGCCCTCGGAATCTTTGAAGACGACCGAGGTGCCCCACGGTTCCTTCTTCGGCGGAGCCACGAATTCCACGCCGCGCGCTTTGAGGGTCTCGTAGGTTCCCACCACGTCGTCCGCCCAGAGGGAGACCGGCACGAACGTTCCGATGCGCTCCTCGTGCCCCTGCGGCGTGAATAGCGTGATCAGCGTCTCGGCGCCGGGGATCCTGAGTTCGATCCATCGCTGGCCTCCCGGACCCATCGGCTGATCCGTGTTGATCGCGAACCCGAGCTTCTCGGTGTAGAAGCTGAGCGCCCGTGCCTGGTCCGCCACAGGGATGCTCACGAACTTGATGCCCTTGATCATGGGAACGCCTCCATAGAGTGAGCACCGTAGCGCACCGGGAAGAGCGCGTGCGCGCGGCCTAGGCAACGGATGCTGCAGCAATGGTTGGTATAGTGGCGGCGTGGAGCGGATCGCCGTCGACTCGTACGTCCTCGACGCGCTGATGCCCGACCTCATCGGTCACGACCGAAAGCATGTGCCGCACCCCGACAGCGGTTAGACTGACGCCAGGGCTCGAGGGAAAAGGAGGCGTGATCGTGATCAATCATCGGGTGGTGTCGGCAGAGCAGTGGCTCGTGGAACGGCAAGCCCTTCTGGCCAAGGAAAAGGAGTTCACGCGGTTGCGCGACGAGCTGAATCGCCAGCGGAGAGAGCTGCCCTGGGTCAAGGTCGAGAAGCCGTATTCCTTCGACGGGCCGCGCGGCAAAGAGGGCCTCTACGATCTCTTCCAGGGGCGCAGCCAACTCGTCGTCTATCACTTCATGTTCGCGCCCGAGTGGGAGGCGGGGTGCAAGCATTGCTCCTTTTGGGCGGACAACTTCGATCCGATCATCGTCCACCTCAACCAACGCGACGTCAGCATGGTCGCCGTCTCCCGCGCGCCCTACGCCAAGTTGTCGGCATATCAGAACCGCATGGGGTGGACGTTCACGTGGCTCTCCTCCGGAGAGTCCAGCTTCAACTACGATCTTCATGCCTCGTTCACGAGCGAGGAGGTCGCCAAGAAGAGCGCGCGCTTCAATTTCGTCACGCAGGACCCCGGTTCCACGGATCGGGAAGGCGTCAGCGTGTTCTACAAGAGCGACGACGGCGCCGTGTATCGCACGTACTCGACTTATGCGCGCGGCATCGACCTGATCAATACCGCCTATAACATCCTCGACCTGGTCCCCAAGGGTCGCGACGAGGGAGATCGCGGGCCTTACTGGGTACGTCGACACGACGAGTATGCGCCGGCGGCATCCCGGTGAAGACGAGAACGGTGTCGAACCGAGCCGGTTCGGGGTGCCCCGCGCCTCAAGGCGCCGTTTCCCCCGGAGGCGCTCTTGACGAAGGTGAGCACGGTCCTCGAGGCGGCGCCGCCTTAGCCCCCCTCACGAGGCCGCGCGGCCCCCCGGAACGAGCGCTATCGCCCCGTCCGGACGCGAGCGCATCTCGCGCGAGGCGATACGAGCGACCGCTCGCCGGAAGGCCCTCCCCGTGAGGGACCGCCACTCGCGGTCGAACTCGTCGCGCAGCCGATCGCGCTCCTCGCGCCGGCGGAGCAGGAAGTCTTCGACGGCGTCGTTCCGCGGCAGGCGACCGTCGGCCAGCCAGCCCTCCAGGGTCGCGACGGCGACTACGTCGTCGTGCAGCCGTCCCAGCCGGTCTTGCAGCGAACGGAGCGCGTCGACGACGGCGTCCGCCCCTCCCGGCACCGCGCCCTCGAACAGCTCGAGCCGATAGCGCAGCTGGCGCGACGCCGATCGCACCTTGTGGATGACGTCGAAGTCGGCCGTGGGAACGCGCGTGTCGTACGCGAGCACCTGCTCGTAGGCGAACCAAGTCTCGTCGCCCACGAAGTGCCGGACCAGCTCGGGCGCAGCGCGGGCCGGGTTCTTCGGCGGCGGGACCGTGCCGCGCAATCGACCGTGCACGAACCTCCGCGCCTTCTTGGCGGTCTTGCGAAAGCGCCTTCGTTGGAGCTCGTCCGCCAGGACGCGCGCGTGCTTCTTGCGGTTCTTCTCGAGGCGTCTTGCGAGAGGTTCGATTCCGCTGCGCATCGAGCGAGAGACCCCTCTCCTCCACGCCTGGACGCTCTCGAGGAGCACGTCGTCGTCGCGCGTCGGGCCGAGGACTTGTTCGAGCTCGTGCAGCCGGTGCTCCAGGCGGCCGACGCGGTCGGGATCGAAGACCGTCCGGCTCATGACGTCCAGCCCCTCGCGTATGCGGCGGATCGTCGTGCGCGCGTCGTGCACGCCGTCCGCGTCCCCCTCCCCGGCTCTCCGCAATTGCTTCTTCAGCTTCCGGGCGCGCGCGTCCAGGGCGCGGCGCAGCGCTTCGGCCATCGGTTCGTCGAGTCGCACGGCTCCACCCTACGGAATACGAGACGCAAGCTGCGTGCGAGCGCCGCGCGCGGGCGTCCGACTGGTAGACCCAAGCGCCGCGAGCGGCCTCGAACCGCATCAGCTCGACCTCCGACGGCGGCATCCTCCCCGAGCAGAAAAGTCGTCCGCGCTCGTCAGAAGCAATCGTGCGTTGAGCGATTGAGCAGGTTGACGACGCACGCGTCGACGCGCTCGGCCGCGACATTCGGTTGCAAACGCGTCACCTTTCGCCGCGAACGCCGCACCGGTTCCACGACACGAGTCCTCGATTGGAGCCGGCGTGGCGTTGTCTAGAGGATCCGCGTCACGGCTTCCTTCGAATGAGCCGCGCCGGAAGGGAAGCGCCGCACGGCCTATGGCAAACGACGCGGCGTCAATCGGGAACGAGGCGCGGCCGAGGACGAATGAGGCGTTCCTTTCGTGCGGTGAGTCGTTGCCAAAGACGAGTCGTTCGTTGGTTCCGTGACGTGAGGCTTGGGCTTCTAGAAACGACGCTTCGCTTTCAGGAACCGGCTCCTTGCCAACGAGAAAAGACGCGCTGCAAACGAGAAACGACGCTTTCCAGCGAGCAATGGCTCGTTCCCAACGAGGAAACGTGCGCTGCAAGCGAGGAAAGACACGTTTTCGGTTCGCAGAGACTCGCTCCCCACACGACGAGAGTCGTTCCTCATCGAAAACGATGCGCTGCTGATCGTGAACGGTGCGAAAACGACGAACAAAGACTCGCTGCCGATGGAAAATCACTCACTTTACGAAAAAAGAGAGGCGGTCCCAATAGAAAACGAGGCTCTCACGAAACTCCGAGAGTCACTGCACGTTCGCGACGACTTTCTCTCGACACAACGGCAGACATTGCAGTTGCAACAAACACCAAAACCAAAAACATCATGCACCAAACTGGCGAGCACCACACAAAAGACAATCGACCGCTCCACCCAACGGTGACTCCGAATGGGCCGGCGAAAACGCGCCCTTCGTCGGCGAAGCTCGCCGCGCTCACTGCCGCAGGAACACTGCTATCGCCCCCACGGTCGCGTTCGTGTGAGCCACCGCCAGGTCGCGCAGTCGTCATGGCATACAGCGCGACGAGCGCGTCGTGCACGACCGCCGCGGCTTCCAGCGCGCGAACGGTGAGGCAGCGCTCCGGCACCGTGTAGACGCCGTCCTCGGCGGGCGCCGGGCACGATGGGGAATCGACCCTCCACTCGTCGTCCGCCACATCGCTGAAGTCGTGATGATACGTCAGCGACCAGTAGCGCCAGCCGGCCGGATGCACGATGTAGTCGAGGGCTCCGATCAGCCGCCACGGCTGCCATGAAGTGGAAGCACTGCTCGGTGCCGTCGAATTGCCGGCGAGCCAGAGGTCCTCGCGGCCCGATCGGACCTCCGGGAGCCAGTCGCCTGGCAGATCGTTCACCGCCCGCGAGCACGGGACGCGGCCCGAGTCGTCCGGGAAGCAGCTCGGCTGCGCCAGCACCCCGCGGCGGATGAGCATCGCGAGGACTTCCTTCCCGCTTGCGCGGGTCCCCGGTACCTGGTTCTCGGCGAGCAGCCGCTTGTAAGCCGTGGCCTCGATGACGTCGTGACCCAGAGGTTTGAACGCGTACGCCACCGTCGGCAGGCAGACGAGCGCTGCGCAAGCCACCGCGCTGGCGGACGCGAGCCGGCGGACGGGGAGCACACTCGGATGCTAACCGCCATGCACCGCGCCATCACGTGTGTGGGTGCAATAGCCGCCCTGCAGCTGCGTGACGACGCTGCTGCCTTCGACCGCTACCGCGACCGATCCTTCATTTGCAGTGCCCGCCCCCGTTGCAGGAGTTGCTGCAGCAGTCCGAGTTTAGCGTGCAAGTCGCGCCCGGTTGCGCGTGGCCGGCGCCCTGCGCGCAGCATACGTTGTTCATGACGTCGCAGTTGTTCGAGCAGCAGTTGGCGTTCGCCATGCACTGCATCGAAAGCGCGGCGCACATTCCACCGTCGGGCGTCGCGTCCGTGGCCGAGCCGTCCGTCGAGGCGTCTCCTCCCGACGAAGCGTCGGTCGCGGAGTCCCCCGTTGCCGGGCCGTCTCCTTCCGACGCGTCGGTCGCGGAGTCCTCCGTCGCCGGGCCGTCCGTCTGCATCGTGGGCCCGTCGCCTGGCGGCGACGGCGAGTCTGCGGCGGACGTGTCGGGCATGTTCGACGCATCGCTCGCGCTCTGGCCGTCGGTGCTGGTCGTCGAATCCTGGCCAGTGGCGCTGTCGCTCTCTCCGCCGTCGCCCGTCGGCGGAGTAGCGCTGGAGCCACTGCACGCGGCCGCAGCAAACGCAAGGGCGAGAGCCAGGAGGAGTTTGACGTTGCGCATGCCCGCTCGTACCACCAGGACGCCCTGGGATCGATTGGTCACTCTACTGACCAGGAGCCGGTACCCGACGCGCCCGCTCGCGCGTCACGGACCGTAGGTGGTCGGATCGGTCAATGCTTGCCAAAAGCGCTCGCTCGCCAGAGCGTTGTTTGCCTTCGTCACGATCCAGCTATTGCCGCCTGCGCTCTGACCGAGCGTGGGCGTCATTCCCGCCGGCGGCGGCGTCGGGCTGAGCTCCGACATCCGCACGATGTCGAGGGGAAAGTCGGGGAAGGCGCAGGCGATCACGCTGTTCTGATCGGAGGCCTGGTGCGCCGGGAAGGGGAAGATTTGCGGTATCTTCGAGGCGATCCAGGTGCGGAAGGCGTTCGCGGGGATATCGGCGATCTTCGCGCTCGGGATGTCGTCTTGCTGAGCGTAATAGGCCACGACCTGAACGAAGCGGAACTTCCTCGCGACGATCTCGTCGGCCCATGGGTCGAGATCGCCATTCGGTTCGCTCATCGTGGCGGTCGTGGCGTCGGGCGACACCTGGCCGAGCGACGAGACGACGACGACCTCGTCGGCAATGCTCGGGTCCAGCAGGTAGGCGTCGGCGACCTCGGTGAGCCTGCCCCCCGTAGCCACGACGATGGGTCGAAGCGGTTGGCCCAAGCGATGGACCGCGTCGACGATGAGGCGCCCGCCCTCGCTGTGATTGGGCGCGGTCGACTCGATGTCGCCGTTCGCGGGGGGCTGGAGCGGGGGATCGTCGACGCTGGCGGTCGGATCGGGAATGTTGCGCATCCCGCTGGCGCGCGCGGCCTGCACCATGTCGCGCCACCCCTGCACGTTGTCCGCGAGGTTCGGATAGATGATGCTCGAGTTGACGACGATGCCGACGAGATTGATCTTGCCCGCACTCGCGAGCACGAGCGCGTACTCGCCGTCCCAGTTGTCGTAAGGTCCGTCGTTCGACAGAATGAGTGGATCGCGCTCGTCGACCGGCAGCGGCCCCTGCGGGCGGTCCGACCCGGCATCTAGCGTGGTGCTCCCGCACGCGCCGCACGCCAAGAGGGACACGGCCGCGAGTGCGCAGAGCGCTCTCCCGATCACGGCACCGGCCGCAGGGATTGCATGCGCGAGAGCAAGACACTACCCGGAAAGCGCTCGCGGAACGCGGCGGCCGCTCGATTGGCTTCCTCCGTGCGCCCCAGGCCGGAGAGAGCCTGAACCCGCAATGCCTCGCGTTCCTCCGTGAGCTCCCCGTTGGGGAAGCGCCGCTCGTGCTCGGCGATCGACGAGAGCGCGGACGAAAAGTCGCCGCGAGCCAGCGCTGCCCGCGCGGGCTGCAGCACTTCGAGCTCGAGCGCATAGCGGTCGTAGACCGGGCGCGGGGACACGGCGGGCGCTCTGTGGGCAGACGCCTCGATCTTCGGAACCGGATCGGCGTGCTCCTGGCCTCCCGCCCGAGGCGCCTGCAAGGCGGGCGGCTCTGCCACGCTGACCTTCTCGCGGCCAGCCCGCTCCGGATCGAGGACCGTCAACTTCGGCTTGTGCCTCGATCGAATCGCGGCCGCGGAGACGGCCGCAGTGAGCACGACTGCCGCCACGGCGAGCCTCCACCCCCACCCGCCCCACCGCGGCCTGGCCTTGGGAGCCAGTGAGACCCCCGCCGTGGCGGTTCGAGCCCGCGCAAACGCGCGCCTGCGAACGTCCTCCGGTTGCGCCTCCACGATGCGCTCGGGGGCGAGGAGCTTCTCGACGCTCGGAGAGAGAGGGTCGTGTTTGTCGGAGTTCATGGCTTGTTCGCTCCGCTCTCAAGGCTCTTGACCGCCGCTTCGAACTCCTTGCGTGCCTTTCGGAGCCGGGAATATGCCGTAAAAAGGGGGATCGACAGCGCCGACGCGATGTCGCGCATGGGCACGTCGTCGAGATAGTGCATCACGAAGACGGCCCGCCGCGGCAACGGCACGTGCTCGAGGGCGGCAAGAACGATCGAGCGTGCCTGCCGCGCCGCCACGGCGTGATCGGGGCCAGGAGACAGATCCGCGACCTCGGGCGACGGATGCGTCGTCTCGCGGCGCGCCCGCCTCCGATGGGTCGCGGCGACCCGGAAGGCAATGCCGAAGAGCCACGGTCGGAGCGGAAAAGACGGGTCGTAGGCTTCCCACCGCCGGTACATGATCAAAAAGACTTCGTGGGCCAGGTCCTCGATATCGGAGTCGGGCACGCGCAGGCGGCGCAGAGTGCAGCACAGGTAGTCGAACTCGCGTTCGAATACGCCGAGACAATCGCCGCGCACGACCGCCTCGGGGTTCGAGATCGACGCGGCTCTCAAGGGATTGCTCTGGCTCGCCACCACTCTCCTCGTAATTGCGCCGAACGCCGCGACGTTGTCATCGTAACAGTACGGCGAGATCGATCCCGGCGCTGAGCGCGAGGGTAGGTGCCGTCCACACCGGCAGCTCATTGAGAGAAACGGTCCGGGGCGTCAGAGTTGCCAGCCCATCGACGTGGATGGCGGCGAGCCATAGAGGGGCCATCGGCTGGTCGAGGGCCAGGCGAAGGCCCGCCCTCGCGACGAAAGAAGAAGGAGAGCGCGCGTCGTCGACGCCGAAGCCTCGAACGGCGAGAAGGCCGAGCATTCCGACGGCGCAGACCGCCCAGCGATCGAGATGGCCGCACGGCACGACCGTGGCTGAGAAGGTGTTCGTCGAGAAGCCCGTCCCGTCCGGCTGGCGGAGCGTGACGGGAAAGGTCGCTTCGGGGCCCACCTCCAGCGAGACATCGCGGAATCGCAGGACGCCGAACAGACGAAGGCCCGCCGCAAGGGAAGGGGCCGCGCCGAACTCCGCCGTCGGCCCGATCCCCAACGCTCCCCCCCATTTCCGTACCGGAGGGACGGGTTCGGAATTCTCCGGTTTGGGGTTATCGGACTTGGCCTTGGGGTTATCGGGCTTGGGGTTCTCGGGGATGGCGGGCGCCGGCGCGGTACAAGGTATCGGCGCCGCCGTTGGCGCCGCAGCGGCCGCGGAGCTCAGAAGCTGGATCTGCACCGCGATGGCGAAAGCCATCCCTCGGCTGACTTCGCCGCAGTCGCGACCCGGAGAGGCGAGGCGTCGCTGGCCCTCTCTTTTGCCGGCGGCATCGGTCCACTCGATGCGGCCTTCGACCCCACCCTCGGACTCGGCCACCTCCGCGATCACGCGATGCGCGGCGTCGTTGTGGAAAGGATCGTAGCCAAGCTGCTTGATCACGGAATCACGCAACTCGGCTTCGCTCGGACAACCGCGGAGCCCAGGTTCGAGCTTGTAGCTCAGGGCGACGAATAGGCGTGGCGGCGTGTCTGCGGTCGCCGGAGCCGCGGCGGCGATGCACGCCGCTACCGCAAGCCCTCCGAGCGGTCGGAATGGATTGGGCTCACGCGAGGACATCCACCGCCGCTGTTCTACTTTCCTGCATCCGCATGACAAGGATGAGGCGCGGCGAGCAATAGCACGCATGGGCCCTCCTCTACGAATGGGAAGCGCTCCCGCCACCGCTGGCGTTTTCCTTCTCGTTCTCTGCGGGCCCGGTTGCGGCTCGAGCGACGATTGGGCTCAGCCAGGAGACGACGGCGGTGCAACGATGGGCCCGGACGCCACGGCCTCGATCGATGGCAGTTCCGCGGAGGCCAGTCCCGCGCAGGACGCCCCGAGCCCCGGCGCCGACGCGTCGCCTACGCCTGATGCGCCCGAGGAGCCGGTCGCCCCGCCTCCTCCCGACCCGGTCATTCCGCTGAGCAACGGGACGCTGCGACTCGAGGTGTGGAGCCCGCAAACGATCCGTGTCCTCTACGGTACGACCGGTCCGATGCCCGGGCCGAGCCTGGCCGTCAACGAGACGCGCCCCGTCACGCCGTTCACGTTGAACGAAACGGCCGCCGACTTGACCGTCACGACCACCAAGCTCCAGGCCCACGTCGACAAGACTACAGGGCAAGTGACCTTTCTCGACAGTACCGGCGCGACGCTTCTCGCAGAGCCGACTACCAATGCACGATCGCTCAGGCCCGGACTGGCGGGCGGTCAGTCGACGCTCGTCGCCAGCCAGACGTTCGCAACGCAGAGCAATGAGCAGTTTTACGGGCTCGGCCAGCACCAGACAGGCTCGATGACGTACAACGGTCAGCGGACGACGCTGCAGCAAGCAAACCCGGGAGAGAGCAGCGTCCCCATGCTCGTTTCGAGCGGCGGGTACGGTGTCCTCTGGGACAACCCTTCGTCGACGACCATCGATCTCACGCACGCCGGGACACTGACCTGGACATCGGCGGCATCGAACCTCATTGACTACTACTTCATGGCGGGGCCCGAGCCCGACGACATCGTGGCTCAATACCGGGCGCTCACCGGGGCGCCGCCCATGTTCGCCCGATGGGCGTGGGGCTACTGGCAGAGCAAGGAGCATTACGGATCGCAGGCCGAGCTCCTGGGGGTGGTCTCGCAGTACCGCTCGATGCAGCTTCCCATCGACGGGATCGTCCAGGATTGGCAGTACTGGAGTCCCGCTCCGTGGGGTTCGCACGAGTTCAACCCGCAAAACTATCCCGATCCCGCGGGAATGTTCACTCAAGTCCACACGAACCACCTCCACGCGCTGCTCTCGGTGTGGGCGAGGTTCGACCAGGGCAACTACCCCAACTACAACGCCCTCAATGCGGCTGGCGCGCTCGTCGAGCCCGGCTACCTCCCGAGCTTTACCTATTACGACCCCTTCAGCCTCGCGAACCGCCAGCTTTATTGGCAGCAGATGCACGACGAGCTCTTCACCAAGGGCGTCGACGCGTGGTGGCTCGATTCCACCGAACCGGACCTCGGCGGAGGGTGGGCCACGGACAAGACGGCCATGGGCCCCGGAGCGCTCGTTCTCAACGCGTTCCCGCTCATGACGACGACGGCCGTGTTCGAGGGACAGCGAGCTGCGACATCCGACCAGCGCGTGTTCATCCTCACGCGGTCGGCGTATATTGGAGAGCAGCGGAACGCGGCCACGGTTTGGTCGGGCGACATTCATGGTGATTGGCCGACGTTCAAGGCGCAGATCCCCGCGGGCCTCAACTTCTCGTTGAGCGGCATCCCTTACTGGAATACGGATATCGGCGGTTTTTACCCGCAGTCGAACCCCGGGATGATTGGAACGCCCGGATACACCGAGCTCTACGAGCGGTGGTTCCAGTTCGGCGCCTTCTGCACGATGTTCCGCAGCCACGGCACCGGCGGCGACAAGAATATGTGGAACTTCGGGGCCGGTGCGCAGGCGATCCTCCTCGGGGTCGATCAGCTTCGCTACCGCCTGCTCCCGTATATTTACTCCCTGTCATGGATGGTGACCCACCAGGGATACACCATGATGCGAGGCCTCGTATTCGACTTCCGCGCCGATCCCCAAGCTCTCAACGTCGCCGATCAGTTCATGTTCGGGCCCGCCCTGATGGTAAACCCCGTGACCGATCCCGGCGTGATCAGTCGGTCGGTCTACCTTCCCGCGAAAACGACCTGGTTCGATTTCTGGAGTGGCTCGAGTTCGCCCGGCGGACAGCAGGTGATGGCCAGCGCTCCTCTCGATCACCTGCCGCTGTACGTTCGGGCGGGTTCCGTGCTGCCTCTGGGTCCGGTGATGCAGTACTCGACCGAGACGGCTCCCGACCCGATCGAGATCCGCGTCTACCCGGGAGCGGACGGCTCGTTCACGCTCTACGACGACGAGAACGACAACTACGACTACGAAACGGGGATGTATTCGACGATCCCTTTGACGTGGCACGATGCGACCCGAACGTTGACCATCGGCGCACGCCAGGGGTCGTATCCCGGGATGGCGCAATCGCGCACGTTCCACCTCGTGGTCGTGGGGGCCAATCACGGCGTGGGAATCGCGGACACGGAGCCCCCCGACCAGAGCGTGACGTACACCGGCGCGTCGATCGACGTGAAGGCACCCTGAGCCGGAGAGCAGCGGATCGCATGGACATGCGTGGTGCGAAGTACTGGGCGGCTTGCAGCGTGCTCGTAGCCGCGATGGCGTCCGCCGTGCTCGGCAGCGCGTGCGGCGGCGGTCCGTCGTGGGAAGCGCCGGTGGGCGGAGACGGAGGCGGCGTCGAGACCGGGGCGGCGGACGCCGAGACCATCGCGGACGCCTCCGTGGGCGATGCGGCTCCTCCTCTGCCGAAGGTCGAGGGGGGCGCAGCGGACGGCGCGCCGGACGTTGCGGAGGCGGGTCCGAGCGTGGCGTCGGTCTTCTCGGTCGATACACCCAACGTTGTTCGACGTTCGAACATCGTCCTTGGCACGGCGAACACCAGGCCAGAGCAGTCGATGGCGCTCGGCAACGGCACGCTGGGCGTGGCCGTGTGGGGCGCCAATGGTCTCACGGCGCAACTCAATCGTACGGACACGTTTCCGGCGCGAAAGTCGCCGGGGCAAGTCGTCATCCCGGGGCTGGCCGCGCTCACCGGTGCCTCCGACTTTCACGGCTACGTAGACCTCTACGACGCGACGCTGAACGAGTCGGGCGGCGGAATGACCGCGACCGTATTCGTACGAGCCGACGCGCCAGAGATGGTGGTCGACGTGACGGGCGCCGACCCGAGCTCGATGCAATCGGTGAAACTGCAACTCTGGAGCGGCCGCTCGCCGACCGCGCAGGTCTCCGGCGACGTCGCGGTGCTCGCGGAGACGTGGCAGGACTCGTCCGGGCCCACCTCGTCTGGACGGACGTTCGGATCGCTCGCCGCGGTCGCGGTGGGCGGCCAGAACGTCAGCGCATCCCAGATTGATTCCCTCACCGTCCAGGTGACCTTCCAGCCCAACTCGGACGGATCCTTCCGCGTGGTGGTCGCGTCCCCGGCTTGGGCCGGAGGCCAGGCGATATCCACCGTGACCAGCGCGTTCGCGCCCGACGCGATGGCCTCATCGACGCAACTGCGCGCCGGGCACCTCTCCTACTGGCACGACTACTGGAGCCGCATCGGCCTACTGAAGATGACGTCTACGGACGGCACGGCCGACTACTTCGAGACGCTCCGGACGATCTACTTGTATCTGACGGCCGCCGACAGCCGCGGGAACCTCCCCGGCTCGCAGGCGGGGCTGGCCGACTTGTTCGACTTCCTGCAGGATAACCAGCCCTGGGACCCTGCGGCGTACTGGGTCTGGAACACTCGCATGCTCGTGTTCGCGAACATGACGTCGGGTGCGTTCGACATGAACACGCCCGCGTTCAACCTGTACCAATCGAACATCGCGGCCATGCAGGCGTGGACGACGAGCCAGATGGGCGGCAAGAGCGGAATCTGCTTGCCGGAGACCATGCGGTTCAATGGAAACGGCGGAGGCGAGGGCAACCAATCCTGCGAACAGGCCGCTTCACCCCTCTGGAACGCCCTGACCATCTCCAGCGGCGCCGAGGTCGGCTTGTGGGTCTGGCAGCAGTACCTCATGACCCAGGATCGCGCGTTCCTTTCGACGAACTATCCGATCATGAGCCAGGCGGCGACCTTCCTCCTCGCGTGGGCCACGATGGGCTCCGACGGCCTGCTCCACACCAACGCGAACGCGCACGAGACGCAGTGGGCGGTAAACGACCCGACGACCGACATCGTCGCGATGGGGGCGCTCTTTCCGGCCGTCATAGCGGCGGCAGGGGTGCTCGGGACGGACGCGGGCCTGGTCGCGCAGCTCAAAGACGCGCTGACCAAGCTGCCGGACCTGCCTCGCACCGATGGCGCCAGCCACAGTCAGCTCCTCACGGCATCCGACGACGCCGCGGGAAAGGACGTGTACGCAATCTCGTACGAGCCCAACGCACCGAAGCACAACAGCGAGAATCTCGATCTCGAAGCGGTGTGGCCGTACGGACTGCTCGGGGACAACGGGCCCAACCTCGATCTCGCCACGCGCACGTACAAAAACCGGATGTTCGTCTACTCGGCCGATTGGAGCTTCGATCCTCTTCAGGCGGCGCGGCTCGGGCTGAGCGACGAGGTAGCCACCGGTCTCACGACCATCACCCAGAACCACCAGTCTTTCGTCAACGGGATGGCCCTGTTGGGCGGCGGCAGCAACAACGGAACGAGCGAGCCTTATATCGAGCAGGCGGGCGTCGTCGCGGCGGCGGTAAACGAGGCGTTCGTCCAAGACTACGACGGCCTCCTGCGAATCGCTCCCGCGTGGCCGAGCGGCTGGGGCGGCGACGGGACGATCTTTATCCACGGCAACTCGAAGGTCGACGTAGAGGTGCAGGGGGGTCAGGTCGCCTTTGCGATCGTCGAAGCGGGATCGACCGCGTCGATGCAGGTGCGCAACCCCTGGGCAGGGCAGGCCGCGATGGCAATCGACGGCGCAACCGGCGCGAGCGTCGTGACCTCCGCCCCCGGGGCGACCTTCGCGCTTCCGACGGTCGCTGGGCACTGGTACGCGATCGTACCCGCGAGCACGATGGGGGCTCTGCCCAACGTCCTGGTCACCGGGACGCCCGCGACCCGCGCGAAGACCCTCGGGCCCGTGGGCATAGGCCTCTGAGGCACGACCTGGAGCGCGGCGAGCGGCTGGAGGACTCGTACGGGGTCTGCACGTTCTGAGCGTCGGCTCCACGGCCAGCGTTCCTTCGTTCCGTTCGGGTTGGAACCGCCGTACAACGTCGAAGAATGACGTCGGCCGCAAGCAGGGCCGATCGTCGTAGGGTCGGACTGGCGCTGTTTGCACGCGACCCCAACGCAAGGAGACCCCCATGGAGCCCCGTATCAAGAACCCCGCGACGACGCTGCCCGGCGCGAGGGATGCCATCCTCGCGATCGGAAAAGCCGTCGAAGCTGGTGGCGTCCCTCGCACGACGCTCGAGCTCTGCAACCTGCGCGCCTCGCAGATCAATGGCTGCGCGGTCTGTCTCGACATGCACTCGCGCGCGCTCAAGAAGCTCGGCGAAAAGGACGAGAAGATCTTCTGCGTGGCCGCATGGCGCGAGGCGCCGTACTTCTCCGACGCCGAGCGCGCCGCGCTCGCCCTGACCGAAGCGGAGACCCGCATCGCCGACCGAGGTGACGCGGTACCGGACGAGGTCTGGCGCGAGGCGACGCGGCACTTCGACGAGAAGGCGCTCGCGGCTCTCGTACTCTCGATCGGCGCGATCAATCTGTGGAATCGACTGAACGCGACGACGCGACAGCCGAGCGGGGAGTGGACCGCGCGGTACCAGTGACACCCGCAGTCGCCCGCATGACCCACGAAATCGCGCGTACGCGTGGGATACGCCACGTCCTCGCCCTCCTCGTCACACTCGCCGCTCCGGCGCGCGCTCTCGCCGACGGGCCCCCGCCCGCTGCGGCGGCCACGCCGCCCGTCTCGATCGACTCCACCCGCCCCTTCACGGTGATCGAGCATCGTGCAAACGAGGTTCGCGGGTGGAACGTCACTTTCCCGCCGACGTATGTGCACACCGATCAATGGGAGCCAGTTTGCGTGGCTCCCTGCTCCGTGCCCCTCGATCCGAACGGCGTTTACCGCGTGGGGGGAGGCGGCGTCGCCCCTTCGGGCCCCTTCGTCCTGCCGCACGTTGCGCCCCTGCGCTTGCACGTGCGCGCTGGGTCGGGCTTCTGGCATGACGCGGGCGTCGACACCTTCGTCGCGGGGCTGGCCACGGCGATCGCCGGGGGCGTCGTGTGGGGGAGCGCGCCGTCGCAAATGGACGCACACTCGACGGCGGTTGCGGGGGCAGCGATCGCGGGGGCAGGGCTCGCCCTCCTGGCCATCGGCGCGGTGGTGTGGCTCACGTCGGGCTCGGTCGTCACGACGGACGACGGGCGCGCCCTCTAGCGGCGTGCCGCCGTACTGGGCGAACGTCAACCGGGGGCCGCAGGCCGACGCGCGCTCGGGGCTTTCCGTCGAGCGAGCGACGCGGTATGAACCGGGTGCGTTTCCTCTCGGGGGGAGCTCCCTGATGCGAAGGATCACGCCGCTTCTGGTTCTGGTACTCGCGTGCGCGGCGGGATGCCAGCAGGTGCTCGGTCTCGACGACTACAAGCCGGAAGGGGAAGGGGCAGGCGATGACGCTACCCTGCTGCCGAGCCCGGAAGGCGCCGCGGACACGGCGCCCGTCGATCGCACGACCGGGGGAGACGCTCCGGGCGGGGACGCGACGACGGGTCTCGATGACGCCTCATGGGACTCCGTCGCGCCCGACGGCTCCGATGCTGCGGTCGTCTCGGGTTCGGACGCCGGCGAATCGGGCGAGGAAGATGCGTTCCCAAGCCCCGACTCTGCGGACGGGAGCTCGCCGGACGGGGTGGACTCCGCCGAGGCAGAAGCCGAGGCCGCTGCCTCCGACGCGCCGGGGGCGGCCGACGACAGCGCGCCATCGTCCGGCTGCCCGCAGGAGACGCCGCCGGGCGTCACGCGGTGCTGCGCTCACGTGCCCTGCGTCGCCCGTTCCGGCAACGCCTGCAATTGTGGCGCGTGCATGCAACAGGGCTGTTCGAGCGTGTGCTGCTTTGGCTCGCAAGGGAACGCGAGTTGCGTACCGACGCCCGCGGACTGCAGGTGAGCATGTGCCGTGGACCGGACCCGGTCCGGATGGACCGGCCGGTCCATCCGAGGCGGGACGACGCTCGCTCGAATCTGCTCTACCCTTGGGGCCGGCGCTCACGCATGCAACCCACCTCCCGCAGCCCCGTCGCGGTCGGCGACGTCGTCGCCGGCAAGTTCCAGGTGGAGCGAGTCATCGGGCAGGGCGGCATGGGCGTCGTCGTCGCGGCGACGCACTTGCAGCTCGATCAGCGCGTGGCGCTGAAGTTCCTCCTGCCCGAGGTTCTGGCGCATCCGGACATCGTGCAGCGCTTCCTGCGCGAGGCGCGCGCCTCGGTGCGCATCCACAGCGAGCACGTGGCGCGCGTCCTCGACGTGGGGACGCTCGAGTCGGGCGTCCCGTTCATGGTGATGGAGTTCCTCGAGGGCGAGGACCTCGAGCAGGTGCTGACGCGCGGACCGCTGCCCGTGCAGGACGCGGTGGGTTTCGTGCTCGAGGCGTGCGAGGCCGTGGCGGAGGCGCACTCGCTCGGGATGGTGCATCGCGATCTCAAGCCGGCAAACCTGTTCCTCGCGCGGCGGCCCTCGGGCAAGCCGGGGATCAAGGTGCTCGACTTCGGCATCTCGAAGGTCCCCGTGTCCGATCGCGAGCACGCGATCACGAAGACGGCGTCGATCATGGGGTCGCCCGGATACATGTCGCCGGAGCAAATGATGTCCTCGGACAAGGTGGACGTCCGCTCGGACATCTGGTCGCTCGGCGTCGTGCTCTACGAGCTGCTGGGGCGGCGGCTGCCGTTTCCGGGGGCGACGATGCCCGAGTTGGTCGCGGCGATCCTGCAGAAGGCGCCGGAGCCGCTCGGGCAGGTGAGGCCGGACGCGCCGATGGGTCTCGTGGCGGTGGTCGACCGGTGTCTGCAGAAGGACCCGGCGGTGCGCTTCGCGAACGTAGCGGAGCTGGCGCGTGCGCTCGCCCCGTTCGGTCCGCGCCGCGCGGAGCAGTCGGTGGAGCGGATCGAGACGGTGCTCGGCCTCGGGCCCACCTCCGTGCGTGCCGAGCCGCCGGCGGCCACGCCGATCATCGCGCCGGTGGCCCCGCGGGTCGGCGCGCCCGCGGAGAGCGCGACGTTTCTGCCGACGACGTCGCAGGCTGCGCGTCCGTCGGGTCGCCGGTTCGTGCCGGCGGTCGTCGCGGTCTTGGTCGTGGGCGCGGCGTGCGCAGGGGCGCTCGCGCTCCGCATGCGCGAGATCTCCGCAGGCGGGTCGCAAGCGGCGGCGCCGCCATCGGCGGCGACCGCGAGCGTCGTCGCGAGCGTGACGACCGCGACGAGCGCGGCGCTGACGCCCGCGACGGCCGCTCCCGCGGCGACCGCGCCCGACGCGGGAGGAGCGCTCACCAGGGACATGGCTGCGGGGGCCCCGAGCGCGGCGCCGGCAGCTCCCATCGCGCCGGGAAAGTCGCACGCTCCGGTGGGGCCCGCCCGCTCGACCGCGCCGGCGTCGTCCGCCACGCCGGCCTCCGGTCCTTCGTGCCACGTCGTCAGCTACTTCGACGACAACGGCGACAAGCACTTCAAGGAAGAGTGCCACTGACATGCCGTACCGCCGTCTCCTTCCGCGCGTCCTCGTGACGTCGGCGCTGGCCGTCGTCGTGGTGGTCGACGCGCCAGTCGCGCGGGCGGACGACGCGTCGTGCATCGCCGCGAGCGAACGAGGGCTCACGCTCCGCCGTGCCGGCAAACTTCACGAGGCGCTGACGCAGCTCGCGATCTGCGCGGCGCCGAGCTGCCCCGACGAGGTGAAGACCGAGTGCGCCAACCGCATCGCCGACGTGAAATCGGCGATGCCGACGCTCGTCCTCGCGGCGACCGATGGCGCGGGCAACGATCTTCGCGACGTCAAGGTGAGCGTCGACGGCGCGCCGCTGGTGTCCTCGCTCGACGGCCGGCCGGTCGCGATCGATCCGGGTTCGCACACGCTGCGCTTCGAGCAGAGCGGACAGCCGCCGGTCGAGAAGACGCTCGTCGTGCGCGAGGGAGAGAAGGACCGGCGCGAGAGCGTCGTCATCGGGCCGTCGCCAGCGCCCACGCCCGCGCCCACGCCGGCAGCGCCACCCGCCGTTCCCGAAGCTGCGCCGCAGCCGAGCTGGTGGACGACGCAGCGAACGCTCGCGGTCGTCGGCGCCGGGCTCGGCGTCGCCGGCCTCGCGGTGGGCGGCGTGTTCGGAGCGCTCGCGCTCTCGGACAAGAGCCAGGAGCAGAGCAACTGCTCCGCCAGCGCGTGCCCGAACGCGCCGCAGGCGAAGGCCGACTACGACACCGGCAACCAGAACGCGACGGCGTCGACCATCGCCTTCATCGCCGGCGGGGCCTTCCTCGCCGCCGGGGGGGTGCTCTTCTTCACCGCGCACGATCCGGCGGCGACGGCGGCGACGGGCTCGCTCTACCTTGCTCCTTCGACGACCGGTCGCGGTCCGGGGCTCGTGCTCGGCGGGAGCCTCTGAGCCATGCAGCGCGCGCGGGTCCTCGTTCTCGGCGGCGCCGCATCGTGTGTCGCGATGGTCGCGTGCAGCGCCCTCATCGGGCTCGATCCACCGCCCTCGGGCGACGGCGGCGCGACGTCGCAAAGTGACGCGACGCCGAGCGACGCGCAGCGTGGGATCGACGGGCAGTCCGACGCGCAGAACGATTCGCCCGGGCCGGGCGACGACGGCGGGCCGCTCTCCTGCACTCCACTCGACGCGGGCGACGGCGGTCTTTACTTCCCCTTCGCCCAGGTCGCGCGCGACGACGCCGGCGACAGCACCTGGGAGACCTTCGACTCCTCGCTCGTGCCGTCGTACCGCTCGTCGGCGGACTTCGCGGGGGGCACGTTCGACGGGCGCTACGTCTACTACGCCTCGGAGAGCCGCTTCGTCGTGCGCTTCGACACCACCGCGGCGTTCGGCGATCCCAGCGCCTGGTCGGCCGCCAACCTGCCGAACCCCGATGGCGCGTCGCAGTCCTACACGGGTGCCGTGTTCGACGGACGCTATGTCATCCTCGTCCCGGCGCTCGTTGCCGGACAGTCGACCGCGATCGCCACCCGGTTCGACACGGCGCTCGAGAGCGACTTCACTGCGACGAGCTCGGCCGCGTGGCAGCACTTCGATCTCTCCACGCTGTCGGCCGACAGCGGCGCGCCGACGGCGGGCTACGCCGGAGGCGTCTTCGACGGGCGCTACGTGTACTTCGTCCCGCGCAGGGACGGCGCCGGTCCCTTCGGCCGCGTGGCGCGCTTCGACACGGCGGGCTCGCTCGACGCGGCAGTGCTCGACGGGGCCATGCAGGACGCCGGCGCGCAAGCAGGAGACGCCGGCGACGGCGCCGTCGGCGACGGGAGCGCGCCGGCAGACGCGAGCGCGGCGTCGTCGATGGGCTTTGCGAACCCGGCGATGTGGTCGACATTCGACCTCGCCGCACTCAACCCGGC
>Ga0102924_1001938_pt1 | contig 23147 bp, 19 predicted proteins | sample PaiPotPPM11metaG_FD_80116 | JGI IMG/M metagenome (GOLD analysis project Ga0102924, IMG submission 80116) | Iron sulfur acid spring bacterial and archeal communities from Banff, Canada, to study Microbial Dark Matter (Phase II) - Paint Pots PPM... ...
ACATCTCACGACACGAGCTGACGACAGCTATGCAGCACCTATCCAGCCGTCCCTTGCGGGAAGATCTCATCTCTGAGACTGTCAACTAGATTTCGAGTCCAGGTAAGGTTCTTCGCGTTGCGTCGAATTAAACCACATGCTCCACCGCTTGTGCGGGCCCCCGTCAATTCCTTTGAGTTTCAGCCTTGCGACCGTACTCCCCAGGCGGAGCACTTAATGCGTTAGCTTCGGCACGGCCCCGTCCGGGGCCACACCCAGTGCTCATCGTTTAGGGCTAGGACTACCAGGGTATCTAATCCTGTTTGCTCCCCTAGCTTTCGCGCCTCAGCGTCGGTAACAGTCCAGGAAGCCGCCTTCGCCGCTGGTGTTCCTCCCGATATCTACGCATTTCACCGCTACACCGGGAATTCCACTTCCCTCTCCTGCACCCTAGCACGGCAGTCTGGAACGACCGCCCCGGGTTAAGCCCGGGGATTTCACGCCCCACTTACCGCACCGCCTACACGCCCTTTACGCCCAGTAATTCCGAACAACGCTCGCCCCCTACGTATTACCGCGGCTGCTGGCACGTAGTTGGCCGGGGCTTCTTCCACCGGTACCATCAGAGCCCGCTCTTCGCAGGCCCATTTTTCCCGGTCGAAAGAGGTTTACGACCCGAAGGCCTTCATCCCTCACGCGGCGTTGCTGCATCACCCTTTCGGGCATTGTGCAAAATTCCCCACTGCTGCCTCCCGTAGGAGTCTGGCCCGTGTTTCAGTGCCAGTGTGGCCGTGCGCCCTCTCAGGCCGGCTACCGATCATCGCCTTGGTGGGCCATTACCTCACCAACTAGCTAATCGGCCGCAGCCCCCTCCTCGAGCGGCCCTTGCGGGCCTTTGCTCCCAGCGGCGTCAGCCACCGGAATACTATGCGGTATTAGCCCGAGTTTCCCCAGGTTATCCCCCGCTCAAGGGTAGGTTAGCTACGTGTTACTCACCCGTACGCCACTTTACTCACGGAGTTGCCCCCGCTTTCTCGTTCGACTTGCATGTGTTAGGCACGCCGCCAGCGTTGATTCTGAGCCAGGATCAAACTCTCGTTTGAAACTTGGCAACATGGGCAAGGTCCGTTACCGGACTCACCCACGCTAAACTTTGGAGTTTCCCCCATAGCCTTGCAAATCTCATCGCTGAAACCTGCCAAGCCGTGGAAGAACTCATGCCTTTTCCCTTTGCCTTCAGGAAAAAACATGTCGCTCAGCGTCGCGCATCGTTCCAAAGGAACGCATGCGCATTGACGTGGCTTGCTCAACTCAATTGTCAAAGAACTATGAAGGTCCGCTTTTGACGGATTCCCTGCTTCGGGAAGGGCGCCGCAGACGCTTGCCTGTGCAGATCCGGCGGCGTTCACCTTGTGGGTTCTTTTCCCTCAAGGCAATTTCTGAGTTTATAGTATCAAGACCTGAATGTCAAGGGCCTTCAATATAAAAATTTCAGCACTGACACTTCACCAGCTCACCAGATCCTCGGTCAGCTCAAGAGCAAGCCACCCGTCAGGCGGGACGACCTGGAGCGGAAGCTCATTCACCCACAATGATACTTGAACACGGGTTTTCTCGCCAGGCTTCAACTGCAGCATTTCATAATCAATACCGGCCTCAAAAATACTTCGGTAGGCCACTCGCACTTGCTGTCCCGTTTCGTCCGGAATTCTCAGCGGCTGGTCTTGCCGCCAGAAGGAAACCTCCCGGAGCATCCCCGGGCCGATGGCCGCGTGTAATCGGGCCAGATGGCCGCCATTAAAGATGACTCGAATCTCAAACTCCGGATGTTCGACCGGAAATGCTTCCTTGAGATCCACCCTTAGGAAAACGGCATTTTCGCTGTAACCGTAATGCACCGCTTCGACATGTTGAGCCGCGCCGTGGAGCGAACCTGAACGCTCGTCCGGCGAATAAACGCCCGCTCCCAGCCATTCGAAATAAGTGGTCACCCTCCCATCCACGCTAGGCCTTACCAAGCCGGTGGGAGCAACGTTCAACCCCGCCCCGGTTCTCGGCTGCTTGATCGGGGCCGCCAAGTCATCCGGTGTCGATCCATTCAGCAGCCGGTAGATGTTGCTGAGATGCTTTCGAAAAAGTAGATCGAACTCTTCATCGTTTTCGGTCGAGTGCTCAGGACCATACCACCAGCACCAGTCACTCCCTTCAGCCACCCACAGTTCCTGACGGGCGAGTTCCACTTGAGGAGCCAAAAGGCCGGGATTACCGGCGTGCGCGGAGAAATAATCCCGTGCTTCGCCCAACAGGTCCCAGGCGCGGTTATCCTCTTCGGCGCCAATCCACACGTCGAAATTTGCATTAATCCAAGAGCCCGGCACTACTCTTGGAAGAATTCCGGGATTGACAAGCTGAAGCGCTTCGCTGGCAGTCACCGCACGGACCTCGTCTTGGTTAGAAAGGATGCCATAAAAACTTTTCAGGAATTCCCGGCCATTATTCCGGTAGTATTCCCATGCATTTTCTCCGTCCAGAATCACAGAAACGACCGCAGTTTCTTCACCGCGGCTTCTTCCCGCCGCCCGAATGCGCTGAAACAGGTCATGCGCGGCCACCTTGGGATCCATTCGGGAGTAAACGAATCCAATGAGGTCCGAAAGTTCATGATCGCGGAAGAACAAATTGATGTACTGGCCGCCCGGTGCGAACCGGTGAGGCCGGTAGAGCTCATACCCTCCATTCACCGTCCCGTCAGGATTTCGCGTGAAGCTCATTTCCAATGATCGCCCTAGCACACCCTCATCTGTCGCTGCCCAAGCCAATCCTTCCTCTGCGGCAATGCGCAGGACTGCTTCGGAGACGCTGCCTTCGCTTGGCCACAGGCCTTGGGGCTTGGTTCGGAATACGCGCTGATGCAGGTCGATTGCCGCCCGCAATTGAGCCCGCGCATCCTCGGGATGATGGAACCTCCGCCTGGGAAGACGTAACCCGGGGTGGGACTCCGCTCCCGCGTCCGAATCGCAGAGCAAAGGCAGGATAGGATGGTAAAAGGGGGAGGTCGAGAGCTCGATTTGGCCCCGCTCCGCTGCCACCCGGTATTTTTTCAGCGTCCGCCGGCAGAGTTCGATCTCTTTCTGGTGAAGAACCAGCTTGTCCGCCTCGGTATATCCCCTCTGCCGGTCCACCAGAGAAATCATTTCGGCATCCGTCTCCAGATAAATCTCGTCGAACCAGGCAAGCTGGGAAAGCACCTGCAAGTCCAGGATATCCTGCACGGCAGTCAGCCGTGAGGCGTCCGGCTCAAGCCCATTCCCCCTTGCCTTCTCATATAATTCAACGAAGCGCGAATAACGGGAAAGCAGGTTTTCCCGGTTGATCTGAAACGCCGAACCCACCAGCGCTTCACGTTCTTTTGCGGTTAATTCCGCCGCCGGTTTGAAAGCAAGTTCGTAGGGACCCTCTTGAGCGCGATTTTCCGCATAGTCCTCAATTTGAGCCACCAGCGAAGGAACCAAATTGAAGGTTGCATGCACGCCGGGGAAATCCTGGAGCATGGCCACCATGCCAAAATAATCCTTCAACGTGTGCATTCGGACCCAAGGCATCGTGTAACGGTCTTCCACCAGGTCTTTGTAATAAGGTTGGTGCATGTGCCAGAGCAACATCAGGTAAGTACGAGCCATGAAAGTGAAACCTGCTCCTTTACTGTCTTAAAACTGGCGTGATAGCATGGATTGAATGCGGTGAAACGCGAGGATTAGGTATTCTGAGGTTCCATACGTAAAACTCTCCCGGCGCTCGCATGTCCTAAATTCTTGCAGTTTGGCGTGGCATGAGAATCCTCACTCGCTACATCCTGAAGGAAGTCTTTCTTCATTCACTTCTCGGATTGCTGATTTTTACATTCGTCCTCTACCTTCCCAACTTAAACCGGCTCCTGGAAATGGCGGTCGAGCATAATTTGGCGCCGCTCAATATGATATCGCTGTTTCTTGCCCCGATCCCCAGCGTCCTGGTGCTGACTATTCCCATCGCCACTCTGGTTGGAACCCTGATCGGTCTTAGCCGCATGGCCGCTGATGGTGAAGTGATCGCTGCCCGCGCTTCCGGTGTTGCGCTGTCCCAATTCGTCCGGCCCGTTTTAATCTTCGCTCTGGGCGGCTGGGCCTGTGCCTCAGCCATGAGCCTTTATCTCTCCCCGCTTTCCACGCGAAGACTCATGTTGATGGAAAACGAGATCAAGACCAGCATGGCCCCTTATGAAATCCGGCCGCGCGTCTTCATCGAACAGTTTCCAAATCTTCTGATTTACATCAAGGATATTCGCGGTCCGGAGTCCACCTGGAAAGGCGTTTTCATTGCTGATAACACGGACCGAAAATCACCGAAAGTGACGTTAGCCGAAAGCGGCATCCTTGTCAACGATAAGACCAACCACCGTCTCGCCCTGCGTTTGGTGGACGGCGCCACGCACGAACTCGATCCTCTTGATTCTCAACGCTATTCCATCATTTCCTTCAATGAGACGGACCTTCCCGTTATGACGGATTCGGGCGCCGGCGCGGCCAGCGGACAGGAGTTGCCCACAGCCATGTCCGTCCAGCAACTGATCCATGCTGCCCGGAGTCCGCGCAGCCGCCAAGCCATGCTGGTCGAGCTCAATTACCGCTTTGCTCTGCCGGCGGCCGCGATCGTCCTGGCGCTCGTGGGCATGCCGCTCGGCATGTTTACGCGGAAAGGCGGGAAATCCGTCGGTGTGATGCTTGCCACCTTCCTGGTCTTTCTCTACTACGTCATCATGGCCTTCGGCTTGGGTCTGGCCAAGCAAGGCCGGCTGAATCCTTTTTGCGGCTTGTGGGTAGCGAATTTCATTTTCTTTTTGGCCGCCCTCTTTATGCTTTGGCAAATGAGGAAAGTCCGGTTCGGGGTCCAATTCTTTCAGGACTGGGCGGAGGATTTGGCGCGCGCTTTCCAACGCTGGCGGGCAAGACGGGTTCGCCCCACGCCCTCGAACACGCTGCTTCATCCGAGGCCTCTGGGCAGCCGGCTCTTTCAGATCTTTGACATTTATATTATTCGCGGCTGGTTTTTCTATCTGCTCATCATGCTCTTTGCGCTGACGGGCATCTATGTCATTTTTGATTTTTTCCAGCTTCTGGGCGATGTCGTTTGGCATCACGCGCCACCCGCGCTGGTACTCAACTACTACCGCTACCTTCTACCCCAAGTGGTCTACCTCATGCTTCCGCTAAGCATCCTGGTGGCAACTCTCGTGAACTTCAGCCTTCTCACCAAAACCAATCAGGTCACCGCGATCAAAGCGGCGGGGATCAGCCTCTACAGGATTTCCTTGCCGGTTCTGGTGGCCGCAGCCATGCTGAGCGCCGGAATGTTTATCCTGGGAGATCAGTATTTGCCCGAAACCAATCAGCGGCAGGATGCCCTGCGCAACGAGATCAAAGGAAGGCCCGCGCAAACTTACTTCCGTCCCGACCGGCAATGGATCTACGGACAATCAGGCCGGATTTACAATTACCGTTTCTTCGATCCGGACCACAACGTCTTTGCCAGCCTCTCCGTGTTTGATTTCGACCCGCAATTCCGTATGACCCGCCGCATCTTCGCGGCGCGCGCCTTCTGGGAGCCCCATATTCATGAATGGATTCTGGAGGATGGTTGGGTTCGGCGCCTCCGCGGAAACCTCGTGACGGAATACAAGCCTTTCTCGGTGGCCGCCTTCCCCAGCCTTACCGAGCGTCCCAGCTACTTCAAAAAGGACGTCCGCCCTTCGGAACAAATGAGTGCGATTGAACTGCGCCGCTATATTGAAAGCCTCCGGCAGAGCGGCTTTGACGTAGTTCGCCTTTCTGTCCAGTTCTACCGGAAATTTTCCTACCCGCTCATCGCCTTTGTGGTGGCGCTTATCGGCATCCCCTTTTCCTTCAGCGCCGGCCGGAAAGGAGCCCTCTCCGGGATTGCCGTCAGCCTTGTCATCGCCATCCTTTACTGGTCCACTTCCAGCCTTTTCGAGGCGATGGGCAACCTGAGCCAGCTTCCCCCCGTCATCGCCGCCTGGTCGCCGGATATCCTGTTCGGCTTGGGCGGGGTTTACCTGCTGATGCGTGTCCGGACCTAACCTCTTTTCGTCAAGGCATGACGCAAGCATTCTGGCGGTAAGCCCATCTGTCTCCAGGCCGTTTCACAGACTCGCTGATTTAAGGCAGAGGTTGACTGGCCGGTGGTTTGGACCTTGATATCCTGTGGAGGCGGTCTTTAGCTCGGCTCTTAGGATGCAGGGCTAAAGCCCGCCGCACCGTCGCAACAAGAACAAAATTTATGTTTCAATAAGCCGGACGGGCTAACTGACGACCTTCGCCCCGGTCTTGTGGGTAGGCACCCAATACTGCTCTTCCCGGACGGATTCCTTGCTGAATCCTCTTCGTTGCAGAATGCCATGCGCGTTTTCGATCATTCCCGGATGGCCACAGAGGTAGGCCGTGGTCTCCGCGGGATCAAGATGCAGGTTATCCGCATATTTCCGCACAACATCTTCGGCGCGGCCCACTTCCTTTTGCCACGCTGCATCTTCCCAAGGCCTGCTAACCGTCGGAATGTATTGCAACCACGAAACGCTCCGGGCAAGTTCGCTGAGTTCTTCGCGATAGGCAAATTCCCAGGAGCGGCTCGCTGCCTGTAGCAACACCAGAGAAACCTCCACCGGCTTTCCCTCGAGCTCCTGCCGCCGCAGCTCACGGACGGTGCTGACGTAAGGCGCCACCCCCGTAACCGTTGAGATCATGAAGTGTTTTTTGTGGCCACTTTGCGCGTCCAGCCTGAAAAGCCCTTTGGCCTGGCGGCGCATCATCATCGCATCGCCCACTTGCAGCCTGTAAAGCAACGGAGTCAATGCACCCTGCGGAACCAGCTCAAAGAAGAACTCGATGGTTTCCTCCGCAGGGCTGGAAACGATGGAGTAGGCGCGCTCCACCAATTGCCCATCATTTTCAACTCCCAGGGTGGCATATTGCCCCGGTTTGAAAGCCAGCTTATCCATCGGGCGAACCCGAATCGACCATAGATCCTCGGCATAATCCCTTCTTTCCAAAATCTCCACAACCTGATGCCGGTTGGTGGGTTGTAGACGATTTAAGGCTCCATGCCGGTCCGCTGAGTCTTCAATGGCCATCATTTCTCCTTGGGGTTGTCAGCGCGCCACAGCACTAGCAACGGATGCCCGTCATCCTTAGCGGACCGAAGAATCCCGGCGGCTCACTTTCTACCTCCTGCTTTCTGCTCACTGCCGGCTGCCTCGCGCCAATCCCAGGTCCTTAAACGCAAAATGCGTAGTGGCCTGGAAGGGCTTGCCATCCACTTCCACGTAAGGATACACGAAATAGTTAACGGGCGCGCCGGATTGTTTGGGCGCGAGCGTCAGGTCCCGCCCTTGCGAAAAGCGCACGCGATTGGCGTCCACTGAGCCGAAGAAGTAATCGTGTTTTTTCTGATCAAGCCAGGCCTCGGAAATGTCCACCGGCACCCACCCTGCACCAGTCGCATAAAACTCCGCCCAACAATGGTACCCCGGCACCATCCCTTCTTGAAGATTTTCCGGCAGCGGGAAGCCGATCTCGAACCTCGCAGGAATTCTCTCCGAGCGGGCCATTGAGATGAACAACGAATGGAAGTCAGTACAATTTCCGTGATGTGCGTCACAGGCCCACAGCGCATCTCCCCGTCCCCACCCGGTTCCTGACTTGTCATACCGCATGTTGTGAAAAACATAATCGTAAAGGGCGTGAGCCCTTTCGATCTCGCCGCTCTGCCCGCGCGTGGCTTGTTGCGCGATCGCCTGGAGCCTGCCGCCCACCGGAATCAACCGGTCGGGCAGGAGAAATCGCTGCACGGACTTGGGCGCTGGACCCGGATCGTTGTTGAACCTCATCAGGCTCTGGTAATCCCCCTTCGAATATTCCCGCCGGGTCACGTGATAGATCATCTTGAATTGGGGCGGGGCGCTCGCAGGCGTGCGAAACTCCGCATAGAACATGCGGTTCCCGTACCCGGTCTCCCGCGTGGTGCGCGTAGGAACAGTGCTTTGGACTTTTTCAAGCGTGACGGTCTGGTGGGCATCCGTCGACGCCATCGGAATCCAGACCCGGACAGCATGCGCGCCCGCCGGAAGATTCTTCAGCGTGGCGGCATAAGTGAATTCAAACTTCCGGGAGGCATCGATATGCGTGGTTGAAGGCCATCCAAGCCCCACCAGCCAAAACGAAACCAAGGCGGCAAGCACAATCCATGTTTTGGTCCTCATGACCAGCTCCAAATGCGAATTGAAATGGAAATCGGTGAGTCAGTAGAAGCGAACCGCCCGCATCACAAGGTCTTGCGGTCAGGTAAAGCCGGAGAAGGAGAAACCTGGCTGCATACAGCGATGCTAACAACCGTTGTGCAGCTTGTCAAACTAGCGGCGGGGGATCAAACTGCCTTTCGGATTCGCCTCCCTCTCCCTGGGGCTCGATGGATGCACAACCCGCCTTATATCGTTGTTTGCAGCTCCTAGGAAAAAATCCGGATGCCAGCTCGCATGGCGGCTTTTTGCAAGTTCCCGCCGAGCGTCGCCAGTGGCGCGCCGTGCCGGATGGCCAGCTCAAAGTAGGCAGCATCGTACGCCGAAAGACCATAATGGCGCGCCAGTGGCAGAACTTTGCTGATGCTTTCGCTGGCCGCCTGACCGTCCTGAAGAATTGAAAGTCCCTCAAGCAAAGCCACGAAGCGCAGGATTTCCGGCTGCTTCAACCGTTTGCGGCGCTCACCGGCCAGCATGGCGTTAGCAATTTCGAGGCCCCATACAGCCGGCACGACGATGGCCTGTCCCTTCAGGGCAACCAGGACTCCGTCAGCATATTCGCTGGCCTCATCCGGGAAGCACCAGGCGAGCGCCACCGATGCATCGAGAATAACGCCGCTCAAAACCGCCGCCCCTCATGGATCATCTCACGGACGCTCATGGGGCCGGGCTTCACGCGCCTCCGCAATTCCCGCATGCCCTCGGCAATCTCTTCATGCGTCAGCTTTTGACCTGCGTCCCCGGCAGGAACCAGCATTGCTGCCGGAACGCCGTGGCGGGTAATCGTGATCCTTTCGCCCTTTGCCACCCGGTCAAGGAGGGCCGACAGGTGGGTTTTCGCGTCAAACGCGCCGATGATGGCCATAGGTTACCTCAAACCAGTTGCAACTAGTTTATTCTAACTTGAAAGGCATTTTTTTGAGGAAAGATTTCCGCCAGTCCGGCAGGAGTACATTTTCGTGGCTGGACTGTCGCGGCGGCCGGTGCTGGCCCTGCAAGGAACTGCCGGTCTTAAATTCCAAGCCTTTTCGGCGCTCCCGCCCCGGCAGGGCAAACTCCCGGCGCCGCTACAGCGCCCGCCATCTGCTCGATTCGTGCTACCATGCGGTATGGGAGACCGTAGGAAAGAGCGGGACAGAACAAACCTCCTATTTCACGACAAGGCTACCGACGAAGAAGGAAATCTCTGGGAAGCGAGGATTTGGAAAGTGCCGGTCAGCGGCAGATACCGGGAGGGAGTCCGCTACAGTCTGGCCTTTATCCGGCATGGAGAGAGAGCACCGGCGGTGCTCTATGACAACCATCATCCGAAGGGACCCCACCGGCATATCGGGCCGCTCGAGGAGCCTTATGAATTCCAGGATGTTGACCGCTTGATCGCGGATTTCCGGCATGACGTTACACGGGTGAAAGGCTGAAAACATGAAAGAGACGCTCACCATTCGGATTAAGCCGCTGGAGAAGATGCTTTCCGGCTTCAGCGATACTTTCAAGGCGGTCCAGCGAGGGCGCAAGGTCACACCGCAGACCGGCGCTTATTTCACCAGCATTGAAGCTGCGCGCAACTTCCTTACCCCGGAGCGGCTGGCCCTCCTCAGAGTCATTCGAAAGTCGCGGCCTGGGTCGGTGTATGAGTTGGCCAAAATGTCGGGACGGAATCTGAAAACTGTACAGACCGACTTGAAAATTCTGGAAAAGCACGGGCTGGTTCACTTCCGTAAGGTCCGGCGGGCAGCCCACCGCAAGGCAAAGGTCCCGGAAGCGCCTTACCGTGAAATTGCCCTGAAAATCGCCATTTAAGCTTCTGATTAACTCTGCCATGAGTTGCCTGTTATTTCCCGCAGAGCGCAGAGTTTTACGTTCCAAAAACTTTGTGGCTTGTCGAATAAAGGTCGAATAAAGAAAGAACCACAGAGTTTGAAACGCGCAAATTCTGCGCTACCCGATCTGGAGTCTGGGAGTTTCTGCTAAACCTCCAGCGCGGTCATCCTGAGCGCAGCGAAGGATCACTGCATTTGAGACCTTCGGCAGCGAACGAGATGGAGGTGGTTAGCGGAGCTTACCCCGGGCGAAATGCCGGGGTTCTTCGCTACACTCAGAATGACAGGCTGGCCGCCCGAATGTAGAAAGTCGAGCGCGCAGACTTCAGAAGGTGCGCGCCAGCCGGCGAAAAGCTTAATGCCTTGCAAAATAATGCAGTGAGGCGAGGCCTGGTGGCCCAGCCGGGTGACTGGCCTTGGTTAGGTTGGAGGTTTTATTACCGGGAGGATAGGTCCATTCTGGCGATGGACAGGATGCCGTGAGCGCTTGCCCGTGGCGCATACATAAAAGCCAATGTATGCGCCACCCGCGATTCCCTTCATGTGGGTACCCTAACGGGAGTGGGGCGCGATGTAAAAATCCTCAGAGTAGCGCGTCCCCGCGTTGTAGTTTTGAACTCCATAAAACGGGGTCACGCTCGGATCTGCCACTCGCGCTCCCACCTGGTATTGACCCGGGCTTAGCTGCAAGGTTCTCGCTGCGCCCTGGGCAATCTGCAGCACATAGGGCGAAGGCCCCGAGAAGTAAACCGACAGGAGGTAGCTGGTACGATTGGTTATTGTCGTTACGGTTTCACCTCCCTGAGCCGTACCCACCGCCTGTGGCGGGGGCAATGTGCCATGCGGCGCTCTCAAGATTTGGTTGATAGCCGCCGCAGCGGTCTGAGCCTCACTGGGTGCCGCCGTCGCAGATCCAGCCCCATTGAGCGACTGCACCGTTGCGGGAAGATGTTCTGCTGGTACAAAGATTTGCGGATGTTGCTTGGTGGCGGGAATGATGAATCCGGGCTGGTTCCCGATCGTCCCGCCAAGGCCAGTGCTAGAAAGGTCGAGGTCTACATGGCCGGGGTGCTCCGTACCGACAGGCTGGGCGAGACTACGCGCATTGTTCGGTTTGAAGGTCCTCCATCTGGGAGTTGTACCGTGAAAGTGTACTCGCCGGCTGGCAGGTGGTAGCGAAAATTGCATCCAGAGTCGGTTTCCGTTCCAAACGTACTACCAGTGGGTTTGATAAGAACCGTACAGGCGGAGCACGGGTGTCCATCAAGCTGAACGCTCCCGACCAACTCCCCATCGCCCTGGGGGGATATACCCCTCGAGAAGTCGATGTTCAGCGCCATCGGTGAGCCGGCGTTGACAGAGATGAGCTCGCCTTTAACCGCATGGGTCACCGGGTCAGTGACAGCGAGAAAGTACTTGCCGGGCTGAAGGCCAACATAAAGAAACCTGCCTTGCCTGTCCGTTCTCGTCGTCCGCGCGGCACCCGAAGTGCCGACCATGGGGTCGATCGTAACTTCGCAGTTTGCGCAGTGTGAGGAATCACCAAGCACAATGCTTCCCGATATCCCGCCCGTCTGGGCGCAGGCGGGGATAAACCGGCTAAACACCGAAACAACGGTTAGGAGCCCAATCCACATCCATTTGCTGTCCATAGGTCCTCCACCCTCCTCCTGTCGATCTTTGGCGGGAATCTTTGAAGTGCCTCAGAAGTTGACCTCTGTCGTTTGCCCGGCAACCACCTGAACTGTCTGCTTGACCAGCTTGCCGAATGTCCTGCCCGGCAGGGGGTCATAGTATGCCTGTACCTCAAAGGTGCCCGGCAGGAGACCAGCTTCGGCTGTCTCGCCTGCACCCAAATGCGTGCCAATTCCAATCTCGTTGGACGAATTTGCCGGAATAGTGTAGACGCCGACCCCCGCGCCGCGCGTACTGGCGAAGACCTTAATGATTCCGAGCTGCAAGGTTGTTGTTTGCCCGTGCTGCACCGTAACCGTTGTCCGCATACTGTCGCACCAGTAAACAACGTAGGTTCCAGGTTCCAATTGGATCGGAGTACCTAGATACGCCGAGCCCACAATACCTCTTCCGCCGGGAACGCCAACACTATAGGAGCAGGGATGCCCCTCCGCTGCCAGGGTCCGCGCTGTGTCGGCTGGTGTACGGAGGGTGGGATCCGCAACCATTGACGGGGCCGTTAAGAGCAATCCCCCCTTCTTCTGGGGAGCGCAGCCGGTTGAATTCCCTCCCCTAGACGAGCCGAACACCGGGATATAGCCGCCGGAGCCACGTACACCGTACTTGTTTACCCAAAACGCTGCTTCCAAAAGATCGTCATTGCTTTCCCGGAGGGCTTCTTGAACCATATCTCGCTCCTGCACCAGGGCTCTGATAAAGTCTGGGTTGAAGGCGGGCAGACCCGGAAGCTGACAGGGGTCCTGCTCAGAATCCGTAGTAACCATCCCGCTGCCCACTTCGAGTGCCGCGTGCGGGCCTATATGCGCTGCGTCGTTTAACGCAGTCTTCAGTTGCTCGGGTCTCGAAACTCCATTGATGGTAAGGATGCGGCTACTGGTGACTTCATCTTGTTCGAGCTTGGTATATAGGTTTTTCCACGAAACAATCTTTCGATTTTGCGCCTGTTTTTGCTGAAGGGTGTGTAGCGCAGGCAACATCGCTACGTGTTTAACCATTTCCAAATATGCTACACGCGCCAGGATACTTGCGACCTCGGCCTCAGTCGTTGCGAGGCCGAGGGCAGTGTCACCAACTGCGAGCGCGCCTTTCTTGCTTTCCTCTGCGGCAAGCGTGGCGATCACCTCCGCGGAATGCTGAATGAAATTGCCGACATCGCCCTCCCGAGCTGCGTTATTAGCCTGGTACTCGTTGAGAAGAAACTTGGCCTGGGCACCCAACTGTTCGATGGAGGAATCCCCTATCAATTTCAGCGCCTCTTCCCAAGTGTTTTCTATTTCCTTGTTGACGCTGGCGATGGCCTGCTGCTGGCGTGTGATGCCAGGTTGAAGAGATCTCGACCTGCCGGACCGGTGCTGCCCAAAGCTTGGAGAAGGCACAAGAGTCACCGCGAGGAGAATGAACGCAATTCGCCACATCGTAACCCCCGATCGCAACGGCTTGTTGAATGTATGGGCGATTGTCGCGCGCAGACGACCTTTTTGCAAGGGGCAAGTCAGATTGTAACTGTCGGTTTGGGCATCCGCCCGCTTTCAAGATCATCGAGCGCGTCCAGCACTACTCGTCCGACGATTCCGAGGCACGCGGCGCTACACTTCCCCACGGTATCCAAGGGCGAGTGCCAGTACGCGGGTGGCGCATACATTGGTTTTTATGTATGCGCCCCTGCGGAATCCCGGCTAAACTGCCCCCCGTGCCGCGCCCGCAGCATTATTATGGCGAGCAGGTAGCGCAGACTTCCGTTTCCTTGGAAGTCTGCGGCTTGTCCCATCGCATGAAGAAAAGCCTGCCGGCTCCGGGTTGACAGTGCAGGTCCGATAAGTAAGAAGGAATCCATGATGCCAATCGAACCGCAGAATCCCGCGAAGCACCGGTTTACCGTCATCTTCGAAAGGGAAGATGAGGGCGGTTATCATGTCTTTTGTTCAACGCTGCCGGGTTGCCATACCCAGAGCGAAACGGTGGAAGAGGGCACTTCCAATATTCGTGAGGCCATCCAGCTTTATATCGAAAGCTTGATCGAGGATGGACTTCCAGTTCCAGAGGAAGATATCTTCATCAAGCCCATTGAGATTACGGCATGAGTCCCAAACTTCCGTCGCTTACAGGCTAAGGACGTTGCCCGGGTTGCTTTTCGATCCAATAAATTATCCTCCTGGAAACTAATCGGTCAACACCATTTTCGTTGTCCACACCGCCGCCGGCCGTAGCGCCGGGTTCCACCTTTTGGAAACTTCGTGCTTGGCGTTGCACAGCAAAGCCCGCTTATCATACGATAACGGCGGACGATTCAACGATGGACTGGAAAAACAGGCTCTATTTTGGCGACAATCTGGAAGTGCTTTCGCAAGAATATTGCGAGCGAGTCGGTCGATTTGATCTATCTCGATCCCCCTTTCAACTCCCGCGCCTCTTACAACGTGTTGTTTGCCGAGAAGAGCGGCGAGAAATCAGCGGCGCAAATCCACGCATTTGAAGATACCTGGCAGTGGAACCGCGACTCGCAAGCCGCCTACGAGGAACTGGTCACGCGCGGTCCCAAGCGCCTCGCCGACCTGATGCAGCCGCTGCTTTCCTTCCTTGGCCACAATGACATGATGGCCTACCTGGTGATGATGGCCATCCGCTTGGTGGAAATGCACCGCGCGTTGAAGCCCACCGGCAGCATTTACCTACACTGCGACCCCACCGCCAGCCACTACCTCAAGCTGCTGATGGATGCCACTTTCGGACCGCGAAACTTCCGCACCGAGATTGTTTGGAAGCGCAGCAGCGCGCATAGCGACACCAAGCAGGGCCGCAAACAGCACGGGCGTATCCACGATGTCATTCTGTTTTATACCCGAAGCGAATCGCAGTGGACTTGGAATCCGCTCTACACTGCCTATGACCCCGATTATGTCGAGGCCTTCTATCGCCACGTGGAGCCGGAAACTGGCCGGCGGTACACGCTTGGGGACCTGACGGGGCCAGGCGGGGCCACGAAAGGAAATCCCCGTTACAAAGTAATGGGAATTACTCGCCATTGGCGATTCACCAAGGAGAAAATGGAGCAGATGACCCGCGAGGGTCGAATCCTACAGTCGTCACCCGGCGCAGTGCCCCGGTACAAGCGCTACTTCGACGAAATGCCCGGAGTGCCCTTGCAGGACGTTTGGACCGACATCCGGCCCATCGGCTCCCAAGCTCAAGAGCGCCTCGGCTACCCCACGCAAAAGCCCGAAGCCTTGCTCGACCGCATTGTCCGTACCAGTAGCAATGAGGGCGATGTCGTCATGGACCCGTTCTGCGGTTGCGGGACGGCAATTGCGGTGGCGGAGCGGCTGAAGCGGCGCTGGATCGGCATCGACGTGACCTACCTTGCCATCAACCTGGTGCAGCGGCGCCTGCGGGACACGTTTGGCAGCGAGCTGAGCCCCTATGAAATCCTGGGCGCTCCTAAGGATTTTGCCGGCGCCCAGGCGCTCGCCGAGATTGACAAGTATCAATTCGAGTGGTGGGCCGTGGACCTGATCGGCGCGCGCCCGGCGCACGACCGCAAGAAAGGCGCGGATTCCGGCGTGGATGGCTACATCAACTTTTTTGACGACATGAGCGGCGTCGCCCGCAAAATTGTGGCGCAGGTCAAGGGCGGCTACGTCAGCGTGAAAGAAGTGCGCGACCTGAAGGGCGTCATGGAGCGGGAGAAAGCGGCGATTGGCGCGTTGGTCACTCTGCGCGAGCCCACCCGCCCCATGCTCACCGAGGCGGCATCGGCTGGCTTTTATATGCCTGAACGGTTTGGCGACAAGTATCCAAAGCTACAAATCCTCCCCATTGAAGGTTTGCTCGAAGGCAAAACACTTCTGCATCCTGGCTCGCCTGTGGAAACATTCAAAAAGGCTGGGCGGCAGCGCAAAGAGGGCGAAAGCCCACAATCTTCCATGTTCACCCACCGTTAGCCTGCGCACGCGTAAAAGGCCGCTGAACGTGGAGGCCGGATTTGGCCGGACAGGGCTGTATTTCCATATATATTGTATACAAAGCTCTTTATTCACCACTTCACCCCCGCCCTCCGTTAGAATACTCCTACCCGCGCATGGGATTTGCCCGGGCGCAGGCTCCGCCTTTGGGGGAGTGGTACGTTTTCGCCGCTACAGCAATCTGACCCACTACCGCCTTTGGAGTGCGGGAGCTTGCTCTTGTCTGGTGGTTCCCAGGCTCGCTTGCGGAGGATAATTGACAGGTTCCCGACCATACGCACCACACGAATCCGAAGGAACGAAGCTAGAATGTATATGAAAACAAAGGATCGGGATTTGGAACGAACCCTAAGAACCTATTTCTCTCTGGGTTCGCTGCCGCAACGGAAGGGCAGGGTTTTAGCCCCGCCGAAAAGAGCGGCTTCCATCATTATTTTCGGAACGAACCCTAAGAGTGTATGAAAACAAAGGATCGAGGTTTTCAAGATGTACCAGGTCGGGCATGGCTGGCGCGGTTCTCTTCAGGTCGGCGCGCCCAAGGGATACGGGGGGATCGGGGTCAAGGGCCAAAAGGATCTACGATCATGGGATCCGCGCCCTCAGTAGAACACGCTCGCGTAATTGGTGGCGTTTTGCGGGGCGGAGGAACAGTCGTTTGGATTTGTCGCGTAGCCGCAAGTCCAACCGCTGAAATCGCTGAGGGTATAGACGCCGGTCAGGGGTTCAACCAAAATCTGATAAGTGCCGGGCGGGACTCCTTGCAGGGTGTAATCACCGTTTGGGCCGGAGAGGCCGTCCACCACCGCTGCGCCGGAATTCTTGTCCACGGCCACGACGTGGGCGGCATAGACTCCGTCGCCATTCAGCGAAACTTGGCCGGAGATGTTTCCCGTCATACTATTGAACCCGGCCGCGGGATAAAGGTAAGCGATGCCGGCCACATCATCCGGGGAGAGCGTCCGCGTCTGGCCGATTCCCGTGTCGCCAAAGGGGTACATCGCGGCGTGAGCGATTCCATCGTGCTCCAGTCCCAGCAGGTGGCCCACCTCATGGATGGCGACCGATTCAAGGTCGTAGTGGCCGGGGAGCGAGGGAGTGGACGTGGAAAATTGATATTGAGGGTTGAAGGCAATGTCCGCGTCGATGATCTGCGAGGGCTGCGCCGTCTGGAGCGGAGTCGATCCGCAATTGTAAGTGGAAGGAACGGGGCCGAAAACCGAAGTGACGGTGGTGGTGGCGATAATCCCGGTGGCGAATTGAACCGAAGATGAGGGTACAAAGGTGATCAGATTGGTACAATCACTGCCGTCCGGGTCTGTCTTGGAGGAGTCCGCGCCGCGCGTCACGTTCAACGTGGTCACGGATTGCCCGTTTAACTGCGCGCCTTGCCATGCGGAAAAGGCGTTGGCCAGGACCGTTGCCGCCGGGACCGGACTCGTCCCGGAAGTGTCATCGACATTGGTCCCCGTTGTGGGGTTCAAGCTCCACGTCACATTCGCGCTGGGCCAGCGCGAAGGCGTGGCCGTCCCATTCACATTCTGTTGGAACGTCGTGTAGGCAAACAACAGGAGGCTTGCAAAGAGCCCCGTCAGGATCACAACGGCTGCACTTATTTTCCGTACCATGAGAAACCTCGGCTTCCTATCATTGTCATTCTGCAATCACGCTGAGAACGGCTTCCTTCAGCGGTTTGCCCGAAGCAAGATGGCTCACGGCGGCAAATTTCGCCTTCTCGCCGCGAATATCGAGCGAAGTCCAGCGAATCCGCCATCCGTGCTTCAAGCGGCAAGCCTCTCCCGCCAGCGAACTTCCTGCGGGAATCACCAAGTCCGGGTTTGGAAAGGCGACTCCGACGGTCCTCGCTTCAACCGCCAAGTTTCCCTGACCCTGATTCCAACCTGGAGCGAGCGCCACTCGGAGAGCCAAGCCCTGGGGTATTTCGATGGGCGAAGCAAGGATGCCACGGACTCGGCTTTCAAACTGCGAAAGCGAGGGCGTCATCTCCACTCTCGTCAAGTGACTTCCCGGAGCTTCTCCCCATTCGCCTTGAACGGGGGGAATCACGTGCTCGATTCCGGTCCCGGCGTCACGATAAATCCGGAACACACCTTGCATCATCCCAACCGGCATAAAGTGGCCCGGCCCGGAATGGCTGGATTCGAGAAACAAGACGTAAGAGGCAAGGGGGTAGAAGCGGGCCGTCCCATCCGTGCGCATCTGAAGGTTGCCAAGAACCCCGCCGGGTTGCTCCACCACCAGCGTCTTCAGTCGCAATCCCTTCTCGACCTGGTCTACCGTGATCGTGGTCAGGGTCATAATCATGGAATGGTCCGCATTCCAACGGCATTCCTGCTTTGTGGCCCGCCCGCTCACAATGGCGGTCGAGGCGCGGGAAAGCTGGGTCAGGCTCAGATGAACGAAGGTCGTGGCCCGGCACGGAGCCACAACGATCAAAACCGCGAAAATGAACTGAAGAGTTCGGAGTCTCATGAGTTACTGTGCCGCAGTCACGAGCAGGCCGCCCACAAAGACGGACACATTGCCGTCAGGGTCAGTCACCAGGATGTTTCTGAGGCCGGTTGCCGCTGTGGAGCTCACCGTGACGCTCAATTGCACGGCGGGCTGCCCACCGGTGGTGGTGATGAAGCCCGAAGCCACGGGTTGGGTAACGGTGACGTCGCCGGAATTGCCGCTCACCACATAATAAGTTCCAGGCGCGATATTCTGACCCACCAGCAGGAGTGTCGCATTGCTGCCCTGCGCCACGGTGGCGCCGCCGGCATCAGCGGTATTGTTCAATCCCACTTGGAGGATCTGGGGTCCGGAATTAGTTATTGTTTGCGCCGCAACATTCACCATGCCGGCTGTCGATCCGGCGGTGACAGTCACGTCATGACTGGTGAGCTCAGGAACGACGTAGAAGCTCAGAGCTGGGCTCAGAGTTGAATTGGTCTCGACGTCGATTGGAAACTTCCCAACCTGCGCCAAGTCATTCGATGACAACTGGGCAGTGACCTGGGCCGAATTTACGAAAGTGGTGGGCTTCGCTGCGCCGTTGAATTGAACTTGGCTGCTCGAACTGAAGCCGGAGCCATTGACGGCTAACGTCAGGCTCTGGGTGTTCTGCATGCTGACGATGGGGTTCAAGGACGAGAGCGATCCGCTGGACGTCACGATCGTAACCATCGCCGATGCCGATTGGCCCGGACTGGCAACGCTGGTGGCCGTCACCGTTACGGGATTTGGAGAAGGCAAAGAAGCGGGTGCGGTATAAAGCCCCATAGAAGAGACGGTGCCGAGCGCGGAGCTGCCCCCGGCCATTCCATTTACCGACCAGCTCACTACTGTATTCGCCAAGCCTGTAACGGTGGCCGTGAACTGCTGGGTTGCGCCAGTTGCAATCGAAGCCTTTGAAGGACTAACGGAAACTGATGTCGAGCTTGTGATCTTGACGCTGCTCGATGCTGAGGAGCTGGAATCGGCAACGCTGGTGGCCGTCACCATGACGCTTGCGGAAGGCACGGAGGCCGGCGCCTTGTAAAGGCCGGAGGTTGAGACCGTGCCCATTGCCGAACTGCCGCCGCTGACTCCATTCACGGACCATGTGACGGATGTACTTGAACTGCCGCTGACACTCGCGGAGAATTGCTGCGTGGCGCCAACATTCAAAGTCGCGGTGCTTGGGCTGAGCGTGACAGTGACAGTCCGAGAGGTGTTTTGAGCTGGGCTCGGAACAATGCTTCCACCGCCGCCACCGCCGCAACCGGTCAGGAACAATCCCATGACGACAAGGGCAGCGCCCGCAAAGAGTTTTTGTGATTTCATTGAGTATGGCGCCATGCCTTCGCTGTCTGCCTTTCGATTGTGTTTGTCGTCTGCTGCGGAAGCTGCCGCGGGGCTTATCCTTCTTGCTTGCTCGTAGCCCCGGATTCGCCTATCGTCGAGTTTCGTTGATTGATTTCGTTTCCGGACACACTTCGCCCTCGGCGTGGAGACCATTTTTCCGATTTCACGCGGGGAGAAATTAATCGCTGTACTTTACTGCGAGCGCTCTGGTTTGTTTGAGAGCAAGCATCATGCCAACTCGCAACCGGCAAAGCAGGTCAAGAGCGTTGGCATTTTTAGGGGCGAGGGAGGAGCTGGGCCTGAGTTCTGAGAGCCCGCTAGGAAGGGTAGACGGAATGAACAGGCCATCAACACGGCGTGCGCCGCCGGTTGAAGCTGGAGTGTAAAGGATTTAATATCAGTCTTTTGCGGTATTTAAGAAGCTTGCTTCTCCAGACTTCTGCATGGATCGATTCCTTGAAATGTAAGGAAGGCCAGTGTTGGATCGGGGGCTTGAGTTGCTGGAATGCGTTCCCGCCAGTGGTCATTTTTTGACACGGTAAGATTGACCATTTCTGTTAGCCCGTGCCAAATCGGGAACTTGCTGTTCCGGTTCGAAACCGGTAGGAAGGTAGTCCGAATTTTGGCCGGGCCCAGTCTGGCTGTTATAGCGGCGGTGCCCCCGCCGCAGCCATTGAGCGTATCGAGTTTCGGCGCTGAAGGCAGCTCGGTTACAAAAGACTGAACCGCTACCCGCGTCCTGGAAGAGTGCAGGACCACCAGGATCATGAAGCAGATTGCAGGCTGGGGCGAATCAATAAAACTTGCCGCTATAGTTGGTAGGCGGTTTCAAGGCTCCGGACTTGTTGCACGACGGGTTCGAGGTTGGATCGCAGCAAGGCGGAACGTTCTCGCCGAATCCGCAAGCCCAGCCGGAGAAATTGCTCAGTGTATAAATTCCAGCGAGGGGAAGCGCCAGCACGTTATAGGAGCCGGGTGGAACGCCAGCAATCTGATAATTGCCGCTGGTATCCGTCAGCCCGTCTGTGACAGCGTTACCGGTGGCCGCGTCAATTACTACAACGTGGGCCGCAAAAATGCCCACCCCGCTGAGGGTAACATGGCCGGCCAGCGCGCCGGTGAGCGTGGCGTAATTCGCAGCGGGATAGAGCGCGCCCATCCCGACGGCATCGTCCAAAGAAAGGCCGCGGTTCGGCACTCCGCCCGTGTCTCCATACGCAAACATGATGGCGCTGGCAAGGCCGCTATGGTCCATCCCCAGCAAGTGGCCAATTTCATGAGTGGCGATGGCTTGAACGTCAAAAGCATTGGCGCCCGGAGTGGTCGAGATGGTGAATTGATCCGCAGGATTAAATTCAATGTCCGCATCGATGATGCAGGAAGGAAGTGGACAAGTATAAACCGTGTTCGGATTTGCGGAATTTGGACAGGTATAAGTGTTAGGCGGCGATCCCCCAGGGCAGTTGGGGCCAGCCACCGTGCAACCCGCCGACGTGGCGATTTGAGTGAAGGCAATGGTTCCAGTCGGAAAATCCGACTTGGTGGAATCCTCAAACCCAATAGTGTTCTCGCAATCTCCTGAATTCGGCCCCGTCAGCGAATTGTTGGGGAGCTGGACTATAGTTAGATTCGCCAAGGATTGTCCGTTAAGTTGCGCCTGTTTCCAGGAATTGAACGCGCCCTGAATGGCGCCCTGGACGCTTAGACCGCCGCTAGCGCTGACGTTTGAACCTGTCGCCGGATTCAAGCTCCAGCTTACGGTGTTATTACAAGTAGTTCCATTATCATCATTGCACCATTTCGAGGGCACCGGGCCATTCACGTCATCCTGTTCGTGATTGTAAGCAAACAGCAGCAGCGCCCATCCGAGTCCAGCCACGGCCGCAAGGAGGGCCACCGATTTCATTGCCGGTTTCCAGGCCTGTGCTTTGCTCATTCGGTCACCTCGCGCCGCCTACCTCACAACAGCCACAAACCTTTCGCCGCTCAGCCGTGCTCCCAATGACTTCTCCGGCGCCGTCCGGATCTTCACTGGAGTACCGCCAATTTCAACCGTGCTCCAATGCACCACCCAATGGTCTGTGATGCGCTGGCCATAACCTGTCAAAGTGCTCTGTGCTGGCACCACCAAATGGTCATTCGGAAAGAGGTCCACAGTGGTCCGGGCCTGAAGAGCCATGCGCCCGACCCCGTCAAAGGAAGCCGACTCGATTTTCAGCGGAATGGCCGTCCCAGTTGGAATGACCACCGGAGCAGACATAGCGCCCGCGACTTGTTGTTGGAATTGCTGCAATGGGACGGTCTGTGGGGCCGGGCTCATGTTCGAAACCGGCCCGCGCGCCCCGTGGAAATACTTCCCGGTTGGAGTAATCACCCGCTCTTCTCCCGTGTTGGGATCCCAAAAGACGCGGTAGGCGCCTTGCATCATGCCGACCACCAGGTACTCTGACGTGTCGGTCTGTGAGGGTTCCAGAAACAACATATACCCGGCTCCAGGCAAAAACCGGACCGTCCCGGGAACGTATTCACGAATCCTGCCAATTGTTCCGCCCATCTGGCGGACAATGACGGTCGAGGCCGGTTGTCCTTTCACACTTTGATCCACGGCGATCGTCGTCAGGGTTTCAATCCCGGTATGGTTCGCGTTCCATTGGCTCACTTGGTTCACCGCATGGCCGCGAAGGATCACGGTTGAGGCTTGAGTCAGTTGCTGCATGCTCAATTCAACAAGCGAGGTTGCCGCACTGGACCCTGCAAATACCATGACTGCGAATGCTGCCAGAAGTGGATGATGTTTCTTCATTACAATGGCACCGGCCCGGTGATGACAATATTTCCGGCTGCAACGGATATTTCGCCCGCTGGATTGGTGACAATCAGGTTTCGGGCGCCTAGAGTGGCATTGATGCTCACGTTGATGCTGACATTGACGGCCGGAGTCCCACCGGTAGTCGATGTAAAATCGGAGACCACCGGCTGTGTTACCGTGACGTCGTTGTTGGCCCCCGTGACCTCGTAAAAGGTCCCCGGCACAATGCCGTTCCCAACAATGAACAAACTCGCTTGAGTTCCCACCCCGACATTGACCGCCGTGGCGCCCGCCGAGTTGTTCAGGCCAACCGCTGTCAAACTGAGAGTTGGGGGATTAAACGAGGGAACGCTGATATTGGCAGTTGTAACTGCGCCTGGACCTGCAGTCACATTTACGGCCTGCGGGGTAATGCTTGGAACGACATAGAAATTCACGCTGCCGCTGCTTGACCCACCGGTCTGGACAGCCACCTGCACCGGTCCTGCGTTTGAGATAGAGCTGCCCGGAATCTGCGCAGTCAACTGTGTCGAATTGACAAAAGTCGTGGTCTCCGTGGTTCCGTTAAACACGACCTTACTTCCCGATGAAAAGCCGCTGCCATTCACCGTCAGGGGAAAAGCCGCAGTATTTTCCATCGCGACTATAGGGCTTAATGAGGAAATCGAAGTGATGCCACCCCCTCCACCACC
>Ga0102924_1001939_pt1 | contig 23145 bp, 21 predicted proteins | sample PaiPotPPM11metaG_FD_80116 | JGI IMG/M metagenome (GOLD analysis project Ga0102924, IMG submission 80116) | Iron sulfur acid spring bacterial and archeal communities from Banff, Canada, to study Microbial Dark Matter (Phase II) - Paint Pots PPM... ...
GGTCTATGCCGTGTTGCGGCACCGCGCCCGGCTCGATTGGTGGATCGGGCGCGCCGGAAAGGACGCGATGGCGATCAACGCCCGCCACCGCATCTTCGCCGCCCTGACCATCCTCGACCATTGGAGCGCGGCCGATATCGCCGCCGGCTTCGACGGCGGGCGCTTCCGCCCGGGAGCATTGGCGCCGGCCGAGGAACGGCTGGTGCATGGCCTCGCCGGCCGCTCGCTCGACCACCCCGAGATGCCGCGCGCGGTTCTGAACGACTTGCCGGAGTGGCTCGAACCATATCTCGCCCGCCTTTACGGCAAGGCGCTGGAAACCGAAATGGCGGCGCTGAACACATCGGCGCCGATGGATCTGCGGGTCAACCCGCTGAAGGCCGACCGCGCGACGGCGCGCCAGGCACTCGCCGCCGAACACATCCGGGCGGAGCCGACGCATCTGTCGCCGCTCGGCTTGCGGGTCGGCGGCCGGGTGCCGCTCGCCGCCACCGCGGCGTTCCGCGGCGGCCTCGTCGAGGTGCAGGACGAGGGCTCGCAGCTCGCCGCGCTGCTCGCAGACGCCCGGCCCGGGATGCGGGTCGTCGATTTCTGCGCCGGCGCCGGCGGCAAGACGCTGGCGCTGGCGGCGACCATGCGAAACAAGGGCAAGCTCGTCGCCTGCGACGTGTCGGAATGGCGGCTCGACCGCTCGGCGCAGCGGCTGCGCCGCGCCGGGGTCGGCAATGTCGAGCGCCGCGTGCTGGCCAGCGAGCACGACAAATGGGTCAAGCGCCACGCCGGCACGTTCGACCGGGTGTTCGTCGATGCGCCGTGCCTCGGCATCGGCACCTGGCGGCGCAACCCGGACGCCAAATGGCGCAGCACCCCGACCGACCTCGCCGAACTGATCGAGCGCCAGCGCTCGATCCTCGCCAGCGCGGCGCGGCTGGTGAAGCCGGGCGGCCGGCTCGTCTATGTCACCTGCTCGCTGTTGCGCGAGGAGGACGAGGACCAGGCCGAGGCCTTCCTCGCCGCGCACCCGAATTTCACCCTCTACCCGGCGGCCCGCGCCTGGGCGGAGACGATCGGCGGCGAGTGCCCCGCCGGCGGCGACTACCTGCGCCTGACCCCGGCGCGGCACGGCACCGACGGCTTCTTCGCCGCCCAGTTCGAGCGCAAACCCGAAGCATCCACATCGGCGGTCATTCCGGGGCCCGAGCCCGAGCCTTCGTCCGGAACAGCGGACCCGGAATGAGCTTTACGGTTCAGCCCGTCTGCGGCGCCAGCACGCCGCGGCGGATCTGGTCGCGCTCGATCGACTCGAAGAGGGCGCGAAAATTGCCTTCGCCGAAGCCTTGGTTGCCCTTGCGCTGGATGATCTCGAAAAAGATCGGGCCGATCACGGTCTCGGTGAAGATCTGCAGCAGCAGGCCCTGCCCGTCACCCGGCGCGCCGTCGACCAGGATCGCGTCGCGGCGCAGGCGGGCAAGGTCCTCGCCATGCCCCGGCAGCCGCGCGTCCACTGCCTCGTAATAGGTCTCCGGCACCGCCATGAAGGCGACGCCGCGCTCGCGCAGCTCCTCGACCGTGGCATAGATGTCGCCGGCCGCCAGCGCGATGTGCTGAATGCCTTCGCCGTGATAGGCCTGAAGGTATTCGGCGATCTGCGACTTGTCGTCGGCGCTTTCGTTGATCGGGATGCGGATCCTGCCGCATGGGCTGGTCATCGCCCGCGAGCGCAGCCCGGTCAGCTGGCCCTCGATGTCGAAGTAGCGGATTTCGCGGAAATTGAAGAGCCGCTCGTAGAATTCGGCCCATAGGCTCATGCGGCCGCGATGGACGTTGTGGGTCAGGTGGTCGATCTCGGTCAGCCCGGCCCCGGCCAGGCTGCGGCCGGCCGTCAGCGGCACGAAATCGACATCGTAGATCGTGTGGTCGCGGTAGCGGTCGACGAGATAGATCAGGCTGCCGCCGATCCCCTCGATGGCCGGGATGTTCAGCTCCATCGGGCCGAGTTTGCCGTGCACCGGCTTGGCGCCGAGGGACAGCGCCCGCTCGTAGGCCTTGGCGGCGTCGGCGACGCGGAATGCGATGGCGCAGACCGACGGGCCGTGCAGCCGGGCGAAGGCCTGGGCAAAGCTCTCGGGCTCGGCATTGAGAATGAAATTGACGTCGCCCTGCTTGTAGAGCGTCACGTTCTTCGAGCGGTGCCGGGCCGCGGCGGCAAAGCCCATGCGCTCGAACAGCGCCGCCAACTGGCTCGGGTCGGGGCCGGTGTATTCGACGAATTCGAACCCGTCGGTTCCCATCGGGTTGTCCCACAGGTCGCGGCGCGCCGGCGCGTCGTCCATCACCGCCTCCCGATCAGCCTGCAACCTAATGTGGTCAGCGGGCCTGCCGCCGCCAAGCAGGCCGCCGCAGCTGCCGGCAAACGCAACCGCCGCGTGATTTATCCGCGGCCGCCCGCCGCAGATTTGCTATGAGTGGGGCGCGACCTCTCCAGCGGAGCAGCGCGATGATCATCCGGGAACACGGCACCGCCGATATCGCCACCCCGACCGGCACGATGCGGCTGCATACGTTTCAGCCGGCGGCGCCGGGACGCTACCCCGGCCTCGTGCTCTATTCCGAGATCTACCAGATCACCGGCCCGGTGCGGCGCATGGCGGCGTTTCTCGCCGGCCACGGCTACCTCGTCGCCGCGCCCGAGGTCTATCACGAGTTCGAGCCGCTCGGCCGGGTGCTCGATTACGACAAGCCGGGGACCGACCGCGGCAACGACCTCAAATTCGCCAAGGAGGTCTCGGCCTATGACAGCGACGCGCGGGCGACGCTCGATTGGCTCGCCGCCAACCCGGCCTGCACCGGCAAGCTCGGCGCGATCGGCATCTGCCTCGGCGGCCACCTCGCCTTCCGCGCCGGTATGAACCCCGATGTGCGCGCGACCGCCTGCTTCTATGCGACCGACATCCACGACCACCAGCTCGGCAAGGGCAACAACGACAACAGCCTCGCGCGCGCCCGCGACATCAAGGGCGAATTGATGATGATCTGGGGCCGGCAGGACCCGCACGCCCCGCTCGAGGGCCGGCGCAAGATCCGGGCACGGCTGGAAGAGGTCGGCAGCCGCTACACCTGGCACGAATTCAACGGCGCCCACGCCTTCATGCGCGACGAGGGGCCGCGCTACGACCCTGCCCTCGCCTCTCTGTGCTACGGGCTCGTCCTCGAACTGTTCCACCGCCGCCTCGGCAGCGGCGACCTGGACGGCTGATCGCGCGCCGCACCGGTTGCGCTGCCGCAATGCTCCGCTGCAAATGCAGCGGAAATGCAGCGACAAATCTGCAACAGCCGAAGTTCCGCCGGTGTGCCCAATCGGCTGCAACTCCATTGCCCCACCTCTTCCGTTCGCCGCTCTGGCGGGAAGCAGCAGCCGAACGCCACCCCGCTGAGCGGTGCGATCACCGTGCCTGTTCCACCTGTCTTGCAGCCAACAGCCCATGGCTCTTTGAGCTATCGCCATTGTTCGCCATATGTTCTCTCTAGGGAGCATATTCAAGGGCGCGGTCGTGGGCAAGCGGCGAGCTGCCGATCCCTGGCTGCCGAACGCACGCTGCGCCTTCCTAAGCATCCTGCCTTGCGGCCACCGTGCGGGCGGCGGCGTTGTACGAAGCCACACGACGTTCCACATTAAGTCAATCACTGCCAGATTAGCTTCGGGCCACGGTGGTGCCTGAGAGATGCGCGCGCTCCCGCTCTCAACGAGAGGGGCGCGCGCATGCCTCAAACAGTACAGTCATCGCAGAGAAACCGCCTGCTCGGGGCAATGTCCGGGATCGATGCCGACAAATTTTTTTCTGATTTGCAGCCGGTGTCTTTCGCTCTAAGGCACATCGTTTATCAGGTCGGCGCGCCCCTCGAATATGTCTACTTCGTCGAGCAGGGCGTGGTCTCGATCCTTACGCAAATGACCAATGGCGAACGCATCGAGGCCGGCATGATCGGGCCGGAGGGCGTGGTCGGCCTGCCCGCCCTTTTCGGGGACGCGATGTCCGGCCAACAGATGATCGTGCAAGCTCCGGTCTCCGCCTTGCGCATGGGCGCCGCCGAATGCATCGCGGCGTTCGATCAAAGCGCCGCCGTGCGCACGGTGATGTTGCGCTATACCGGGACGCTGCTCGGCATCGCTACGCAGACCGCCGCCTGCAACCGCCTTCACTCGCTCCAGGAGCGCAGCGCGCGTTGGCTTCTGATGATGCATGACCGTCTGCAATCGGATGCGATGCCGCTGACCCACGACTTTCTATCCATCATGCTTGGCGTCCGCCGCACGCGGGTCACCGAAGCGGCAGGAGAACTGCAACGATTGGGGCTGATCCGCTACGCCCGAGGCACAGTCACAATTCTCGATCGCCGCGGGTTATCGGCGAAGGCCTGCGAGTGTTATCGGGACCACGATCGTCTCTCTGGCTGATCCGGGCACGGACCACCGCCGCGCTCGTCTCGAAATGTCTTTGTCCGGTTTTGGACATAGAGTAAAATAGCCGATCGGCGTATCGGCCCTGCGGCATGACGCCGGCAGAGAGACTTCTCGCGCTCCCGCCACTTCCGGCAAGAAAGGAGCGTCGTCGATGCCGAACTCCTCCCTGAGCGTCCGCATCGAGCGGCCCGAGAAGCCCTTCGGCGAAACCATGAACGAAATCCGCTCATGGTTGGATAGCCACAAGATTCAGCCGGCCGACTTCAGACCCGCCAGCAGCGGCGGCGCCGTGGCATTCGAGATCCGCTTTGCGCATGAGGATGAGGCTCGTCTTTTCGAACAGGCATTCAGCTGATCGCCGCCGGCACATCCCCGGCAGATGCATCGTCCGCCGATAACGAAGGGACTGTGCAGCAGACATCATCCCTCACGGTCGATGATCTGCTCGTCACCCAGGAGCTAGAAAGACGGCGTTCCAGGCCACGGTCGCCGGACCGCGCGACCGTATCGGCTCTGCAACTGCTTTCCCGGGACATTGCCAAGAATCCCTCGGAGGCGCTTCCGCGTCTCGTCGGGCTGGCGCAAGAGCTGTGCGCCGGCGGCTCTGCCGGTATCAGCGTCTACGAGCCGGAACCGGAAGGGCCGGGCATCTTTCGCTGGACCGCGTTGACCGGAAGGGCAGCGCAATTCAACGGAGAGACGACGCCGCGCGATTTCAGCCCCTGCGGGATATGCCTCGACCGATCCGAAATTATCGTCATGGATCGTCCGGGCCGATATTACGAGTGGCTCAACCTGCCCGGGTTGCCGCTGACCGAAGCCATCCTGGTCCCGCTGTTCATCAATGGCACCGATCAGTTCGGCACCCTCTGGGTCATGTCGCACGACGAGCACCAGTTCGATAGCGAAGACGCGCGTATCCTCGCCGACATGTCGAGCGTCGTTGGGCTCGCGCTCAGCCTGATTTCCGGGATCGCAAACAAAATAGCCCTCGCCGACCAAGCCAGAAACCAATCGACAAAATTGGAGGCTCTGGGTCAGCTTACCGGGGGTATCGCGCACGATTTCAATAATGTTCTGACCGTCCTATCGGGTCAGCTTGAACTGATAAAAACCCGGGTGGACGAGAAGCGAGTGGTTGCGATGATCGATCGCAGCCTCGGGTCGGTGTCGCGGGGAGAAAAGCTCGTTCGGCATCTGATGTCCTTTGCGCGACAGCAGCCGATCAGGCGAGAGGTCATCGATCTTCCCTCGATGCTCCTGGACGTTGTCGAAATGGTCGCCCGTGCCTTGCCGCTGATTGCGGTCGAAAATCAAATAGCAGCCGATCTTTGGCCCGTATTCGCAGACCGAAACCTCTTGGAGTCGGCGATCCTCAATCTGGCGTTCAACGCCAGGGATGCGATGCCGAACAACGGAACCCTGACGGTCGGCGCGCAGAACGTCGCTCCGGAATCCGACGACTTCCAGACGGGGCAGGATTTTGTCGCCATCACTGTTGAGGATACCGGCTCCGGGATGACGGCGGACGTTTTGGCGCGCGTCTTCGAGCCCTTTTTTACGACGAAGGAAGCCGGTGCGGGTACGGGCCTCGGCCTGAGCATGGTGCAGAAGTTTGCCGTGCAATCAGGTGGGACGGTGAAAATCCAAAGCGAGATCGGCAAGGGATCATCGATTGCCATTCACCTGCCGCGAGCCGGACCTCCTTCAAGCTGATCGGCACCTCCTTCAAGCTGATCGGCCATTTCATCGTAGTCTCTCGCGGCGGTCTCAAGTTGTTCGCGCACCACGGGCTCTACGGCCGCGGACTTCGCTAAACGTCGCGCCTGAGCTGCCCTTTCGCGATATTTCTGACCAGAGTCCATATCTCTTTAACGTAGTCGAAGCGGAGTTGGTTGCCCCACCCGTTGCAAGTAAATCGCCAACAATAACTTTGTAAAAGCATGGCGTGCCGGCCGGCGGCGCGGTGGGGTTCGACCGCCTGAACTGAAGCGCGGCAGAAGGCGCTTTGCTTGCCGCGCTACGCCGCCTCTCGCACCGGGATCGGCGCCTCGCCCTTCAGCATCAGGCGGTAGAGGTAGCGGCGCTGGTTCATGTCGTAATCGGGGTTGGCCTTGTGCAGGACGCTGCGGTTGTCCCACATCACCATGTCGCCGTAGCGCCATTGGTGCCGGTATTCGTATTTCGGCTGGGTCGCGTGCGCCATCAGCTCGGCGACGAGGTCGAGCGCCTCGTCGTCGGGCATGCCGACGATGCCCTCGATCCGCACCGGGTTCAGGAACAACGCCTTGCGGCCGTTGTCGGGATGCACCCGCACCAGCGGATGCAGGCCCGGCGGCGGCAACGCCTTCAGGCTTTCGTCGTTCAGCGGCTTCAAGGGGCGCGGGCTATATTTGCTGAGATAGACGTGGATCGCCTTCAGCCCGTCGATCTTCTGCTTCATCGCCGCGGGCAATTCGTCGTAGGCGAGGTGCATGTTGACGTATTGCGTGTCGCCGCCCTTGTCGGGCAGCGCGACCGGGTAAAGGATCGTCGCCTTCGGCGGCGCCGGATGGTTGGAATGGTCGGTGTGGAAGGTCTCGCCCGGGATCATCCGCCTTGTGCCGAGAAACTCCTCGTTGGTGACGTAGTACATCTCGGGAAAGCCCGGGATGTGGTGGTCCTTCTTGTCGTGCGGCTGCAATTCGCCCCAGAGCTGCACCGCCTGCTTGAAATCGGCCGGCTGGTATTTCTGGTCGCGCACAACCAGCACGTGATGCTCGGCGAAGGCGCGGTTCAGCGCGGCGCGGGTCTCGGCATCGACCGGCTTGGTCAGGTCGAGGCCGCGCACCTCGGCCCCGGTATGCGGCGTCATCGGGGTGATCGTGTACGCCATGGAGAGGACCCTCGGTTCGGCAACGGACGCGGAAAGTCTAGGCTCCCCGCGTCCGGCCGTAAACCGCTGCCCCGGTATGGCGGCTGCTACACCACCGCATTGCGCATGTCGCGCACATGATCGTGGTTCGACTTCACCTCGCGGTATTGCGTCCCGATCAGTGTGCGCACATCGGGCGGCAGGTCGGCCTGCAGCGCCTGTTCGTAGGCCCGCTTGGCGACGTCTTCGCCGCGCTCGCATTCGGCCAAAATCGCATGGTCGTCCCTGCCGACGACCGACGATTTGATGTTGACCCAGGCGCGGTGCAGCGCGCCGGCGGTCGAGCCGCCGCTTTCCGGAACACCGCCGAGCGCGCGCACCTTGTCACGCAATTGCGTGGTTGCGGTGGCGCAACGCTGCGCCTTTTCTTCGAAAAAACTCTTCAGCGTCGGGTTCTTGACGCTCTGGGCGCAGGCGAGAAAGCCCTCCTCGCCGTCCTTGCAGGTCTCGATCAGCTCGTTGAGGGTCGAGATCATACCGTTCCGGTCCATCGGTAAACTCCGTTCCATTCTCTGAAACGAACGTCGATGGCTTCACCGCCGATCCGAATTCGCCTCTAGCGCGGGCGATCGCCCTTAAAGGTGATGCGGTGCATGACGCGGCGGTGGCCCTGGTAGTCGTTGACCGCATTGTGCTGGGCCGAGCGGTTGTCCCAGAAGGCGAGCGAGCCCGGCCCCCAGGCAAAGCGGCAGGTGAATTCCGGCCGGCTCAGATGGCGGAACAAATAGAGGAGGATCGGCGCCGATTCCTCCTCGGTCATCCCTTTGAACCGCACGGTATGGGCGGAATTGACGTAGAGCGCCTTCTTTCCGGTCTCGGGGTGGACCCGCACCGCCGGGTGCTCGGCGGTCAGCCGGCTCGGCGCTGCCGCATTGGGGGTGTCGCGGGCGCGGTCCTCGCGGGTGCGCGAGCCGTCGGCCTTGGCCGAATCGCTGATCCCGACCAGCCCGTCGAGCATCCGCTTCATGCCGGCCGACAGCGTCTCGTAAGCCAGCACCATGTTGGCGAACAGCGTGTCGCCGCCATAGGGCGGCACCTCGCGGGCCAGCAGCATCGTGCCCATCGGCGGCTCGTCGAGATAGGTCGTGTCGGCATGCCAGACGCCGCCGAAATTGATCTTCTCCTCCGGCAATTTGACGACCGGAGTGATCACCGGAAAGCCGTCGAGACCGCGCACGAACGGGTACTCGATCGGCTCGCCGAAACGTCGGGCAAAGGCGAGGTATTGCGCCGAATTCAGCTCCTGCTCGCGAAAGAAGATCACGCAATGGTCGAGCAATGCCTGGCGGATCGTCCGGATCGTCGCATCCGGCAGCTCGTCGGCGAGATCGACGCCGCCGATTTCGGCGCCGATCGCCCCGGCGATCGGGCGGATTTCGAGCGAATTCGACACCGCTACGCCACCCGGCGCGCCTGCCACGAGCCGCTGCCGAACTGGCTGCGGTTGACGATGCCCTGGTTCTGGTCGCTGGCGGCGCCGAGCTGGACGGTGCCGCCCATCGCGCCGCCCTCGACCTTGCCCTCGAAGCGGAACGACAGGATCGCCGCCTCGTGCCGTCCGTCGAAGGTGAAGCGGACCCGATCGGCCTCGACCGCGCCGGTGACCGGCCCCTCGAATTGCGGCGAGCGGTGCTGGCCGGTGACCTCGTGGCCGCGCTGTTCCAGCGCCAGACGGTGGACGCGCGCGCCGTGCAAGAGATCGACCCGCAATTCCCACTCGCCGGCGATTTCGAGCGCCGGCGGGCGGGCCGGCGCCGGCTCGGCCTGGGCCGAGACCAAGAGGGCCGCGACGACCGCGTCGCCGACCTGCGCCGCCTCGCCGGGCTGCAATTGGAACGGGTCGACCGCGATCGAATTCTCGGTCACCGAATTGTCGTCGAGCATGACCCGGGGCTCGCCGTCGAGCGTGCGGTTGCGCAGGCCGAGCCCGTCGAGCGGGTATTTGTCGCGGTCCCAGGTGATCTTGAGCCGCGGCACCCGGTCGACGCCCTGCGGCTCGACGATGTCGCCCCTGGCGCCGGGGATCGACGCGACGCGGTCGGCGATGACCCGGCAATCCTCGTACCATTGCCGGCGCTCGGCGCTGCGGTCGCGCGCGCCGAACCAGTATTCGAGCGCGGTCACGACGCCGATGATGTCCTCCTTCGACACCTTCATCGGCCGGCCCAGCGCCTGGTGCGGCGAGCCGTTGCGCCAGGCCGCCTGACACAGGCCCTTGTTGCCGAGCAGGAGGCCGCTGGTCTGCGGCCCGCGCAGGAACTTGCCGCCGCTGTAGACCACCAGATCGGCGCCGCGCTGCAGCCACGGGCTCGGGCTTTCGATGTGCTCGGAGGCGGCGTCGACCATGATCGGGATGCCGCGCGGCTTGACCACCGAGGCGATCTCCTCGAGCCGCACCGCGGTCAGGTGCTCCTGCTTGCCGAGCAGGACGACCAGCGCGACCGGCTCTTCGAGCGCCTTGTCGAGCTCGGCGCGGGTGTCGATCTCGACGATATGGCAGCCGATCATCCGCACCGCCTGGTCATACGCGAAGCGCTGCTTCTTCGGGATGATGACCCGGTTGACCATGCCGTCGGTAAAGGGCAGGCGGAGCATCTTGACCGGGTCGTTGCCGGCGACGCAGGCGGCGGTGCCGAGCGCGACCGCGGCGGCGCTGCCGCAGGTGACGATGCCCCATTCGGCTCCGGTCAATTCGGCGATGCGCTTGCCGGCCGCGTCCATCAGCTCGTCAAGATTGACGAACTGGCGCGAGGCGGCGTCGATCGCGGCGCGCACCTGCGGCAGCATCAGGCTGCCGCCATGCATCGTGCGGACGCTGCAGCAATTGATGAACGGCCGCACGCCGAGCGCGTGATAGGGGTTGGATTCCGGACCGGGCATGATACCTCCGATAGGCGATGGCCGAGTATAACAGCACGCCCGCGAGTTTGTTGATCGGCGGCCGCAGAGCGCCCATGTCGAGACGATGAGCCAGATCACCCAAGCCGAGCCGGCGCTGGTGCTGTTTTCCGGCGGCCAGGATTCGGCGACCTGCCTCGCCTGGGCGCTGGCCCGCTTCGCCGCGGTCGAGACGGTCGGCTTCGATTACGGCCAGCGGCACCGGGTCGAGCTGGCGTGCCGGGATGCGATCCGGACGCGCCTGTCGCGCGAGTTTCCGGAATGGGCGGGCAAGCTCGGCGAGGACCACGTCATCGACCTCTCGGCGCTGGGCCGGCTCAGCGATACCGCGCTGACCCGAGACCGCGCGATCGCCTTCGAGCAGAGCGGATTGCCGAACACCTTCGTGCCCGGCCGCAACCTGTTGTTCTTCACCTTCGCCGCCGCGCTCGGCTATCGCCGCGGCATCAAGCATCTGGTCGGCGGCATGTGCGAGACCGACTATTCGGGGTACCCCGATTGCCGCGACGACACGCTGAAATCCTTGCAGGCGACGCTATCGCTCGGCATGGACCACCGCTTCGTGGTCCACACCCCGTTGATGTGGCGCGACAAGGCAGCGACCTGGGCGCTGGCCCGCGATCTCGGCGGCACGCCGCTGGTCGAGCTGGTTCGCGACGAGAGCCATAGCTGCTACCAGGGCGATCGCGAACACCGTCACGATTGGGGCTATGGCTGCGGGCAATGCCCGGCCTGCGCGTTGCGCCGCAGGGGGTGGGAGGGGTTCGCCGCACAATGAGCTACGCGGTCAAGGAAATCTTCTACACCTTGCAGGGCGAGGGCGGCCTGACGGGGCGGCCGGCGGTGTTCTGCCGGTTCTCCGGCTGCAATTTGTGGTCCGGCCGCGAGGAGGACCGCGCCGAGGCGGTGTGCACCTTTTGCGACACCGATTTTGTCGGCATGGATGGCACCGGCGGCGGCCGCTATCCCGACGCGGCCGCGCTCGCCGACGCCGTCGCCGCGGCGTGGCCGCAAGGCGGTGCGAACCGGTTCGTCGTCTGCACCGGCGGCGAGCCGCTGTTGCAGCTCGACCCGCCGCTGATCGATGCGCTGCATGCGCGCGGCTTCGACATCGCGATCGAGACCAACGGCACGATCGCGCCGCCGCCCGGCATCGACTGGGTCTGCGTCAGCCCGAAGGCGGGGGCGCCTGTTGTCGTCACCGCCGGCGACGAGCTGAAAATCGTCGTGCCGCAACCGGGGCTCGACCCGCTCGATTTCGCCGGGCTCGATTTCGGCCGCTTTTCGGTGCAGCCGATGGATGGCCCCGGCCTCGGCCCGGAGGGGCGCGCCGGCAACACCGAATACGCGATCCGGTTCTGCCTGGCGCACCCGCAATGGCAGCTCAGCCTGCAGACGCACAAGATCACCGGGGTGCGGTGATCAGCACGGCTATCATTTCGGCGGAAGACGCGCCCGCCGTGCGGGCGCTTTCCGCCCGACGATGCCGACTCGTCCCGTAGGGCGGATAAGCGAAGCGTCATCGGCCAAACCTCTACAGCATCGGGCGGCCGCCGGTGACCGGGATCAGCGCGCCGGTCATGTAGCTGGCTTCGTCGCTGGCCAGCAGCACGTAGGCCGGGGCCAGTTCGGCCGGCTGTCCGGCGCGCCCGAGCGGGGTGTTCTTGCCGAACGATGCCACCGAGTCTTCCGACATCGTCGACGGGATCAGCGGCGTCCAGACCGGGCCCGGGGCGACGGCGTTGACCCGGATGCCCTGCTTGGCGACGAGCTGCGCCAGCCCGGCGGTGAAATTGGCGATCGCGCCCTTGGTCGTCGCATAGGGCAGCAGCGTCGGGTTCGGGTTCTTGGCGTTGATCGAGCTGGTGTTGACGATCGCGCTGCCCGGCTTCATCCGCGGCACCGCCGCCTTGCACAGATAGAACATGCTGTAGATGTTGGTGCGGAAGGTCTTGTCCCATTCCGCATCGTCGATCTCGTCGAGCGACTGGAAGCTCATCTGGTAGGCGGCGTTGTTGACCAGGATGTCGAGCCGGCCGAACGCCGTTACCGTCTGCTCGACCAGGCTGCGGCAATGGCCGGGATCGGCGACGTCGCCCGGCGCCAGCACCGCTTTGCGGCCGGCCTGCTCGACCCAGCGCGCGGTCTCCTGCGCGTCCTCGTGCTCGTTGAGGTAGGCGATCAGCACATCGGCGCCCTCGCGAGCATAGGCGATCGCGACGGCGCGGCCGATGCCGGAATCGGCGCCGGTGATCAGCGCCGCCTTGCCGTTGAGGCGGCCGCAGCCGCGGTAGCTCCGTTCGCCGTGGTCGGGGCGCGGGACCATCGCCTCGGTCTTGCCGGGCGGCTCCTGCTGCTGTTCGGGTTGCGGCGGCCGAGGGCCGGCATGTCTCGGATCGTCGTCGCGCATGGCTCGCCTCCTGGAAAACCAATCTGCCAACCCAACGAAAGAGCCGGCCGGCCGGGTTCCTGGCTCGCCGCTCGCGACAATGGCAGCGTCGGCGCTATTCTCGGCACGCGATGACGATCTCCGCCGCTGCCACCCACAATGACGTCCCGGCCCGCGCCGCGGCATGGCTCGCGGCGTGGGACGGACAGGGCTTTCACCGCACCGGCACCGCGGGCGACGCCGCCGGCGCCGAATGGCTGGCGCGGGAGGTCGAGGCGCTGAGCTTCCATCCCGGGATCGAGGAATTCGCGCTCGACCGGCTCGACCCGATCGACACGTATGTCGAGCTCGCCGGCGTGCGGATCGAGGGCGTGCCGCTGTTCGACGCGCCGGCGACCGGGTCCGACGGTCTTGTCGGAGCACTCGGCCCGGCCGGCGGCGAGGCGGCGATCGGCGTCGCCGAATTGTCGCCGCGCGACGTCTATAGCGGCGAGGCGGAGCGGGTGCGGCGCAGCGGCCGCCATCGGGGGATCGTCGTGCTGTGCCGCGGCGACGCGCCGGGGCTGGGGCTGCTCAACGCCGAGAGTTTCCGACAACCCTATGGGCCGGCGGCAATCCACCTGCCGAGCGAGGCGCGCGACCGGCTGCTCGCCGCCGCCCGGAGCGGCGCCGCCGGCAGGCTGGTCAGCCATTCGCGGCGCGTGCCGACGCAGGGCAAGAACGTCGTGCTCACCGTTCCCGGCCGCGACCGTCACCGGCCGCCATTGGTGGTGATGACGCCGCGCAGCTCATGGTGGCAATCGACCGCCGAGCGCGGCGGCGGTCTCGTCTGCTGGCTCGAAGGGCTGCGGGCGCTGGCGGCGGAGCCGCCGCGTTGCGATGTCGTGTTCACCGCCAATAGCGGACACGAGCTGAACCATCTCGGGCTCGACGATTTCATCGCGCGTCGGCCGGGCTGGGACAAGAGTGTCACCTGGGTGCATTTCGGCGCCAATCTCGGCGCCGCCGGCAGCAAGCTGTCGGTGATGTCGGCCGAGGACGCGCTGCGCGCGCTGGCCACCGCCGAATTGCAGCAGGCCGGTCATCCCGCCGACACCGTTGCGGCGAAGAGTCAGGTGCCGAGCGGCGAGACCCGCGACATTCACCGTGCCGGCGGCCGCTATGTCACCTTGGTCGGAAGCAACAAGCTGTTTCACCTGCCGCAAGACCGGTGGCCGCACGCGGTCGACCTCGACGCGGTGACGCGGATCGCCGCCGCGGCGGCGGCGCTCGTGCGAGCGCTGGCGCGCTAAACCGTTTCGGGCAACGGCTTGCCGCGGGTTTCCGGCAGGAACGGCGCCGCGACGAGGCCGAGCAGATAGAACATGCCGACGATCGTCGCCGCCACGCCGATGCCGCCGAGATAGACGATCAGCGTGCCGGCGATCAGCGGGCCGACAAACGCGACGAGGCGCGGCGCGTTGAAGCAGAACGCGACGGCGGTGCCGCGCATCCGGGTCGGGAACAGCTCCGGCAGCCACATCGGCGCCCAGCCCCAGATGCCGAGGGTGAAGAAGCCGTTGACCGCCAGCACCAGCAGCATCAGGTGCAGATCGCTGGTCCAAAGGAACAGCACCGGCGTCATCACCACGCTCATCGCGAAGAACACGATCGTGATCGGCTTGCGGCCAAGCGCATCGCCGAGATAGCCGAGGAACAGGTACCCGAAGATGCCGACGAGGTTGTAGACCATGCCGGCGATCGCCGCCCATTGCGTCGCCTGCAGCCCCGATTTGGCGGCGACCGAGCCGACATAGGGCGGGATCCAGGTGGCGACGCCCCACCAGCCGATCGCCGTCGACAGCGTCATCAGCAAGGCGACGATGACCCGCCAACGCACCTTCGGGTCGGCAAACAGATCGACCATCGTGAACCGCGCGAAGGCGGCGTCCTCGTCGGTCAGCGCGGCGCCCTGCCGGCGCCGTTCGAGGGCGGCGCGGCGGCGCTCGTCGGCCCGCTCCCAGCGGTCCGATTCGGGGATGCCGCGCCGGATCCACAGCGTCAGCAGCGCCGGCAGGATAGCGACCAGGTACATGTAGCGCCACGAACTCGGCCCCATCGTGCCGATCAGAAACCACACCGCGGCGGCGATGAAATTGCCGATGCCGGCGCCGCATTGCATCAGCCCGGCGCCCTTGCCGCGGGCGTGGTCTGGCCACATCTCGGCGACGATCGAGGCGCCGGTGACCCATTCCGAGCCGATCGCGATGCCGACCAACAGCCGCAGGATTGCGAACGATTCCCAGTTCCAGGCGAAGGCGCTGAGGCCGGTCATCGCCGAATAGGCCATGATCGCCAGCATCATCGTCCGCTTGCGGCCGAGGTAATCGGCGATGACGCCCCCGATCATGCCGCCGATGCCCCAGCCAAGCACGTTGATCGCGATGACCGTGCCGGCATAGGCCGGGATCGCCGGATATTGCGACGCATCGAGAAGCTGATGCAGCGCGACGCCGACGGTCAGCACCAGCGCATACAGCTCGAACCCGTCGAAGGTCCAGCCGAGGTTGGCTGCGAACAAGGTCCGCCACTGCGCCGCGTCGAGCGCCCGATACCAGGGTTGTGAAGAGGCGATTGCACCATCGCTGTACATGACTCCTCCCGATGTTCGCGGCCGCCACGCAAGGATCGGCGGCCGATGTTCTTATCGGGCGAGTATAGGACGGCGGCGGGTGCGGCGATCAAGCCTTGATCGACCGCGTGCGTCCTTCGCGACGCCCGCTTACGCGGGCTCCTCAGGATGAGGACATTCTTTCAATGCCATCAAAGACATACCTCATCCTGAGGAGCGCCCGAAAGCGGCGCGTCTCGAAGGATGCAGAATACAGTGCAGCAATTACTGCCGGTTGAAGGCCGGCATCACGTCCTTGGCGAACCAGCGCAGTTGCTCGATGAACTCGCTGGGCGACAGACCCTCGGCCCAATGGATCATGAAGTCCTCGAGGCCGGGATATTTCGCCTCGATCGACCTGATGCCGTCGATGACCTGACTGGGCGGGCCGCAGAACCACGCCTTCTGCTTCACCCCTTCGCGCAGGGTCGGGATCGTCGACGGCGCTCCGGGGGTGCCCCAGGTGCGGCCCTGTTCGTCGGCGTAGCGGACGAAGCCGAACGGCGCGAACCATTTGTAGCGCTCGTCATGCGCCGGTTCGAGCCGGCGGATCGCCTCTTCCTGGCTGTCGGCGAGATAGATGCCGGCGCCCCAGACCATGTCCTGGCCGAGCTGGTTCGGCCGGCCATGCCGGTGACAGGCATCGTGGAAGGCACGGACCACGTCGTCGAGGATCTTCTCGCCGTTGAGCGTCACCATCGCCTTCAGGCCCTTCTGCGCCATCAGGTCGATGGTGCGGCCGCTGGCGATCGGCATGTAGATCTCGACCGGCAGGTGCTTCGGCCGCGGCACCATCGTGATCTGTTCGAGGTCATAGCCGCGATACGGCACCCGCGGCGGGCAGGTGAAGTATTTGCCGTCGTGCCGGAAACTCTCGTCGTTGAAGCATTTCAGCAGCAGGTCGAGGCCTTCCTCGAAGATTTCGCGATTGGCCTGGGTGTCGAGCAGCGGCGCGCCGAAGGTCTCGACCTCGCGCGTGTGATAGCCGCGGCCGACCCCCATTACGACGCGACCGTCGGTGACGATGTCGGCCATCGCGTAATCTTCGGCGAGGCGGATCGGGTGCCACATCGGCAGGATGTTGAAGCCGCAGCCGTATTTGAGCTGCTGCGTCTGCGTCGCCAGCCACAGCCCCCATTGGATCAGATTGGGGATGCACTCATAGCCTTCGTGCTGGAAATGATGCTCGGCGGCCCAGAAGCAATAATAGCCGAGCTCGTCCATGACGCGGGCGACGTTGCGCGAGGTCTCGAACACCTCGGTCAGACGCTCGTTCGAATAGCGCCGGTCGTTCGCCGGCGTGCCGTTGAGGCCGACATTGTCGAGGTCGATCTGGCCGACATAGAGGGCGTGAAACCGCTTGATCATGGTGGGGCGAACCTCCGCTGCGCTGCTTTCTGAACGCTGTTCAGCATCCTGCGCATTGCCCGGGATCGGGTCAACCGCGGGCAGTGCGGCGGCGGGCGCGCGGCGGCGGCGCGTCGGCCTGGGGCTGCGGCTCGGGCGAGCCCTGGGTGATGCCGGAGACGATCGCGGTCGCGTCGCGCAACAGCCGCTTGAATTCCGGCAGGCGCTTCTCGAAACGATCCATCGGCGCGGCGATCAGGAGGCCGGCGGTGACGCTGCCGTCGCTGTTGAAGATCGGCGCCGCCAGCCCGGCGGCCCCCGGCACCGTCTCGCCGATGCTGACGCCAAAACCATCGCGCCGGATCGTCTGCAGCCGCTGCCGCAACGCGCCGACATCGGTGATCGTGTGCGGCGTCAGCGGGTCGAGCGACACCGAACGCAGATAGGTGTCGATCCAGGCCGGCTCCTGAAACGCCAGCAGCATCAGCCCGCCGGCCGACACGTAAAGCGGCCGCGAGGTGCCGGTCGGCACCGTGTAGCGGACCGGGTTCGGGCTATCGATCCCGTCGACATAGGTCGCACGGCGGGCGACCCGGTCGAGCTGTACCAGGAACACGGTCTCGCTGGTGCGCGCGTTCAGATCCTGCAACACCGGCCGCACCAGGTTCGGAAAGCGGCGCACCGCCAGTATGTCGGCGGCGAGCCGGAACGAGCGCGGGCCGAGCCGATAGAGCCCATGCGCATGCGCCAGGTAGCTCGCCGACACCATCGCCCGGAGCTGACCGAGGAGGCTGCTTTTCGGCGCGCCGAGGGCAAGGCTCAGCTCGGCCAGGCTCATTCCCTCTTCTGAGCGGGCCAGCGCCTCGAAGACGCCGATCAGCCGCGCCGAGGAGCGCGCCGCGGAGCCTTCGGCCGGCTCGGCTTGGACCGCCGTTGCACGGGATCGGGTGGATTGGCGCACGCTCGCCTCGAAGGCTATCGAATGGTGCCGATGAAATAGGCAGCGCCACCATACCCGCTTCGGCGCGCCGCGTTAATGCCGGGCAGACGCGCCCGGCCGCGGCTGTTACAGTGCCGCAGCCATTCCCGGAGGACACCAAGATGAGCGCGACTCTCGAAGCCGACGCCCCGACCCGCAGCGAACTTCGCATCGAGGATGTCGAGTACCAGCGCCAGGGCGGCCGCGCGATGCTGGCGCGGGTCTACCGCCCGGCCGGTACCGGACCGTTTCCGGCCGTCCTGCAGGTGCATGGCGGCGCCTGGACCAGCAAGGACCGCATCGACAACGACTTCATCGCCAAGGCGCTGGCGGAAAGCGGCATCCTGGTCGCTTCGATCGACTTCCGGATGCCGCCGGAGGCGGCGTATCCGGCCTCGCTCGCCGACATCAATCTCGGAATCCGCTGGCTGAAGGCGCGGGCCCGGCAGTATGGCAGCCGGCCCGGCTGGGTCGGCCTGTTCGGAACATCGAGCGGCGGCCATCAGGTGCTGCTCGCGGCGATGCGCCCGGAGGATCCGCGTTACCGCGAACTGCCGCTGACCGAGGCGCCCGACACCGACGCCCGCGTCGCCTTTGTGATCTCCGGCTGGGGCGTGCTCGACCCGCTGTTGCGCTATCACCTCGCCAAGCAGGCCGGCAACGGCGAGCTGGTGAAGCAGCACGACAATTTCTGGGGCAGCGAGGCCGCGATGAGCGAGGGCAGCCCGCCGGCGATCCTCGACCGCGGCGAAAAGGTGCACCTGCCGCCGGCGCTGCTGTTCGGCGGGGACGCCGACGAATGGGTCCCGACCGATGTCACCAAGCGGCTGGTGGCCGGCTGGAAGAAGGCCGGCGGCGAGATCGAGGCGACATTCTACGAGGGCGCCAATCACGGCTTCATGACCGGCAAGCCCGACGCTCCGTACGCCGGCCGCGCGATCGAGCTGATCAAGAGTTTCGTCCGCAAGCATGCGGGATGATCGGGGGTCAGCAGGTTGTCTTCGCCGCAGCTCCAGGTCGACTCAGCATCGCGAGCGCCTCATAAGCCCGGCCGCCGCAAGATCGAAAACCGCGGAAGAAGCTGCAAACAACGATGAAGAAGAGCGCAACGGCCGAGGGAGAATCCCCTTCTCGGCTGATCGACGCGAGGATCAAGGAACTGGGCGACTGGAGGGGCAAGATGCTCTCCCAGGTCCGTGCTCTGATCAAGCAGGCGGACCCCGACGTGGCCGAGGAGTGGAAGTGGAGAGGCGTTCCGGTGTGGTCTCACGATGGACTGATCTGCACCGGCGAGACCTACAAGAGCGTCGTGAAGCTGACATTCGCCAAGGGCGCCGCGCTCAAGGACCCTTCAGGCCTGTTCAACTCCAGCCTCGAAGGCAATACCAGGCGCGCTATCGATCTCCGTGAAGGCGATGATGTCGATGGGGACGCCTTCAAAACGCTCATACGTGCCGCCGTGGCCTTGAACGGGTCCTCGGCCCGATAATCGAATGCCCTCCATGAACCCGTTTCCGCCGGCGACCGGTCGCAAGAGCGTCGTCGTGGACGATTTGGACATCGTCGAGCGCCACCGGCAGCTCGGATTTCCTCCGTGACAATCACGACCTGAAGCGAGCACGCCATGCAAGAAAATCGGCTCAAACGCATTCTGAGCGAGGGCGGGCTGGCGCTCGGCACGCATGTCGGCGGCATACCGGACCCGCAGATCGTCGAGATCATCGGCCTGGCCGGCTTCGACGCCGCCTTTATCGACATGGAGCACACCAGCTTCGACCTGCACGACGTGCAGGCGATGGTGATGGCGGCCGAGCGGGTCGGCATCACCCCGATCGTGCGCACCCCGGGCTTCGACCCGGCCTTCATCCTGCGCCTCCTCGACATGGGGGTGCAGGGCATCCAGGTGCCGCATGTCAGCTCGGCCGAGACGGCGCGCCAGGCGGTCGCGGCGGTGCGCTATCCGCCGCTGGGCGAGCGCGGCATGGCGGCGGCGAGTCGCGCCGCCGATTTCGGCAAGATTCCGCTGCTCGACCACATGGCGCGCTCGAACCGCGAGGTCTTGCTCGCCTGCATGATCGAGGACATGGCGGCGGTCGAGTGCATCGACGAGTTGGCGGCGGTCGAAGGCGTCGATCTGTTTGCGGTCGGCCCGTCCGATCTGTCGCGCTCGCTGGGGGTCAGCGGCCACCCCGACCATCCGCGTCTGGTCGCCGCGATCGAGCGGGTGCGCGCAGCGGTGGCGAAGGGCGCCGGCGCGCGCCTCGCGATCCCGCTGGCGCATGCCGCATTCCCGCGCAATGCCGCGCAGCTCAAGGAACTCGGTGTCGGTTACACCAACTGCGCGCCGACCCCGGAGGTGCGGCTGCTGCGCTCCTTGCAGGCGCAGGCCGCGGAGGCGCGCAAGCAGCTGGCGTAGCGGGCGCCTACGCGGCGGGTTGCCACTGCTGCGCCTGACGCAGCACCGCTTCGGCGCGTTCAGGCTGGCCGGCATGCTTGAGAAGGTCGGCGAGGCGCCGCCAGTGCGGCGGCCACAGCGGCGCCAGATTGGCCGCGCGTTCGCGGGTCGCGATCGCCTCGGGCAGCCGGTCAGCGGCGACCAGCAGATCCGAAAGCGTGTGCAGGAACGTATCCGACGCCGGATCGAGTTCGACCGCTTCCGCGGCTTCCGTCACCGCCTCCTCGGTTCGCCGGAGCGTCGCGAACAATACTGCCAGCGCATGCCGGTGATGTGCATTGAGCGGCTCCAGCGCGGCTGCTTCCGCCATATGAGCGACGGCGCGGCTGCTCTCGCCGGTTTTCTCGAAGATCCGCGCCAGAGTGACATGGGCTCTGGCCGAGCGCGGGCTGCGGCTCAAGCCGGCAAGCAGCAGGTCTTTGGCCGTCGAAAGGTCGCCGCGGCGACCGGTCGCCAGCCCTTCCTCGATCGCCAGGTTCCAGCCGAGGCCCATATAGCGGTAGGCGTAATCCCGGAACGTGTCCAATTCGTCCCAGAGCGGATACCGCGTCTCGGCGGTGACGAAGCCGAGGTCGAAATGGGCGATCACAGCCGGGTGGATCGGCGCAAAATTCGCCTCGGCCGGATAGTTCGATTCGATCAGGTTCGTCAGCATCGCATCAATCAGCCCCACGCTGACGTGCAGGGTGCGGAACAGACCTTCGGCGAGATGACGCAGGATGCGCAGCTGCGGGTGACCTTGCGAACGAAACAGGCGCTCGTCGCGGACGTGGCGGCGGACGATGCCGGCGATGTCGAACCCGGTCTCCCGGTCGCGCGCTTCCTGGCGGGCAAGGGTCAGCTCGAAACGCCGATCGAGCTGCATCTTCGCGCCGAAGGCGACGGTCGCGTAGTCGCGAATGGTCTCGGCCGCATCGGCCTTGTCGCGCAGCGCTCGGTTCAGGTAGCGATCGCCGAAATCGGTGCCGAACCGCGGCGCGAAAACCCCGGTCGCGGTCGCGTGCGGTTCACCGGTCTGCGGCCACAAAAAGGCGCCGGCGGCGTGCGGGATGTGGACGATCGTCTTGTCGCGAATTTCGCCGGCGACGCTCGCGAGCGAGCTGCCCATCTCCATCTGCTGGCCGACGATGATGTCGGCGGCCGCGATCATTTCCGATGACGGACCCCTTGCCGCCTCCTCGGTGCGGATGTAGCTGGCCTCGTCGCCGGTGCGCTTCGCCACGTGGGCGGTATAGATCGCGGCAAGGCCTCGCGCCTGGCAATTGCCGATGAACGCGATCCGTCGCATCGTCACCTTCAAGTGCAGGCTTCGAGAGGCAGGTTAGCAAGCCGGGCGCCGCAGGCGCAAACCCGGCCGAAGGAAGCCGGGCTAGGCGGCGGCCGACGCCGTCCCGATGACTGCCAAGGCCCAATCCCGGCGGAACGCGAAGCCGAGCTCGGCCCGCGCGAATTCGAGCCGGATCACGATGTCGCCATTTGAATCGGTCGAGGTGTCGAATTTGACGGGATCGCCGCCATGGCGGTCGATCCACTCCCGCATCTCGCCGAGGATGTCGCCAAAGCCGGCGCGGGCGATACGTACTTCCACAACTTGCATAAGGTGCTCGCGAATTTAAAATGTTCTACATTCGGGATATGCACGAAAAAGCGGCATTGGTCAATGCTGGTAGACTGAGAGTCTGGGCCGGGGCGGAGAACCGAAGAGATCAAGAGCGTGTTCCTGTCTCATCGGCCGAATTAGCCTACGCCGCGAAACGCGATTACATGGTTAGCGCAAGGAAGACCGACGGGGGTTGACGCCGCCCATCATAAATCCGTCCGGCCTATAGGATCGCGTTGACCCCGCCCCCCGCCCATCAGCCGCGACCCAGGGTCAGGCGACGATGTCTGCGGCTTCGTTCCTCCGGTTATCCTCCGGCGAGGTCGCGGCCGCGGCGCAGCACGGTTTCGCCGTGGCGGCCGCGGATGTCGTCGATCGCGTCGGCCAGCCGGCGGGGCCGGGCAACGTCCTCGTCGAACAGCGTCGGCAGGTCGGCCGTTTCGGCCGCGGCAAGGCTGTCGGCGCCGACGCCGATCAGCCGGAAGCGGGTGGCGCCGTCGGCCTCGCCGGCGAGGAGCCGGCCGGCATGGCGGAACAGGAGGTCGGCGAGCTGGGTCGGCTCGGGCAGGCGGTGCGAGCGGGTGCGCAGCCGGAAGTCGGCGGTCTTCAGCTTCAGCGTTACCGTGCCGGCGGCGAGCCCGGCCTGCTTCAGCCGTTGCGCAACCCGCTCGCACAGCGGCCACAACGCGCGTTCGAGTGCGGCGGCATCGGCCTCGTCGCGGGCGAAGGTCGTCTCGGCCGAGATCGAGCGGGCGCGGCTGTCGGGCGTCACCGCGCGGTCGTCGTCGCCGCGAGCGAGCTGCGCCAGGCGCGCCCCCATCTTGCCGTAGCGCCGCCGCATCTCGCGCGGGTCGGTGTCGCGCAACTGCGCGATCACCGAGATGCCGTCGGCGGCGAGACGCCGCTGCATCGCCGCGCCGACCCCCCACAGCCAGCCGACCGGCTTGTCGGCAAGGAAGTGCGGCGCCTCGGTCCGGCCGATCACGGCAAAGCCGCGCGGCTTGTCGAGGTCGGAGGCGAGCTTTGCGAGGAATTTGTTGTAGCTGAGACCGATCGAGGCGGTGACGCCGAGGCTTGCCTCGACCCGCCGCGCCAGCGCCGTCAACAACTGTGCCGGGCAGGCGCCGTGCAGCGCCGCGGTGCCCGACAGATCGAGAAACGCCTCATCGATCGACAGCGGCTCGACCAGCGGCGTCAGCCGCCGCATCTCGGCCCGCACGGCACGTCCGACCTCGCGGTACTTCGCCATGTCCGGGCGGATCACGACGGCGTCGGGACAGGCGGCGAGCGCCTTGAACATCGGCATCGCCGAGCGCACGCCGTAGACCCGCGCGACATAGCAGCAGGCGAGCACGACGCCGCGCTGGCCGCCGCCGACGATGACCGGTTTGTCGGCCAAATCGGGCCGACCGCGCTTCTCGACCGTGGCGTAGAACGCGTCGCAATCGATA
>Ga0102924_1001940_pt1 | contig 23134 bp, 15 predicted proteins | sample PaiPotPPM11metaG_FD_80116 | JGI IMG/M metagenome (GOLD analysis project Ga0102924, IMG submission 80116) | Iron sulfur acid spring bacterial and archeal communities from Banff, Canada, to study Microbial Dark Matter (Phase II) - Paint Pots PPM... ...
AACTGGCTCTTAAAGCTCTTCAAGTCGCCGAAAGTGAAATCATCGATAATGCTCACGAGGCCGTATAGCTCAAGAAGGCTATTCTGGAGCGGTGTGGCCGTGAGCAGGACCTTCGGGTATGGAGCGACGGCTGCCTTGATGGCATTACCGATTTTGTTCGTAGGTTTGTAGACGTTCCGCAGCCGGTGCGCTTCGTCAATAATCACCAGGTCCCAGTTTACCTGCCGGATATACGCCTCCTTGGAGCGCGCGAATTGAAATGAGCAGATGACCACTTCATTCCTGCCGAACGGATTCAGGTTACCCTGCTTGATTTGCTCGTTGAATGTTTTCGTCTCAAGGATAACGGAGGGAAGGAAAAACTTGTCCGAGAGTTCCTGATTCCATTGTTTCCGCAGGCTCGCCGGAACGATCACCAGTAGTTTGCGCTTACGCTCGGCCCATTTCTGGGAGAGAAGAATCCCCGCCTCAATCGTCTTGCTCAGGCCGACTTCATCGGCAAGGACAGCTCCCTTGGAGAGCGGTGAACGGAAGGCAAACAGCGCAGCCTCCACTTGATGCGGATTCAAATCAACTTGCGCATCGGCTAGCGATGCGGCGATTTTTTCTATGCTGTCCGACGCGCACCGCTTGGTGAGCTCATGGGCGAAATACTTGGCATGATATGCAGTGCTCATCGGAAAAATGATCCGCAAGCTCTCTGTTCTGGATGAGGCTGAAAAACGCGCCTTTATTTATATCATCGCCCGCAGCGGGCTTCAAAGGGAGCTTCAGATAACCGCCTCAGTATGCAATGCTCCAGCCTATGCTGAACCTTTTCGGCACTTGGACCCCGGCCAGCCCCGCGATTAGAGATCTGATCCTGAAGATGGCCGCTGCCAACTCGCTTTGGAGAGCGCCCCTTCATCCACGGGAAGCTACTCAACCTGGTGATCGCCTTGTCCCGTAGGTACGATCGTCTCTGCAAGGCCCTGCTGGATCGGGTCACGGACCAGGCGCACATCATTGAGACGGGAGCGGACTCGTACCGTTTTCGACGAACCCTGGAGAAGCGGCAGAAGAGGAAAGACTGAGCGTTGGCGAGAGGCGGGTGGCGGCGCCATTCCGCTTCGCCTGTCGCTTCGCCCTAAACGCTCCGCCCTCCGGGCTCCACAGGGCTTCGCGACAGGCGGAGCGGAAGAAACAAGCAAAGCACCAAAAACAACCATTCAACTTGGAGAACAACGAAGAAAGCGGAAGAACACAACACCCAGAATCAATACCTTAGGTGTGGCCAAACCAGATGATCAAAAGGGGCCAAACCAAGTTGACAAAACCAAACCCTGCCATCATCGTACACCCAAGTATTACTACGCCTATCATAATGGCGGCAGGCAAGATCTGCGCAAGTGCATCGACGCCGAGCCCTCGGGTCAAAAGGGCGCCGCATCGGCGCTCGTTATTTCTATAAGGTCTTATCCTGCAACCCTCGTTGCCGCACAGGTTGTCGCACCGGCCCTGGGCTTGGGAGTGACTAACAGGGCAAGCGGCGCGGGTGTTCCAGGAGTTTGAGTGTCGGACGCGGGAGAGTTGGAGGCGGGCCGGCGGGTGGTGGCGATGGCGGAGCACTTGGAGAAAGGCTCCAACCCCCGCTTTGTGGTGACCTCGTTATCGGCGGAACGCTGGGAGGCGTGGCGCCTCTATGAAGAGTTGTACTGTGTGCGCGGGGAGATGGAGAACCGGATCAAAGAACAGTTGATGCTGTTTGCGGGTGACGGTGCGGAAGGTTTGGATGGCGCTGGCGGGAGGCTATCCCTACGCGGCATTGTGGGCGAGGATTTGGGCTCAGCTTCAGCAGATTCCCCTGCGAAGCTGAAACGGAGAGTGACAAAGGTGCATACGGCCACTGAGAAATACCCACAGGCGCCCGTGTGTCTGATCCCCACAAGAAGCCCTTGAAATTCAACGTCGGCTCCGGGCTTTTCGGAGGCTCTGGTCTCGAGGCGAAGCCCGACTCAATTTTTCCGGCGACACGGCCTTGTCGAAGACCCCCGACCCGCCACAATCCGCCCTCGCTGGCAGCGTTTAAAAAAGCCGGTGAGAAATATGGTCTAGTGCATACCCAGCCATAACCTAAGAGGATGCTAAATAATAATGTGTACAGTCTATCGAGGAGAGTTTATTATTGAAGCAGAATGAGGAGCTACGGACGACATGCCTCGTGCGGTCCTGGAGAGAAGCACTGGCTGAAGGTGCTGGGGGCGTTGAATGAGTATCAGGCACGGCTGCTGGTAGCGGAGAAGGCGCTGGAACTAGGGCGCTCCGGCATTAGTCGTCTGTCGCGTCTGACGGGGATGTCGCGGGTGACCATTAACAAGGGAGTGGCAGAAATCCAGGGTAAGCAGAAGTTACGGTCGCCGGACCAGGGTCGAGTGCGAGGCGCGGGAGGAGGACGGAAGAAGGCCGAGCAAGGCGATCCCCGATTGCGGCAGCACCTGCAACGCATCGTCGAGGAGACCACCGCAGGTGACCCGATGAGTTTGCTCAAATGGACCAGCAAGAGCACGCGGACGATTGCCGAGGAGTTGAGGCGGTCAGGCCATCGGATCAGCAGTGTGACCGTCGGAAGGTGCTTGGAAGATCTGGGTTACTCGTTGCAAGCGAATGTCAAGACGCGGGAAGGCCCGCAGCATCCTAACCGGGACGCTCAGTTTCGCTATCTCAATCGACAGGTGCGGACGTTTCTGGGGGCCGGAGACCCGGTGATCTCGGTGGACACCAAGCGGACGTTTCTGGGGGCCGGAGACCCGGTGATCTCGGTGGACACCAAGAAGAAAGAGTTAATCGGAGCCTTCAAAAATGCAGGCCGGACGTGGCGGCGGAAAGGGAAACCGCAGCAGGTCTCGGTGCACGATTTCCCGCACTTGGGGAAGGGCAAGGCGATTCCCTATGGAGCCTACGATATCGCGCGGGACCAAGCCGTGGTGAATGTGGGGATTACCCACGACACGGCGGAATTCGCGGTGGAGAGTATTCGGCGGTGGTGGCGACTGGACGGCCAGAAGAACTATCGGCAGGCTCAAGGACTGCTGATTTGCGCTGACAGCGGCGGGAGCAATGGGAGCCGGCAACGGGCCTGGAAGACCCATCTGCAAAAACTCTGTGACGAAAATAGGATGCCGATCACCGTGTGCCACTATCCGCCGGGGACGAGTAAGTGGAATAAGATCGAACACCGCTTGTTCTCCTTTATCAGCCTGAACTGGAGAGGCAGACCCCTTGTCAACTACGAAACCATCGTCAACTTAATTGGCGCGACCACCACCCGTAGTGGACTTCGAGTCAAGGCCGTCTTGGACACCCAAGTCTACGAAACGGGGGTCCCGATTTCCAAGGAGGAATTCGATCAGGTGCGGATACAAAGGCATCGCGTTCACCCTGACTGGAACTATACGCTCCTGCCCCACGCAGGTGGGTCATAAAACATAAATTGTACACTTTATTGTTTAGCAGCCACTTAGCTGATTCCAAAACAATTAGCCCCACCTTGCCCCTGGTCGTGACGAACTTGGGCAAGCACAAATCGTGGATTTTGTTCGCCGAATTGTCGAACGTATCAGCCAGCTACAATAATTTCGCACGTTCTCAAAAAAAGTTTTGCAGTTGCTTGCGTTGCTGCCCCAATCATAGAAGACCAGCGAGCAGCATCTCTGCCACCAAGATGGCTGCTCCCACGGCGCCTGTCTCACCCCCCAGCCGCGAAAGGAGCATTTTCAGATTTCTGACTGACCTTTGAAAAGTTCGCCCTCTGAACGAATGAAAAAGTGGTCTCAGGATGAGAGTTTTAGCAACTCGTGGAATTTCTCCTCCAAGCACAATGGCTTCGGGATTGAGGAGATTGACCATGGTTGCCAACCCCGTACCCAGATGCAGGCCCGCTTCCCACAGTACGGTGTGCGTAAACTGGTCCCGCGCCTTGGCCGCGCTCACGATGGCTTCGATGGAAAGCCGCTCCGGATGCTTTTCTACGAGCGGTGCAAGGCTGGAATGGACGCCCTGCTCCAAACCGCTTTTCACCCGGCTGATGATCGCCGATCCTGAAGCATATACTTCCAGGCAGCCACGATTCCCGCATGAGCAGATATCTCCCCGTTCGTCGATTGTCGTGTGCCCAAGTTCGCCCGCAAGGTCATCGGCCCCCAAATACAACTGGCCGTTCACAAATATGGCGGCTCCAATGCCCATTGACACCAAGACGTAAACAAAATTGCTGCGAGCCTTAGCGTCTCCAAATCGCTTCTCGACTAACGCCATGGTCCGCACGCTGTCCTCTATGATAACCGGCAGACTGTACTTCCTGTGGATTATCTGCTTGATGGGAACGTCACTCCATCCGGGAACCTTCGGCCAGAACAGCACTTTGCCGGCGTTACGGTCGATAACACCCGAAACCGCGATTCCGATCCCCTTCACGGAGCGGTCCCGCTGAAGGGCCGACTCAATCTCACGATCAAGCAGCTTCAACACATGATCTTCCCCCTTTGCGATCTCGGTGGGAATTCGTCTGAGGCTCAAAACCTTCCCCAAAAAATCCGTTACTACAATCCGGGTGTTAGCCCTGCCGATACGAATTCCAATCAGATGAGCAAGATGTGGAACCACGCGCAGGAGCACACGGCGCCTTCCGGCCCTAGACGGGGTGTGCCCCCCCTCCTCGATTAGGCCTCGCCTGCGGAGCTCTGCAACGAGCACGCTGACATGGCTTGGCGCCAATTTACCTCTTTCGGCCAAACCGGTTCGCGAAGCATGACCTTGTGAATAGATCGTCTTCAGAACCCAAGAGAGGTCATCCGTTTTCATTTTGTCCTTGGTTGCCGGCTCTGTTCAGGTTCAAAGCCGAGGCCATGCCAAATGGGCTCCGATTGCATACCCGGCTGCTGAAATAGCGCCTCTAATTCTCAGGGGGAGCAACGATACCATAGGTATTATCCCTTTGCCATTCGTTCATTCTGTTGAGGAAGAACCAGCGCCAGAGAGTGCATTCTCTTATCCAGCGGATTTACGGGCCCGAAAGCAACTTCTTGTAGCTGAAAATGTTCGTAGACGCACTACGGATAAACAGCTTCGAGCCCTCAGATAGTAACCCGATTGCTGGTTTCCGAGGTGTCATCCCGGCCAAAACGAACTTGCGAGACCTAAAGCTTACCGCATAGATAAAATGAATGTATAAACTCTAACTCTTTAGAATATTAATTTCTTTACAGAAATAATGCTTGACAACTCCTTCTGGGAAATGTATTTCTTTGCGTGTCGGGAATTTGGTGTAACTGGCTCAACGGCTCACAACAAAACTTCAGGTGTAAATTTGAACCGGGAATATTGCCAAAAGGGCTCATTTCACTGATTGTAGTGAGCTCTGCCTGTGCCTCGAGTGGCATTGTCTTACGATGCGCGAAGGCTCGAACCTGAGTGAGGGATAAAGTTCGGGAACAAGCTATTGAAAAGATTGGGTGTAGCCCGGCTTTTTATAGCAATTTGATCAAGCAGGAAGGGAATTCTACGGTGAGAAAAGAAGGCCGCACATTGGACAGGTTGGCGATTGATGGAGGGTATCCAGTTCGAGTACAGCCCCTGCCTCTCGAATTTCCGGGGGTTCATTACATGGGTGAGGATGAGATTGAGGCCGCGATCCGGATTGTAAGCAGCCGGTCGTTGTTCCGCTTCTACGGCGTCGACTTACAGAAAGAAGTGGAAACCTTTGAGTCTGAATTCGCTCAATTTCTGGGGGTCTCCCATGCCTTATCCGTCAGTAGCGGGACGGGCGCCCTGAATACTGCGCTTTCAGCTCTTGGTGCAGGACCGGGACAGGAAATAATCATTCCAGCCTACCTTTGGGTGTCCGTTGCATCGGCTGTGGTCAGCCATGGGGCCATTCCGGTGCTGGCTGATATTGACGACACCTTCTGTCTCGACCCCAATTCAATCGAAGAAAGGATCACTCCCAGAACAAGCGGGATCATTGTCGTGCATATGAGTGGCGTGCCTGCAGACATCGAGCGGATTCAGCAGGTCGCCCGCCGCCATTCGCTGTTCCTCCTTGAAGATTGCGCCCAATGCTGCGGAGGAAGTGTTGAGGGGCGCAAAGTGGGCACGTTCGGTGACATGGCGGCCTTCAGCTTTCAGATGAATAAGAACATGACCAGTGGTGAAGGCGGCAGTGTGGTTACCAACGATGACCGCCTCTATCGACGGGCTTTTGCCTGCCACGATCTGGGCTATGCGCGGGACCAAGCCGGCCGGTTATCCTTCAGTGATCTTGATTATTGTCTTTGGGGGGAAGGATATCGTCTTGATGAACTGCGCGCTGCTTTGTTACGAGTGCAGTTGAAGAAACTTCCCAAAATTATCGAGAGAATGCGCCACAGCAAGTACCGAATCCGCCACGCCCTGGAACGGTTTCCTCAAGTCCGGTTGCGAAGGATCATCGATCCTTTGGGCGACACTGGCTGCTTCCTGATTACCACTTACCCTAACGCGGAGTTCGCAAAGACCGTGAATCGTGCGCTAAGGGCAGAGGGGATTGTGACCTCTCCGCAAGGCTTAAACAATGTAGTGATGACGGACTGGGGTCTCCACATCTATTACAGCATTGCAAGTTTAGTGAATCAAACGAGCGTCGATGGCCGCGGATTTCCCTGGAAGCTGGCTGAAAATGCGGGCTCGCAGTACAGCTATGAAAAGGGAGCTTGTCCCGTGGCCGACAGCCTTTTTGAGCGCAGTATCATTGTGGCGATACCGTCGTGTTTGACGGAGCACGATGAGGACGACATCATCACCGCATTTGAAAAGGTGCTGCGAGAGATCGTGCCTTCATCGAGAGCCCGGGATAATGGGGAGTGAGAGCTCTGAGCCAAGCTTTTTTATGGGAGACAACCGAACGAGAATCCTATTGCCAAAAAAACCGCGAAGAAACTACCGAAGCTCGAAACAGGCTCTCCTCCACCTTTTATTTTTGCTCTTCGCAGGCTCCTTGATGCCAGCCTATAGCCAGGATCGACCTGTGAATGTTCAAGTGGGATGGCACGGAAAATCGTTGCGGGTGACCGTCCCGGCAATTTCGATTACCTCTTGTTTGTGGATTACCAAGTCTTGACGGATGTGGGGGTGCTGCTTGCTGTACTTGGCGGGGCACGCCCAGCTTCTGCAAAACCCGGCGCCGGCCACCCAGATGACTATTGTATCTTGCGTTTGTGGCGTCGCAGATGACACGTCGAAAGCCTTTAGAGGAGGCTCAAAATGAGAAGCGTAAATCTTCGCGTTGTCACTTCGAAGCGGAATGGCAGCATGCTGCTTTCCTGGAGCTTGTTGTGGTTAGCAGCGCTTGTCTTCACGGGTCCTTCTCGGCTCGCCCGGGCAAGTGTTGGAGGGAGCATCTCCGGCGTGGTCAAGGATCAGAGTGGTGCGGTGGTGCCTGGAGTCACCGTGATTGCGACGAACACCCTTACCGGCATCAAGCAGAAAGCCGTGACGGACGCGCAGGGGTTTTATGCTTTCCCCGCATTATCCGTTGGGCGGTATGAAATTGACGTCCAACAGAGTGGATTCAAGCATTTACGTCAGACCGGCTTGGTGATCAATGTGAATACGGCGCTCCGAGTTGACGCCACTCTGCAAGTGGGGACCTCGACTCAGGAGGTTGAGGTCTCTAGCACGGCTGTCCACGTTGAGACCACCAGCACGCAGATGGGTGAGGTCATTACCGGAACGAGGATGACCACAGTGCCTTTGAATGGGCGCAGCTATACCGACCTGCTGGCGCTTCAGCCGGGCGTGGTTCCGGTGAATTCGGGTGAGTATTCTTCGCCCAGCCCTTCGGGTAACCTGAATCCCGGCAACCTCTCCATCAGCGGCGGGCGGGAAGACTCCAATGGCTTCATGGTGAACGGGGGAAACGTAGAGGAAGGAACCGCTAACGGGACGGCGATAATCCCCGATCTGGATTCTATCGCCGAGTTTCGAATTCTGACCAATAACTTCGACGCGCAATACGGCAACTATAGCGGCGGGTTGGTTAATGTCGCGACCAAATCGGGCACCAATCAATTTCACGGCGATGCGTTCGAATTCCTTCGCAATGACTCGCTCGATTCGCGCAACTTTTATTCTCCGAGCCGTGGCGCCTTCCACCAGAACCAGTTTGGAGGAACCTTCGGAGGTCCCATTCGCCATGACAAGGCATTCTTTTTCATTGACTATCAGGGAACGCGCCAAGTTGTTGGTGTGGACACCGGGCTCATTCCTGTTCCTTCGCTGGCGGATCGGACGGGGAATCTGGCCGATGTGTCTAGCAGTTTGACGGGAAGTGTCGTAGGCTCAGCATTCGCGAGCTCGCTCCAGCAAAAATTGGGATACCCGGTCCTGGCGGGTGAGCCGTTCTATACGAGTGGCTGCACTGCTTCCGCACAGTGCGTTTTCCCCAATGCCGTGATTCCGCAAAGCGTCTGGTCCTCTCCCGCCGCCCCTCTGATGAAATATATTCCCACGCCCAACGTCCCCGGGAATTTCTTTTCTACTTCAGCTTTCAATCAGACCCTTGGAGATGACAAAGGAAGCATCCGAGTGGACGGCAACAGCCGCCTGGGAATGCTATCTGCTTACTACTTTTTGGATAATTCCAACCTCCTCAACCCTTATCCCAACGCCAACGTGCCTGGCTTTGCTGCTTCCTTCATTGGCCGGGCACAGCAGCTCATATTGAGCGACACCAAGACCTTCGGAAGTTCTACGGTCAACGAGCTCCATCTGAACTACGTGCGCTACGCCAACTTCAATAATGACCCTGTAGGCGGGGTTGGCCCGAGCCTGAGTTCACTGGGGTTCGTGACGGGAGCAAACACGCCTGGCATCGTTCCGCTGAATACCAAATTCGAAGGTGTTCCCACCATCTCTTTTAATAATTACACTATGGGCGTGGACCCCTGGGCGAGCCACCAGGATGACATCACCTACCAGATGGCTGACGATCTCGCGAAGGTTTATGGAACCCACAGTCTGAAGTTCGGTGGCGAGTTTCACTACATGCAGATTAATGAAATCCAACAAGAAGGGAACAACGGCGTGTTTGGCTTTAACGGGGCGCAGACGGGACTCGACTTTGCGGACTTTCTTCTCGGCGCCCCGAATTCTTTTCAGCAAGGCGTCCAGGCTCCCATGAACACCCGCACCCGCTACGGGGGACTCTATGGGCAGGACAGTTGGCGTGCCAGGAGCAATCTCACGCTGAACTATGGACTGCGCTGGGAGGTCAGCATGCCTTGGTACGAGCAGCACAATCAAATTGAAACGATGGTACCGGGCGAGCAGTCGGTGGTCTTCCCCGGAGCGCCTAAAGGCTGGCTCGTGCCTGGCGACCCCGGCATTCCGTCCACCACATCCCCAACCCGGTACGATAATTTTGCGCCGCGAGTCGGTTTTGCTTATTCCCCCAGAGGCGATAGTGGGATCGCCGGTCAGCTTTTCGGCGCCGGCAAGACCAGCATTCGCGCGGGATGGGGCATGTTCTACACGGCTTACGGAGATGCCAGCACGTTTAACGCCGTAGGGGATGCCCCTTACGGCCTGTTCTACGTGAATCCCGTGCCGTCGCAGTTTGCTGCCCCCTTCCTTAATCTTGGCAACGGACAAAGCCAGGGCCAACGGTTCCCCGTCCCTATCCCACCTGATAATGTCTCGGCTGCAAATCCTGACCGAAACATTAACTGGGCTCAGTATGAGCCTATCTCCAGTTCGCCTGGGTACTTGCATACGAACCAGGTGCCTACGACCGAGGACTACATGTTCTCGATAGAACGTCAGTTCGGTAATGACACCTTACTGAGCCTCAGTTATGTGGGGACACAAGGACACTGGCTTATGGCCGATTTGGAGGCGAATCCGGGCAACCCGGCGCTGTGTCTGGGCGTGAGCCAGCAGAGCGAAGTAATGCCAGGCACAACTCCTTGCGGGCCTTTCGGCGAAAATGGCGTGTACTATCCGGTGACCGGAGGCGTCATCAACAGTACCCGGGGACCTTTGGGTCCGAACTTCGGGAGCAACGGCTATTTTGCCACCATGGCCAATTCAAACTATAACGCGCTGGAGGTTACGTTCCGCCACACCGCTGGCCGGGCATCGTGGCTGGCGAGCTACACTTATAGCAAGTCGTTGGATAACGCTTCGGGTTGGGGTGCTGGACAGGACGTTATCAACCCCATCAATCACAACCTCACCAAGGGTCTCTCGTCCTTCGATATGACGCATGATTTTGTGGCCAGTTACAGTTATGAAATGCCTTTTGACAAGTTGTTTGGCGCGAATCGGGCGACGCGGGGCTGGATCATTTCTGGTATCACCCGTTTCTCAACCGGGCTGCCCGTTTTTATCAATGATCCTTGCGATTGTTCGCTGCTGGGCGTGTTTGGTACGGGTCCGGGAGGAATTCTCGATGCGCCCAACTTCACTCCGGGCCCACTTAACTTTACTGATCCGCGCAAGGGTAATCCCGGGACCTTGAAGAATCCTTACTTCAACACGTCGCTCTTTAGCGCTCCGGCTATCGGGCAGCTAGGCACGTCAAGCCAGCGCTTCTTCCATGGGCCGGGGATCAATAATTGGGATATGGCACTCCTGAAGAATCTGCGCTTGACCGAATCGAAAACGCTTGAGTTCCGTGCAGAGTTTTTCAATGCCTTCAACCACGCACAATTTCTGAACCCGAATGGCAACTTCCTTTCTTCTGATTTTGGGTTCGTGACCGGGGCGCGCGATCCCCGCATCGGCCAGCTCGCGATCAAGTTTTTATTCTGAAAGGGTGGAGACGCGCCATTGGCGCGGCATTTAGAGCCTCCCGGATGTCAGGATTGTCGCCGGGGGAGGGAAGGCAGCGCACCCACATTACCCCTCAGATTCCAGTGCGCGCTGCCCGTGCTCTCAAATCTGTATCCCGAGTCCTTCCACCCTGGGACTCGGCACTGTGCCGCGAACGATGAGTCGTGAATCAGCCGCAGCGCGAGACATCGTGATCCGCCGGAGGATTTCATCCATGCGCTTCCTTAGATTCCTCATAGTAGCCACGCTGGGCGTTGGACTTACCTTGTCCGCCAGTTTTTGGCTGCATTCCCAATCAAGCGGTGGCATCCCCTTGTATCTGGACCCGAAGCAACCGGTAGAGAGCCGCGTGGAGGATCTGTTGAGCCGGATGACTCTGAAGGAGAAAGTGGGTCAGCTCAACCTGCCCGCCGTCTATGTCGATCAATTGGGGAAAGATATTCCCACCAAGATGGACGCGTGCAGGAGGTTCGCTGCCGGAACGTACACCCACGAGATCGGTCCTGGCTGCGGCTTCTTCGCGCTCGCCAACACGATTTTGCACAAAGGCACGGAGCAACAGGTCGAGTACTTTAATGCCCTTCAGAAAATTGCGTTGACTCAAACCAGGCTGAAAATTCCTCTCCTTGAGGACGAGGAGGGCACACATGGCGGGATGTTTCCGGGGGCAACGGTTTTCCCGGAAGGGCTTGCCATTGGCAGCACGTTTGACCTGCCCCTGGTCGAGTCCATTTACGCGGCGGCAGCGCAGGAGGCAAGGGCTGTGGGAATCCACGTCCTGTCGACACTCGTGCTTGAGCTCGACCGCGACCCAAGGATGGGGCGCAATGAGGAAGCGTACACCGAAGATCCGTATCTCTATTCGCGCATCGCGACGAGCATTGTCCGGGGCGCGCAAGGCTCGAACATCGACGCCCCAGATAAGGTCATCGCTCTGATGACGGACTTTCCAACCCAGAGCGAGCCTGTGAGCGGCCTGGAGCGGGGCGCCATCGAATTATCGGAACGGAGCCTTCGCGAAAACTTTCTGCCTCCGTGGAGTGCAGCGTTCAAGGCAGGGGCCTTGGGCGTGATGGCCGGATATCCCGAGATTGATGACGTGCCGGAACACTCGTCGAGGAAGTGGAACACCAAAATCCTCCGCCAGGAGATGGGTTTCAAAGGAATCGTCATGAGCGAAGGTGGCGGTTTTGGGACGCTAATCTATGAGGACATCGTTCCGGATCAGAAGCAGGCAGGGGCGCTGGCTTTGCGAGCCGGAGTCGATCTGGATATCACTTACGAGCCGGCTTACATGGGGCCGCTCATTGAAAATGTCGAAGAAGGAAAAGTCCCCGTGGCGCTGGTAAATCAAGCGGTGCGGCGGGTTCTGGAACAGAAATTCCGCCTGGGACTTTTTGAGCATCCGTATGCTGATCTTGCCCGTGCCAAGCAGGTGATGCACTCCAAAGAGCATCAACAACTCGCGTTGCAGGCCGCCCGCGAGGGCATCGTTCTTTTGAAGAATGAGAACAGTGTTCTGCCGCTCAAAAAGAATATTAGGTCCATTGCGGTGATCGGCCCTAACGCGGACAGCGCCTCAAACCTGTTTGGAGATTATGCTCCTTCTGTTGTTCTGCAACATGTTGAAACGATCCTCGACGGGATCAAGGTGACCGTTTCGCCCTCGACGCGCATTGTTTATGCCAAAGGATGTGGCATCAACACACGCGATAAGAGCGGGTTTCCGGAAGCAGTGCGGGCAGCCCAACATGCCAGTGTAGCCATCGTGGTGGTGGGTGAACAGGCTAGAAGGAAGAGGGCTCGGAACGGGGAGCCGCCGACGGATGGCGAGGGTTATGACGTTGCCAGCCTTGACCTGACTGGCGTCCAGGAGGACCTGGTCCGGGCCGTTGCCGCAACGGGCACACCAACCGTCCTGGTTCTGATCAACGGCAGGCCGCTTTCCGTCCGATGGGAAGCTGCTCATCTCCCCGCAATTGTGGAAGCCTGGGAGCCGGGTGAGCGCGGAGGCGAGGCCTTGGCGAATGTGCTTTTCGGCGACACCAACCCGAGCGGCCGGTTAGCCATCACCATTCCCCGCAGCGTGGGACAATTGCCGGTCTATTACGACTATATGCCCTCCAAGGCATATTGGATCCATCGCGCTTGGACGCGGCATGAGGGTTATGTGGATATGCCCGGTACCCCGCTTTATCCCTTCGGTTATGGCCTGAGCTACACGCATTATCAATACACCAACCTTCGCATCGACCCACCCCAAATCTACGCTGGAGGAAATGCGAAGGTCAGTGTTGATGTTGAGAATACGGGGAAGCGCGCCGGCGTACAAACCGTCCAGCTTTATGTGCACGAGCGTTATGCTCCTGTATCAACACCCGTCAAACAGCTCCATGGTTTTGAGCGCATCGCTCTTGAGTCCGGCGAAAAGAAAACAGTTACCATGACCCTAACGCCCAACGATCTCATGTTGCTCGATCGCAACGTGCATTGGGTGGTAGTGCCGGGAACTTTCGACATCATGGTTGGAAAGTCATCGGCGGACATCGCGTTAAAAGGAACGCTTGCTGTGAAGGATTCGGGTAGCTTGGCCGGGTATGAATAGGGCGGCATGGCCATTGGACCGGCTGCTCATCACGTTGAATTTGGGATGTGAAATTTAGCGGAGCCAGCCTTGTGACAGTTCATTCATTTAAGATTGAAGCTCCGGACGATACGAGGGGAATTTATGGCGCGTCAACCCGTTTATGACGTGATTGTGGTCGGCTCTGGGGCTGCCGGAGGTATTTCTGCCTATATCCTGGCCACGGCGGGACTGAACGTCCTCTGCCTGGAAGCTGGCCGCATGATTGATCCGGCCGTAGATTTCCATACGCACAAATTTCCTTATGACTGGCCGTACCGTGGTAATGGTACACCGGGGGAGTATGGGAAACTGCCCCAAGGTATGGAATGGAAGATCAAAGAATGGACGGACCATCTTTACACGGTTCCCGCCGAGGACCCTTACGCGCTCGCTCCGGACGCGAAATTCACATGGACACGGCTTAGGGCAGTGGGTGGACGGACGAATTTCTGGGGGCGCGAGACGGAACGTTTCGGGCCGCTCGATTTCAAGCCAAAGAGCCTGCAGGATGGTTCTGGTGAAGACTGGCCGGTAAGCTATGAGGAGGTAGCTCCTTATTACGATAAGGTCGAGAGATTGATTGGCGTCTCGGGAGATGCAAAAGGTGTCTACAACTCCCCCCAAGGAGAACATCTGCTGCCGGCATTCAACGCGCGCTGCGGCGAACTCCTGATTGCCAAAGGCGCAAGAAAGCTTGGCATTCAAGCGATTCCGAAGCCGCTGGCGGTGCTGAGCCGTCCCTACGATGGGCGGCCTCCGTGCCATTACTGCGGCGCCTGCAGCTGGGGCTGCGACGTGCGGGCACGTTACAGTTCGCTCGATGTGGTGATCCCCAAGCTGCTGGAAAGGGGGAATTTCAGTCTGCGTCCGAACGCGGCCGTCAATACCATCCTGATCGATTCCAGCACGGGTAAAGCCCGCGGCGTCAATTACATTGACGCCATTACTAAACAGGAATATGAAGCACGGGGTAAAGTTGTGGTTTTGGCGGCTTCGATGATCGAGTCCATCCGCATTCTCTTGAATTCCAGAAATAGAGATTTTCCGAGTGGGCTTGCTAACTCCAGCGGAACGCTGGGCCGTTACTTGATGGATCACGTCTCATTCAACTCGGTGCCAGGCTTCTTTCCGCAGCTTGCCGGGCGGCCTACCACCAACGATGATGGGCCCGGCGAAGCTTGCATGTACATTCCCCGATACAACTACAGGGAGCGAGGCAAAAAGAAATACCTGCGGGGCTGGCAGTTTAATTTCTATACTGGGTGCGGCATGGGACCCGGCGTTGGCGCTGCCATGCCTGGCTTCGGCTCGACGTATAAACGAAAGATTAAGGAGCTTTACCCAGCAGGCTTCCACATGAGCGGGTATGGCGAGGGATTGCCTTTCGATTGGAATTCCGTCGAAATCGACCCGGGAGGGTTGCGTGACCGGTTGGGAATCCCCCAGGTGCGGTTCCACACCAAGGCGGAATATCCCCAGGCGGTTGCCATGCTGGAAGATATGTATGGGCAGATTGAAGAGATCCTCAAGGCTGCGGGTGCGGAGATCATGCCATATAAAAAAGTTGCGCCTTATCCCCTGGGCACCGTCACCCATGAAGCGGGTGGTGCGCGTATGGGCAACGACCCGCACACCTCGGTGGTTGACAAATGGAACCGCTGCCATGACATCCAAAACGTCCTGGTCGTGGACGGGGCATGTTTTGCCTCACATCCTGAGAAGCCCGTCACTCACACTATCATGGCGCTTGCTTGTCGTGCGTCGGACCATTTGACTGAGGAAATTCGCCTCGGCAAAGTCTAGAGATTTACAGCAGGATGGGCATCACCCGATGGAAAAAGCCAAGGACGAAAGATCATTCCGTTTTCACCTGAGCTTTGCTGCTTCCTGGTTCATTTTAATTGCGCTGGTGACACCCGTTGCAGGAGCCGGCCCGGTGATGGAGGCGGGCGTGGCAAGGGCCGACATTACGCCCCCTCAAGGAGTACAGATGTGGGGGTACTTTGACCGGCTGTCGCCTGCCCAGGGCACAATCGACCCACTCTACGCGAGGGTTTTGGTACTCGAAGTGGACGATCAGCGGATGGCCCTGGTGGATCTTGATCTCGGGCGGACGTTTGGGCCCAAGTCGCTGCAACAATTGCGGGAAGCGGTGAGGCAATCGAGCGGGATCAATTCGCTTCTGGTGTCCGCCATTCATACGCACGCCGGCCCAGTGGTAATGGATAAGTACTCCGCTGGAACGCCAACTTGGGAGAAGACGGCGCTGTCCAGAATCGAGCTAGCTATTCAACAAGCTTCCAGGCAAGCGGTACCAGTCCGTTTGGGAACTGGCTATGGCGTCGCATACATTGGCTATAACCGCCGGCGAGTGAACCCGGATGGGACGGTCACGATGTTATGGAACAATACGGCTCGGGTTCCGACGGCGCCCGTCGACCCGGTCGTGACGGTTCTGCGGGTGGACCGGATGGATGGGACGCCGCTGGCGGTCCTGGTGAACTATGCTTGCCACCCCGTAACGTTTGGACCGGATGACCTCGATTACTCGGCGGACTTTCCGGGTGTGATGTGCAACCTCGTGGAGAAGGCCCTTGCTGGGCATCCGCTCTGTTTTTTCTTGCAGGGGGCGCCTGGAGATATCAATGTTTACGATGCAGGAACGCCGGTCAAGGATGGCGCGGTAGCAAGGCGGGATTGGGCAGGAGATCGCTTGGGGCAGGAGGTGGTGCGGGTAGCTAAGAGAATTCGTACCGCAGAAGATCCAGACCCGAGCTTGCAGTTTGCGGAGGATGACCTGCCGTTTCGCCTGCGCTGGGATGCGGATAAATTCAGGGAGGAAACTTTGCGGGAAATTGGGCCGAAATCTTTTCAGATCTATAGCCCGCCTATCCGGACCAGGATGGAGTTGCCGGTGACCACGGCCTTGATCAACAAGCGGATTGCGATAATGGGAATGCCGGGCGAGCCGTTTGTGCAATTCCAGATGAGCTGGCGGGCGCTGTGTCCAACCGAGGAGTGCTTGTTCCTGGGTTATACGAATGGTTATTTCGGCTACTTTCCGACCATTCAGGCAGCGACGGAAGGAGGATATGGAGCTGCCAACGCCACGACGTGGGTCCAGGTAGGGGCGGGTGAGAGAATGGTGGATCACGCGCTGATTAAGGTTTATCAGATGTTGGGCCGACTCCAGGACGCGCCACGAACAGGCTGGAAATGATTCGAACACAGCCGTGGGTTAGCGAGAGAGCTGACGTGGGATGGACGACCCAGGAAAATCCTCTAGTGAGTGGTCATGTCCCTTTGCGGCACCCACAAAGCATGAAAATGCGTACCAGATACGGTTATGATTGACTCAGCCTGCGCAGGACGAAGGCTGGAATTTCTTGGAGCGGCAAGCCCGCTAGTGAGTCTGGCCTGGACATCGCCCCGAACCCCAAATTGTCGCCTCGTTTTCACGAGAGCACGCAGGGCAAACGGTTTCATGCTTCGATGTCCCCCGGCGCGGGGAGAAAGGAACCGATCATGGAGAGCATTATTAGTTGTTGCGCCGGTCTGGATGTGCACAAGGAGTCGGTCGAGGCCTGTGTGCGACGGATGGAGGCGGATGGCCGCTTGCATCAGGAAACGCGTCACTGGGGAACGATGACCCGGGACCTTCTGGCGATGGCCGACTGGATGGGCGCGCAAGGCGTGACTCATGGGGCGATGGAATCGACCGGCGTGTACTGGAAACCGATCTACAACATTCTGGAGAGCCGCTTCACCGTGTTGCTGGTCAATGCGCGCCATCTGAAGCAGGTCCCGGGACGCAAAAGCGACATCCGGGACTGCCAGTGGATCGTGCAACTGCTGCAACACGGGCTGCTGAAGGGCAGCTTTATTCCGCCGCGCTTGCAGCGTGAGTTGCGCGACCTGACCCGGCACCGGACCCAACGGGTCGAAGAAAAGACGCGCACGGTGAATCGTATTCAGAAGGTCCTGGAAGATGCCAACGTCAAGCTGGCGTCGGTGGCCACGGACATTCTGGGTGTCTCGGGCCGGGCCAGGCTCGAACGTTTGATCGCGGGTGAACAAGATCCCGTGAAACTGGCCGACTTCGCCCCGCGGCAGTTGCGGGGCAAGATCCCGGAGTTGGAGAAGGCGCTGGAAGGGCATGTGACCGAGCACCATCGGTTCATGCTGCGGCTGCTGTGGAAAGAACTGGCCCAGCCGGAGGGTTTGATCGCCGAACTGGAGGTCAAGATCGAGGAAGTGACGCGCCCTTTCGCGGCTGAGATCCAGCGCCTGGATGCAGTGCCCGGCGTGGATCGCCGCGTGGCTGAGGTGGTGCTGGCCGAAGTGGGAGCAGAGATGAAGCCCTTTCCGACGCATCAGCACTTGGCCTCTTGGGCGGGGATGCGTCCGGGCAATGAGCAAAGCGCCGGGAAGCGCCAGCGGCGACGCATCACGCCGGGCAATCGCTGGTTGAAACGGACCTTGGTGCAGGCAGCCTGGGGCGCCAGTCACACCAAGAACGCGTACTTGGCATCGCAATACCGCCGCTTGGTGGGCCGACGGGGCAGGAAACGGGCTCTGGTGGCGGTGGGTCATTCGATGCTGGTGATCTTCTACCATATGTTCCAAGAGGGTACGACTTACACGGAGCTCGGTGGCGTCTTCTTTGATCGTCTCGAACCGCAGCGCCTGACCTGTTGTTACGTTAAGCGCCTCGAAAGTCTCGGCCACAAGGTCACGCTGGAACCCAGCGTCGCTGCCTGACCGAAATTTTCAGGGCAGAAATGAGGGTTACAAAAACGGAGCATCTGCCAGCCGCGTCCCGCTACAGGCTATCGGTAGAGGCCGGCGGTAATGATTCCATAGTGGAGTTCGCACATCGACGTCCTGATATGTTCTTTTACTACGCCAACGAAGACCCAACTCTCCCTCAAGCCCGTCAGGTCTTCGGGAAGTACCTGAATGGTGGGGCGCGAGGAATCGGTGAACAGAAATTCCCGATTGATTTTGACTCGAAGGCCATGCAGATGGTGGCGGAGGTGGCTCAGGAATTTAGGGCGCCGGTGATGATGCGCTTCGAAGACCATGGTCGAAGTAAGCTGCTGCTCAACATGTACCTGGAGCGTTTCCACGAACCTCTGCTGCGCTATCCCGGGGCAGTTTTTTTCGGTCACAGGCAGACCTGGTGGGCCAATCTGGATGGGAATTACCGGCCGGGCGTGATATACACGAAAGGCCCGGTGGCTCCCGCGAGTCTCGCGGTTCGGCTGCTTTCGGCAGGCTTAGGGTTGAACGCCTTGCTGCGCGGTGAGGGATACGCCCAGCAGTTTTTGGCACAATATCAGCACAAGCTGACTTTCGGAAGCAACTGCTCGGACTATTTAGGGCGAGGCCCGAAGTGCACGGGGTGAAAGCTCATTCAAACTATCCGGCGGCTATCCCGCAACCCTGCCGTCGCCCATAAGATCCTTATGCAAACAGCGCCCGTCTTTTGAAGACCGCGGCCTAAACGATACGCGAACATTAGCGGGAAATTGAGAATTTGTGACGCGAGGCCGGCCAGTCTTACAGCCTCAAGTCCTGTCAAAGTCGGACGATCTGGAAGGGAAGTTTTGCCATGGATAATGAAAAGCGTCTTGATCACAACAGTCAGGAGCAGGCGTCAATATTGAATCGGCGGACGTTCCTGGCCGCTGCCACCGGCGCCGCTTCGGCAGGCTTATTCGCAAGGCAGCTAAAAGGTGCGGCCGAAGGATCTCCCAACGCTCCGCGGCTGGGCGGACGCGCGGGAACAGGTGAAGAGCGGCTGGCTTTGGAGGGCGGGAAGCCGGTACGCGCCACAAAGCTCAAAGCTAATTTTCCAGGTCCACTCTACTATGATGAGCAAGAACGTCACGAACTGATACAGGTCTTAGAGCGCCGAGCCCCATTTCGCTGGTACGGCATTGGCCCCAAGGGCAAAGCGCCCCGCAAGTGCGACGAGTTTGAAAAGGAGTTCGCTGAACACCAGCATACTCGCTATTGCGTCGCCGTGACCTCAGGAACCATGGCCCTATATACAGCCATGGCGGCGTTGGGAGTGGGGCCGGGTGATGAAGTGATCTTGCCCGCCTGGACGTGGTATTCGTGCTACAACGCCATCGTGGCCGCAGGCGGGACTCCTGTTTTTGCGGAGATTGACGAGTCCTTTGATATGGACCCCGCCGAGATCGAAAAGCACATTACCCCTCGGACGAAGGTGATTATGGCAGTCCATATTGCTGGTGAACCCGCCGCTATGGATCCCGTTCTGTCGATCGCTCACCAGCACCGCGTGAAAGTTTTGGAGGATTGTGCGCAAACTTTAGGTGCTACGTACAAGGGGCAACCCGTGGGATCGATGGGTGATTGTGCCATCTACAGCTTCCAGGAATGTAAAACCATTAGTGCGGGCGAAGGCGGCGCCGTGGTGATGAATGACCCTTACATTTTCGAGCGCGCCTCCCGCTACCATGATTTGGGAACACTGAGGGGCCCACACGCCCAGTGGTTGGGTCGGCCGCTGCGCCTTCAGCAGTTCTGCGGGGGCCAGTTCCGGATGAGCGAATTTACCGGTGCCGTGATGCGTGCTCAACTGCGGAAGTTAGACCGGATTGTAGCGGACTTTCGTAAGCGATCCGACCGTGTAGTCCAAGGAATACACGACCTTCCTGGCATCAAGTTTCGTAAGGTCAACGACACCGCAGGTCGTCTGCCTTCTTTTGTTTACCTTCGTACGAGTGGAAAGGCGGAGCGCGATTGGTTCATCAAAGGGCTTAACGCCGAAAATATTGCGGCCGGGAAGATGGAAGGCTCGGTGATTCTTCCGGTTGTGCCTTACATCGCCAACAAGGAGACGGTCGAGCCCGGCTGGCCTTCGTTCGCTGCTCCATGGGCGCGATCGCTGCCCTATGGCCGCGCCTGCTGTGAGCGCACTTTAGATATCTATGAACGATATGCGGGGATCATGATGGACCCCACGTTTTCGGACCAGGACGTTGCTGACATTGTCGCCGCGGTTCGGAAAGTATACCAGGCGGCTTCAAAGCGTACATAACGGGTTAAACCTGCTTGGATGTTCTCCAGGGCGAAGGACAGGATAGAAGGGTATCAGCACCGCCTTGAACCTATAATTCAGAGATTACCATAACGGCTCTGGCTCCCCCCACGAAAGGAAGCTTGCATTATGATTGCGCAGTTGATCTCCAGAAGGAGTAGCCTAAAATATTTTGGCTTGTTGATGGGCACGGAAGCGGGCAGGGAATTGTTATCGGAATTGCTTCCTGATGGAGGCACGCTTATCTCAGGGCCAACCGCCCACCAGAATCAGAATGCGGATAGACACCATTTTTCCGCATCTCTTCATTCCGGTGTTGCCAATCAGCTTCGATTCTTCAAACCGGAAGAGTTTGAAACTGTCGAGATCCTTACGGAAATGATCATCCCGACGGATGAAAAGCCGGGGGCTCGAGAGGCAAGGGTGGCAAGCTATATTGATTTCATCACGTTTGCTTCCGCCGAATTCCGGCCTGAATTGCAACGGGAATGGATCGAAGGCCTTAGCTTACTCGACAACCTTAGCCGTAGCAGGCATGGACAGGCTTTTCGCGAGATTTCACCTCCCCAGCGACAGCGGTTGTTGGAAGAAATGGGCCTCCCGGAGCGCGATTCGAAGGCGACTCATCCTGGGTTTGGCTTTTACCGGCTGTTGAAGGAGATGACGGTGGAAGGTTTCTATACTTCGCAAGTCGGATTGATGGAAGCCTTGGAATATAAGGGCCTTACATATTTGAATGCGTTTCCTGGCTGCAATCATACAGAGCATCACTGACGACTGGTGAAGCCGGAGCCTTTTATTCAGCACCCCAGAACCTAGAAATCTGAAGCGCATGGCCTGATTAAATTTTTAACCAGAGTGATTTGTAGCGCGCTGCGACATGCTCCCGGAGGGGTGAACAAATAAAGCGGGAGAACTTGAACAACTCAGGCTGCAAAATTTCTTGTTGGTTCATTGCATGGCTTCGATCCCGGAATCTTGCGTCTTCGGAACGAAATGAGAAGCCGCGACATGAAAATCCGTGAAATTCGAGCTGCAGGTCTTCAGGGAAGGACTCCAAAGGGTGGCTGGAGCCACGAGCTCAGCCCTGGCGATTGTGTTCATACTTTGATAGCGGTGCTGACTAACGAAGGGCTCGTAGGGTGGGGCAGCGCGTCCACAAGTGATCAGCTCGTGCGCGGGGCGCTCGCCGTGTTACGCCCGCTCTATGAGGGTGAAACCGCGCTGGAACCTGAGCGCGTAAGTGAAAAACTCGATCAGAACACGTTCTGGCTGGGACGTGGCGGCTCCATAACTCATACGATCAGCGGTATTGACATTGCTCTTTGGGACCTGTTTGGGCAAGCAACCAGCCAACCCGTGGGGCGATTGCTGGGAGGCCGCTATCGCGACCGCGTGCGGCCCTATGCTTCGCTATTAATGTCCGAGCCGGAACTGATGGCTGATGCGCTTCTCGCTGTCAGAGAACAAGGGTTCAAGGCGTTTAAGATAGGCTGGGGGCCATTTGGCCGTCGCGATGTATTGACCGATGAGGCCATCGTACGGAGGGCGCGCGAGGCTATCGGACCGGACTGCTTGCTGATGGTGGATGCGGGTGCAAGTGATGCTTTCTGGCCGCGAGATTACAAATGGGCACTGCGCACAGCGCGCATGCTGGCCGAGCACGATGTGACCTGGTTCGAGGAGCCTCTGCCCCCGGATGCGTCGGCGGATTATGTAGCCCTGCGTCGCTCTGCGCCGATGCCGATTGCGGGAGGCGAAACACTGACCCGCCGCCAATGTTTCCAATCCTGGTTGCAGGCCGGCGCTTTCGACATTGTGCAGCCTGATGTGACAAAGGTGGGTGGAATCAGTGAACAACGCCGCATTGGCTGGATGGCGAGCGAGAATAATGTGCGCATGGTCCCTCACGGTTGGAATACCGCAGTGGGACTCGCTGCTGACCTTCAAGTTGCCTCGGCCTTTCCCCATACAGATCTTGTGGAGTATCTGACCGGGTCTCCATTTATTGACGAAATCCTACTGGACGGATGGCGGCTGGATGCCGAGGGAATGCTGTCTATCCCTAATGGTCCTGGACTCGGAGTTCGGATCAATCTTGAAGCGCTCGAATTGCTCTCGGGATTGAAGCACTTTCTCGATTGAATAGTGACCTTTAGCAGCTGCGTTGGATGGGCTAAGACGAGGGGATTCTTGATTACGCTCTCCTCCGCATTCGCCGCAGTCAATAGGATTGAATCAATCCGCGCCGTGGAGATCCGGTCGCGTTTCGTCAACCAAGGAACGTACCACCGGGCGACCGGTTTCAACCAGGAGTAATCGAGCCAGGCGGCGGCGTGGTAAGCCTTCCGGGATCGGAGACGGTGAGTGTGGAGGCTCTCTCTATGCAGTTGAAACGTGGCTTACGCTGGATGCGATTCCTCGGCTGGTTGGTTCTTGTTTGTTGCAGCGCTTCGCTTCTGTCAGCGCAGGAGACTTCCCGCACCCTGCCTGAGCATGTGCCTGCGAAGCGCTCATCGCAGATCACCGATGGCTTCGGCATCAACTCGGATCTGCCGCGGAATCCCTACTTGCCCTGGAACCGCTGGTGG
>Ga0102924_1001941_pt1 | contig 23133 bp, 20 predicted proteins | sample PaiPotPPM11metaG_FD_80116 | JGI IMG/M metagenome (GOLD analysis project Ga0102924, IMG submission 80116) | Iron sulfur acid spring bacterial and archeal communities from Banff, Canada, to study Microbial Dark Matter (Phase II) - Paint Pots PPM... ...
CCCCAATACCCCTCCCCACGGTGCTCGGCGGCCCCCCTCGCCCGTCGCGCCCAGAGACGCCGCGCTGCGGGACGCGCTGTTTGCCGCGGCGTACGCCCTTGGGCAACCGATGGAGCTTCGCAAGGAGAAGCTTCGTGAGGCGGCGGATCTCTGCGAGAAGAAGCTCGGCGACGTGGCCGGCACCGCAAAGGCCCTCAAGGCAATCGTCGCCCTCGACCCTTCGGACCGCTCCACGTGGAAGTCCCTGGCCGACCTCTTCGAGGCGAACGAGCAGTGGACGGACTTCACGCTCCTCCTCGAGCGGGAAGCGAACATCGAGGTTGACGTCGACAAGAAGGTAGCGATGCTGCGCCATCTGGCCTCGCTGCACGAGAGCAAACGCGGCGACCTGCGCGCCGCGGCGGAGGCGCTCGCGTGTGTGGCCAATTTGATCCCCGCGGCCGAAAGCATCGACGCCGCGGCAAGCGCGTTCGAGCGCGCCGACGCCGTAGAAGAAGCCGCGCGCATCATCGAGGGCAACGTCGAGTGGGTCGAGGACCCCACCGTCCGCACCGGCCTGCTCGAGCGCCTCGGCGGTTTGCGCGAGCGCCTTTCGGACTTTCGGGCGGCGGGAGAGGCCTACGCAAAGGCCGGGGACACGACCGATAACCTCCGCCTGTGGGAGATGGCCGAGCGGTGCTTCGCCTCGTCGGAGCAGTGGGAGCGCGCAGCGCGTGCGGCGGTCCAGTGCGCCTACGACTCGCTGGAGTCGAAGGTGCGCGCGCGGTACCTCGCTCTCGCGGCGGACCACTTCGGGCGGGCCGGCGACGTCTCGTCGGCGCTGTTCAACCTGGAGCTCGCGGTCGACATCGATCCGAGCAGCGCGGTGCTCGCGACGCGCCTCGCCGAACGGTACGCATCGGCGGAGCAATGGGCGGAGCTCGTGGTCCACGTCGCCCGCGTCGCAGGCGAATTGGCCGACCGCGCGGTCCGAGTGTCTCTTCGCCGCACGGCAGCCGAGGTGAGCGCGACGCGTCTCGCGGACAAGGCGCGCGCGCGCCAGCTCTGGGCCAGACTGCTCGAGGACGGAGACGACCGGGAGGCGCTCGAGCGTCTGATCGAGGAGGCCATCGAAGTGGGCGACGCCGCAGAGGCGACGAAATGGATCGAGCGCCTCGAGGCATCCTCGCTCGAGGGCACGGGAGAGTCCGCCGAGGCGTGGCGGATCGCGCTCCGGGCCAAGGACCAGGCATCGATCGCGTCGTCAGAAGCTACGCACGTTTCGCCTGACAATACGAACGAGGTCCTCGTCGGGGACGACCTCGCAGAGCTCGTGGAATTCTCGTCGCCGGATCTCGTAGCCGAAGACACGCGGGTCGAGGCCGCGACGTCTTCGCCCCACGAGCCGAACGCTCCCGACAGGCAACGAGAACCGCAGCTGCGAAAGCGCTCGGCACCGCCGCCGCTGCCGACGTAGCGACTGGGGGTCGGTTGCCGCCGTCAAAAGTGGACGCCGACGTCGCCGGTGAGCGCGAACGTCCATCCGACGCTCGAACCGTTCGCCTCGAGGACGCGCGCCTCGGCGTCGTCGAGTGTGCCGATCTGCTTGGGCATCGCCAGGTCACGCGCCGAGACTCCGGGGCGCGCCACGAAGAGCAGGCCGCCGCTGGCGTCTGCGCCGAGTGAGATCTCGTGGGTCACCCAGTAGTCGACGCCGCCGTCGAGACGGGCATCCACGCCGTGCACGTCCAGGCCTGAGGATAGGCCGCGCACGGCGTCTTCGAAGCCGCCGAACGACGCATACCCAGCGGCAATCGAGACGTGAGGCTCCAGGCGATTGAGCGGGACGCGCAGACCGGCCTCGGCGTCCAGCGTCCAGATCTGCCACGCGCCGACGGTCTGCGTCGGAGAGTCGTTCTGGAAGGACGCGACGTGACCGCGCAGCCCGAGCGTGAAAAACGACAGGCGCACGCCGGCGCCCACGTTCGCCGTCGGGCCCACACCCGAGGTCGGCAACAGACCCACGCTCACGCTTTCGAAGTCGGCGGTGAACGTGTTGAGCTGGACCGACTCCACTCCGGCCTGCGCGTCTATCCACAGGTGCTGCGTGGTCGGGCCTCCCCACGCCGTGGGCTCCTCGACGCGGGCCGCGGCCTGCGCCCCCGTCGCCGCCGGAGCGGCGACCGCGCAGACCGTCGGAGCCGACGCGCCCAGCGAAGCCGCGGCGATGAAGACTCGTCTCACCACCGTTCTCACCACGGTTGCTCCTCGGTCACAAGGCATGCGACGAGCAATCGCTCGCGACGCCCGCCCCTGCCTGCGTCGAGACCTGCAGCGTGGCCGTTGTCTTCGCCAGCGATTCCGCCGCCGCCGCGACGCACGCGGCCGACTTCAGGTCGAGGCTCCCCGACGCGTCGACGACCGCCTTCGCAGACGCCCCCAGGTTCTGCACCTCGTCGACGACGATCTGCCCTTGAGCCTCCGCGGCTTGAATGAGCGGCGGCAAGTTCTTGTTGATGGTCACGACGATCTTGGCGACGTCGCCCCCCGCGGTCGCGTCGGCGAAGAGCTGCACGCTCGGCGGGTCGCACACGGCCTTCGCCGCGACGCTTGCGCGACAGTTCTCGAAGCACGACTCGTCGATGGTGCACATCGGCGGCGTGCAGTCGGTCTCGCACCGCGGCTGCGTGTAGCTCGCGCTGCATCCGCCCTTGCACCAGACGTTCGCGCCGCACTGAACGCCGGCGGACGCGTCGATCGTGCAACGCCCGTTGCACGTGCCGCTGCAGTGATCCTTGCACTTGCCGTGGCAGTTCGGGTCGTCGTCCGTCTTCCGTCCGTTCTCGTCGATGCAGGTCCCCGAGCAATGGCCCGTACACTCGGCCTCGCATTGGCCTTCGCAGTTGGCCGCCACCGTCGCGGTCCCCTCGCAAGTCGCCTGCGCGGAACAGTTCCCCTGGCACATCACGCTGAGCTGTGCGGGGTCGCAGCGCGTCTCGACCGTGCCCGGGTTGCACTTCGTCTGGGAGTTGCAGCCGGCTTCGCACTGCGCCTCGGCGTCGAAGTCGGTATGGCATTCGCCGCGCGAGATGGCGAGCGCGAAATTCGCGTTCGGGTTCGCGTTCATGATCGCGACGATGCGGGCCCGTGCCGCGTCGCAAGCACCGGTGCCGCCGGTGTTGCTGATGGCGTCGTCCGAGTCGCCGAGCGCGGTCCAGCTGTCCGGTGCGCCGAGGTCTCCGGCAATGCCGAGGCATGCCGTCTTCACCGCGCCCTTGAGCGACGACGCGACGACGCCGAGATCCGCGGAAGCCTGGACGAATGCGCGAGCATGCGCGTCGATCGCGACGTTGCCGTCGAAGGCCTGCCCGTCTTGAAACTCGGCGCATCCCTGGGCCGATTGGCTGGTTCCCGTTCCCGACGGCGTCGTGACGCAACTCGCCACCGGCAATGCGACCAGCAAGAAAGCGGGCGCTAAGAGGGACCTTCTCATTCGCATGGTGCACTCTCCGGCGAGACTGCACCGCAGCGCACGTACCAACGCACGCGCTGGGCATTTTTCGATAGTTAGCAGCGCTCGCGCTGAACGCGACTGCCACGATCCTGACGAGCGCGCCTCGCCCCCGACGCGCTGCGTTCAGGACCTCCCCCGAGGCTTCGGTCGACGTTCAGCGGACACGAAGCCGGTCCCCGATTCCCGGCGCTATCGCTTCCGGCGCACGCGCCGCACCCGCAGCAGCGCGACGCCCACCATCCCAGCGACCGCGGCGAGGCCAATGGGCCACCCGCGCGAGTCGATCGCCGTCGTGCTGCACCCGCTCGCGCTCGTGCTGTTTCCGCTGCTGCCGGCGGAGGTGACACCCCCGCCTCCAAACATGCCGTTCCCCCCCGTGCCCGGGCCATTACCGAAGAGGCCTGCGCCGCCGCCCGGGGTTGGGCCGCTCGCTGCGGCCTGCGCGGGGGTTCCGTTCCCGATGATCGAGCAGTTGCTGCCGTAGATGGGGCACTGCTCGTTGATGCTCTGCGTGGCCTGCCGGATGTTCGTCAACTCGGATTGGTCCTGCGAGGCCTGGAGCACGAAGTCGGTCGTCATCGCGGCGTGAGAGATGTCGCTGCGAATCCGCGTGAAGCGCACCGACGGCCCGGCCATTCCCGCGAAGAGCGTCTTGAGATCGTCCGCGCGCACCTGGTCCGCCGTCTCGGCGACCGATCCATCGGCGTCTGTCGTGGGCAAGTAGTCTGCGCCCGCGTCCGCCGTCGCAGGCCCCGGATAACCACCTCCGTAGGCGTAATAAGAGCCCCCGTTCAGGATGACGTTCGACACGAGGTCTTCCCCGAGCGCGATCGAGCTCTCGATCTCCCAGCCTTTGCCTCCGAGCGCCTGCTCGTTCTGCTGGCGTAGCGTCGTGTAGTTGCTGGACGCGGTGTTCCAGTCCCATACGAGCTGCGAGTCTTCGATGTGGAAAAAGGGGAAGTTCTGCGGCTCGTAGCGCCCATCGCCGACGACCCAGATGGTGATCCCCACGGTCGCGCCGGTCCCGATGGCGGCCATGCGCAGCGGCAGCGAGAGCGACGCGCCGCTGGAGGTCACTCGAACCGGGCGCATCGACTGCACCCCCTGGTCCGGCAGCAGCTTCAGGGCCAGGAAGTTGAAGCCCTCGGCGACGTACGCATCGAGCGTCGGTACGACGTCCGCGGGGATGTCGAAGCCGTTCTGCGCCAGCCATGAGTTGAGCGGCGCCGGGTCCCCGTTCGTGGACAGCTGTACCGTCGCGTAGGGACCGACATTCTGCGCCTTGATGACCATCACGCCCGGCACCCCGGCGGCGGCGTCTAGCGCGGCAGCGGAGGCTCCGCCGTTGAAAGTCTGGCCCTGGCATGCGGACGGTACCGGGCAGTTGAGCGGCGGCGCCTGAATCTGCGTCTGCGTGAGCGTGTCGACCGCGTCGAAGAGCACGTCCGCGCTGAGCCCGACGTCGACCGTCCCGTGAATGGGCAGAACCCACGCGAACGACTGCGGGTTTCCCACGTACTGGATCTGGTCGTAAAGCGTCGTCTGCACTGGCGACACCGAGAGGAGCATGCGCTCGTCGGTGACGTCCGAGTAGGTAGCCGTCGGTGGCCGGAAGCACCCGCCGCAGGCCGCTGCTTTCCGCTCGTTGATGAACCCCAACGAGACGACCGCGACCCCTATCGCCATCCCCAGAGCAGCTCGTTTCATGACGCCTCCAAAGTGAGGGACGTCGAGCGAGGCCCCTCGGGCGCGGTCGCAGTGCATCCAGTGGGCCACGGCTGCGGCGCCCATTAACGTGCGCTTTCTCGACCGACCGCGCCTTCTACGCCGATGCGCACATGCATTCGGCGCCGGGGACGGCCCATCGTGGCACAGACGGGACCGTCCGCTCGAGGGCCCCGGAAACCCGTCGCAGCCGTCGGTCGTATGCGAGACTCTCACACACAAGCGAGGAGATGCGGTCTCATGGCGGAGAAGATCCACGCATACGACGCGCGAGTCGTCTGGACGGGCAACCTGGGATCCGGGACGAGCGCCCGCCGGGCGTATTCCCGCGATCACGAGCTCCGCTTCGAGGGAAAGGAGAGCGTCCACGGCTCCTCCGACGCCGCGTTTCACGGCGACAAGGGGCGTTGCAACCCCGAGGAGCTGCTCGTCGCCTCGCTCTCTGCCTGCCACATGCTCTGGTTTCTGCATCTGTGCGCCGACGCCGGGATCGTCGTGACCGCCTACGAAGACGACGCCTCGGGCACGATGCTCGAGGAGAGCGACGGCGGGGGTCGGTTCTCGGAGGTCGTCCTCCGGCCGCGCGTCACGGTTACCGATGGGGCGCGCGATGGCTCGCTCGATGCGATTCATCATCGCGCGCACGCGCTCTGCTTCATCGCTCGCTCCGTGAATTTCCCGGTCCGCTGCGAGCCGAGCACCGTGGCGTGAGGTCGAGGTTCGCGGGATGTGGTCGCGTTCCCGCTGCAGCGCTGGCCCGGAAACGCGTGACCTGGCGCAGAGGATGCCTTGCAAGACCACAGATGCGGCTTTCGCGCTGGACGGTCGCGCTCGGAGGTGTGGCTGCGTTGTGCGCTGTGGGACTCAGCCGACGCAAGCGTCGCTTCGACCTCGCGAACAAGGTCGTGATGGTGACAGGAGGTTCGCGCGGCCTGGGGCTCGTGCTCGCGCGCGAGCTCGCGCGTCGAGGGACGCGGATCGTGCTGATCGCGCGCGATGGGGCGGAGCTGGGCCGTGCTCGCGCCGACCTCATGGCGCGGGGAGCGAACGACGTTCTCGTTATGCACGGTGACGTGACCGACCCCGGCCGGATGCGCGAGGTTGCCGACGCCGTGCTCGACCTCTTCGGAGGCGTCGACGTGCTCGTCAACAATGCCGGCGACATCGAGGTCGGACCGTTCGAGGCGATGCGCTTCTCCGACTTCGAGCGCGCGATGGCGACCCATTTCTGGGGACCACTCCACCTCGGGCAGGTGCTCCACGGGCCAATGCGCGCCGCGGGCGGAGGGCGCATCGTCAACGTGGCCTCCATCGGCGGGATCGTCGCGCCCCCGCATCTGCTCCCGTACGTCGTCAGCAAATTCGCGCTCACCGGCCTCTCGCTCGGCCTCAGCGCCGAGCTCGCGAAGGACGGGATCCTGGTCACCACCGTGTGCCCTGGCCTCATGCGCACCGGCTCGCCCGACAACGCGCTCTTCAAAGGAAACCGCGCCGCCGAATACGGATGGTTCGCGGTTTGCGACGCGATTCCGCTGCTCTCCACGAATGCCGAGCGCGCGGCGCGCCGGATCGTGCGCGCCATCGAACGCGGCGAGACCGTGGTCACGATCACCGCGGCCGCGAAGCTGGCGCGCATCGCGCAGGGGATCGCCCCAGGCCTCGTCGTTCGGGCGATGCGCGTGGTGAACCGTCTGTTGCCACGAGGCGGGGACCCGACCTTGTCGCGCGGCTACGAGGCGCGCTCGCCGCGGCTGCCGCGCTGGCTCACGGCGCTGGGCGACGCCGCGGCGAAGCGCAACAACGAACAGCCCGTTCGCTGACCTTCACGCGGATGGGCGGTCAGGGGCCGCCGTCGCCTGAGCAGGCTTTCGGGCCCGGACCCACGGCGCCGGCGGCCGGGGTGCCCTTGTAGAACGAAATCTCGTCGAGCGAGAAGTCCCAGTCCGAATCCGGGCTGAGCCACGCGAGCTCCTGGATCCGGTTCCCGACGGGAGCGCTGCCGCCGGCAGCGTCCGTGAACTTGACCGAATACGGAGCCCAGTCCGCGGTGAGGGTGATCGTCGTCCGCGGGTGGTTGTAGCAATTCGTCACGCAGTCGCCTCCGTTCGGGCGTCCCATTGCGTCGGTAGACTGCGCGTTCGTCGCGGGCACCACGAAGTTGAGCGAGACTTTGCTACCGGCAACCGCGGCCTTGGCCCAGAACGAGACGCCGTCGAACTGCGAGACGTCGATGCAATAGATCTTGGCGGCTGGGTCTATCGCCACGTTGTACACCGTCCCGACGCCAAAGCCGCCGGCGCTCGTGACCACGGCTCCGGTCCCGGCGTAGTGTCCGCAGTGCGCCGTGGCGGCAGCGCCCCCCGGCGCCTGTTGGATCCTGAACACGTCGTGCGTGGGCATGACGTCGTTGAAGGACGACCATCCCGGCGATATCGAGCACTCCTCGAAATCGTCGATGAAGCTCTCGGCGCTCGTGAGCGCGCGCGAACCGCTTCCATCGCAAATGCTCGGCGGTCCCGAGGCGTCCGGCATATCCCCCGCGCCGCTGCTTCCACCGCTGCTGCTGGTGGTGCTCCCCGTGCTGCCGCTCGTCGTGCCGCTGCTGCTCGCGCTGCCGCCGCTGGAGCCGCCGTTGGAGCCGCCGCTGCTCGGACTACCGCTGCTGGTGCTGCTGGTGCTCCCCGTGCTGCCGTTGCCGCTGCTGCTGCCAAATCCACCGGCGCCGCTGCCGCTGCTCGTGCTTGCGCCGCTGCTCGTGCTTGCGCCGCTGCTCGAGCTACCGCCACTGCTCGTGCTGCCCGCGTCGTCGCCGCTGCCGCTGACGGGACTGCCGGCCGTGCCCGAGCACCCCGAGCCTGTGGCGACCATGAGCAACAAGCTCGCTGCAACGGTCGTAGGCCCCGGCAACGTTAAGTGGCGCATTCCCCTTCACTCCTCGCTGACGAAACGTCAGTCGCAAGCCTCTCGGTACTCGCGCGAGAGGCGCGATGCGACGAACGCCGCGAGCGAGTCTTATGCAGGCGCGCTATGCCGGCAATGCAAAAATAGGTCAATTATGAATGTTGACTTCATCAAATGCGGCTATCGACGAGGCCGACACCCCGCCTATCTATCGATCGGAAGGCCGCGAGTATTGATGTTTCACGGCTTGAATCGGCCCCCGGTTCCCCCGGCTTGCGAGGTGGGCTCGACGCCGCCCCATACGATCATCTCCAACCCCGTCCATACCGCGGACGTGGACTGCCGGGGAGGGGGCTGCCCGGTCGTCGGCAGTTGCCACCACTGTTTCGAGCACAAGTCGTACTGCGCGCCTTGCGGCGTCAGCACACCGGTCCCGTCCGAAAGGCCCCCCCACAGAAGCATCTGATTCGGGAAGCCCACCGCCACGAACGCGAGCACCTGGGCCAGCCCTGCCGGCTCCACGATGGGCCGCCACGTACGGGATATCGGGTCGTACGCGCCTCCGTCCGAGAGCAGCGACGAACTCTCGTCGATTCCTCCCCAGATGAGCATCTCGCTCCCCGTCCACACGGCGCCGTGCCCTTGACGTGGCGAGGGAGCCCCGTCCACGGGGAGAGCCGTCCAGGTATCGGTGGTCGGGTCGTAGGCAGCGCCCGTGTTCAGGTAAGATTTCGGGTCGTTGCACGCCTCGCCACCCCAGACAATCCACTGTGTCCCCGTCCACACCGAGGTGCCCTCCTGGTTGTCGCAAGGAGCACCCATCTGGTTCATGATCGTCCAGGTGTCCGTCGAGGGGTCGTACAAAGCTCCTTGCCCGAATTCGAGCACGAGCATCTTCCTGCCCGTCCACGTGGCGAACATCGCGCTCGTGAACTGCAAGGACGGCGTTGCGCCGGCGGCCCAGGAGTTCGCGATGGGATCGTACGACTGCACCGGCGTCTGCAGCGATGACGCCCCTCCCCAGACGAGCACTCGAGTGCCTGTCCACACCGCAACTTGCCCGACGACGGATGCGGGAGCTCCTGCGGAGGCGACGGTCGTCCACGTGTCGACGCGGGGGTCGTAAACAGCGCCGTCGGCGAGCTGCATGCCGTTGCCTGGGTTCCTTCCCCCCCAGATGAAGACCTTTCCGTTCCCCTGGCCGTCACCCGCCCAGACCATGAGCGGATTGGTTCGAGGCGCGAGCGGCCCGAGGGCCATCGGTTGCCACGCTCCGACGTGGTGGCTCCCGGAGTCCTCGCAGCCGCCATCTTCTGCGGGACCGTCCGACCCTCCCGCCTCGGGAGAGTCCGCCTCGCTCGAGGGCGAGTCCGCGGCAGCAGCGGCCTCCAGTGAGCTCACGTCGGCGTCGGCGTCCGCCCATCCTGCGTCGGCAACGCCGGCGTCGCCGTCGGCAACTCCGGCTTCGGCATCGACAGGCGCGGATTCGTCCGGAGCGAACGCGCCCACGTCCGGACTGCCTTCGCCGGTCGAGGACTCCGCCGAGCACGCCCCCAGCTGGGACGTCGCCACGCACTGGTTCGTCGCGAGGCAGCAGGAATAACCGTCCGCGCAAGGGCAAGGACGCCCCTCGAGCGATACGGCACCCATGCATGCGGGCGCGCACGCGACGCCGAGGGCCACCACCCAGCCGCCCCAAAGCCGCGCGCCGACCGACGAAGCCCCGACGCCCGAGTGCATGCAATCCTCTACTACGAACGGGCGCCCGCTCATGGACGAGCCTCCGCCGGCCAGCCGGTGCGGAGCGGCTTCAGCCGCTTTTTGTGCTTCGCCGTGAAGGGACGTTAGTCCGTCGCCATGCCCGCATCCGAAGGGGACATCCCCGCGTCCGAAGGGGCCATGCCCGCGTCCGAAGGGGGTGCCGCGCCATCGAAGACGATGATGCCGCCGTCTCCCGGCCCCCCGGCCATGCAGACGCCGTTTCCGCCGAAGCTCACGCAGGTGTCGCCCGCTGGACAGGGGTGGCTCGTGTCGCAGAGCTGATAGGAGCCCGCGGCGCAGCTCGACTGGCACGTGGAGGACGGCCGGCCCCCAGCAATCGCGAAGCAGCATGCCTCGCCCGAGGAGCAACCCGCCGCGCTCGTGCACTGCACGGAGATGCCTCCGTCGGCGCACGACGACTGGCAGCTGCCGACAGCACCGCTGCCCGTCTGCGTGATGCAGCAAGTCAGGCCCCCGGTACAGGGCGTCGTGATGCACGCGGGCACCATCACTCCGCCATCGTTCCCGCCGCCACTGCTGCTTCCGCTGCCGCTTCCCGAGCTGCTTCCGGAGCTGCTCCCGCTGCTGCTCCCGGTCCCACCGTCGCTCGACGAACCCGAGTTCGTCGAGCCTCCGCACGCTACGGCCAACGCGACCGCGCCGACAACGGACAAGCCCAAGACGGGACGAACGTTCTTCATTGAATGACCTCCGTGCAAGTACGCGCCGACCCTATCCCGGTCGGGTTACCTTGCCCGTCTCACCTTGGTCATCCGCTGGTGCTGTTTTTCCACACCCTGGTCTCCCCGTCAGGCGGCGGACGTCATTGCCTCGACACGGCGCGCCAATTTGCTATGGCAACCCGACCGTACGCACGAGGCCGTGGTGCGATGTGGGAAGGTCTACACGATGACATTGCGGTGGTGGGTGGCTGTCTCGGGGGCCGGCGCCCTGGTATGCGGTGCGGCCTGCGGAACGTCCGGCGACCGGAGCGACGGCGACTCGTCGGCGCGGGACGGCGGGAGCGGTGAGACGCAGCCCGATCCGGGGCCCGATGGCGGCATCGACGCGACGTCGCCCGAGGGCGGCGAAGGCCCGCTCGATGCAGGCGGCAGCGACGGGCAGGTCGGCGCACCCGACGGCGATGCGGGCGCGCCGGAGTCTGGGAGCACCCCGACTCCAATCCAGCACGTGGTCGTCATCGTCAAGGAGAACCACACGTTCGACAATTACTTTGGGTCCTATCCGGGCGCAGAGGGCACGCTCGACTCGAGCGGGATGAACACGTGCTGGACCCCCGCTGGAACCGTGGCTTGTGCGCACGCCCCGGATGAGCCGACGCATGACCTCTGCCACTCGCACTCGTGCGCGGTGACGGATTGGAACGGTGGCGCCTTGAAGGGGTGGAGCTCGCCCGGCGGCAGCGATACCGGCGATAACCTTGCGTACGCGCAATACACGGAGAGCGACATCCCGAACTACTGGTCGTACGCGCGCCACTTCGTGCTCGGTGACCACTTCTTCGCCAACGTGTTCGGACCTAGTTTTCCCGGTCACGCCTTTGCGCTCGCAGCCCAGGCCGGATGGGCCGTCGACGACCCACCCACGGATCTTCCCAGCAAGGTCGTGGGTGTCACCGTCTATCCGCCCCATCCTTACTGGGGGTGCGACGAGTGGCAGGGTGACACCGTCCCCATCCTCGCGGGCGGGACGACGCCAGCGAGCGTCTTTCCCTGTTTCGACATCCCCGCCATCCCCGACATCCTGCCCGGCGCCTTCGATTGGAAGTTCTACGGGAGCAACTGGGACGGATTCTTCAGCGAAATCTGGTCGATGTTCGACGCGGTGAGCGGGATCCGGAACGATCCTTCGAAGTGGTCGAAGGTCGTGGTCGATACCGAATTCACGCACGACATCCAGAACCATCAGCTGCCCAGCCTCACGTGGCTAATCGACCAGGACCAGTACAGCGAGCACCCGAACCTCGAAGTCCCTGGTGTCCCCATTCCGCTCGGCGGCGTCTGCGCGGGCGAGGGGTGGACCGTCAACTACATCAATCAGATCATGCAGAGCGAGTACTGGTCGAGCACGGCCATCCTCTTCACGATGGATGATTTCGGCGGCTGGTACGATCACGTCCCACCGCCGCGCCAGTACGGCGGAAGCGCGAGTCAGCCGTACGGACTCGGCTTCCGGTTACCGCTGCTCATCATCTCGCCGTACGCCAAGCCCGGCTTCATTTTCAAGGAAGTCGCCGAGCAAGCGTCGATCGCGCGGTTCATCGAGCGCGTCTTCGGCTCACGGCAGACGCTTCACGATCTGGATCCGGCAGCCCAGGACGCGCAGGCCAACGACCTGATGAACGCGTTCGACTTCCAGCAGGCGCCGCTGCCGCCGCTCGTTCTGCAGCCGCGCCCCTGCCCCTGAGGGAAGCGAGCCGGCCACCAACACTCGACGGCGGCCCGCGGCGCGCGCTCATCGCGCCAGCGCGTGGACGCCCCCGAAGGCGACCGCGGAGCCGGCGGCAGCGACCACGAGCGCGCGAAGGAGGGGTCTCGACGTCGGACGGGCCGACCTGGCCAGAGCGAAGGCGCCGACGAATCCGGTGGCAAGACCGCCCACGTGCGCGGTGAGGTCGATGCCTCGCTGGGACAAGCCCAGGGCCAGGTTGAGGGCGAAGAACGTCCCCAGACTCTTCATCGTATTCCGCCACACCGCCGGATCCATCCTCTTGCGGCGCACGATCATCACCGCCGTGAACGCGCCGAACATGCCGAAGACGGCGCCCGATGCGCCGGCAGAGACGGCGAGCGGGTGGCTGGCCACGCTGGCGAGCCCGCCTACCAGACCCGCGGCGCAGTAAAGGGCGAGAAACTCCGCCCGGCTGAGGATGCGCTCCACGATGCGGATCTGATAGAGGCACACCATGTTCATCCCGATGTGGATGACGCCGTAGTGGAGGAACATCGCTGTCAGGAGGCGCCATGCCTGCCCATGACAGGTGAGCGGGCCGAAGTTGCCGCCGAGCGCGACCATCGCGGCCGGGTCGGGTCCGGCGAGGCTCGCCCCGCTCACGACCTCGAAGGCGAACATGGCGAGATTCGCCGCGATGAGGCCGAAGGTGACCCACGCCCTCCAGCCCTCGTCGAGCCGCGGCGGGGCGGCTCGTCGGGAGACGTCGACAGGCGGTCGAGGATCGGGCACCGGGGGGTTCGAAGTCGGGTTCAACGCAGGAACCATAGCTGCCCCGGCGCGAGGGATCACGACGCCGGAGAGACGCGCTCCCTCGAGGGAGCTTTCCGCCGCCGGCGAGCCGCGCAAGAACTCAGCGGGAACTAGGCCGGCCGGCTGCGTGGGCGCTCCTCCTGCACGGCGAGCGCCATGCGCCGCACCGCCTCCTCGAGAAGCGTACGCGTAGTGCCGATGTTGAGGCGCGCGAACCCCTCGCCCTCTTGGCCGAAAGAAGGACCGGGGGACAACGCGACGCGGCCGCGCGCGAGGAACACGTCCGCCGGATCGTCGCCCAACCCGAGCGCGCGGCAGTCGAGCCAGGCGAGGTACCCCGCGCGAGGCGGCACGTAACGAACGCCGGGAAGTCTCGCGGCCAAGAGGTCGGCGAGGAGCGCGCGATTGCGATCGAGGATCTCCCGCGTGCTCGCGAGCCACGCGTCACCGTGCTCGAACGCGGCTCGCGCCGCGAGGACGCCGAAGTGCCCGGCGTGGTACGGCGCGGCGGGCGGGGTGCGGGCCAGGATCGCGCGCCCCTCGTCCGAGCTCGCAATGATCAAAGCGGCCTTGAGCCCTGCGATGTTCCACGCCTTGGACGCCGACGTGAGAACGACCGACGTCCGCCTCGCCTCCTCGGAGACCGTGGGGTACGGATGATGATCGGCGCCGGGCAAGGTGAGCGGGGCGTGAATCTCGTCGCTGATTACGAGCACACCGTAGCGCGACGCCAGCTGCGCGATGACCGAGAGCGCCTCTTTCGAGTAGGCCATTCCCGTCGGGTTCTGCGGCGAGCAAAGGAGGTGGGCGCGAACCCCCGCCGCGTATGCTCGCGCGATCGCGTCGAGGTCGGGCTCCCACCGGTCGCCGCGAAACGCGAGCGGCGCGACGGAGATCGCGCGACCCGTCTCGCGAATCGTCTCCGCGAACGGCGGATATACGGGAGGCTCGATCAAAACCCGGTCGCCCGGCGAAGTTGACACGCGCAGGACCTCTCCTATCCCGATGACGACGTCCGCGACGACGTGCACGTCCTCGGGGAACAACTCCCAGCCCCACCGGCGCGCCGCCCACCGCGCGAACGCTTCCCCGATTTGCGCGGGGAAGGCATAGCCGGTGTCGTGTTCGTCGAGCGCGTGCCGAAGCGCCTTCCGGATCGGCTCGGCCAGCGGGTAGTCCATCTCCGCGACCCAGGCCGGAAGCACGTCGCTCCCGTACCGCCGCCACTTCGCGCTCTGCCGTAGCCGAAGCTCCTGCTCTTGGGTCGCGTCAAACGGGTGTGTGGGAAACGATCGGTTGCTCAAGGGAGGAGGCGATCAGCTTAGCCCGCGTCCAGGGGGGCCGGCGGACGGTCCTCGGAGAGCGCGACGTCACTGGGCCTCCAACTTGCGGGAGACGCAGATCAACCCGGCGCCGGTGATCGTGAAGGGACCGCCGCCGCTGCCGGAGAGACCTTCGCTCACCGCGGTCATCACCGCGTCGGCGCCGTCCGGGGGCACTCCGGCCAACCAGGTCGGGGCGATCACCGCCATCGTGCGCAAGAACGCCTCAGGATCGGAGACAAAGACGGGGTCGACCTCGTACTCCAGGTGCTCGACAACCAGGTTGGCGGCGCGCAGATGGCCCATCAACTCGGCGGGGGTCGGCAGAGCGGGAAGCCATGGGCGCTGCTCATTGAGCAGGCGGCTGCGCACGCGGTCGACGACCCGGACCCACTCGTGGAAGCCGGGATCGGCGACGCAGATGATGAGTACCTGCCCATACGGGCGGAGCACACGGCTCATCTCCGCGATGGCCTGCGAGCGATCGGGGAACCAGTGGTATACGCCGTTGCAGATGATGAGGTCGAACGAGGCGTCTTCGAGCGCGAGGTGCTCCGCGTCGCCGACCTCGAACGTCGCAGGCACGCCGGCAGCAGCCGCCTTGCGGCGCGCCTCTACGATCATGCCCGGTGCCAGGTCGATCCCCGCGAGGCGGCGGCAGGGCCCGAGCGCGCGAGCGACCTCCAGGAGGTTGATGCCCGTACCGCAACCGAGGTCCAGGACGGCCGGCGACGGGCCGACCCGCACGCGCGGCATGAACTTCCTCAGGACCCCGAGGTAGATCATGCCCGCCGTCTGGTCGTAGGTCGGCGCAGAGCGGCTGTAACCTTCGATGAGCGACGCACGCGTATCCATGACAGCGTGGATAACGTGGTGGCCGCTCGTGGAGCCGCAAGCCCCACTCTTTCCTGAGCCGGGCAACCTTCGCAGCGCATCCCGCGAGCGAACCGCCTCGGCGCGGACGAGCTCTCGTGTTTCCTCGGGCTTTCATGGGGAGTCGATGTGGCTATCCACGACACGCCACAGAACTTCGTTGCTCACCGCTCACCTAGGGCGGCGCTCGGCAGGCGACAGAGGGCTAGCACCGCCGCAGCGGGTCGCTTCACAGGCACTGCAGCTTGAAGAGCTTCGTTCCGTCTTCCAATAGGTAGTAGGGCGGATTGCAGGCATCGGTCGCCGGCACCAGCACGGGCCGCATGCACTCGTTGCGAAAGCGTTTGATGCCGGTATCGTCGACGAAATAGGGGGGATCGCAGGAAGGGCTCGCCAGGCATTCGACGCGGAACCGCTTGATGCCGTCGTCGGCCACGACGAACGGCGGCAGGCAGATTGACTGCACGTCGCCCCCGGCGACGTACGTCGAGCCTTGCTGCGCCTCCGAGGCCGGCGAACCGCTCGACGGCACCATGTGCAGACGCTCCAGTTGACCGTCGACCTTCGCAACCTGGGCGCGAAGGCGCACGATCTCTTGCTCCAGCGCTTTGACCTCCAACTGGAGCGCCTTCATGGCCTCCAGCTGTTCGGTGGCGGACCCGTCGGGCTGGCTCCCGCCGGAGCGCTCCGGATCTTTGCGCGGCAGCTCCTGCGACGCGGCCACGTGAACGCACAGCAGTAGGGCAGCAGCCGCACCCGCGCCGGCAACTCTTCTCGACATCCCTTCTTCGAGCATACCCCCGCCGCCGCCCACCGTCCGCTCGTTTCGAGCCGCGAACCGGTACGAAGCGAACGCGCGCCCGAGAACCCGCCGTGCCGCTCTGCGCCTACACTCGTTCACTCGATTGCCTGTCTTCGCGAGTTTTTCGCGTGCCCGTCCCTCGCCGAACTGCGCGATCCGGACGGCAAGGTGCTCCGTTGCGGGCCAACGCGCGCCGACCCGATTTCGAGGCGGGCCTTCGAGGCCGCATCGCGATCAGTGGGATCGCACCCAACCCCCGCTCCCGCTACGCAAGATCGCCGAAAAGCGCGGCGGCATGTGCGTTGCTCGGTTTGCCCGCGCACCATGCACTGTCACGCCGCCGCTCTCCATTCGTTCGTGTGGGCGCTGGCTCTCGCAGCCTCCTCCTCGGTAGCCGTCGTGAGCGCCGAGAAACCGGCACGTGCTGCGGGCGCGGAGGCAGGCGCCGGAGCAGGTGTCGAGGGAGGGACGGGGTCGACATGCGACCACAGCTGCCTCAGCGGGATGTGCGTGCAGGGAGCATGCGACTTCAATGGCAACGGGAATACGCTCTGGACGCCCCCGACCTCTGCGGTGATGCCGGCCGCCGGCGCGACGAAGATTGCCTGCGTGGGCGAGCAGACGACGCACAGCGACCAGCTGTCGCGTTCCGTGGAATACCCGGCGATGCTGCAAGTCCAATTGGGCAGCCAGTACAACGTCCAGAACTTCGGCGATTGCTGCGCCACGGTCTTGTACGGATATCCCAAGCAGGGTGAGACGCATCCCTATCTGTCTGGCGAAATGGGCGTCAGCCCGCTGGACGCCAACGGAATGCCGGTCACTCCTGGGTATCAGTTCGGCATTTCGCCGTCGTACGTGCAGAGCGTCCCCTTTTCTCCGGATGTCGTCGTGATTGGCTCCTGGGGCAAGCACGACAACGAGATCGCGACCAGCGTCTACGGCGGCGTGCTGGACCCGATGCAGTTTCAGAACGATTACGAGCGCCTGGTTACGACCTACCTGAGCCTCTCGAACAAGCCGGAGGTTTATGTCTCCACGCCGGTGCCGACGTCCGCGATGGCGACGGGCCCGACGACGACCGTGATCTTGCCGGCGATCAAGGCTATCGCCGCAAAATACAACCTTCCCATCGTCGATCTCTATTCGCGATTCTTGAATCACCCGGAGCTCTACAAGGACAGTACTCATGTCACGGACCTCGGTGGGCTCGAGACCATCTCGGACACCGTCTACGTCGCCCTCAAGGGAGGTGCACCCCCTCCGCCGGACCAGGACGGCGGAGTCGTCGACATGGACGCAGCGGACGACGTGAGCGGGGGCGGAAGCGGGTCGAGCAGCGGCGGTACGACGGGTCACGACGCGGGCGGCTTCCCGAGGGACGACGCGAGCACGTCGTCGAGCGGCGCGACCGGATCGTCCGGCGGGGTGGGCGGGTCGTCGAGCGGAGCCGGCGGGACGCCCGCAGCTGGAAATAGCGCTTCGACTACCGGGTGTGCGTGTGCCGTCGCGACCTTCGAAGGCGGGTCGGGCGGTGCGGCCGCCGGGGTACTCTCCGGTGCCGCGATTTGGCTGTTCGTTGTCCGGCGCCGCAAAGGGGAAAGCAGAGGAGGTCAGTAGCGCCTCGTCTCAGCTGCCCCCGCCCACCCGTCGCATCGCGTCGCGCATTCGGTCGGCGATATCGGGCGGGTACCCTCGTCAGAGCGGATACACCAGCGTGCGTCCGAGGACGGTCACCAGCACGAGGACCACGGGGAGCAAGGCGAGGAACACGAGGAACGTGAAACCCATGACGTCACGCGCCTTGAGGCCCAGGAGCGCAAGGGTCGGCAGCATCCAGAACGGCTGCACCAGGTTGGCCAGCGCTTCGCCGAGGTCGTACACGCATACCACCCATCCGAGGTGGACCTGCTGCTCGTGCGCCGCGGCCATGACGTACGGCGCCTCGATGACCCACTTCGATCCACCCGAGGGAACGAAGACGCCGAGCACCGTCGAGTACAACGAGACCAGCGCGGGGAACGTCGTCTTCGTGGACAAGCTGACGAAGATCCGCGCGATCTGCTCGTTGAGGCGCGTGTGGGTGATGATTCCCTCGATGCCTGCGTAGAACGGAAACTGCAAGATGACGCCCCAGGTCGCCGGCGTCGCGTCGCGAACCGCGCGCATCAGGCGCGCGGGCGTCCAGTGCAGCAAGAAGCCGAGCATCAAGAACGTGATGTTGATCGAGTCGAGGTTGATCGCGTCCAGCGTCGAGCGCGCCGCGTGGACGTACGAGCCGAGGTAGACGCACCCGAGCGCGACGACGAGGAGCGTGAGCACGGGGCTGTGCTCGAGCCACTCTCCCGGCCTGACCGCGGAGCGCCCCGGGTCTGCGCCGGCCCCTGGCTCGAGCGCGGGAGCGGGCGCCGCCGGACCGAGGTCGACGCCGAGGTCGCGCGCGCTCTTCGCGGACGCCGGCGAGGGCGTATAGAGCCAGACCACGAGCAGGACGACGGCGATCTCGACGGCGACCGAGGCGAAGCTCTGCCAGAGGAAGATCGTGTTGCGCAGAGGAAGGATGCCGCCCGGGACCGCGCCCCCGCGCGCGACGATATCGCGCACCTTGTCGGGGATGGTTCCTCCCGCCGTGGCCATTTGCAGCGCCGCCGACCCGGAGAGTCCCTGCGCCCAGATGCTTCCGAGCCCGAGAAATCCCGACGCGGCGAGCGCGCGATAGTCGGCTTCGGGGCGGTGGCGCGCCGTCTCCTTGGCGAGCATCGCGCTGAAGATCAGGCTGAAGCCCCAGTTGATCCACGACGTGACCATCGCGAAGAGCGCGACCATCGTCGTGGCGCCGCGCGCCGATCGCGGGAGCCGCGCGATGTACGCGACGACGCGCGAGATGGGCGGCGACGACGCGAGGACGTAGCCGCTGATGATGATGAGCGCCATCTGGAGCGTGAACCGCGCCAGGCTCCAGAAGCTACCTCCCCAGTACTTGGCGACGTCGATCGCCGGCGCCCCGGCCGCTGCGATCGCCAGCACGAAGACGACGAGCGTCGCCACGAGCGCGAAGACGAATGCGTCGGGCACCCAGCGCTCCGTCCAATCGGTGAACCGGAGCGCGACGCGGGAGAGCGTGCCGTCGCGAGCGGCAGCGGGCTGCGCCATGCCGCGAGGCTATCAAGGTTCGGGCGCGTTCCGGTGGGTTTTGCGGCGGGAGCTCGCCAGCGCGTCCCCGACCCTCGCCACGCATCGCGTCAGCACACGAAGGTGATCGTCCACTCCTTGACGTCACCAGGGATGTCGACTTGCACCGTGTCGCCCACGCAGCGACCGAGGACGGCGCGACCGATCGGCGACGACGGCGTGACCACCGAGAGGAAACCGTCCCCGTCTGGGCCCGTCAGCTCGACCCCCGCGCCCACCGGGGCCAGGAAGAATGTGCGACCGGCGACGCCGTCCTCGACCTCGACGACCGCGCCGACCGAGATGCGCGCCCTGGACGCGAGCGGTTTCGGCTGGAAGGTCTCGAGCGCGGCCAGCGCGGCGTTCGCTCGTTCGACGCGCTGTGCCTGACCCTTGGCGAGGCTCTGGAATTCCAGCGCGACACGCCCGTCTTCGCGCTTCTCGGCGGGCGTGGCGCTCTCCCGCGCGCCCTCGGTGGCGTCCACGACGGCACGCTGAGCGATCGCGGCAGACTGTTGGATTCTCGAGGCCAGCTGCTGAACGAGGGCACGCTTGTCCACGGCGACAGCTTGAGGCGCGATGGCCATCACGAGCAAAATATCGGCAACCGCCGCGGGCGGCGCCCGCTCGCTTGATCCAGGTCAACGGCGAAGTTCCGGCGCAGGCGTGCCCGGCATACCTGCGGTAAAAGGGCGCGCCATCGTCGCAAGGACGGTCCTAGGAGGAAGGTTCGCCGAGTGATGCCTCGCGTCTCGCGCCGGGCCGTCGCCCCCTCTCGCCCCTGCCGCGGGAGCCTGCGGCTCTCCGTATTCGACCTGGTGCCCAGGCACGTCGCCCTTTCGTACGTCTACTACTTCGATGGGCGGCTCGACCCCGATGATCTCTGCCACTCCCTGGGCGAGCTCCTGTCGGGGTTCCCGTTCCTTGCGGGTCGCCTGGTCCGCACGGCCGCCGGCGAGCACGACGTGCGCTACGACGGCGGCGCGGTCTCGTTCGTGGTGGAGGACGACGATCGCCCGATGCCCCGCCGCGCGTCATCCGACGGAACCAAGCAGCCGTTCGGAGCGACCCGCAACTCCATCCCCTTCTGGCGGGTGGCCCTGGCCGGACAGCCGCTCTTTCGCGCGCGCCTTTCGCGCTACGCCGACGGCAGCGCGCTCGCGGTGAGCATCTCCCACGCGCTCGTCGACATGCACAGCTTCTGCGCCCTGATGGACGACTGGGCGGGCGCACACCGCGGCGCGACGCGAACTCCCCCCGGCGAGCGGGGCCTCCCGTGGCCTGCCAATAGCCGGGAACACTCCGCCCTGCGCGAACACTTCCTGCACTTCAACCGAATCGACGCGCTCCGCACGACCGCCCGCTTCGCACGCGGGGGTCTGGACTGCGAAACGCGGACCGTGCACTTCACGCAGAGTGAGCTCGCCGGGATGAGAGGCGAAGCCCAGCGGACGCTCGAAACTGGGGAATGGATCTCCACCAACGACGCCCTCGCGGCCCACCTGTGGAGTGAGCTCGGCGCGTTGCGCCGCTTCGATCGCGGGACGGCGAGCGTCCTCACGAGCATCGTCAACCTGAGGCAATGCGGGTCGCGCGCGCTCGCAAAGACGTACTTCGGCAACGCGACGCTCGCCATCCCTGCCACATTGGCCGAGGACGGGAGCGCGGGTCTGTCGCGGCGAGCGGCGGCCGTGCGCGGTTCGATCCGGCGTCTGGACGACGAGCGAATCGGGGGGGTGATCGCGTACCTCGAGTCCAGGGCCCGAAAGGACGACCTTCGCGGGGTCTGGCCGCGAATGGACGTCTTCGAGAGCGATCTCTGGATCAACAACTGGAGCAAGTTCGGTATCTACGAGGTCGACTTCGGCGCCGGCAAACCATCGTGGTTCGACATGCCGAACGTACCGATCCCTTGGTTTTCGCTCGTGTTGCCCGCGCCCCCAGCAATTGGCGGCGTCGATGTCCATTTGTCTCTGCCGCGGGCCGCTGCATGCGAGCTGGGAACCGGACAGGCCATGCGTCGGTTGCACGCGTTCGCATGAGCATGCGAGCGTCGCATCCCCAGCGATGAGCACGACGAGACGCCCCCGCGTGACGAGGTCACCCGAGCGTCGAGCCGTCGAAGCCCCAGAGACGCGCAGGCACATCCGTGAAGACGACGAAGATGCGATCCTTGGGGACGCCGAGCTCCTCCTGAACGAACCTGCAAGCGGCCTCGGTCAGCTGCTTCGGCCGGTCGCCTGCCAGCGCCCCGATGCTCTGGACGTCGACGAGGCACGCGGGTGCGAACGTGCCGGCGAACATCATCTGCGAGCGCGGCACGAGGCTCGTCATGACGTACCGCTCGGGCTTCCCGAGAATCTCGACGACGGCGGAGGACAGCTTGCGGAGGAGAGCCTGGGAGGTCTCCTCGGCGGGAAGCAGCGCGGAGGTGTACACGGTCACGAGCGGCATGACGGCGAAGATGCCGCAGCCCCTCCGCACGAGCAACCGGTCGCTTGTTCCGCCACACTCTGTGGCTCCGCGCCACGGTGCCCCCCAGCCCTCACCCGGGCAGGCTTCTCGTATCTCGTCGGAACACCCGCATTTTTTCGTTGGATCGGGTCCTGCAAAGCTGGCCCGTCCGAACGCCAATAGCAGTCGACCTTGCAGGAGGCCGTCGCGGGCAGCACCGTCCCGAGCGCGCGTGCGCGAGGGCGGATCCGCGCGGCCGCGCAAGACACGTCGGAGGTAATCGCATGGCTCGTTCCGTTGCATCGTTCACCCGCATCACCCTTCTGTGCGCGCTCGCCGCGGCGTGCGACAAGCCCGGTGTCGCCGAGCAGCAGAAGGAGAACCGCGCGAGCGATCAGACCGCGCAGACGAACAATCAGACCGAAGTCCAGATCGAGAACGCGCAGTCGAAAGCGGAGAAGCAGATCGCGGCGGCGCGCGCCGACTTCGACAAGACCCGCGAGGACTACCTGCACGACAAGCGCACCGACCTGGCCGACCTCGACGAGAGGATCGCGAATATGGACGCCGACGCGAAGACTGCAAAGGGCAAGAAGAAGGCGGATCTGGACGCCCGCTTGCCGCAGATTCGCGCGCAGCGCGACGCCTATGCGCGTCACATGCAGTCGCTGAGCGTAACGCCGCCCTCGGCGTGGGACGACGCGAAGGCGAACCTCGACAAAGAGTGGGACGCACTGAAGAACGCGGTCGACAACTCGCCGTCGCGATGAGTCCGGAGGCGGACCCCGCCTAGCCGACCTCGAGGAGCTCCACCTCGAAGACGAGCGTCGCATTCGGAGGGATCACCGGGGGAAACCCGCGCGCTCCGTAGGCGAGGTGCGGAGGGATCGTGAGCTTCCGCACCTCTCCGATCTTCATCCCGGCGACGCCCTGATCCCACCCCTTGATGACCTCGCCCTTGCCCAGGGTAAATCGAAACCCCTGCCCGCGGTCCCGCGAGCTGTCGAACTTCTTTCCGTCCGTCAGCGTCCCCACGTAATGCACGGTGACGCGGTTGCCGGTCTTGGCCTCGGCGCCGGTCCCCGCCCGCACCGTCTCACTCTGAAGGTCATCGCTCATAGCGCCCGGCCTAGCACCGATCGGCCCTCGAGGCGCGATCAAAGAACCTCAAGGCGAGGAAGCGAGATACCCGAAAAGACCGTCGGCCTCGGCGTTTGGACCCGCCGTGAAGTAAAGGACCGGGGCGGCCCCGCCGTCGGAACCGGGTGGCGCCCAGAACGCGAGCGCCCACAAGCCGTCGATGTTCAGGGGCGCCGAGGCGCTCGTCCCGAGCTTGCTCAGCAGAGTCCGCGCCATCGGATCGAATGCCGCGATCGTCCCGTCGCCGAAGTTCCCGACGACGAGCG
>Ga0102924_1001944_pt1 | contig 23113 bp, 24 predicted proteins | sample PaiPotPPM11metaG_FD_80116 | JGI IMG/M metagenome (GOLD analysis project Ga0102924, IMG submission 80116) | Iron sulfur acid spring bacterial and archeal communities from Banff, Canada, to study Microbial Dark Matter (Phase II) - Paint Pots PPM... ...
GATGGCGGCCGACCACTGGGACGGCATCAAGTTTCTGCGGGTACCGGAGTACCTCAGGAACACCGTCGCTACCGAAGAGTGGCGGACAGATCCCGAGCGGCCAGGCTGCCTCAGGTTGCAGCGTCGCCGAACCGTTCGGGAGGTCATCACGCAGCTCAACGAGCGCCTGAAGTGGCTCGACATGCAATCCGACGAAAGCGACTGGCATTCGCTGCTTGGATACGAGGATGGCCAGTCACGCGACATGGAATGGCCCGAGGGCCGCATCGCCATATTCGCGGTGACCGGCAGCAGCGAAGGTCATTACATGCACCTGCACGTTCTCAAAGACGGCAAGGAGACGCTGATAGCTCTGGCCAAGACGTTTCGCGGCTTCGACTTCGCGACCATCTACGCCTACACGACCGCTCGGCTGCTCGAAGTCTGAGCCTGCTTTTAGCGCGGATTGCGCCTGCGAGTAGTCAGGTTCACGGATATCGTTTGGCATTCCAGGTGGTCGGAAGGCAACTGTTGGAGACTGGCGCGAGCGCGTCGGGGGTCAAGGGCTCGGACCCTTCGTTGGGTAGTCCGGTGGCGCCCGAACTATTGCCGGACCAGCTTCAGGAAGCTATCGAGCGGCGCAAGATGGAACGCGGTGGTGTGCAACGGTCCTTACGACTGGCCGTATGACCGCCATCTCGCATGGAGAGTGACATGGCAGACACATCTAGAGGTTCAGACACCGACCAGGGAACGGCGACACGACTTACTGCCGAGGACCGGGACATCATCCTGGCGGCGCTGGACCATCTCCTAGACGACTTTGGCCACAGTGATGGCAGCGTAACTATCGAAGACGACGGGTTGAGGGAAGTCGCCACGAATGGTGGGCGGCACCCGTTGCACAGCATGGACGAGATCATCGATCTCAAGGACCGGATCAACGTTTGATCCCCGCCGACCAGCGTGGATCTGACAGATAAGCGGACGCGGCCACTGGGCTCGTCCCTAGACCAGCTCCCCGCAACGCTCGAAGCCCGGCTGCAAGACCGCTGCGCTGCAGCCTGGAAGCGGCCTTCCGTATCTCTCAACAACAGGAGCCATCGCGAATGGTAGCTATGGTCACGATACCTCAAGCGGCCGACCCGGCCGTGACGACGTATCAGCCCAGGACTCCAAAACAGACTGCATTTCTCATAGACGACGCCGACGGGCTGCCCAGGCTAGCCTCGGGCACTCCTCTGCCGCGGCTCAAAGGCCGGCCGGTGACCATCGATGTCGAGATGGTCATGGCCGGAGGCGTCGTCGCCAGCCTCAATATCAAGCGCTGGCGAGCCGAAATCAATCTCAAACCTTCCGATCTTGGGCTCGACGTCATGGACCCGGAAGTACGACGCGTTTTCGTGCGCGGCGTCTACAAGCTGGGTCAGCGGCGGCTGCTGCCCGCCAAAATCCAGGGCCAGGTCGACTCCATCGAGAACTCGGCCCGTCTGTGGCTGATCCGGAACTCATATGACCTGACGGGCGTCTTCACGGGCGACCTGGACGCTCGGGGAACCTTGGCGTTCATTCCGGAGTCCAGATACCTGGACTGGCGATACCGAATTGAGGAATACCGGCAGAAGTGGACCGCGATCGGCAATGAGATCGCCGACCGGCTAGAGGAACTGCAGGCCCAAATGATCGTCGAGTACGCCGCGGCGGCCCGCGTAGCTTGGAGAGACCTCAAAGGCCCAGGGGTAGCGATGCCCAACGAATGGCGGGAAGATTTCGTCCGAGCGGCCCTGTCGCATGTGCCGCCCGCCGACGAGATTCGGGCCGTTTTCGAGTTCCAAATAATTGAGCGTCCACTCATCCCCCCAGCCACGCTCGAGCAGGAACTCGCGGTGTACGAGGAGATGAAGGCCAAACGTCTCGCGGCCGTCAAGGAACAGGAGCTCATCGTCGAGAAGGCCCGATCTGAGCAGCGAGTGGTCGAGGAGGAAGAGCTCGCGCTACGCCGGCGGATAGCCGACAAGGCAGCCAGAAACGCCGAGTTGCACCGGCTCCGGGTGCAAAAGGCGCTCGCCGAGCAGCATGCTGCCTACGACACGGCGAAGGCGGCCATGCAGAACGTCAGCGATTTTTTCGAGGGCACATTCCGGGCGACGTTAGCGGAGTTTGCCGAAGATGTGCTCAGGAGCATCGACGACAACGGAGGCCACCTGGTCCCCGCGAAGAAGCGAAAGATCAACCGCATGCTTCAGGTGTTCGAGGACATGAATGTCCAGAATCTTCCCGATTGTCAAGAGAAGCTCAAGTACATCCGCCAGACAGTCGCCCCCGAGAAAGTCGACGCCGCCGCGTTAACCGCCGCCATGGACGAACTGCGGTATGCCGGCCAGGCCGCGGCGAAATCGCTGGTCAATACCCGTGGATCGCTGCTCATGCGGTGGCAGAAGACCTGAGCGATCAGATGCTCACCCCGCACAAGGATCGTTTCCTGCGCGGAGCGCACGCCAGGCAGCACCATGGAGAGCAGTGGTGGATCGTCGCTCCACCTCGGTCTGAAGGTGATCCGAGCTGGCTGACAGGAGTCGCTCGCCGCGATGGCCCATTGGTGCGGGTCATCGCAGTGCGCTCCCATCCCGACCGGTGGGCCAGAATTTCGGTGCTGCACGGCTCCGTGAGTTGCGGGCGAATCATCCCGAAGCCCTCCGAGCTGCGGGACCTCGTTACGAATGAAATTCCCCTACCCATACCTGGCTGCAGCGGGTTAATGGTGGCCGAAGTATCAGAGATTCTGGGCAGTGCCCAGCCGCTTCTATTCGACCGTTGGAACGGCCTTTACATAGGGCGAGCTGCCAACGTGGCGTTCTGCGGATGGTTTGAAGAAGGCGCCCCGCACCTCACTATCGCTCAGCCAGTCTGCGCCGGCGCGAGTTTCCTACGCCTAGCGGTGCTCCGTGACCCAACCGGAATCCCACGCAAAAGCAAACCCGCGGACGAATGGCTGTGCAGCTGGATTCCCAACTGCATCGAGCGCTTTCTGACTCATCCTGCCGGCCTCGAAGTCATACAGGCGGCGGAAATCAAGGTGGTAGACGATTGAAAACGGAACGAGAGCTTGAAACCTACATCATGGCCAGGTACCCACTCATCTCCTTTGTAACCAGCGAGGAGCGGCGCGCCATCCTGCTCCTTCTGGACATTGCCGCGCGACGAAAGCTCGACGTGTACGCGTGGTCCGTTACACGGGGCATACAGGAGTGGTCCCGCGACGAGACCGGTGAGCTTCAGGTGGCGAAGACGGACCGGTACACGGTATTCAACGGCGAAAGCTTCGTCGAAACCGACGTCCCGGAAGACGGACCGGAGGGGCTCCTCTCGTTCGCTTCAGCCTTGGCCGTGAACCCATCCTCGTACGAGGTAGCGGCGGAGTTCGAGGCCGCGGGCGGCGAAAAGAACGGCGCCATCATCATCGCCTGTGACTTCCACCCGTTCATGGACGACTACAGAATCGTCCGCTCGCTTCGGGAGGTCATCCAGGAATTTCCATCGAAAGCCAAGACGCTGGTGCTTCTTGGTCCAGTGGAGAAGGTTCCGCCCGAGCTTGAAAAGGCGCTCGTCTCTGTTGATCTCGAATTGCCGAGCCTCGAGGAACTCGGCGCAATCGTGGATCGGCTCGCGCAATCGGCCGAGATCGCGGTGGAGTCCGGAGACCGGATCGCGCTGTGCCAAGCCGCGCTCGGCCTGACCGAAACCGAAGCCGAAAACGCGATTGCCAAGGCCATCGTGACCACGGATGGACTGGGAGCCGATGCCATTCGCTTGGTCCTCGACGAGAAGCGCCAGGTGGTGAAACGCTCAGGCTGTCTGGAATTCATTTCGCCACCTGACTACGATGTCTTTCGGGGCTACCGGCCGTTCCAGGACGCGATGGGCCAAAAGCGACTCACGTTCACGCCGGAGGCCAATGCCTTCAATATCCCTCCAGCTCGGGGAGTCGTGTTATTTGGCCCTCCCGGCTGCGGAAAAAGCATCATGGGTATCGCTCTTGGCGGGCGGTGGCAGTTCCCGATTCTACGTCTGGACACCGGGGCTGTCATGGGGGAGGGCGGAGGAGTTATCGGCTCTGCCGAGACCGCTATTCGTCGGGCGATCCACCTCGCTGAACGCATCGCGCCCTGCATCTTGCTAATAGACGAGATTGACAAGGCTCTGGTCGGACTGGATTCCAGCGGCCAGACAGACGGCGGGACGACGGCCCGCGTCCTGGGGTTCCTGCTGACCTGGATGGCAGAGCATACGAGTTCGGTGTTTGTGTTCGCGACCGGCAACGATCTGACGAAGTTGAGGCCAGAGCAATTGCGGTCGGGACGTGTGGATGAAACCTGGTTTCTCGACTTGCCACAGAAGGCCGAGCGTCGAGAAATCCTCGAAGCACATCTCAACAAACGACAACGCACCGTCAACGCGAATCCGGAACTGTTCAATGGCCTCGATGGCGTAGTCGCCGAGACTGACGAGTATTCCGGGGCCGAGCTCGAGCAAGTCGTGAAGGATGCACTGCTCCGGGCGTTCTATGCCCAAAAGCCCGACGTCGAGATCGACGACCTCGTAGCCGCTGCAAAGGCGATCGTTCCGCTTTCCCAGATGCGGGAGGACGAACTCAGTGCGATGCGCGAATGGGCCAGGAAGAACGCCCGAATCGCCTCTCAAGCGACTGAGGCAGCCCAGTCTCGAGCTGGCAGCATGCCGGGGACGCGGGCTCTCCTCCGGTCCACGCGCTGAACCAGGTGCGCCGGCCGATCCGCCCATCCAGGGCACCTCGCCGGACCGTCCAGCCCGCAGAGGAAGATGGGCTCGTCCAGGAACACATAGTGGAAGGCCAGCGCGTGTTGGTCACGTTCCGTTCCGCCTCCTGGTATGTCGTCCGGCCGGGAGAGGCTCCAGGCAGCTCGACTCACCTGGTCGGGCCCATGGTCTCAGTCGAGGAAGCTCTGACCGTCGGAGCCTGCCATTACTCCCACAGCAATCTGTGACCTCGAAATCACTCGATCCGCCAGGTCTTTCCCGACGGAAACATCTGGCACTCATGGAGGGCTGATCATGTCGGCTTACAAGGTTTTCAGTGACATCCAATTCAGGGATCGGCAGTGCCTCTTGACGGCACTGGCGGCCCTGGGCTGGGAAGCAACAAAGATCGAAGAGGGAAACAAAGTCACACTCGTTGATTACGTGGGCAAACCGCGCCCCGAGACCGCCGAGATCGTCATTCGCCGCGCCCATCTCGGGCATGCCTCAAATGACATCGGTTTCGCCAAGTCGGAAAATGGCTACGTACCGATCGTGTCCGACTACGACCAAGGGCACGTCCTTGGAGGTCGCTTCCTCAAGGAAGTGAAACGGGAATACGGGGTTGCCGCGGCCAACGCTCTCGCCAAGAAGCTGGGGCGAACGGTGGAACGGCGGGTGGACGGGAAGGGCAACATCATCCTAACTCTGAAGCCGACCGCAGTCTCGCGGCTTCAGCAAGTAAGGAGCTACTGATGCCTCTCGACCCGGAAATCGAGATCACCATTGACGACGACGGGGTAGTCTCCGCACATGTCAACGGCGCGGAGGGGCCAGCCTGCCTGACTGACCTCCAGGCGTTCGAGGCGCTACTCGGGCAATCCACGCAAACCACCCGCAAGCCCGAGTTCTACAAGGCCCAGTCGAAAACGCTCAACCAGGTGCGCGGAGGCCGAGGATAGCGGCGGCCACCTGAGCAGAGCCCCCATCCAGCAAGTGCGTAAAAGTCAAGGAGGCGACAGATGGCTCGAAGTCTCAACAAGGCATTCATCATTGGCAACGTCGGGCGCGATCCGGAGATGCGATATACGCCCCAGGGCTCCGCTGTGACGACGTTCAGTGTCGCGGTCAATCGGACGCTGTTCTCACGCGATGGCGAAGCGCCGCGCGATGAGACCGAGTGGTTTCGAGTGACCACTTGGGGCAAACTAGCGGAAACCTGTAACCAGTACCTCGCGAAAGGTCAGCAGGTGTGTATCGAAGGTAGCGTTCACCTTAATTCCTGGGAGGGAAACGATGGGCAGAAGCATGCCGCACTGGCGCTGACCGCGACGGATATGCTGATGCTTGGCTCTAAGCGCCGCGAAGACACCGAGCGAGCGGAAGACGACTTCGGATCGGACGCCGAGCCCGACGATATCCCCTTTTAGCCAATGCAGGAGTAGTTGGGGGACCAGATGCATGAAACGACAATCATCCTGGATGGCCTGAGCGGTGACCTGCTCTTGGAGGGGCCCACACGCCATCCCGATCTTCTCGATGGACTAGCGCGCCTGCTGGGCGAGCCCCAGGACATCGCTTGTGCCCGCCCATCCCGGGTGCAGCACCCCGCCGAGTCAGCTATGTCCGTGTCGTCTCCTGGCCCCGCAGTTGAAATCTCTGGTTACTATCACGGCTCGCTGATAGAGGGTCCTGGCCGACGAAGTGTGGCACTGTTCACGTACTGCCCGCTCCGATGTAAGGGCTGCTTGGTTCCCGAACTGCACGCCCGCGGCTCGGGTACTCGGCTGCCTGTTTCAGCGTTGGCACGCCTTCTGATGGATCCAGCGTACGACCGCGACGGAGTCTCGTTGCTGGGGGGCGAGCCGTTTGGCCAACCGGAGGCGCTGTGGGGGCTTGTGTGCGAACTTCGGAGCCTCGCCTGCTCGCACCTGTGCGTCTACTCCGGCTACACACTGGAGGCGTTGCAGCATCAATCCCGGTCCGAGCCCAGCATCGGCGCCGTGCTCCGAGAAATCGATCTCTTGATCGACGGTCCGTTTGTAGCGCGCCTCGCCGGTGGCGCAGGCCCGTGGACCGGCAGTGGCAATCAGCGCCTCATCGTGCTCAACCACGGCGTCCCGGTGAGGATTCTACGAGCAGGCGAGGAGCTCGCGCTTTGGCCAAGCCAATCAAACAGTTGACACGTGTCAACGTCCACGGGCGCGGGCAATTCGCCGATTGGCCCACTGCCAACGCCCCGAATCGCCCGTCGCTTTCGGGGTGGCATCGAAGCAGAAAGGAATGAGATATGGAAACCCGAGAGGTGTATTGTTGGCCAACCCGTCAGGGACAGCCGCGTTCGCGGGCCTCGTCGAACGACTAGACCCCGATCAGCTGCAGGCCTTCCAGTTGTTGACTTCCCCGCAGTCTAGGAGTTCGCGCGTTGTCATGCTGGCGCCACCCGGGGTGGGCAAAACGTCCATTACCGCTCTCGTCCACGCGTATTGGGTGGAGGACGGCGCGAACCCCGGGGACATTGTCGTCATCTCGTTTACGGCCAAGACATGTGATCGCTATCGAACGGCCCTGAATGAGCAGCTGAAACATGTCCGAAAGCGGTCCGAGAGTGACTGGCCGATCTCGACGATTCACAGCCTATGCCTGCGCTGGCTTAAGGATTGGAAGGAGTATGACCTCCGCGACATCGTCGACGAATACGACCGCGAGGACATCATGCTCGATGCCTGGAAAGCCGTGGATCGGTGTGCGGAGTTTGAGTTCAAGGCGGCGGAGCTGCTCACGGCGTACGACGCGCTTCGAAGGTTGGAGTTGCCGATGAATAAGCCACAGGGAGACGACCCCGCGGCAGCGATGCGGGCACGCGTTTTCGTCCGCTTCAGGAGCTCAATTGACGCCCAACACTTGATGGACTTCCACGATATCGAATACGACGCTCGGGACCTTCTCGCCAACAACGCGGAGTTTCGAGCGCGCGTCGCGCACCGTTGTCGCAACCTGGTCGTGGATGAAGCCCAAGACCAGACGGCATTGGAATGGGACATCGTCAAACTGCTGCTGCCATTTGTTGACCGGGCAGTAGTCTGCGGTGACCCCGATCAAAGCTTGTACGAGTTCCGCGGAGCATCGCCGACATGCTTCGTAGAATTCGCTCAGCAAGACGGCTGGCATCGGCAGCCACTGCGCTACAACCACAGAAACGCAGCCAACATCGGCAAGGCAGCCACCATCATGCGGAACGCCGCCGCCGCCGCGCTACGGGAATCACGGCTCGAGGAGCCACAGTTCGCTCGTCAGGAAGCGATGCCAATCTGGCGCCTGGTGGCGCAACGGCCTGCCGACGAGGTTCGTTCGGTTCTGGCGGAGATTCGGCGCTCCATAGACACCGGCTTGTTGGTTCAGGAAGACCACACGATCATATGCCGGAGTCAGGCCGACGCAAACCGGTTTATCGAACGGGCGGCGGAATTCGGCCTCGACATCCGGCTGGGCGGTATGAGTAAATTCGACGATCCCCTGGTCGCGGTGGTTCATCACTACCTGCGCCTACTGGTCGACGAGAGGCACCGTGAAGCGGCCTACGCCGTCCTGAACAAGCCCCAGCGGGGGTTCAATGCCCTCGTCCGCGCTCAACTCGGATTTCATCGGTTTCGCGAGGACGCGCCGTGCTCGATAGCCGAGTTGCGCCAGGTTAAGCATCCCGTGGCAAAAGGATTCGTCGCCTACGTGGACGAACTGAAGCGCTCGACCGCCGGCAAGCCCGCACGAGAGTGCCTCGGCGTGTTGATCGAGCGATTGGGCGCGGACCTCAAACGGCAGGCATTGGATGTCGATCGAGCTCGGCTGTTCCTGTCGGAAATATCGTGCTCTGATGAAGGCGTTCGGGACTACCTTGCGCGTCTAGACGCGATGCGGGACGCGGATGCGCGAGCCGCCGCGCGGTCCCTCACTGTCTGGACATTCCCCAAGTGCAAGGGTGCCGAGTGGCCAATTGTTTGGCTCGTGGGCTTAGTCGACGGCAGGATCCCCAGAATCCCCGTTCCATTCTCCCCGCTCAAGCGGGCCGCGCTGGGGGCCGCGGAAAGGGAGGATATCTGGAGAGACACCAAGGCTCTGTATACCGGCATGACTCGCGCCAAGTACGTGCTGTGCCTGTCGCACTACACCCAAGAAGGCGCCAACTTCAAACGCTTCGGGTCGTCGCTGCTCGACCTGATTCCACCAGAGTTGGTCCGGAGCGTCAGAGGGCCGATCCCCTGGGAGAGTCATCTCAACGATGTGGTCGACGCGGCGTGAGCCAGCATCGCTCGCGTCGGATCTTCCGTGGTCATGAGTACCGCAAGCTGCGGGTCACCGGGCTGATCATGAGCATTGGGCGATTACCATGACCGCAACGGCGGCGGCTCAGGCTCCGGCCGACGAAGTCGGTCTCGCGCCAGGCTCGCCCAGTCCTGTAAACGCTTCCTCTCGGGCTGTTCCTTCTGGCTCATTACTGCTTGGCATGGTGCCGGACGAGGTGTTCCTCGCGAATCTGGACGCTCAGGAGCGTTTGCAGAGGAGAGTACTTCAGGTTCGAGACAAGCTCATGACGCCAGGGGTGGACTATGACAGTCTCGGCGACAAGGACAGCGTCCACACGGGGCCGATTGGCCGCAAGAGGGATGCCCGGGTGTCCCTGCTCAAACCGGGCGCAGAGAAGCTTTGTAAGGTGTTCGACCTGCATGCCACGTTCCTGGACGAGCGGATCGTCGCCGACGGGGTTGTGGCTCCCGCGATCGTTTACATCCGCCGGTGCTTCATGCACCTCGGTTCTACGGATGGGCCGATAGTCGATTCTGGTGGGGGTACGGCCAGCTGCTGGGAGAAGAAATACCGGTACCGCTATGAAAACCGTATTTGCCCTGAATGCGGAGAGCCGGCGATCCGCCAAAGCACGAGCGAGTTCTATTGCTGGCGCAAACCGGGTGGCTGCGGACGCAAATTCAGTCTGTCCGACCAGCGCATCGTTAGCCAGTCGCAGGGAAAGGTCGCCAATGACGATCCCCACGACCTTGACAACGCTCTCTACAAGATCGCGGGCAAGCGGGCGTACATCGACGCAACTATCCGGGCATGTTCCTCTTCCGACATGTTTACTCAGGACGTAGAGGACAGTAGCGCGGCACGGAAGGCCATCGAGATGGGCCGCCAAGGACCCGTGGATCAGCCGCCGGCGGCGTCCGCATCTAGCGGCGGACGTTCCGGCGATGATCGGCCGGCCGGGACGGCCGGAGACCCCGATGACGGAGACCTGTCGGTTCAGGAATTTTTTGAGGAGCTCACCAAACACGGCATCGATCGCGCCGGTGCTCTGCGGGAGATCGGAGCTGATGATGCCCGGAAGATTCCGGACCGCCGCGGTGCGCTGCGCGGCATTCTCGGCAAGCAGGCTAGCGCCAATGGGGAAGCATGGCCGCCGAGCCAATCACCCGCTGCGGCCGCGACCGAACGCTCGGCTGTTGCAGCCAGTCGGAACGGAGACGTTACGGCCAATGAACATGGCGCCGCGAGCAGTCAGGACGACGACAACGTCCCGGACATTGACGTCCCGACCTTTCTTGGAGCGCTCGATCGGGCCAAGGTCTCACGTGTGAAAGCAATCACTGAACTGGGTGTCAGGGATCTGTCCTCGATACCGAACCGCCGCGCAGCGCTTCGGCGGCTTGGCATCGCCCTGCCAGTGGCCGCCTAACCCGCCCTTCGCAGTCAGCACGGAAAGTCCCTGACATTGTTCACTAAACAGACGGTTGCTTGGAACACCACCGAGCAACCCTGGAGTTACGCAAATGAAGCAGACCACCAGCAAGGAACCGCTGAGCCACTTGTCCCCAACCAGGGCGTTCGAATCGGCGCGATGGCTTCCGCCGACCTACCGGCTTGCATGCCTTCAATGCGGAAGCGAGCTGATCATCATGGAAGCCCACGGGCGGGAGAAGGCAATGACCGCGGCTTCGGCCGTGGTCGCGGAGGAACTCTGGCGCCCGACCCGCTGCGCCCAATGCGGGTCCCGATCAGTCGCGGCCATGAGGGATTGGGATGGCAATCTCGTCTATGTTGACGAGGCCGCCCGCTCGTGCAGTCCGCGCGGGAGCGGCGGGCGGGTAATGGTGACGCGTTCAATGATCGAGCCACGCCGGGTGGACGACGAGCTCGTGCACATATCCGCTGACGAAGGAGATGACCTCATGGAAGTGGCGCTGAGTGCCTGACCGCCTGGCGGAATGCCCGCATCCTGAGGCGATCCAAATCCCGGCTGAAGATTCGTCGTGCGAGGATTGCCCCCTGCGAAGAGTCTGCCCGCTGAAATACCCCGACCGGACCAGACTCCGATTGGACAAGGGCCTCCTCACCACCGATGTCTCCCTTCGTATGAGTCTGCCGGAGTCGGCGGAAATGCACGAACTCCTGACTGGTCGCCGAACCATCGGGCGTTTCCGCGAACTTACTGTTCGGCCACTGTCATGCGGACAGTTCGGCGTCATCGAGGACGAGCGACACTACTCGGCGTTCCTGTCCTCGGACGAGAACGCCATCGACGTCTTCGTCCGTCACGTGCGCGACCACGAAGCCGTCTTGATCGCCTTCACCGAGCGTTTTCACGAGAAGGAGCTGTCCAGCGAGGAGCAGATTGTCGTCCTCGTCTATCTGCGTCAGTTCTACAAAAGCACGGCCGAACTAGCTCGCGCGGTCGGGAAAATGGGAAGTGAGAGTCTTATCCGGCAGCGTTTGCAGCAAGCGCACCTGATAGCCCACATTGACCCGGAGCGCTCGCTGCTCCACCGGCGCTACGGTGAACTCGATCTCGCCGGAGCCGATGACCCGGCTTCACCAATCAAGCTGCCTCAACGTGACGACGGCTTTAGGCTGAGCTTTTCCGCTCTACGTCCCGTCATCGGATTGCCAATCGAGGAACAACGGCTGGTCATCGAGATGGCCACCGCTCGAGGTGCGGGCGAGGTGGAGGTCCGGCAGATGGTGCGTGACATTCGTGCCGCTGCCGGCGAGCTTGCCGTTCCCGCGACGCCCATCGATCGAGCGCAGCAAACACGGCTGCAGCAGCAGCATTTGTACCTCCACCAGCCAGCCGAATGGCCCAAGGTCGTAACAAAGGCGGTTGCGGGCACCCCTGAGGGTCCCGTAACCATCAACAGGCAGACCACTTATCGGTTGCTCTTCACGCTGCTCAAACTCAATTCGCGTCGTGTGCGGCAATTCCTCGCCATTCTGGGGATGTCCTTCGAGGAGCAGCACCAGTTTTCGGACCTGTTCTCGGTGGCGGTCCAACGAGCCTCAGGGCTGCCCAACGACGAATTGATCACTATCCTGGAGAAGGAGGCGTGTCTCGCGCTCGAGGAATTGATGCCGGAAGCACTGGTCAGCTGATGCCGCTTGACGTGCACACAGCGCGAGAAAGGGAGGGTCGGGGGCCGAGGCAGCATGAGGAGCAGTCGGTGACAACACTGTCTGCCTATCCGACGCAACGGCAGCTCATATTGCCCCTCGTCCAAACGCTCGATAACCTGGGGCGCACGGCAAAACCGCGTGACGTCTGCGATGGACTGGCCGCTGCTTGCGGGATCCCTCCGCCGGAGCGTGAGCGGCGGGTTCTGGCTGGGAAAGCAGGATGGATCAATGCCTGGGATCGCCGGGTGCGATGGGCCAAATTGAGCGCAAGCCTGCGGGGGCTGGTCGTCAACGCCGAGCCGAACCTGTGGAGTCTGACCACGGCCGGACGCGATGCATTGGGCACGGCGGCGCGGGGCACCATCATCACCGTGTTCGAGACCGAGATGGGGATTGCCGTCCACGCTGATTGCGAAACGGCCGTCGCCTACGTTACGGACGACAGCATTCAACTTATCCTGACGTCTCCGCCTTACCCGTTGATACGGAAGAAACCATACGGAAACGAGCCGGCGGATAGGTATGTGGACTGGCTCCTGGAATGCGCCCGAGACTGGCTCCCGAAGTTGACCGCCGATGGTTCGTTGGTGCTTAACCTGGGCGATGCGTGGTTGCCCAGTGTCCCATGTCAAAGTCTCTACCAGGAGCGCCTGCTTATACGCCTGCACGACGAGTTGGGCCTCCACCTAGCCCAGCGGCTTTACTGGTACTCCCCGTCTAAGTTGCCCAGTCCGGCGGAATGGGTGACCATCCGGCGCCTAAGGGTAACGCCAGCGGTCGAGATGGTGTACTGGCTGAGCAAAAGTCCCCATCCGAAAGCCGACAATCGGCGCGTGCTGCGCCAGTACTCAGACGCAATGCGACGACGCCTCAACGTTGGCGGCGAACGCAAGTCCCGGCGGCCAAGCGGTCATCTCTTCCAAGATGGCGCGTTTTCTATGGACCAGGGCGGATCGATTCCCCATAACCTGCTCACCCTGCCACATTCGCACAGCAACGACAGGTACCAGCGAGCATGCCGGAACGCAGGATTGCCAGTGCACCCGGCCCGGTTTCCAGCAGGGCTTCCGGAGTTTTTCATCCGCCTTACGACAGATCCCGGCGATGTGGCGTGGGATCCCTTCGGCGGCAGCCTCACGGTTGCCGAAACGGCAGAGCGATACGGAGTTCACTGGATTGCCAATGATCGCAGCCGCATTTACCTCGACGGCGGCGCCTTGCGTTTCCCCGGGGCCACCTGGGTCGTTGCCCAAACCCCCGCCCAGGCCAAATTGAAGTAACCGACGCGCATTGTCGCGTGGTATGCTGAGTCAACGGCTCGGCAGCCTCGCGTTACTGCGCGCAACGGAGGTTTGCTATGTCAACGAAAACCCTGCAAAAAGGCCGCTGGTCCGAAGCGGCCAAGAAGGTACTAGCCGAGCGATATCTCTGGAAAAAGGACGGCCAATTCGTCGAAGACGAGGACGGTATGTGCCTCCGCGTCGCAAAGGCCGTGTCAGAAGCCGAGCGTCGCCACAGCGCGACCGAAGGTCAGATAAGAGACGCTGAAGAGGCCTTCTGCCGGCTGATGCTCGAGGCGAAGTTCATGCCCAATTCGCCCACCCTGATGAACGCGGGCAAGGACAATGGCCAGCAACTCTCAGCTTGTTTCGTATTGCCGGTCCCCGATAGCATCGACGGGATCTTCGACGCCATCAAGCATGCAGCCATTGTCCACAAGAGTGGGGGCGGCACGGGCATGGCCTTTTCCCGTTTGCGTCCCAAGGATGCTGTCGTAGGGACCACCAACGGTGTGGCCAGCGGCCCGGTCAGTTTCATGCGGATCTTCAACGAGGCAACGGAGCAGATAAAACAAGGGGGGACTCGCCGTGGCGCGAACATGGGCATTCTGCGGGTGGACCATCCGGACATCCGGGAATTCATCAACTGCAAGCGCGACGGCACAATCACCAACTTCAACATATCGGTCGCGATTACCGACCGCTTCATGCAGGCGCTTGAGGATGACGGCGAGTACGAGCTCATCGATCCACGGGACGGCCGCGTTGCCGGCTGCCTCACGGCAGCGCTTGTCTTTGATGACATCATAGACGCGGCGTGGGCGACCGGCGACCCCGGGATGGTGTTCATCGATCGCATCAACGCCGGCCCGGCGAATCCCACGCCAGACATCGGCATCGTGGAGGCGACGAATCCATGCGGTGAGCAGCCCCTCTTGCCGTACGAGGCATGCAACCTCGGATCGTTGAACGTCGGCGCCTTTGTCACCCCAGACGGCGAGGGCGTGGATTGGGAAGAAGTGGAGAAGGCCATCCGCTCCGCAGTCCGCTTCCTTGATGACGTCATCGAGATCAATCCCTACCCACTTCCGGAGATCGTGCAGATGGTGGGCGCAAACCGGCGAATCGGTCTTGGTCTCATGGGTTGGGCTGACCTGCTGTTCCGGCTTGCCATCCCCTACGACAGTCAGCAGGCCCTAGACCTGGCATGTCGACTGATGGCATTCGTTAACAAGGTCGGCCACGAGGCGTCTGAGCAACTGGCGGCCGAGCGCGGGCCGTTTCCTAATTGGCCCCGCAGCATCTACAAGGATGGCCAGCCGCTTCGCAACTCGACCGTGACCACGATTGCTCCGACTGGCACGATCAGCATCATCGCGGACTGTTCGTCGGGCATTGAACCGATCTTTGCTCTCGCCTTCACGCACAAGGCGCAGGGCGCCGATCTCAAGCCGCGGGACCTGCGTTTCATCAACCCCGACTTCGTCCGAGTCGCCAAGGAGCGCGGGTTCTACAGTGAGATGCTCATGGATAAGGTGTGCCAGCAGGGGACTATCCATGGGCTGGCCGATGTCCCGGAGGACGTACAGCGGGTATTCGTCACGTCCCACGAGATCGACCCGGCCTGGCATGTGCGCATGCAGGCTGCCTTTCAGCAGCACACGGACAATGCCGTGTCCAAAACAGTGAATCTGCCAAACGCCGCCAGCCGAGACGACATCGCGCAGGTCTACAAACTAGCCTATAAGACCGGCTGCAATGGAATCACCGTTTTCAGGGACGGCTGCAAGGGCGAGCAGATTCTTGTGGTGGGCATCAACCACGAAGAGCCCAAGGAAACACCCACGCCAAGGCGCATGGCGAGCATCAAGCCCCGGCCTCTGGTCGTTAACGGCTACACCCGGGCGGTGAAGGCACCCGAGGGGACCGTCAATATCACGATCAACAGTGACGACGACGGGCCACTCGAGGTGTTTGTCAACCTTGGACACGCTGGTTCCGACGCGGCGGCTATGGCCGAAGGGATCGGGCGCCTTATCTCGATGCTCCTCCGGCTCCCCTCAGACCTGGAGCCATCGGAGCGGATGAAGGAAGCCTCCGGGCAGCTGCGCAATATCGGTGGCAGCCGTGTTGTTGGGTTCGGGACAGAGCAAGTGAGGTCACTACCCGACGCGGTCGCGCTGGCTCTTGAGAAGCACCTGGGACTGAACGGTACAGGCAACGGGCATCATGCGGAACCGGGCATTCCAACCCAGGATTTCCGGCAGCCAGGCCTGCCGCTGATCGCGGCTGCAGCGGAAACCACGACCTCACCGGCGATCACCGGCGACATGTGTCCGGCCTGCAAGAACCAGACACTAGTCCGGATCGAGGGCTGCAGAAAATGCGTGAGTCCCTTCTGCCCCGAGGCGTACAGCGAATGTTGAACCGGGTGACCGCCGGCGTCAGTCTCGAATCCGCGGGGGCCACGGTGTGCTCGGGAAGAGAGGTAACAGGGGAGCCATCGCTTCGGGTGCGAAGACTCCCGTTTGGCCGTCACGTGGATGACCCGTGCCACATGTTCGGATGCCTCGAAGGCGACGGCTTTCGGCCAAAGCTCTATGAGCAGCACGGAGATCCGGTTCCCGGAGACTTAGTCATCCTCGATCCTGAGGTGCTTGAAGAGCACCCCATCGCTCGCTCGTTTTTGACGCAGAGTGAACGCGAACGTGTTCTGGGTCTTCGGTGGTTCACTACCCTCGAGGAGGACGACGTGATCCTCGTGTCGGCTCAGGAACTCCGCGACGTTGCTCTCTACTTGCCGTCATACCACACCGGGTCGGGACAGAGGTTGCTGCTGCTGCCGGCGAAGGCAAAGTATCCAGACGGCTTCCATTTCGGTTACATCGAGCACATCCCGGAACTCGGCGCGGCTTCTCCGTGTCGACTTCGGGCTCGCTTCCTATGAACCACACATTAGGGGGTGTGATGGATAGAAGTGACCAACGACCAGGCCGATGCCCGCGACGAGATCGTCAATGCGGCGAGAGGCTGCGTCGACCAAATCCGTAGCCGCATCACCCTGGACAGCGACAGGCTGGAGAAGGCGGTGCGTACGCCAGAGGACATCGGGGCCCAAGAGCAGTTCGGGCCGGCAGGCGCACTGCACGTGAAGTCAGGCTCGCCATGGAAAGGTGATGAAGCAACATGAAATCAACCACGCCGACGGTCTACCGTCACTTGACGGCGGACCAAAGGGCAACACTAGCGCCCTACTTCAGCTCAATCGACGGCCGGGTCACAGCGCTCCGTAATATGCCCCCGGTTGTTGCCGGTGCACTGTTCAGCCGGCTAAGCCGATCAACGAAAGACGTGGTGCAGCTGTTTCAGGAGGAGTTCTTGCTCAACCCCGATCTGGCGTTGCCCTCGTGCGATCGCGACCTCCCGTTGACCATTGATGTCCAGCGCGCCGAAGCCTTTTACGACAGGCTGATCCTTGGGTATGGGGACGACAGTTGCGCTGAACTGGTGGGTGCCCACATTGCGATCACCGGTCTCAGTGTGGTCGCGATCAAGCAAATCGAATCGACGCGGATCGGTCTCAGCTACCTCGAAACAAGTAGCCGCTATCGGATGTTTGACCAACGGGTAGATGGCCGTTGGCCGTATGTGCGACCGGCGGAGTTCGGCGGCGCCGCCATGAGGGTCTACGAACGCATCATGGACCGGCTGTTCGCCACGTACTCGGCACTGATTGAGCCCCTCACTGCCGACCTGATGAAGCTCTATCCCGCAGCGGAAGGGTCGAGCGACAAAGCTCACGCCGCAGCGATTCGCGCCAAGGCCGCGGATGTCTTGCGGGCGCTCCTCCCGATAGGGCACACCAGCTCCCTGGGTATTTACGGCAACGGACGCGCGTTCGAATATCTGCTCCTGAAGATGGCGTCCTCGGAGCTCGCCGAAGTCCGTGACCTTGAGCGCGAACTGTACGACGCACTCATGCAGGTGATCCCCAACTTCGTCAAGAGGGCTCACACCGACCGTGGGGTTGCTTACAACGGCTACCTTTCAGGCGTCCGTCGCGATGTGCGCCAGCGCGCCCGCCTGGCCGGCCTGCAACCGTTGGGAAGCCTGCAGCATGGTGTGGTGTTGGTGCACTCCGACCCCGATGCGGAGAACAAGGTGGCCGCCGGCGTTCTCTATGGTGACGGCCAACGGCCGTTGGCAGAGCTCGAGGCATACGTTCGAAGGTTGCCGATGGAAAGTAGGAACGCAATCCTCCGAGACGGTGTCTCGGGCCGAGCCAACCGGTATCAGCGTGTGCCGCGGGCGTTCGAGCGGGCTGAGTACGACCTGGAGATCACGGCCAATTGGGGTGTCTTTAAGGACCTGGCACGCCACCGGATGGAAACCCCGTTCACATGCCTCCTTACGCCGCTCCACGGGTATCAGATTCCGGACGAGCTGGTCGGAACTCACTACGAAGGCATCGTCAGTGGGGCACTAGACGAGGTCACACCCGCGTGGATGGTCTTGAACGAGGTGGCCCCCGTCGCCGCCCAATATTGCGTCCCGATGGCGATGAAGTTCCGCTACTCCATACACACCAACCTTCGCCAGCTTAGCCACCTGGTGGAGCTTCGGTCGACCATTCAAGGCCACCGCGACTACCGGGCCATCGCGCACGATATCACGCGGGAACTGAGAGCGGTGCATCCGACAATTGGGGCTCTAGCCACCGAGTTTGTTGACTTCTCGGAAGTCGATCTTCCTCGTCTCCAGTCTGAGGTCCGCGCCGAACAGAAGCGGCGACTCATAGCGACAGATAACGCGGCCTGAGCGTTCCCCGATTCCGACGACAACTTCAGTGCCGTGACCCGCGGTAGTTCCCCGGGAATCATGAGACCCGCGCCGTTTGTCGAGCCACACGCCCGGGCAATGTTGAGTTCTTCGGTGGGTACGACCAGGTGCACACTGTGGCCACCGCTGCGTGGCCGCCTCGTGATGGAAGCGGCAACCGAGCGAGATCCGCCCCGTCTTGATTCCGCATTTGGAGGTGCGCCCTATGGGTGGCAGCCCTCGGCAACATCGGGCGACGTCGCGTTGCGCGTCCTAGTCGTCAATTCCAGTGCGGGCCATTACAACCTCGGCGCAGCGAAGCTGGCGGATTGGTTGAAGGCTGTGGGGCACGAAGTGGTCACGTGCAGAGGCGACCCAGGTCTGTTCAGCTTCGGCTACGACATCGTAGCCCTGAGCGTCATTTTCAGTTGGCACGCTCCGATGGCTCGCGACATCGCACTACGGGTGAGAGGAACGAGCGAGGTATGGTGCGGCGGGCCTGGCATGTACGCCCTGCAGCATTGGTGGACGAAGGAGACGGGCCTCAAGGTACACCCTGGCTTGGACGCTCGCTTCGATCGGCAACGCGGCAGCTATCGAATGACGTTCGCCGCTCGTGGCTGCCCGGTGGCCTGTTCATTTTGCGTCGCCTGGCTCATCGAAGGGAGAACGTTCAGCCTCGACTGGGACTTCCAGCCCGCTCCCGTGCTTTGTGACAACAACCTGAGTGCACTGCCCGTCGAGTTCCAGGAACACATCATCAACCGATACGCGACCAGCTTGGTCACTTTGAAAGACGCGAACTCCGGTTTCGAGCCAAAAAGCTTCGACGAGGGGACGTATCGGCGTTGGGAACCATTTCTTGCAAAGAGCAAAGCCCCTTGGCGCTTCGCCTTTGATGAGGAAGGAGAGCGAGACGAGGTCGTTCGGATGCTGCAAATTTTGAAGCCGGTGCCGCCGTACCGGAAAAGGGTCTACTGCTTAATCGGCAATGAGCCCATCGAGGCTTGCTACGACAGACTGCAAACCATCATCGCCAACGGAGGTGAGCCCTTCTGCCAAGCGCTTCGACCGAGACGCTGGCCAAGGACTTCGTCAGATATGCCGATCGCTTCGTGTGGCGCAAGACACCCATCTGGGAATATTCAAACAGGCGCGGCGAGCGACCTCCGTTCGCTTTCCTCGCGCCAAGGTCGATTCACCTTGGAGTCTGACCTGCTCGACCGCCAGCTCATCGTCATTTACGCCGCCGCGGCCGGACCGGACTCGAGGAGTTAATCGAGCCGTGTCCCACTCCCCATCGTTTCCGGTCCTTAGACACCGGGCCACCGGCCAGCACGCCGGGCCTCGTGCGGCGCTCGACGAACGGCCGCACCTCTTAAACATTCTTGGACGGCAGGAGGCTAGATGCGCACTTACACGCAATCTACCCTGGATTTCAACTGGTGCCAGCGCTGGCGAGAGCGTCGACACAGCTGGCGGCATACAAGCGAAGGTGGGTTCGATCGTCGGCGCTACGACGTCGATCCTTGCCCTCACGAGGAAGCAAAGACCTTCGTTGTCGCTCAACACTACAGTGGAAGCTTTCCCGCGTCGCGGCGATGTTACTCGCTGCGGGATCGCCAAGGCCTCTTAGTTGGAGCGGCGGTTCTTTCTGTTCCAAGTCACCCGAAAGTGCTCACGAACGTTTTCCCAGGGCGCTCCCTGGACGAGCTCGCCGAACTTGGCCGGTTCGTGCTTCTTGACGAGGTTCCGGCTCCGGCGGAGAGTTGGATGATAGCCAGAGTTCTTGAGCTGGCTGCACGCGACGGTATCCATGGAATCGTGGCGTTCAGCGACCCTGTCCCGCGCACCACAACCGACGGCGCGGTCGTGTTTCCGGGGCATGTCGGTCATATCTACCGGGCCAGCAGCGCCAGGTACTGTGGGAGATCCCGGGCTCGCATGCTCCATGTCCTGCCCTCCGGGCAGGTTCTCAGCGAACGTACGATCAGCAAGATTCTGAGCGGCCAAATCGGTTTGGGCGGTCGGCGACAGCGGCGCCTACCATCCCTTCAAGCTGGCGACGGTCCCATGTCCACGAGTTGGACCGGAAAGCTAGGTGTTTGCGCGCAAGGGCGAGCAGTCCGTCGATTCGTCCAGACATCACTTCCCGGCCACAGGGCAAGGCGAATGTCGATAAAGCGCATGTTCTCGACGAAATCGCCTCGAAGGCGAAGAGCGTCTGCCTCCGACCCGCACGCGACATCCAACGTTCGCGCTTCGGGGGCAGATGCCTGCGGACTGAAGGGCCGGGCAACGCTTCGCCAGCCGGCCATTCGTCACCGAGGGGTTGCGCTAGGACGGCATTTCGGCTCCATCGTACGTGCATCGTGTTCCCCGCGCCGTTCGGCTCTGGCAGTCAGTCGCCAAGCAGCGGTCCTTTGATCGCGGGCTGTGAGCGGCGGGTTCCCAAGCGACATTCATGGCTTGGGTCACAGGGTGGCTTGCCTGACTCGGCCGATTTGACGCCCTTTTTTTGTGCCTACTTGGCAGTGAGCTGCCGCTCTAGGCTCCCACGCTCGGGTGAGTGCCAGGCGTTCGTCTGGCGATCACCAACTGCTGTACCCGTCGTTGGCGAAACGTCAGCCGAGGTGGCAAGCTACATGTAGACGGTCATCCAGTATGGTGTCTAGCCAGCGACTTGCCGCGCTGCATTGGCCACTTGGTACCGCTCGCTTGGATCGCTCTGTCGACGCGCGTCCTCGTCGACATGCCAACATCCAAGCGTTATTACACTCAGCCGCACTGTCGAGTATGAGCGGTGTCCGCGGAGACAGTGACGATCAACTCATGAAATCTGGAGCGGGGCGTCGTCTTCCTGAAGTTTTTGGGACACCCATTTGTCCAACCCGGCAACCGTAACTTTGATGGCATTTCCAACACGTATGTGTTCTAGTTCGCCGTCACGCACCAATGCATAGGCTTTGTTGCGGCCGATGCTCAGCCGTTCCGCAGCTTCGTCGACGGTTACTAAAATCTTTTCCGGCATCGTCCCCTCGTTGTCGTCCTTTCCGCCTAGCCTACGTGCGAATTCGCGGGGATTCTCTACCATTGTTGGCGGTTCGTGCCCTCCTCGACATCAGTTTGTAGTAATAGGCATGTCGCGGCATCGAAAACATCGATCTCGTAGGCGAAACTAGCGAAAATGTCGGTTCGTAGCCATCGTCGACAGCCAGTGGCTGCCCCGTCCCTCATGACTTGCTTGGCCTCCTATCATTGTTTCTGCACCAAATACTGTCAATATCCAGGTCGTGGCCGCCTTGCTTTAGTGCTAACGAACGACGGCTCGGGCCAGATGCTTCTGCGGGTGCGACTTGCTGAGCGAAGCACACGGCCAGAGCACGCGGTGCAATGGGCGCGGACAGCTCAACGGGCCGACTGACCCACGAAGGCGCCCGCTGTCCTTCTTCCCATCTTGCACGGCAGTCGGTCAGGTTGGGCTTGCGGCGACCGATTATCACAGTGAATGGGCTTACCCGAGCAGACTCACGCCGGAGCGGGAACGTCAGTGAGGCCGGCGTGGACCGCTGGTCCAGCTGGATGGCTGACGCTCATGAACACGCACCAACTCATGGCCCTCCTCACCGAACTGTCCCGGGTAGTAAGGGGTGATCAAGTGGACGCGGGTGACGACGCGTATGACGTCTGCCAGCTCATCCGAGATGAGGTCTGGCAGCGCGAATGGTCAACCGACTGATCTTGGCGCCTTATGGTCCCTGGCCGGCCTATTTTGGGTCCCAAAGACCTCGACTCGGGTAGGCTGCATCCGAAAGGCTGGGCCATCCTGATGGTCCTAGTCCTTCTGGCGGCCCCCTTTGGGTTTGCCTTTCGCGGCAGGTTGACCTGGCTGCGTGGAGGGTTGCGGAGGTGTGATCGTCGGAATTGCGGTGGGCCCTGGCGCTGGCTGCGTGACCTGAACTCTGGTCGCAACCAGCTGGCCGGCTGGGCCCCAGCTCCCATCCACGGCAAGGTCTTCGCCCAGGTTGGCCGACCCATCTAACTGCAGCGCTTGCGGGAGCACAACGAGATTCTTGCCAACGAGCCAAGTGCGTCCATCGGTGGCAAGCACCGTGCCCTGAACGTGAGCGGCCGAATTGCTTATCGGAGCGCTGCAGCCCGAGAGCAGCAGCGCGGTTGCGAGCGCGACTAACCACGGGCGGAGCATTAGCGCGCCACTCCAATGACCAGCTGCACCTTGGCGCCCGCTCGCACCTGTTGCCCGGCAGCCGGCTGCTGACTGACCACGGTGCCGGCTCGCGCCGGGTCGCCGGCGCTGGTCGAGATGTCGCCGAGCTGGAGATGCGCCTGCTCAAGCAGAGTGGGGACATCGCTCATGTGCCTGCCGGTTAGCTCGGGTGCGACGACCGCCGACGCGACATGGCCGGCCCGCATGAAGAGAATGAGCGCCAGCGCCACGATGAGGGCTGTCGCTGCCGACAAAGGGATCCAACGTGTCCTCCACCAGGTTGGAAGCTCAGCATTCCAATGGTGCACACCCAGCGTCTCACTCGGGGAACCGGGCTTGTTGGTGCCGGGTTCAACGCCGGAACTGTCGATCGGGGGTTTGATCACGCGGCTGATCCGAACGGTCTGCATCACATCCGGAACATCGCCGCCGCCGGCCCGCAGGGCGTCACGGAAATCGGCTGCCGAAGCAACGCGCTGGCTCGGATCGCGGGCCAGGGCGCGCAGCACCAGGCGGTCGATCGCAACCTAGGCCTCATGGCCCTCAGCCACCCCAAGCGCCCCAGCCCTAACTACCCGTGCCCACAACC
>Ga0102924_1001947_pt1 | contig 23076 bp, 27 predicted proteins | sample PaiPotPPM11metaG_FD_80116 | JGI IMG/M metagenome (GOLD analysis project Ga0102924, IMG submission 80116) | Iron sulfur acid spring bacterial and archeal communities from Banff, Canada, to study Microbial Dark Matter (Phase II) - Paint Pots PPM... ...
ACCCGGACACGCCCATCTTCTTTACCGAGTGCACGGGCGGCTCGTGGGCCACCAACCAGGCCGGGAACCTCACCTGGGAGGCGCTCAACAACGTCATCGGCCCCATGCGGAACTGGGCCGAGGCCACCACCTACTGGGGCATCGCGCTCGACCCGCAGTCGGGGCCGAACGTCGGCACTCCCAGCGGCGGCTGCACCACCTGCCGCGGCATGGTCACCGTGGACAACTCCAACGGCACCTTCACCCTCAACGAGGACTACTACGCCTGGGCCCAGTTCTCCAAGTTCGTCCAGCCCGGGGCCGTCCGCATCGCCTCGCCCGACCTGGAGAGCCAGGACCTCCCCAACATCGCGTTCCGCAACCCCGATGGCCGCATCGCGCTCGTCGTCCTCAACGACAACGCGTCGTCCTCGCAGACCTTCCAGGTCACCTGGCACGGGCAGGCCTTCAGCTACACCCTGCCGCCCAGCTCGATCGCCACGTTCACCTGGTCGCCCCGCCATCACGCAAGCACAGCGGCGGCCCCGCTCGGCGCCGGCTGCGGGGCACAGGTCAGCGGGGCAGCGCTGGACCGCAGCCACTGGACCGCCAGCACCAACACCGCGGCCAGCGGCAGCGACGCCGCCGCCAGCGCCATCGACGGCAGCATGTCCACCCGGTTCAGCTCGGACGCCGCGCAAGCCGACGGGATGTACTGGCAGGCCGACCTGGGCTCCCCGCAGACCTTCGGCGAGCTCCAGATGCAGATGCCCAACTCGCCCGGCGACTATGCCCGCAGCTACGACCTCGAGGTCTCCGGCAACGGCAGCACCTGGACCACCGTCGCCAGCTGCACGGGCACCGGCGATCCCCAGGTGGTGAGCTTCCCCCAGCAGCGGGCCCGGTACATCAGGGTCGTGGTGACCATGCTGGCCGACGGCCTGACCACCAGTACCGGCAGCTGGTGGTCCGTAGACGAGCTGAACCTCTATAAGGCCCGCCAGTCCTGGTAATCCTGTTTCAAAGGCGGACGCCGGCCCCGGCCGGCGTCCGCCTTAGCCGTCAGTACCTTGTGAAACCGTTCATTAGGCGCTTCCGCGGAAGCGCGCGAGTCCGGCCAATGCGGACCGTGCTGCTGGTCAACGGGCTGTCCGGTCGCATCGCGTTACGAGCTGACGCCAGCGGGATAACGCTGGGCGGGACTCCGCTGCGCTACAAGTCCACCACCAGGTTCGTGCCCTGGTCCGACATCGAGCGCATCGTGGTCTGGCCGCGGTGGCAGCCGCGCGGCGGCCCGCTGGCGTACATCGGCCTGGCCGGGCCGGCGGACGCTCCGCAGGCGGACAGCCGGCTCGCGCGGCTGGCCGCCCGGGCCAACGCCCTGGCCGCGCAGGCGACGGTAGAACGTGCTCTAGTCTCGGCCAGCGGCCGGCATATTTGCCTGGGAGCCTGTCTTATCCGGGCCGTGCCGTTCGATGTATTAGTGAAGGGGACACGTCGGTGGCTGAACTGCCGAGGAGGTGCAACACGCGGTGCAGACTGAGGACAGCAAGCGGGCGGCCTACCGGGCACTGGAGGACCGCATCGTGAACGGGGCGGGCCAGTCATCGCCGGAGCAGCGCGCCCGGGCGTTCGGCAACGCCGGCCTGGCGCCGCCGCTGGACGGGCTGATCGACCAGGTCGCCACGAGGCCAACCCAGGTCACGGACGCGGACTTCGCCGCGGCCCAGGCCGCTGGATTCAGCGAAGACCAGCTTTTCGAGCTGGTGATATGCGCCGCAGTCGGGCAGTCGGCCCGGCTGTATGACGCGGGCCTGGCCGCGCTCGCCGATGCCGTCGCGAAGGAGGGGGACGGGTAATGCGGCCGGACGTTCTCAACCGCGGCTACCGCCCCGGTACCAAGGTCCTGTTCGCGGTCATCCGGCTGTTCTCCGGGCACCCGGTACCCGACGCCGCCCGGCTGGTCTTCTACCGGCCCGATTTCTACGGGTCGCTGGCCAAGGAGTTCACCCACGAGGCGATGCGCGGGCCCTCGGCCTGGTCAGTGGCCGACCGGGAACTGATGGCGGCCTACGTGTCGCAGGTGAACGACAGCGCATTCTGCATCGGCGCGCACAGCGCGACCGCCGGGCAGGCCTACCAGGACGGGCCGAAGGTGGCGGCGGTTCTGGCCGACCTGGAATCGGCTCCGGTCGAGGACGGGCTCCGGGCCACCCTGCGGATGCTCGGGAAGCTGACCCGGGAGAGCAAGCTGAGTGCGGAGGACATGCGCCAGGTGCTGGCGGCCGGGGTCTCGCGCGAGCAGATCCAGGACGCACTGGCGGTCTGTGCCGCGTTCAGCACCACCAACCGGCTGGCCGACGCCTTCGGCTTCCAGGTGGTCAGCCCCGAGGGCTTCGAGGCCGGAGCCAAGTACCTGCTCAAGCGCGGCTACCGGTAGCGCGTCGGTGTCTTGTGAAATCGTTCACAACGCGCTTCCGCGGAAGCGCGGGGTTACCTGGCGCTGGCGGTCATAGCTGGTGGCGGGATCAGTCAGTCGATGACAGGGGAGCGGGTGCGGCTTCGCCGGCGAGGCTCAGATGTGCCGCGCGTTCCGCGCCGTCACCGGCGCCACCCGGCGGCGCTCCAGGTCCCGCTGAAGGGCGGCGCGGCGCCGGAGGGCACCCCCTTCGTCCGCGGTGCGGTGGGTGGCCCGGTGGGCCGGCAGTCTCAGCAGCGGGCTGACCGGCAGGTCGCGGATCAGCGCCGCCAGCTCGAGAAAGTCACGCGACACCAGCGCCCGTCCGACCCGGTCATCGAACTCGGCCCGGCTCAGCCTGCCCTCAGCGAAAGAGTCCCGCAGCACCCCGATCACTCGCTCGCGGTCAGCGACCGACGCCAGCATCCGGGCGTACGCCACCGTCGGCACAGCGGTCAGGCCCCGGCGGTGTGGAACAGGCGGCCGATGGCGAATCCGATGGCGGCCGCGCCGAGGCCGATGACGACCATCTGCAAGCCCTTGCGGCGCCAGTCGCCGACCATGCTGACCGCCTCGTAGGCGCCCACGCCGAACAGGACGGCGGCGCTGAGCGCGAACGCGGTGATCAAGGCGGTGGAACGGGGGAGCCAGGCGAACGGCAGCAGCGGGATCAGGTGCCCGACCAGCGTGGCGAACGTGATCACGATCGCGCTGCGGAAGATGTCCGGAGCCTGGACCTCCTGCAGGTGCAGTTCCTCGTTCATCATGGTAGTCAGCCAGGCGTCACGGTTGGCGGTAATAGTGTCCACCACCCGCTCAAGCAGGTCGCCGGCGAAGCCCTTGCCGGCGTAGATGTCGCGTATCTCCTGGCGCTCGGCCTCCGGGGTGGCGTCGATCTCGGCTGACTCACGGGCCTGCTCGGCGGAGTAGTAGTCGCGCTCGGACTGGGCCGAGGTCCAGCCCACCGCGCCCATGGAGATCGACTCGGTGATGGCGGCGGCGAACCCGGTGGCCAGCAGTACCGTCCGAGAGCCGCCGCCGGCGATCACGCCGAGGATGATCCCCAGGATGTTGACCAGTCCGTCCTGGCCGCCCAGGATCACGTCGCGCAGCCAGTTGGTCTGGCGGTGCGCCTCCTGATGCTGCTGCGGCCCCGGCGGCGGGCCGGTGCTGCCGTGTGCCGCCCGCACGGCCCGGGCCAGCCTGGTCATCGGCATCCGCGAGGTCATCGGGTGCTCCTTTCCACGGGAGCATCTTCCGCCGCGGTCGAGCTTTGCGCGACCCCTCTGGCCCAGCCCGCTCAGGACCCGGCCGGGACCAGGGACAGGCCCAGGAACTGCCGGGTGCCGAGCATGCCGAAGCTGGCCCGCTCCGGCCGGCCCAACGCGGCCCGGGCCCGCGGGGCCGCCTCCTCCCGGCTGAGCGGCACCCGCGCGGTTCCGCCCCGGCGGCGCCACGATCACGGTCACTTCTCCGTCAATATCCCGGACAAGTGACCGTGATCATGAGCGCGGCTGAGCGTGATCATGAGTGCGAGCGGGGCCGCGCCAGATGTCGCGCAAAACCCGCTTGCCTAGACGCTTATCTCCGGTAGCATACTCGGTATGCTACTGAATAGGCAGAAGCCGTGAGCGTGCGGCACGCCCTGCTGGGCCTGCTCAGCGAGGGGCCGAAGTACGGACTGCGGCTGCGCGAGGAGTTCGAGGCGGGCACCGGCGAGGTCTGGCCGCTGAACATCGGGCAGGTCTACACCACGCTCCAGCGGCTGGAGCGAGACGGCCTGATCGAGTCCGACGGCGACGATGAGCGGGACAGCCCGCAGAAGCGGTTCAAGATCACTGCCGAGGGCGCGGATGAGCTGGCCGCGTGGCTGCGGACCCCGCCCGACATGTCCTCACCGCCGCGCGACGAGCTGGTGATCAAGGTGCTGGTGGCGCTGCGCGTGCCGGGCACCGACGTGCGCGAGGTGATTCAGGCGCACCGCCGCTACCTGGTGGAGCTCATGCAGCAGTGGACCCGGATCAAGGATGCCGACGGCGGCCGCGACCTCGCGCTCGGGCTGGCCGTGGACGCCGAGCTGTTCCGGCTGGACGCGGTGGTCCGCTGGCTGGACGCCGCCGACGGCCGGATCAGCCGCGCCGAGGTCGAGCCGCCGGCCGCGGCCAGAGATGACCTGCCACGGCTGAAGCACAAGACAGGGGTGACACGGTGAGCATGCTCGAACTGCGTCAGGTGTCCAAGGTCTACGGCCGGGGCGCCGCCGAGGTGAACGCCCTGCGTGACGTCAGCCTCGAGGTCGACGCGGGCTCAATGGTGGCGGTGATGGGGCCGAGCGGGTCGGGCAAGTCGACGCTGCTGACCATCGCGGGCAGCCTGGAGGAGCCGACCAGCGGGCAGGTCCTCGTCGCCGGGCAGGATCTGGCTGGCATGTCGCGCAACGACAAGGCGCGGCTGCGCCGCCAGTCGATCGGGTACGTGTTCCAGGACTTCAACCTGCTGCCTGGCCTGACCGCGGCGGAGAACGTGGCGCTGCCGCTGGAACTGGACGGGATCACCGCGCGCAGGGCCCGCGAGGCCGGGCTGAGCGCACTGGACGCCCTGGGCCTGGCCGACCGCGCGTCCAGCTACCCGGATCAGCTGTCCGGCGGTGAGCGGCAGCGGGTCGCGATCGCCCGGGCCGTGGTCGGCGAGCGGCACCTGCTGCTGGCCGATGAGCCGTCCGGCGCGCTGGACTCGGCCAACGGCGAGGCGGTGCTGCGCATGATCCGCGCCGCCTGCAAGCAGGGCGTGGCCGCGGTGGTCGTCACGCACGACGCGCAGCTCGCCTCGTGGGCCGACCGGGTGGTCTTCATCAGGGACGGCCGCATCGTCGACCAGACCGCGCCCGCACCGGGTCCCGAGTCGCTGCTGGGGCAGGAGCGGTGACCACCCTCCAGGCCCGCCCGCGTGCGGGGGCCAGCAACGGGGGCATCCCCGCCCGCCGCGCGGTGTTCCGCTGGGGCTGGCGGCTGTTCCGCCGCGAATGGCGCCAGCAACTGCTGGTGCTCGGCCTGCTCACGGTGGCGGTCGCGGCGACGGTCTGGGGCGCGGGCGTCGTCTCCAACGCGCAGCTGCCCAACCCTGAATGGCCCGCCTACGGAACCGCCGCGGCGAAGGCCAAGCTGCCCGGCAGCGACCCGGCGCTAGCCGCCGACATCGCCGCCATCCAGCATCGCTGGGGCCCGGCTGATGTCATCGAGAACCAGAAGATCGCGACCGGCATCAGCCAGACTGTGGACCTGCGGGCCGAGAAGCCGGACGGGCACTTCAACACCCCGCTGCTCAGCCTGGTGAGCGGCGCGTACCCAGACAGCCCTGGTCAGGTCGGGCTGACCAGCGAGGTGGCGGCCCTGTACGGCGCCCACGCGGGCGGCAGCTGGCGAGCCGCCGGGCGGACCTGGCGGGTGACCGGCATCGTGCAGGACCCCAGCAACCTGTCGGACCAGTTCGCGCTGGTCGCGCCGGGCCAGGTCGGGCACCCGAGCCAGGCCATCCTGCTGCTCGGCCCGGCCGCGGCTCAGGCGGCCAGCAACAGCAGCGCAACGCTCCCCGGAGTCCCGGCTGCCACCGTGACCACTCCCAATGAGCAAGTGGGCGGATTCCCGCAGGCCACGCTCGTCCTGGTGGTCGAGGTACTCGGCCTGGCGTTCATCGGCCTGGTGTCGGTGGCCAGCTTCTCCGTGATGGCCCAGCGCCGGCTCCGGGCCCTCGGCATGCTCAGCGCGATCGGCGCGACCGAGCGCAACCTCCGCCTGGTCATGATCATTAACGGCCTGGTCGTCGGCGTGGCCGGCGCGCTGGCCGGGGCGGCCGTCGGCCTGGCCGCCTGGTTCGCCTACACGCCGACGCTGCAGCAGGCCACCAACCACGCCGTCGACGCCGCCAACCTGCCCTGGTGGGCGCTGGCCATCGGGGTCGTACTGGCCATCGCGACCTCGGTGCTGGCCTCCCGCAACCCGGCCCGGACGATGGCCGCGGTGCCGGTGGTGGCCGCGCTGTCCGGCCGCCCCGCGCCGCCCAGGGCGGTGCACCGCTCCGCGGTACCCGGCGCCATCCTGTTCGCGTTCGGCCTGTTCTGCCTGGTGTTCGCCGGCGGCCTCGGCGGGGCGCCCGGCGAGGGCCACCACGGGCCGCCGATCGTCCTGATCCTGCTCGGCGGCCTGGTCGGCGTGATCGCCGGCATCATGGTGCTGGCCCCGCTGGCCATCAGCGTGCTGGCCGCCGGGGCCGGCCCGCGGCTGCCGGTCGCGATCCGGATCGCGCTGCGTGACCTGGTCCGCTACCGGGCTCGGTCCGGGGCCGCGCTGGCGGCGACCACGTTCGCCGTCTTCCTGGCCACGGTGATCTGCCTGGTCGGCAGCGAGCGGACGGCCAACCCGTTCAGCCCGTCCGGTCCCAACCTGTCCAGCAGCGAGCTCATCGTCACCGCCGGGCGGAGCCCGTCCCAGGGCATGATGATGCCGCTGACCAGCGCCCAGGAGTCCAGCCTGAGCCAGCGACTGAACCGCCTGGCCGTCAGCCTGCACGCGCGGTCCGCGGTAGCGCTGGAATCCACTGGCTTCCTGAACCAGGCGGGAACGCCGGCCTACGGCACCAACGGCGTCGGCCTGTACGTGGCCACCCCCCGGCTGCTCGCCACCTACGGGATCAAGGCCAGCCAGATCGCTCCCGGCACCGACGTCCTCACCTCGCGGCCAGGACTCGCGGCCCTGTCGCACCTGGAGATCACCTGGCAGATTTCCGGTAACGGCGGCGTGCCCGACGGCAGCAGCCAGCCCAGTAGTCCCAGCGCCGCGTCCTGCGCGCCGGGCAGCGGCTGCCTGGCCAGTCCCGCGATCCAGACGGTCAGCGGCCTGCCCGCCGGCACCTCGGCGCCGACCACCGTGATCACCCAGTACGCGGTGCGCAAGTACCGCCTGCAGACGCACCTGGACGGCTGGCTGATCCAGGCGCCGACCCCGCTCACCGGCGCCCAGCTCCGCGCCGCGCGGCGAGCCGTACTGGCCTACCAGGCGCCGCTCGAGATCGCCTCCGGTGGCACGGACTTCGCCGAGATCGCCGACGTCGGCACCGCGGTCGGCCTCCTGATCGCGCTCGGCGTCCTGGCCGCCTGCGTCGGCCTGATCCGCAGCGAGACCGCGCCCGACCTGCGCACGCTCACCGCCACCGGGGCCAGCACCAGCACGCGCCGGACCATCACCGCCGCCACCGCGGCCGCGCTGGGCCTGCTCGGCGCGATCCTCGGCATGGCCTTCGCCCTGGTGGCCAGCCTGGTGTGGGCGCACGGCGGCCTGTCCGCCCTGTTCGGCGACGTGCCGGTGGCCGACGTGCTGATCCTGCTGGTCGGGCTGCCGCTGGTGGCCGCGGCCGGGGGCTGGCTGCTGGCCGGCCGCGAGCCGGAGGTCATCGCCCGGCAGCCCCTGGACTGACTCGACCCCGGGCCGGCCATTCCGGTCCCGTTCCGCTGCCTCGGATACGACCCAAGTTGTCTGGCGATGTATTGACCGGCGCTTTGCCAGTGCTTGATAATCCGGTCCACTGCCGACCCGGTCTATCCCTCAAACCTGCCCCAAAAGCGTGCCAGCGCGGGCGTATTTTTGCCCGCGCTGCCGCCTCCGGGCCGGGTGACGGGCTGCCGGCGCATTCGCGGCACATTTCGCTTATGGAGGGGACCTACCGATGGCAACGCCCACTGTCGAAGAGCTCATGGCCCGCCTGGAAGAGCAGCAGGCCCGGATCGAACTGCTCGAGTCGCGCTCCGCCCCGCCCGCCGCCAGCCAGGCGGAACAGTCCGATCAGCCCTCGCCGGGCATCACCCGCCGCGGGCTGGTCGCCGCGGCCGCCGCGGGTACCGCGGGCCTGGTGGGCGGCATGCTGCTGGAGCCAGGGGCGGCCCTGGCCAGCACGGCCGCGGCCACGACCAGCCCGCACGGCCCGGAGTCCTTCGCCAGCTCGAGCAATACGCCCGCGATCACCGCCACCAACACCGGCAAGGGCAACGCCATCATGGCCACCGGCAGCAACGCGGCGGCCCTGCACGGCAGCCAGAAGTCGGCGGCGGCCAGCACCTCGGCGATCAAGGGCACGATCGACGCCACTAACGGCGCCGGGATCGGCGTGTGGGGCATCTCCCCGGCCGGGAGCGGAGTCACCGGGGCGTCGAAGACCGGCATCGGCGTGACCGGCACCACCGGATCGACGGCCAGCGGTGCCGCGGCCATCGAGGGCACCGTCACCAATACCTCGCCGGGCGGTTACTCGACCGGCGTGCGCGGGGTCAACAACGGCACCGGCGGATCCGGCATCGGGGTGTACGGATCGCACAACGGGTCCGGCTGGGGAGTGTACGGGTTCGCGCCCAGCGGCTTGGGAGTTTACGGGTACAGCACCTCCGGTACCGGGGTCCAGGGCGGCACGTCCAGCGGCAGTCACGGCGTCTACGGCCAGGCCGGAAGCGGCGACGGCGTGTACGGGGGCTCGACCTCCGGTAACGGGGTGGCCGGCAACTCGGGCAGCGGGACCGGCGTCTCGGGATCGTCCAGCTCCGGCTACGGCGTTTACGGCACCAGTCCCAACAACTACGCCGTGGTCGGAGTCACCACCTCGGGCAACGGCGTATACGGGCAGGTCTCCGCCGCGAACCAGGCCGGGGTCATCGGGCGGCAGGAGAATTCCTCGGGCAACTGGGCCGTGTACGGATTCGGCAACATCGGGGCCACCGGGACCAAGTCCGCCGTGGTCCCGGCCGCCGACGGCAACGAGTACCTGACGCTGTACTGCATGGAGAGCCCCGAGTGCTGGTTTGAGGACTTCGGCTCGGCCAAGCTGGCCAAGGGCTCGGTCACGGTCCGCATCGACCCCGAGTTCGCCCACACCGTCGTGGCTGAGGACTACTTCGTCTTCGTCCAGGCCGAGGGGGAGTGCAAAGGCCTTTACGTGACCGGCAAGACCGGCACCAGCTTCGTGGTCCGCGAGCTGGACGGCGGCACCAGCAGCGTGTCGTTCTCCTACCGGATCGTCGCCCGGCGCAAGGACGTGTCCGCGCCGCGGCTGAACCGGGTCACACTGCCCGACGCCCCGCGGGAGGCCAGCTAGCAGTCACGGGGCCAGGGCGGCGGCGTAGTACCGCAGGGCCCGCTGGTAGCGCTGGAGCTCGTCGCGATCGATGTGGTCGAGGGCCAGCGTGACCAGCATCTGGACGGCCTCGGGGCAGCGTCCGGCGCTGGTCAGGGCCAGCGCCAGGAAGACCTTGACCGATGCGTGGCCAGGGAACTGGTCGTCGGCTTGCTGGAGGGCCTTGACCGCGTCACCGAAGCGCTCCAGATTGCGCAGCGTGCTGCCGTATGGCGGTTGCCCAGCCGCGCTGGATGGCGTCGGTCAGGTCAGACATGGCGGTATTCCCTCACGGTAGGCCTGCGTCATCACGGCTCCCGCATTGGTCGCGAGTACCCGAGGAGTTCCTCCGGCCAGGTCGATCAGGATCCGGCGCGGCTCGGTCACGCCGGGAGAATACCGGGCGCCGAGTCGGCCGGCGAGACGCTCAGCGGCTCTGCCTCAAGCGGCTCCTGATTACAGTGTTACCGTCGTGACATGAGTGAGGTTCCGACGCTGTATGAGTGGGCCGGCGGCCGGGCCGCGATCGAGCGGATGATCGACCGCTTCTACGACCGCGTCGAGCAGGACGACCTGCTGAGCCCGCTGTTTCCCGGCGGGGTCAGCGCGGCGCACCGCGAGCACGTGACGACCTGGTGGTGTGAGGTCTTCGGCGGCCCCGGCGACTACACCAGCAACCTGGGCGGCTACCCGGCCATGCTGGCCCACCACCGTGACCTCGGCATCACCCCTGATCAGCGGTTCCGGTTCGCGTCGCTGATGAGCCTGGCCGCCGATGACGCGGAGCTGCCGTCGGACCCGGAGTTCCGGGCCGCGCTGGTCGGCTACCTCGAGTGGGGCACCCGGCTGGCCATGCACAACTCCCAGCCCGGCGCGGACGTCGCGCAGCAGGCCCCGGTCCCGCACTGGGGCTGGGGCGTCGCCCTGCCCTACCAGCCCTGATCAGGTGCTGGGGGCCGGGTGGCAGGAAGCTGTCGCACTCGCGGCGGCCTACGTGATCGCGGTGGTAGCGACTCCGGCGGGGATCTCCGGAGCGGTGCTCCTGCTGCCATTCCAGGTTGGCGTCCTGGGGACGCCGAGCCCGGCGGTCACGCCGACGAACCTGCTCTACAACGTGGTGGCCACGCCTGGCGGGCTGTACCGGTACTGGCGACAGCAGCAGACCGGCGGGCGGCTGGCCCTGATCCTGATCGCCGGCACGCTGCCCGGCGTCATCGCCGGATCGGTCATCCGGGTGGAATTGCTGCCCGGCCCGGCCGTCTTTGACCTGGTAGTGGCCGCCGTCCTGGTCCCGCTGGGAGCCTGGATCACGCTGACCCGGCCCGCCCGCGCGGATCAGTCGCCCGATCCCGTGCCGCCCGGCCGCGGGGTCCCCGCACCCGCGCTGATCGCCTTGGCCGCTGTCGTGGGGTGCGTGGGCGGGATCTATGGCATCGGCGGCGGGTCGATCCTGGCGCCGGTCCTGGTCGGGACGGGCCGCCGGCCGGCCGAGGTGGCTCCGGCCGCGCTCGCGTCGACGTTCGTGACCTCGGTCGCCGGGGTGATCACGTTCACGATCCTGGCCCTCCATAAGGGCGGTCACGTCGCCCCGGACTGGCCGACCGGGCTCGCGCTGGGCGTTGGGGGCCTGGCGGGCGCCTACACCGGGGCGCGCCTCCAGTCCCGGCTGCCCGAGTTGCTGATCCGCCGGGTGATGGGAGTCCTGGTCGTCGCGATCGGCGTGCGGTACCTGTGGGCGGGCCTGGCCTGAGCCGGGTCAACCGCGGGTGACGGCGTCGGCGATCCGGCGGGCGCAGGCGACGGCTGAGCTGCCGGTGGTGTCGACCTCCACGTCGTAGACGACACCGGCATGCACCGCCACGGCCTGGTTCACGGCCATGCCAGGGACCCGGTCGGGGCGGCCCGCTTCGCGCCCGGCCGCCACCAGCGGATCGCAGTGCACCCCGGCCCACAGCACGTCCAGGTCGCTCAGCAGGCCCCGCAGGCGCCGCTGACCCGCGCCGCCCAGCAGGAAGACCTCGTCCAGGATCAGCAGCGCTCCGCGGCCAGCCATGACCGCCAGGCCCCGGTACCAGGCCTCCTCGACGGCCCGGTACTCCGGCTTCACCGTGACCGTGCCGTCCGGCTCCAGCACCAGCCCGGACTTCGGATCGTGTCCCCGGCCAGGCAGCGCCTCGGCCAGGACGTCGGTGCCGAACGTGAGCCACAGCCCGGGCAGGATGTCCTGCAGCGCCCGCGCGATCGAGGACTTCCCCGCGCTGGACCCGCCGTTCAGCACGATCACCTGAGTCATGGAGCCCCGCGCTCGTCATGGATCCGGACGACCATGAGCCTAGCGGCGGGCAGCGTCGCCCCTGCCGGGCCGACCGGCACCGGGGCTGCGAGGATGGGCGGTATGCGATTCGCCTTCAAGACATCCCCGCAGAACACCACGTGGTCCGACATGCTGGCGGTGTGGAAGGAAGCCGACGACATCGAGGCCTTCGAGTCGGGCTGGACCTTCGACCACTTCTACCCGATCCCGGCCGGCTCCGACCCGGCGGGCCCGTGCATGGAGGGGTGGACGACCCTCATCGCGCTGGCTCAGGCGACGCGGCGGCTCCGGTTCGGCACCCTGGTCACCGGCATTCACTACCGCCATCCCGCGGTCCTGGCCAACATGGCCGCCACGCTGGACATCGTGTCCGGCGGCCGGCTTGAGCTCGGCATCGGCGCCGGGTGGAACGAGGAGGAGTCCGGCGCCTACGGCATTGAGCTGGGCAGCCCGGCCGAGCGCAGCGACCGGTTCGAGGAGGCTTGCCAGGTCATCGTGGGCCTGCTGACGCAGGAGACCACGGACTTCAGTGGCAAGTACTACCAGCTCACTCAGGCGCGCTGTGAGCCGAAGGGGGTGCAGCAGCCGCACCCGCCGATCGTGATAGGAGGCAGCGGCGAGCGGCGCACGCTGCGCACCGCGGCCCGGTTCGCGCAGCACTGGAACTTTGTCGGCGGCACTCCTGAGGAGTTCGCCCGCAAGCGCGAGGTTCTCTATGCCCACTGCCAGGACATCGGACGCGACCCGGCGGAGATCACGCTGTCCAGCCACGTCCGGCTGGGCGCCGACGGCGAGCCAGGGCCGGTCGTGGAGACGGCGGCGGCGCTGGGCGAGCGGGGCCTCGACCTGGCGATCGTGTACCTTCCGCCGCCGCTCGACCCGGCGGTGCTCACGCCGCTGGCCGATGCCCTGAGTCAGCTCGCCTGAACGAAATCACCGGGATTAGGTGAGAGCTGATCACCATAGTGGCCGCTACTTTCGGCCTGACCAGCTCCCTCTAGCCCAGGCGAGGTTCCGATGACCAGTGCCCCGGTACGCGACCCGCTCGCCGACCATCTCATCACCCCGCAGAACTCGGCGTTCCTGCCGATCGACTACCAGCCGGCGCAGATCGCGGCGGTCCACTCGATGGACCGCGACCTCCTGCTCAAGAACGCCGTCTCGACGGTCCGGACCATCAAGGCGTTCGGAGTCCCGGTGGTGCACTCGACGGTCAACGTCTCGACCGGCCGCGGGCTGCCCACGCTCCCCGAGCTGGCCGGGCTGCTGGCCGACGACAAGCCGGTCGACCGCACCACGGTCAACTCCTGGGAGGACATCGAGTTCCTCCAGGCGGTCCGGGCCACCGGGCGCCGCAAGCTCATCATCTGCGCCCTGTGGACGGAGATCTGCATGGCCTTTACCGCGCTCGACGCCCTGCATGAGGGATATGAGGTCTATCCCGTGGTCGACGCGATCGGCGGCACCTCGGCCGAGGCCCACCGCGCAGGCCTGGACCGGGTCATGCAGGCCGGAGGACAGCCGACCAGCTGGGTCTCGCTCGCCTGCGAGCTGCAGCGCGACTGGGCCCGCCAGGATACGGTCGACGCAGTGATCGAGATCGTCCTCACCGACCGCCTGCGGAAAGAGGAGTAGTGCCCGAAGTTTCCGGCACCGAGACGCCGGATGTGCGGCTGGCGCCAGCGCGCGCTCACTTGCGCCAGGCGGACCCGGTGCTGGCCCGGCTGATCGACGAGCGGCCGGACTTCGACCCGCGGGCCTGGATCACCGAGCTCCCGCCGATGGACCTGTACGGCGCGCTGTTGTTCCAGGTCACCGGCCAGCAGCTGTCCGTCGCCGCCACCCGCCGGACCCTGGCCCGGATCGAGGCCCTGTTCGGCGGCCGTCTCCCGCAGCCGGCCGAACTGCTGGGGGTGGATCCCGCCCAGCTCCGCGAGGCCGGCCTGTCCTGGCGGAAGATCAGTACCCTCCGCGACCTGGCCGAGCGGATAACGGACGGCCGCCTGAACCCGGACGTGCTAAGCGCCCTGCCCGACGACGACCTCCTCACCGAGCTCACCGCCATACCCGGGATCGGCCCGTGGACCGTCCAGGGGGCCATGCTGATCGCGCTGCAGCGCGAGGATGTGGTCCTGCCTGGCGACCTGGCCCTGCGCAAGGCCATCCGGACCGCGTACCGGCTGGATCACCTTCCCGACCAGGACGAGGTCGTGGCCATCGCCGAGAAATGGCGTCCGTACCGGAGCCTGGCCACCAGCTACTTGTTCTCGGCCGCCTTTGAGCCCTAGCGGTGCGCGAGCGCTGGCCCGGTTCTGTCGGACCGGCCCGGTAGCCTGCGGCTCATGAGCGTGATCGACTGGCTGCTCGAGGGTGATCCCGCCATCCGCTGGCCGGTGCTGCAGGATCTGACCAGTGCGTCCGCCGGCGAGGTGGCGGCCGAGCGAGCTCAGGTCGAGCACCAGGGGTGGGGCGGGCGCCTGCTCGGGCTGGAAGATCCCGACGGGCTCTGGGACGGCGGCGCCTGCTTCCCGGCGTCCTACGCCGGTGATGAGCCGGGGCAGCCCTGGACGGCCACCATGCACACGCTGCAGACGCTGGAGATCCTCGGGCTGGACCCGGCCTCGGAGTCGGCTCGCCGGGCCATCGGGCTGGTGGCGGAGAACGGGCGGTGGGAGCACGCCGGGCAGCGGTACTTCGACGGCGAGGTCGAGCCGTGCATCAACGGCCGGACGATCGATACCGGGGCCTACTTCGGCGTGGACGTGGCACCGATCGTGGCGCGGATTGTCGCCGAGCAGCTTGCTGACGGCGGCTGGAACTGCGAGGCCGAGAACGGCTCTGTGCGGTCCTCCTTCGACACCACGATCAGCGTGCTCGATGGCCTGCTGGAGTTCGAGCGAGCGACCGGCGGCTCGGCGGACGTCGCCACGGCCCGCCGCGGCGGTGAGGAGTACCTGCTGGAGCGCGGCCTGTTCCGGCGCCAGAGCACCGGCGAGCTGGTTCAGCCGGCCTACCTGGAGTTCGCGTTCCCTTACTACTGGCACTACGACGTGCTGCGAGCCCTGGACTACTTCCGGCGGTCGGGCGCGGCGCCTGATCCCCGGATCGGGGAGGCGGTAGCGGTCGTGCGGTCCCGGCGGCGGCCCGACGGCCGGTGGCTGCTCGATGGCATCCATCCGGGGCGCGTTTACTTCGATCTTGAGAGCGGCGTGGGCACCCCGAGCCGATTTAACACGCTGCGCGCACTCCGGGTGCTCAACTGGTGGGACGGAGCGGCCTGACGGCCCCGGCCCCGTCCCACCCCGGTCCTTAGTACGGCGACGGCTGGTTGAAGATCACCGTCAGGCTGGTGATCTTGCCGTCGTGCAGGCCGAAGTAGCTGGTCATGACCAGCTCGTCGGGCAGGTTGGTCTTGTCGTAGGTGCCGTCGAACCTGGCCCGCACGAGGATGTCGCCGTAGTGATCGATGACCTCGCGGACCTCCATGGTGACGTGGTCGCCCACGAACTCCTTGGCCACGAACTTCGAGATCGCGTCGGTGCCCCAGATCTCCCGGCGGGCGTCGTTCACGTAGGCGTCAGGGGCGAACGTGGCCACGATCCGGTCGGTGTCGAAGGCGTTGACCGCGTCAATGTGCTCGGCCACGATCGGGGGCAGGGCGGCGATGGCGTCCGGGTTGCTGCTCATCAGTGGCTCCTTTGGATGCTGTGGTACCGGGGCGGCCGGTGGTCCGGCCGGTGATCCCAGCCTGGGTTCTCCCGTGGCGGGAGAGTCAAGCGGCGGCTTACGGCGGGTGCGGGCCGGCGCCATCAGCGCTGCTAGCGCCGTGAGTGCGGCCGCCGCCTCGATGACGGTGCGGGCGCCCAGGCTCGCGGCGGTGATCGCCATGACCGCGGCGGCGATCCCGGCCAGGCCGCCCTGGGTAATGGCGTTGAAGCCGCTGATGGAGCCGCGGAGGCGCTCGGGAGCGGTCTGCTGGACCTGGGTGGCGACCAGGATCTGGGCGACGCTGACGGCGGCGAAGGCCAGGGCGAGCAGGATGCAGCCGACAGCGAGCAGTGGCGCCCAGGTAAACGCGATGAGGCCGGTGCAGGCGCTGATCATGCTGGCGGCCAGGATGCGCCAGGGACGGCGGGCCGGTCGCATGGACGAGATCGCGATGCCGGTGAGCACCGCGGCGATGCCGGGCGCGGCGCGCAGCATCCCGTACCCGATGGGCCCGCCGTGCCACACCGCGCGGTCCAGGACGGGCAGCAGGGTCTCTGTTCCGAGGGCGATCGTGCTGGTGGCCAGCAGGACGCCCTGCAGGGCCAGCAGCTCGCGATGGGCCAGGGCGTAGCGCAGGCCATCACCGAGCCTGCCTGGCTGGCGGTCTCCGTCTTCGTTTACGCCGTCTTCGTTTGCGCCGCCGGCGGCGGACGGGCGCGCGGCCCGGGGCGGGAGGAGGCCGAGGCCGACGATAAAGGTCGAGACGCCGTTGAGGGCGAAGACGGCGGTGGCGCCGGTGGTGGCGAGCAGGAGCCCGCCCAGGGCCGGGCCAGCTAAGGCGGCCGAGTTCCACACCACGGCCGACAGGGACTGCGCGCTGAGCACCGCGTCCCTGGGCACCAGCGCCGTGGTCAGCGCGGTGCGCGCGGGAATGTCGAAGGCCAGCCGGGCCGCCTCGGTAACCGCGGCGAGGTAGATGATCCACGGCCGGAGCACCCCGGCCGCCGCGACGGCGGCCAGCGCGGCCGCCTCGAGGGACTCGGCGGCCATCGAGACCTTGACGACGGTGTACCGGTCGACGCGGTCGCAGACCGGCCCGGCCACCAGCGGGAGGATCACGATGGGCACCGAGAAGCACAGCCCGTCCACGCCCAGCGTCACCGCCGAGCGGGTCAGGGCATAGAGCAGCCACAGCTTGGCGGTGTTGCTCATCTGGGTGCCGACACTCGACACGATGGATCCCGCCCACAGCCGGACGAAGGCCGGGGAGCGCAAGGCGGCCGGCCGGACGGCCGCCCTCCTGGGCATGACCACGTGCGGGCCGGCTAGCTGGCCGGGTCCGGGGCGTCCCGCGCGCCGAGCATCAGGTCGCACTCCCGGTGCCAGGCGAGCTCGGCCTCCATCCGCAGCTCGGCGCGCCGGAACGCGGCGGCCTGCAGCGGAGAGACCGCCGGCTGCAGGAAGCCGTCCCGCATTCCCCGCTCGCGCTCGAGCGCGAGACGTTCAAGCTCGCCGTGCACCGCCTGCCGGTGGGCCGCCAGCAGGTCGGCCACCGCGGCGGGATCCTGGGCGCCGGAGAAGATCAGGCCGGCGGCCATCGCGTCCGGCGTCTCCTGCAGCTGGCCGGTGGCGCGCCCGCACAGGACGGCCAGCTCTCGCCGGCCCTCGGCGGTGATCTGGTAGACGGTGCGCTGCGGCCAGCGGCCGACCTGCTCGGTGCGCACCGCCTCGATCAGGCCGTCGGCCGCCATCTGGCGCAGCTCCCGGTGCAGCGACCCGGCTCCGACGCCGGCCCACTCGTCGGCCCTAAGGACCTCGACGTCCCGCTTGAGCTGATGCCCGTGCCGCGCGCCCCGCTCAGCGAGAAGTCCGAGGCAGGCCAGGCGGGTTAGATTCATGAATCTAGATTAAGAGATCTAGCGTCATGAAGCTAGTCTCGCGCACCGGCCAGGCGTACTGCGCGCGCCGGCTAGCTGGAAAACTGGGTGTTGCGGGCCGGCTTCTCCCAGGTGGTGATGTCGGCGCGGGTGCGGTCGAGGTGACCGAGGATGGCGTCGACGGCGTCGTCTCCCAGCGGCAGCCGCAGCGGGGTGTCCGGGGCGTCGAGCGCGGCGAGGATGACGGCCGCGGCCCTGGCCGGGTCCCCGGGCTGAGCGCCGGCGCTGGCTTCGACCATGTGACGCGTCTGGCCGACGGTGGCCGCGTAATCCGCGATGGGCGTGCTGGTGGTGGGGCTGCCGAACAAGCCGGTGCGGAAGGCTCCCGGCTCGACGATCAGTACCGTGATGCCGAGCGGCCGTACCTCGTCGGCGAGGGCCTCCGACATGCCCTCCAGGGCGAACTTGGTCGCGCTGTAGGCGGCGAACCCGGCGAAGGACATCTGCCCGCCCATGCTGCTGATCTGCACGATCCCCCCCGACCGCCGGGAGCGCAGGTGCGGCAGTACCGCGCGGGTCAGCGCGGCCGGCCCGAACACATGGACCTCGAACAGGTCGCGCAGCTCGGCATCGGTTGTCTCCTCAGCGGCGCCGACGTGCGTGCGGCCGGCGTTGTTGACCAGCACGTCGATCCGGCCGTGCCGGCTGATGACGTCGGCGACGGTGGCGTCGATGGCGGCCGGGTCGGTCACGTCAAGCGGCAGCGCATCGACCTGTCCGGGGTGCGCGGCGGCCAGGTTGTCCAGCGACGTGACGTGGCGGGCGGTCGCGACGGCAATGTCCCCGGCGCCGACCGCCGCCTCGGCGATGGCTCGTCCGAAGCCGCTGCTCGCCCCGGTGATCAGCCAGACCCTGTTCATCATGTCCTCCTTAGACTGGCGGCGCTGGCCGCCCTGATGCTCCACTCTTCCCGCCGCCCTGGCGGGCCGTCCAAGACCTGATGTGATAACTGATGGTTATGGACGTGCACGGGCGGGACCTGCGCTACTTCGTGGCCGTCGCCGAGGATCTGCACTTCACCCGGGCCGCCGAGCGGCTGTTCATCTCCCAGCCGGCGCTGAGCAAGCAGATCAGGATGCTGGAGCGTCAGCTAGGCGCGCCGCTGTTCGATCGCGGTCGCGACGGCGTGCGGCTGACGGCGGTGGGCCAGGCCCTGCTGCCCCACGTCCGCTAGGTCCTGGCCGCCTGGGACTGCGGCTGGGCCGAAGCCGAGCAGGCCAGGAGCAGGCAGCAGGCGACCCTGGTGGCCGGGATGAGCACCAGCCCCGGGCGCAGCGGCCTGCTGGCGGCGATCAGGTCCCGGTTCACCGCCGTCCACCCGGACGCGACCGTCCAGCTGCGCCAGGTCAGCTGGGACGACCCGACCGCCGGGCTGGCCGACCGCACCGTCGACGTGGCCTTTGTCTGGCTCCCGCTGCCCGACCCCGCGCGCTTCGAGTGGATCGTGGTGGCCGAGGAACAGCGCCTGGTCGCCATGGCCGACCGCCACCCGCTGGCCAGCCGCGACGTCGTCGACTTCAGTGACCTGGCCGGCGAGCCGTTCCTGGCCCTGCCGCTCAGCGCCGGGCCGCAGCGCGACTACTGGCTGGCCACCGCCGCCCGCCGCTGAGGCCTCGGCCGCCCCGCGGTCCTGGCTCGGTAGTGGGCGCCGCCTAGGGGAACCGGGAGCCTGCGCCAGGGCAAGAACAGGCGTCAGTGACTCCCGGAGAGGGCCTCGTATGCCGACCAGACACGACCGGCCAGCCAGCAACATGGCGGCCGGGCCCGCCGAGGCGGATGACGCCTCGGTGATCGCATGGTCCAGGGAAGAGCCGGCGCAGTTCGCCGAGATCTTCCACCGCTATGCGCCGGAGGCACAGCGCTACGTAGTGCGCCGCCTGGGATCTGACGCTGCCGATGACGTCGTGGCCGAGACCTTCCTGACTGCATTCCGGCAGCGGGATGGCTACGACACCAGCCGGGCCTGCGCGCGGCCGTGGCTGTACGGCATCGCCAGTCACATGATCAGCCGCCACCGCCGGGCCGAGATCCGCGGCTACCGGCTGCTGGCCCGGACGGGCAGCGATCCGGTGATCGCCCCGTTCACCGACGAGGTGGACGCGGCGGTCAGTGCCGGGGCCGCCCGCCGGCCGCTCGCCGCCGCGCTGGCCCGGCTGCCCGCCGGGCAGCGGGACGCGCTGCTGCTGGTCACCTGGAGTGAGCTGACCTACGCCCAGGCCGCCGAGGCGCTGGGCGTGCCGGTCGGGACCCTACGGTCCCGGGTGCACCGCGCCCGCGCCCGGCTGCGCCGGACGCTGAGCGACATCGCCCCCGCGATTCTGGACAAGGAGTTGCCGTCATGAACGAGATAGACCTCCTAGCGCGGCTGCGCGACGAGGTACCAGGCGACCAGGTCTCGGCCCACGCCGAGCGCCGGCTCGCCGATGCCATCGCCAGCGGCCCGGCCACTCGGCTGGCACCCGCCCGCCGCCCCGGCTCCCGTGGCTGGCTGGCCCTGCCCGGCCGGCCCAGTTGGCGGCTGGCCACCGCCGGACTGGCCGTCGCCATCCTCCTCGTCGGCACCGCCACCGCGCTGGTCGCGGGGACCAGGTCCACGCCGGCCGCTCGCCTCACCGCCGCCGAGCTTGCCTACCGGGCCGCCGCGTCGGCTGCTCGCAGCCCTTACGTCCGGCCCGGGCAGTGGGTCTTCCGGGAGCTGTACGCCAGGCCGAAGACCCCGTTCGAGGCTGGCGGCATCACCCGGCAGTGGGCCACCGCGAACAACAAGACCAATGCGTTTTACCTGCACGGTCGTCTCATCGTCGGCCCGTGGTCGACCTGGCAGCCAATGGGCTGCATCAGCCACATCAAGCCGTTCCACTGGGTGCCGTGCGCTCCCGCCCACCAGCAGTACCTCAAGTTCCCCGTGGCGACTCCCTTCGTCAGCTACTCGCAGCTCAGCTCGCTGCCTGCCGATCCGCGCCAACTCATCCCGGTGCTGGCGGCCAAGAACCCGCACGGCTACCTGTACAACATGGCCCTGCAGCCCGGCAGCCTGGTTCAGGCGCAGACTGGCAGGGCTCCTGCGCAGCACGGTTACGTCGGGTCGCCGGCCCTGCGCGCCTTCAGCGTCATCTGCAGCCTGCTCTCCACCTACGTCATGCCGCCCCGGCTGACCGCCGAGCTGTACCGGGCCCTGGGCGACCTGCACGGCGTCGAGGTCTACCGCAATGTGCTCGACGTGACCGGCCGGCCCGGCATCGCCTTCTACATGCCCTTGCGCCCGCATGCCAGGAGCGGCGAGGACATCATCGTCAACCCGAGGACCTACCAGCTCATGGGGTTCGGCAACCGCCATATCGGGACGGCCGTGCTCTACCAGGCCATCGTCGCTGGTCCCGGCGTGCGCCCCGGCCGGCACTAACCCGCCCGGCAGCCAGGTGCCAGGGACATGGGCACCTGGCTGCCGTCACGGCCCGGTCGCTGGCGTCAGGAGCCGTCGTACCGGCTGAGGTGGCCCGAGGCTGGTGGGGGTGACCGGCGGCCGCAGGTATTCCACTCCGGTCGGCCAGCGCGCGACGTGCTGGGCGCCGGTCTCGGCGTCGTGCCCGATGTAGGTCACGTCGTCGATATCAACCGCCAGCAGCATGAACTCGCCAGCCGCCGGCTGCCATCCGAGGCAGGCCGCCGCGGTGATGGCGTACCGTCGCTGGACGTCGTGATCAAGCTCCTGGCGCGCGGTACCGCGGAGCATGATCTCGGCGTCGGGCGCGGCTGGTGACGACACTGTGCAGCAGAACCCGCGGATCACGGCGGACATCCAGCGCCTTGGCCGAGGCTGGCATCATCGACAGCCATAGCTGACCGTCCATGATCAGCGGCTCGACGCCGCTGATCCGCGCGGAGCCATCGCGCCGTGTGGTGCCCATCAGCAGCACACCAGGCCCGATGAGTTCATCGTGGACCACCGCGGCCAGGCCGGGCTCAGCGGCGGCAATGTCAGACCATCGCATGGTCCGTGCTTACTCCGCGCCACCGACATCCCGCGCGGCCAGACGGCAGCCGGCTGAACCTGCTGCCAGACTCGGATCATGTCCTTGCTGTCAGGCTCCGAAGTCCAGGCCCTGCTGGCCGATGCCGCCGAGCGGGCGGGCCGTTACCTGGCCGGCGTCGATGGGCGCCCGGTGGCCCCGGACGCGGCCGCGCTGGCCGGGCTGGCGCGGTTTGACGAGCCCCTGCCCGAGGCCGGGGGAGACCCGGCCGCGACCCTGGCCCTGCTCGACGAGGCCGGGTCGGCGGCCACGGTGGCCAGCGCGGGCGGGCGGTACTTCGGGTTCGTCATCGGCGGCTCCTACCCGGTCGCGGTGGCGGCGAACTGGCTGGCCACCGCCTGGGACCAGAACGCGGCGCTCCCCGTGATGTCGCCGGTGGCCGCCCGCCTGCATGACGTGGTGACCGGGTGGCTGGCCGAGCTGCTCGGCCTGCCGGCCGGGACCGGGGCGGTGTTCGTGACCGGGGCGTCCATGGCCAGCACCGCGGCCCTGGCCGCCGCGCGCGATCACCAGCTGGCCAGGGACGGGTGGGACGTGCAGGCCGACGGGCTGTTCGGGGCACCGGAACTGACCGTGATCATCGGGGAGCAAGCCCACTCCACCCTGGTCAAGGCCCTGGGCCTGATCGGGCTGGGGCGCAGCCGGGTGCGCCGGGTGCCGGCCGACGATCAGGGGCGGATGCGCGCCGGGTACCTGCCCGAGGACGTGACCGGCCCTCTGGTCATCTGCGCTCAGGCGGGCGAGGTGAACACCGGCGCCTTCGATCCCTTCCCGGAGATCGTGGACTGGGCCCGGCGCCATCAGGCCTGGGTGCATGTCGACGGCGCGTTCGGGCTGTGGGCCCTGGCCGATCCGTCGCGCTCGGACCTGACCGCGGGCCTGGCCGACGCCGACTCCTGGGCCACCGACGGGCACAAGTGGCTCAATGTCCCCTACGACTGCGGCATCGCCCTGGTCCGCCGCCCCGAGGACCTGCGCCGCACCTTCGCCGCGACGGCCGGCTACCTGCCTCCCGACACCGGCTTCGAGGCCATGAACCACACGCCCCAGTCCTCGCAGCGGGCCCGGCAGGTCGAGGTGTGGGCCGTCCTGCGCAGCCTCGGCAGGCAGGGCATCATCGACCTCGTCGCGCGGTCCTGCCGCCAGGCCCAGACCATGGCCGCCCGCCTGAGCCAGGCCGGCCTGGAGGTGCTGAACGACGTCGTGCTCAACCAGGTGCTCGTCCGGGCGGCCACCGACGACCAGACCCTGGCCCTCGTCGCGGCCGTCCAGCAGGACGGAACCTGCTGGTGCGGGCCGACCGTGTGGCAGCACCGGCCGGCCATGCGGATCAGCGTTTCCGGCTGGGCCACCACCGACCAGGACATCGCGCAAAGCGCCGACGCCATCATCGCGGCAGCCCGCTCAGCCGGCTGACCTATTCCTCGATAGCCCCGCCGACGCGGCGCAGGTGCCGCCGGAAGCTGTAGGACGGGTCAGCCGCACGCCGTTCCAGGC
>Ga0102924_1001950_pt1 | contig 23066 bp, 26 predicted proteins | sample PaiPotPPM11metaG_FD_80116 | JGI IMG/M metagenome (GOLD analysis project Ga0102924, IMG submission 80116) | Iron sulfur acid spring bacterial and archeal communities from Banff, Canada, to study Microbial Dark Matter (Phase II) - Paint Pots PPM... ...
ATACCTGGCGGCGTGCGGCGAGCTGCGCGCGCGCCTGTCGCCACAGGCGGCCGAGCGCCCCATGCCGGATCGGCTCCTCGACATAGCGCCACGACAGCGTGGCCGCGCCGACTGTTCCCGCGATCTCGAGCACGGCCCGCAGCGGGCTGAAGCTCGTGACGTTCGGGCTCGCGAGCGCGATGATCGGCCATTGCCACAGATAGATCCCATACGAGCGGACGCCGACCCAGCGCAGCGGCTCCCAGCTGAGGACGGCGCCCAGCCTGCTCGTTGGCTCGACCGCCGCGAGGATCATCGCCGCGCTGGCGAGCGCGAGCAGAACGAAGCCGTAGGGATAAAGGAACGAGGAAAACGAATCCGTGCGCCAGACGAGCACGAGCGTCAGGACGACGCCCGCGATCCCGACCGCGTCGAGCACGTTGCGGACGTCGCGCGGCGTGGAGCCGTTCGATCGTCGGCTGAGCGGGATGACCATCGCCAGCGCGGCCCCGATCAGCAGCCCGAAGGCGCGCGTGTCGGTGCCTTCGTAGACGCGCGTCGGGTCGTAGCCGGGGTGGTACATCACGCCCATCGCGACCGCGGACGCCGCCGCGCCCGCGAGCGCAATCAAGGCCAGATTCCGGCGGCGGCGAACGAGCGAGACCCCGATCAGCAGCAGCCACGGCCATACGAGGTAGAACTGTTCCTCGATCGCGAGCGACCAGAGGTGATCGAGCGGCAATGGCGCCGCAAAGCGCGCGAAGTAGGACCCGTGCTGCGCGATCGTCGACCAGTTGTTGAAGTAAAGGACCGCCGCGATCACCTGGCGGCGGACCTCGGCCAGCTGCGAGCTGTCAAACAGCGCGACCCAGATGCTCACGACGGCGAGCATCAGGAACAGCGCCGGGAGCAGCCGGCGGGCTCGCCGCAGCCAGAAGTTCCGCAGTGCGAGGCTTCCGTGCCGGTGCCAGCGGTCGAGCAGAAGATCCGTGATCAGGTAGCCAGACAGCGTGAAGAACACCCCGACACCGAGCATCCCGCCGCGAGCCCATGGCACGTTCACGTGGTAGGCGATGACGAGCAGCACCGCTAGCGCGCGGATGCCGTCGAGGCCCGCGACGTAGCGCTGGTTGGCTTCGATTGGACGTGGCATGCCTTCTTCACCACAAGTGTCGCGCGCGCCGGAGGAGTGTCTGCAACCGCTCGCCCGGTCCGGTTGCTGGCTTAACGATCGTTTAGTACAGTGGACCTCAGCGAGATGACCCGCGACCGTCAGATCCTGCGCGTCGCCGAGCGGCTGTTCTTTGAGCGCTCTTATGGGGCCGTTGGCGTCGATGCGATTGGTGCCGAGGCCGGCATCACGGGGCCGGCGATCTACTCGCATTTCCGCGGCAAGGCGGACATCCTTGCCGCCCTGTTCGACGAGGCGATGGACAGGATGCTCGTGCTCGCCGGACCGGTTCGCGATGACCCGCGGGCGGAGATCGAGCAGCTGATCCGCGCGTCGGCCGAATTCGCGCTCGAGAAGCGCGAGCTGCTGACGATCTACCTCCGCGAGGACAGGGCGCTGGACGACGAAGCGCGCCGGCGCTTTCGCCGCCGCCAGCGGGCCTACGTGGAGCGCTGGGTCGATGCGCTCCGGCAGCTCGAAGCGGGTCGCTCGCGCCAGGAGCTGATGAGCGTCGCCCATGCAGTGATCGGCCTTCTGATGTCGGTCACCCAATGGCCGCGGGACGCACTGCGCACCGAGGGCCTCGTCGATCTGCTCGCCAACCTCGGGACTAGCGCCCTCGGACTGAACGTACGTTCACATGCCTGAGAGTTGGGACGCGCTCGTGATCGGGGCGGGTGTCGGCGGCCTCTGCGCGGCGGCGCGCCTCGCAAGCCGCGGCTACCGCACGCTGGTGGTCGAGGATCGCGATCGAGTCGGTGGGCGCGCTTCGACGCACACGATCGATGGTTTCAGCGTCAACACGGGCGCGATCGCGATCGAGTACGGAGGCGTGCTCGAGGAAACGTTCAAGACCGTCGGCGCGCCGTTCGATGTCCGGCTCCCGCAGCCCGCCACCAAGTTCCGGCTGGGTGGCAAGGAGGTCTCACTCCAGCGCACGCCGCTCGGCGCGGTGGTGAACGCGGCGCTCAAGCGGGGCGCCCAGTTGCTGCGATCCGACGACGGCACGACGACCGTGCGGGAATGGCTCGACGGCCACACGAGCAACGAAACCGTGCATGCGATCTTCCGCAACCTGTGTGCCGCGATCTTCGCCGTCAACGACGACGAGCTCCCGGTGAGAGCGTTCATGACGTACTTCCTGACCAAGGGGGCGTTCCGCGAGTTCGGCTTCTCTCCGACCGGCACGCTCGGCCTGATGCAGGGGCTCGCCGACGCGGTGGAGCGTCACGGCGGCGAGGTGCGGCTGAACAGCCGCGTCGAGGCACTCGAGGTCGACGACGGCCGCGTCGTCGCGGCGCGCGTCGACGGCTCAGTGGTCCGCGCCAACGTGGTCGTGAGCAACGTCGGACCCGAGGCCACGGTCGCGCTTGCCGGGCGGGGGAACTTCGATGGCGCCTACCTGGATCAGATGGACCGCGAGCTGCATCCGACCGCGAACATCGTCTTCAATATCGCCTCGGATGAGCCGCTTCTGAGGGCGCCGGGGATGGTCACGTTCGGGATTACACGCAGGCTGTGCAACATGGCCAACCTGACCGCAACCTGCCCCGAGCTCGCGCCCGTGGGTAAGCATCTCTATGTCGCATACGGCGTGCCGAAGCCGGCCGTCGGGGAGTTCGACGAGCAGGCCGAGATCGACCTTACGCTCGAGGACCTCCACGATCAGATCCCGGCGTTCGACGCCGAGGCGCAGATCCTCTCGATCGAGGTGATGCGCGGCGACTGGCCCGCGCAGCGGTCGATCGCCGGGCACGACCTCCCGCGTGAGACGCCGCTTGTGAACCTTTGGAATGTCGGCGACGCGGTCCGCACGTACGGCAGCGGAGGCGTGCAGGCGTGCGCGGAGACCGCGAAGCTCGTCGTCGAGGAGATCGCCGGATGAGCCCGCCGGTCCTGCTCGAGCTCGACGCCGGAGTGGCCCGGATCCGGCTCAACCGTCCGGAGGCTTCCAACGCGCTCGACATCGAGCTGCTCAAGGCTCTCGACGCCGCGCTGACGGAGTCAAGCGGTGCGCGCGCGGTTCTGCTCTCCGGCGAGGGACCGAACTTCTGCGCCGGCGGGAACGTCAAGACGTTCGCGGCCCAGGGCGAGCGGCTGCCTGCCTATCTGCGCGAAGCCACAGACTGGCTGCGCAAATGCGCTTCGGCGCTGATCAACTTTTCGGCGCCGGTGATCACCGCCGTGCAGGGTTACGCAGCGGGCGGCGGCGGACTCGGGCTTGTGTGCGCGAGCGACCTCGTGCTGGCGGCGGAGTCGGCCCGGTTCATGCTCGGCGCGACACGCGTCGGGATGGCGCCCGACGCGGGCGTGTCGGTGACGCTTGCCCAGATCGTGGGGCTGAGGAAAGCGATGGAGCTGGCGCTCACCAACCGGGCGCTCGATGCGAGCGAGGCGCTCGGCCTCGGGCTGGTAAACCGCGTCGTGCCCGACGAACAGCTTAAGCCCGAGGCGCTCGCGCTCGCGCGTGAGCTCGCTGGCGGAGCGACGGAAGCCCTTGCCGCGACCAAGCGCCTGATCTGGGCAGGGCTTGGCGAGGGGGTCGAGGAGCACATGGCGATCGAGGTGCGGACCGTGTCCGAGCTCGGTGGATCCGAGGAGGCGCGCGAACGTCTGCGGGCAGTGATCGAGGGGCTTTCATGAGATGAGCATCGACGACGTCAACCTGACCGACGCGGACCTGTACGAGGAGGGACCGCCGCACGCGCTGTACGCCGGGCTGCGCAAGCAGGAGCCAGTCCAATGGAACTCGCGCGGCTTCTGGTCGGTCACCCGAGATGCGGACGTGGCCGCAGTCAGCCGTGACACCGAGACCTTCTCGAGTTACGAAGGCGGGATCTTCCTCAACCCCGACCAGGTGAACACGCTCGAGGTGAACCGGAACCTGCTGCTGTTCAAGGACCCGCCCGAGCACACGAAGTACCGCCAGATCCTCCAGAAAGCATTCGTGCCGCACTCGGTCCGCGGCATCGAGGACCAGATCCGCGCGCTCGTCACCCGCACGCTCGACCGAGTCATCGAGGCAGGTCGGTGCGATTTCGTCCCGGACATCGCGGTACCGGTCCCTCTCGGCGTGCTCGCCGAGCTCCTCGGGTTGCCCGAGGAGGACATTCCAAAGCTCAGGCGCTGGACGGACGAGATCGAGGAGGCGCAGATCTCCGACGAGAGCGCGGCTGGGTTCCCCACACTGACCGAAATGTCGGCCTACTTGATGGAGCAGATCGCCTCGCAGGTCGAGTCCGGTCAGGACAGCCTGGTGACGACCATGCGGGCGGCCGAAGTCGACGGCGAGAAGCTGACCGACCTCGAGGTTCTAGTGTTCTTCGCGCTGCTGGTATTCGCCGGCAACGACACGACGCGCAACACGGCGTCCGGCGGGATGCTCGCGCTGCTCGAGCACCCAGCGCAGTGGCAGATGCTGTGCGAGCAACAAGACCTGATCCCGCAGGCGGTCGAGGAGATCCTGCGTTACACGTCGGTGGTCAACTACTTCGCGCGGACCGCGATGCGCGACACGGAGCTCGGCGGCTCCCAGATCAAGAAGGGGGACAAGCTCCTGCTCTGGTACACGTCGGCGTCGCGCGATGAATCCCAGCGCGAGCACCCCGACCGCTTCGACGTCACGCGCGAGAACATCACGCACCGGGCGTTTGGCGGCGGCGGGCGCCACTTCTGCCTCGGCGCCGGCCTGGCGCGGCTCGAGCTGAGGGTTCTCTTTGAGGAGCTGACACGCCGGATGCCCGGTGTCAGGCAAGCCGGCCCGGTCGAGCGCCTGCGCTCGAGCTGGGCCAACTCACTCACCTCGCTACCGATCGAATGGTGAACCTGTCCTCCTTGATCGAGCGCGACCGGGTCCACGGCTCGCTCTACACAGACCCGGAGATCTTCGATCGCGAGCTCGCGCGGATCTGGTACCGCACATGGGTCTACGTCGGCCACGTCTCGGAGGTGCCCGAGCCGAACGACTACGTCCGCAAGTGGATCGGTCCGCAGCCGCTGATCATGAGCCGCGACAAGCAGGGCGAGATCCATCTGCTGCTGAACCGCTGCGCGCATCGCGCCAACCTGGTGTGTGACGCTGATCAGGGCAACTCGAGCGCGTTTCGCTGCCCGTATCACGGCTGGACGTTCGCCAACGACGGCCGTCTGCTCGGCTACCCATTCAACTCGGGCTACGACGGAACGAAGCTGAAGTCAGAGCTCGGGCTCGGCCGGGTGCCGCGAGTCGAGCAGTACCGCGGCTTCGTGTTCGGCTCGTTCGCCCCGGACGGCCCGTCGCTCGCGGAGCATCTCGGCGACGCGGCCGACGCGTTCGACCGGCTGTGCCGCCTGTCGCCCGAAGCCCAGATCGAGCTGACGGCGGGCTGGGTCAAGCACAGGGTGAAGGCGAACTGGAAGATGCTGCTCGAGAACGAGACCGACGGGTACCACCCGCAGTTCGTGCACGCCTCGATCTTCAGCGTCGCTCAGAGCGAGATCGGCGAGCTATATGGCGAGAAGTCGACGGCGCTGAACGTCGACCTCGGGGGCGGTCACGCAGAGGAGGACCTGCGGCCGGAGTTCCGCCGCAGGGGGCAGCCGCTGGGGTGGTTCGGGACGACCCCGGAGAAGTTGCCCGACTATGTAGCGGCGATGCGCGGCGCGTACGGGAACGCCGCCGAGGAGATTCTGATTGACGGCTCGCCGCATGCGATGGTGTTCCCGAACCTGTTCATCGCCGAGATCCAGCTGTTCGTTCTCCAGCCGCTCGCGGTCGACGAGACGGTTCAGGACGTAACGGCCGTCCAGCTGAAGGGCGCGCCCGACATCAACCGCCGCCTACTCCAGCAGACGGTCGGCTCGGCCGGCCCGGCCGGCCTTCTGCTCGCCGACGATTCTGAGATGTACGAGCGAAACCAGCGCGGCGTGCACGCCCTGCACCCAGAGTGGCTCGTGCTCAAGCGCGGGCTCCACCGCGAGCGCACGGTCCGGGGCCACACGGTCGGCGACGCCACCGACGAGGTCACCCAGCGCGCAACCTGGCGGCACTATGCGGAGCTGATGGCATGAACGAGGTCGAGCAGTTCATCTACCGCGAGGCCCGGCTCGCCGACGAGCACCGTTACGAGGAGTGGGAGGCGCTGTGGACCGACGACGCGGTCTACTGGGTCCCGTACGGCTCCGACGACTCCGATCCCGCGACGCAGATGTCGGTGATCTACGACAACCGCTCCCGGATCGCGACGCGCATCAAGCAGTTTCAGACCGGCAAGCGCCACGCCGCGACACCGCTGCCGCGCGTGCGCCGGATCGTGTCGAATATTGAGCTGCTCGATGAAGCCGGAGCCGATGAGATCGAGGCCGGTGCGAACTTCGTCGCCTACGAGTCGCGCGAGCGCGGGATCACCCTCTGGGCCGGACGGACCGAGTACCGGCTGAAGCGGACCCCGGAGCTCAAGATGTCGGCCAAGCACGTCTACCTGATCAACAACGACCGTCCGCTCGACACGCTGGCGTTCCTCATCTGATGAAAGTTTCAAGCGAGTTCGCTGCGGTTGATGTGGGCCTCGACAGCTCGGCCAATGGTCCGCGTCTGAGAGTCGAGGACCTCAAGTCGGGCCACATCGGCTACCTCGACGCGCTCGAGCTCGAGACGCTCGCCTGGCTTCCCGACAGGGCGTTGCACGGGATCCTTGACCCGTCCGCCGTGAGGTGGACCGAGGAAGACCCTCAGCCGGCGATCGCCGAGCTCGCGAAGGCCCTTTACGAAGCGCTCGCGGTAGGCGACGCGGAGCGCCTGGCGCAGCTGCTGCACGAGGACTTCGAGGCGTCGGCGGCGGAGGGAATGCCGCTCGTCGCGGGGAGCGTCCGTGGCGCCCGGCAGATGATCGACTGGTGGTGGACCCTCGGCCGCGCGTTCAAGGTGCGGGTCGAGCCCAGCGACTGGATCCCGTGCGCCGGCGGGCGCCTGCTCGTCGCCGGCCGCTATGTCGGCGAGGCTCGTGCGACCGCAAAGCCCTTCACCGCCCGCGTCGCCCACCTGTGGAGCGCCCGCGACGGTCGCTTGAGCGGCCTCTGGCACCTGACCGACACCGCGGCCTGGGCCGGGGCGCTCGAATGAGCGACCGCGCCTCGTTCACGCTTGATAACGCCGGCCTCGGCCGCCTCACCCTCACCCGCGCCGACGCTCGCAACGCGATCGACCCGGCCATGGTCGACGGCCTCGCCGAGGCGGTGAACGAAGCCGCTGCCGCACGCGGGCTCAGAGCGCTGCTGATGAGCGCCGAGGGCCCGTCCTTCAGCGTCGGCGGCGACCTGCGCTACATGGGCGCGCGCGTCGACCGTCTTGCAGAAGAGTTTCAGTCGATGATCGGCCGCTTCCACGAGGCGCTCACCGCGCTGGCCGAGCTTCCCGTGCCGGTCGTCTGTGCCGTCCGAGGCGCGGTCGCAGGCGGTGCACTCGGGTTGCTGTGGTGCTCGGACGTCACGATCGTCGCGAACGACGCCAAGCTTGTGAGCGGCTTTCTCAAGCTCGGTTTGAGCGGCGACGGGGGCAGTTCGTGGTGGTTGCCGCGGCTGGTCGGCCTCGCGCGCGCGCGTGAACTCATACTGGGCGGGCGCGACTTGACGGGCGCCGAGGCCGCCGAGATCGGGCTCGTCGCAAGGGCCGTCCCGGCCGATGAGGTCGACCACGAGGCCGAACGGGTCGCCAGCGACCTGGCCGAACGACCGACGGACGCCTACGCCGAAATTCGCAGACTCCTGGTGCATTCGCTTGATCGTGGCCTCGCCGAGGGCCTCCAAGCAGAGCTCGAAGCGATGGTCAGGACTGCCTCGACCGACGAGGCCAGGGCGCGAATGGGGCGCTGGGGCTAGGCGGGTCGGGCCGCCAAGCGCCTCACAGCGAGTAACCGATACCCAGTCTGGGAGGTATCTGAAGGACGTCAACGTGTTCGACAAACGTCGAACAGGTGCTAGACTACAGAAACAATTGGAACCACCAACTACCTTTGGATCTGAATTGAGCACAACTGATAACGGGCGCCGCGCCGCCCAGCGGGTGCGCGGTGACCAACACGAAACGAATACTTCAGAGAAGCGTCAGCGCCGCCAGCCCGCGGCCAATACGCGTCAGCGCCGCCGTGCGGTCCGCCCAGTCGAGCGAGCCGACGAGGCCGGCCGGGCACGCGAGTCGCTCGAGGTCTTCTTCGAGCAGGCGCGGGTTCACCCGCTGCTGACCGCGGCCGAGGAGATCGAGCTAACCAAGCGGATCGAGCGCGGTGACCTAACGGCCAAGGAGCGCATGATCAACTCGAACCTGCGGCTCGTCGTATCGCAGGCCCGCCGGTACCAGGGGCTCGGTCTGGAGATGGGCGATCTGGTCCAGGAGGGCATGCTCGGGCTGATCCGTGCGGTCGAGAAGTTCGACTGGCGCAAAGGCTTCAAGTTCTCGACATACGGGACGCTGTGGATCCGCCAGGCGATTCAGCGCGGGCTTCAGAACACGGGCCGCACGATCCGGGTTCCGGTTCACGTCTCCCAGCAGCAGACAAAGCTACGCAGGCTCGAGACCGAGCTTGCGACCAAGCTCTCGCGCGAGCCAACCGACGACGAGCTGGCCGAGGTGGCCAAGTTCCCTGTCGAGGAGGTGCGCGAGCTGCGTGAGCTGAGCCGAAACCTGGCGAGCCTCGATCAGAGCATCGACGACGAGGGTGAGACCTCGCTCGGCGAGCTGCTCGCGAGCGATCGCCCGGGGCCGCCTGAGGAGCTGGCCGACGCGGAGCTCAGCCAGCAGCTGGGTGCAGTCGTGGATCAGCTGCCGGAGTCCGAGCGCAACGTGATCCGGCTGCGGTTCGGCCTCACGGGCGAGGGCGTTCGGACGCTCAAGCAGGCTGGCACCGAGCTCGGGATCAGCGCCGAGCGGGCCCGCCAGCTCGAGGAGCAGGGCTTGCGAAGGCTGGCCCGCAGTCCAGAGTTGGCTGCGCTGCGCGAAGCGGCGTAGCATCGAGGAATCCGTAGCTCGAGCCGCGTACTGAGTCGGCCACGTTGGCGCTGATGCCGGCGTTCGATGTGGCGTGCGCGCTGCTGGTTGTTGCGGGCGCCCTCAAACTGTGGGCGCCCGCCTCGACCCGACAGTCGCTCGCGCTCGCCGGTGTGCGCGTTTCCTCGAGCGCCGTTCGGCTGCTCGGCTTGGCCGAGATCGTTCTCGGCGCCGTGGCGGCGCTACGGCCGGGAGCATTGACCGCCGGCCTGGTCGCGCTCGCTTACGGCGGCTTCCTCGCCTTCACGATCCGTCTGCGCCGCGTCGCCCCGGATGCAGATTGCGGCTGCTTCGGCGGCGCCGAGGCGGCGGTCGGCCCGATCCATATCGCGCTCAACGCGCTCGCTTGCGCGATCGCACTGGGTGCAGCGCTGGCCCCGCCGCCCGCGCTCAGCTGGATCGGGCACCGCTCGCCGCTGCTCGCCGTGTCGATCGCGGTCGGGACCGCGGGCGCGGCGTACGCCGCCTATGTAGCGTTCACGCTCGTGCCGAGTGCCTGGAAGGCCTACCGTTGAGCGTGCTTAAGCGAGCCGGATCGCTGCTCGAGCGGCGCACATCCCGGCGGGGGCTGCTCCAGCGCGCCGCGCTCGCGGGCTCGGCCCTCACCATCGCCCCGCTGCGCTACCTGCTGCGCCCGGTCAGCGCGTGGGCGGTGATCGGCCCGGGCTCGTGCTCAGGCGGCCTGTGCAGCGACGGGTACACGGCGTTCTGCTGTGAGATCAACCAAGGGAAGAACGTCTGCCCGACGGGCACCTACATCGGCGGCTGGTGGAAGTGCACGGCCTACACGGGCACGGGCCTGTGCGCCGCGCAGGGCGTCCGCTATTACATGGACTGCAACCACCTCCCCGGCACTTCCGCGAACTGCCGCTGCGCGAATGACACGTGCGGCGAGCGCCGCACGGATTGCAATGTATTCCGCTACGGGCAGTGCAACACCCAGATCGGGGGGGTCACCGCGATCGCTTGTCGCGTCGTGGTTTGCGAGAACCCAGCCACGATCGACGGGTTCAACTGCAGCTCGAGTCTCGCGGTCGACGACAGCACCTGTTCGCACGAATGGCCCTGCCTGACGGACGGACTCGTCCGGCAGGTCGCGGGCGACGGAGGGGCTTGAGCCGGTGACGGTGCTGGTCGCCTGCGAGACGGTCCTGCTGGTGCTGTTGATCCTGCTGGTCGCCGGCTTGCTGCGCAGCCACGCGGAGATCCTGCGGCGGCTCGGTCCCCCGCGGGCGGACGAGCCGGCGCTGCCCGAGCCCGTCCGTCGCGCCGGGGTCCGCGAGGCGCGCGACCTGGCGGGCGTCACACCGGGGCGCGACGCGCTCAAGTTCGGCCTCGGCGAAGGCGCCCCCGCGACCCTGATCGCGTTCCTGACCAGCGGCTGCACGGCGTGCGAACGCTTCTGGGCGGACCTGGGCGCCGAGACGGGGCCGCCGGCGCTGCCGGCCGACGTACGCGTGGTGGCGGTCACGAAGGACCCAAGCCACGAGAGTCTTTCGCGCCTGCGCTCCCTTGCGCCCGCGTCCGTGCCCGTCGTGATGTCATCGTCCGCCTGGCAGGACTACGGCGTTCCGGCTGCGCCGTACTTCGTTTATGTGCAGGCCGGGCGCGTCCACGGCGAGGGCTCGGCCTCGAGCTGGCAGCAGATCGTCTCAATGCTTCGTGATGCGATCGAGGACCATGCCGTGGCGGGGGGCGGCGAGCAGCGCGCGGCCGACATCGATCACGTGCTTGCATCGGCCGGCATCGGTCCCGGCCATCCGAGCCTGTACCCGAGCCGCCGCGAATGAGCGCGCTGCTCGTCGTCGGATGTGCCGCCGGCCTGCTGGCCGCAATCCGCTCGGCCTGGTCGCCCTGAGGTAATTCGATGCTGGCGAGCATCACCCCGCTCGGCGAGCGGGGCCGCCGATCGCGGTGGGGGATCACAACCGCCGCCTACATCATGGGCGCCGTCGCTGGCGGTGCCGCTGTCGGGGCGCTGGCCGGGCTGCTGGGCTCACTTGCGCTCGGCGGCGCCGACATCCATGTCAGGCTCGCGCTCGTCGTCGCGGCGCTCGGCATCGGCCTGGCGTGGGAACTGGCGCGCGGGCGTGTTCCCGGTCCTCGGCGTCAGGTCAATGAGCGCTGGCTGGACAGCTACCGAGGGTGGGTGTACGGCCTCGGCTTCGGCGCCCAGCTCGGCGCTGGGGTGACGACCGTCGTGGTCGCGTCCGCCGTCTACGTGGTGTTGGTGACGACGTTTGCATCGGCGAGCGCTGGGACCGGCGTCGCGATCGGCGCGAGCGCCGGCCTGCTGCGCGGGGCGACGGTGCTGCTTGGCGCCCGGATCGCCACCCCTGAGCGGCTCGTCTCCTTCCACGAGCGCATGCGCGCGCTCGAGCGGCCGGTGCGAAGCGCGGCGCTCGTGGCTCAACTCGTGCTGGCGGGGTTGGCAGCCCTCTTGATCGCATGAGCCTGGCAGCTCACGGGATCACGGTCGAACTGCCCGACGGCTGGGACGGGCGTATCTATCGCCTCGCCGGGGGAGCGCCGATCCTGCACGCTGCCAGCTTCGCGCTGCCGGCCTCCGACGGCGACTTCGGCAGCAGCGCGACCGGAGTCATGCCCGACGGCGGCGCCTTCTTCGCGCTCAAGGAGTATGTGCCCGACCGGCGCCTGCATCCAGGGCGCGGGCTGTTTGCGGCCCGTGCGCTCCGAGCGCCGCTGGACGCACGGCGCTTTCATCCCCGCGCGCTTCAGGTGGGGCGCCGCGGGCAGGCAGGCATGCAGCACTTCTTCACCGCCGGCGAGCGGCCGTTCTGCCTATACGCGGTGATCTCGACCATCCGGGCGCAGGCTCATGCCGCCAGCGTCCCCGGTCGGCTGGACGAGCTCAACCAGGTCGTGTCCTCGTTGGCGATCGGGGCGCGGCAGTGAGGAGCGCAAGGCTCACCGCCGCGAGCGCCCTCGCCATCATCGCTGGCGCTGTGCCCGCGTCCGCCGCGATCAATGCCCGCCTTCAGGGGACCTTCACGATGCACGGAAGGCTCACCGTTGTCGACAACATCTTCAACGAGCACCGCGGCCAGCTCGTGACGCGGACATGGTCGTTCACTCCTTCCTGCGCGAACGGCGCCTGTCGAGCGGTGACGCTCACGCGCCAGCGATCCGGCCAACTGATCCCCAACACACTGCTGCTAAAGCGCCACGGACCCGGCCTCTATGTCGGCCATGGCACCTTCTGGGTTGCGCTCTCATGCGGCGGACGCGTGCGCCCGCATGGCGGTCTCGCGTACGAGACGATCACCGTGCGGATCACGGGTGTTCAGACCGCACGCGGCGTGACCTACGCGACGGGCATCCACGCTCGCTACGTCAACCCTACGCGCAAAAACCTGACCGGCTGCCCCGGCGGGATCGGCCACGACGCCGCCACGTACGCCGGTCAGCTCGCTAGCGCGCTACCCACGCGCTAGGCGTCGGCTCAGGAGGATCCGCGCACACTTTCTTTCACCTCTGGCGGAAGGAAGTCTGCGCGCGTGGGGAAGCCGCGGCGTTCCAGAGCTCCACAAGCGCTCCGGCCGACCCCTGCACTGGGTCTGCGTCGGGCAGGGGCACGGCCTCGATGTTCGCGAGCGCCTCGTCGTGCTCGGCGGGATCGCCGCGGCGCAGGTCCCAGCGCATCCCGTTCGGGTAGGCGCCGATCACCAGCAAGTCGCCGCTCGAGCCCGCATTGCAATGGCCGGTGCCCGCCGGGAGCACGAGCACGTCGCCGGCCTCGACCTCAAACTGTCGTCCCACCGACGGCCCGCCGAGCATGACCGACGCCGAGCCGCGGACGATCCCGAGCACCTCGTGGGCGGTCGAGTGGAAATGGTGGAACGGGTAGATCCCATTGCGCCAGGCGCCAAGCCACCCGCTGTGCGCAAACAGCTCCTCCCCGAGATTCGGGACGTCGCGGTAGACGAGCACCGGCAGCCGCGAGTTGGGGATAGCCCCGTCGTCGTGGAACCGGAAGGCCTCCGGCTCGGTCATGGAATCAGCAGCAGCTTGCCCGTTGTGCGACGCGACTCGAGGTCCTCGTGCGCCTCGCGCGCTTGGGCCAGCGGGTACCGAGCGCCGATGCGCACGTGGAGCTTGCCGTCGGCGATCAGTGAGAACACCTGCTCGGCTCGTGCTCGCAAAAGCTCTGGCGTTCGCACGTAGTGGCCGAGCACCGGGCGCTGCATATACAGCGAGCCCGCCGGTCCGAGCAAGGCTACGTCGAGCGGGTCGGGTTGGCCGCTGGCCGAGCCGTAGAGGATCATCCGCCCGATCGGGCGCAATGCCTTGAAGCCCTCGAGGAACGTGGCCTTGCCGACTCCGTCGTAGACGGCGGCTGCGCCTTCGCCGCCCGTGATCTCGCGCACCCGCGCGGCGAAGCCTTCGTAGCCGATCACCTCGTCGGCGCCGGCGCCCCGCGCAAGCGAGGCTTTCTCCTCGGTCGAGGTCGTGGCGATGACGTCGCCACCGCGCAGCTTCGCGAGCTGGGTCAAAAGCAGCCCGACCCCGCCTGCCGAAGCGTGGACCACGACCCAGTCGCCGGGCTCGATCGGGTAGGAGTCGAACGCCAGGTAGTGGGCGGTCATGCCTTGAAGCAGCGCCGCCGCGGCGTCCTCGCTCGAGACCCCGTCCGGTACTGGGACCAGGGCGTCCCGGTTTGCGGCTACGAGCTCCGCGTAGCTCCCCGGGACAGCCTCCCATGCGACGCGTTCGCCCGTGTCGAGGACCGTGCCGGCTCCCTCCACGCCGATGACCGCAGGCGGCTGGGACCCATATTCCTCGCGCGTGCGCTCGTAAACGTCGCGGTAGTTGACGCCGACCGCCTCGACCCTGACCAGCACCTCCTCGCCCGATGGTGTCGGGTCGGGCACATCCTTGTACTTAAGGACCTCGGGTCCGCCCATCCGTTCGAAGACAACGGCGTGCATCGACTCGGAAGATAGTCGGATGGCAGTTCGCGCCGCGCCGACTGTCATCTTTAAGGTGTGCCATGAGAGAGCACGGGTTTATGCGAATCGGGCACGGCGGGGCGAGCGCGCTCGCTCCGGCCAATACGCTGGCCTCGTTCGACGTCGCGCGCGAAGTGGGCGTCGACATGGTCGAGTTCGACGTGCGTGCGTGGCGCGGCGAGCTCGTGCTCGCGCACACGATTCTGCACGCGCCACATCCGCGTAACGTACGTCTTCGCGCTGCGCTCGCTCACCTGGCGACGCGCGGGTTCAGCGGGATCGAGCTGAGCGTCGACGTCAAGCACGCCGGCTACGAAGCGGCGCTGCTCGAGTCGCTGCACCACTTTGATCTGCTGCGCCGCACTGTGATCTGCTCGCAGGTGCCGGCGGTGCTCGACCGCGTCAGGGCGCTCGAGCCTCGCGTGCGGGTGGGGATCTCGGTCGGCGGTCGGATCGCCCGCGCGAGCCGGCGCCGGCGCGACTGGCGCTCGCACGTGATGGATGGCCTTGGCGCGCGCCGCTGGGACGCGCTGATGGCGCAGCACCGGCTGATCGACTCCAAGCTCGTCGAAGACGTCACGGCCCGCGACGGGTCGCTCTACGCCTGGACCGTCAACGACCGCCGTCTGATCGACTCGCTGCGATCGGTCGGCGTCCACGGCATAGCGACCGCCGATCCGCGGCTGTTTGGCCTCCAGCCAATCCCCGCTGCGGCGCTGCTCAGCATTTGAAGACGACCTTGCCGGTGACCTCGCCGGCGAGCAACGCCTCGAACCCCTGACGCGCGTCGGGCAATGCGAGCGTCCGGTCGATCACCGGCCGGACATCCTTTGACACGCACAGCTCAATCAAGCGCTCGAGCTCATCGCGCGTTCCCATCGTCGATCCGACCACCGACAGCTGAAGGAAGAAGATCCGCCGTAGTTCGGCAGGCGGCGCATCGCCGCTGGTCGCTCCCGAGACGACGACCACGCCGCCTGGCTTGAGCGCTCGCACGGAGTGCGCCCAGGTCGCCTCGCCCACCGTTTCCATCACCGCGTCGACCCGTTCCGGCAGCCTGGCACCCGCCTCGAACGCCTCATCTGCCCCGAGCTGCACTGCGTCGGCGCGCTTTTGCTCGGAGCGTCCGGTGACCCAGACGCGTAGCCCGGCGGCATGCCCGAGCACGATCAGCGCGGTCGACACACCCCCACCGGCGCCCTGGACCAGCACGGTCTGGCCAGGCGCCAGGCCGCCCCGCGTGAACAGCATCCGATAAGCCGTCAGCCACGCGGTCGGAAGGCACGACGCCTCCTCGAACGACAGCTCGGCAGGCTTGGCCACGAGATTGCGCCGCGGGACCGCGACCCGCTCAGCGAACGTCCCTGGGTGGCGCTCGGAGAGCAGCGAGCGGCGCGGGTCGAGGGTCTCGTCGCCGCGCCAGGCGTCGTCGGAGATCACCGAGTGCACGATCACCTCGTTGCCTTCGTGATCGACTCCCGCCGCGTCGCAGCCGAGGACCATCGGCAGGCGGCCTTGGTCGAGCCCGACTCCGCGCAGTGACCACAGGTCGTGGTGGTTGAGCGATGTGGCGCGGACGGTGACGGTCGTCCAGCCGTCGCGTTCGTAGGGCTCGGGTTGATCGCCGATGCTCAGCCCGCGAAGCGGGTCGTCGCGGTCGATTTCTGACGCGTAGACGGCGAGCACGCGGGCATCATGCCTGATGCGACAATCCGCCCGTGTCCAAGGTGACCGCAAGCGCGACCCGGTCGGTGAGCGCGCCGGCCGAGCGGGTGCTCGCCATTCTGCGCGACTACCACCTCCGGGCGCAGATCCTCCCCGACAGCTACAGCCGCGTCGAGGTAGCGCAGGACGGGTCGCGGCTGTCGTATCGCTTCTCCTCGCCGGGCCGCGAGCGGGACTTCAGGCTGCGGGCGCAGCCGTCGGAGGCGGGTCTCACCGAGCGTGACGAGCTGTCGTCCTATGTCCAGACTTGGACAGTTACCGAAACCGCCACCGGCAGCACGGTGACAGTTCAGGCCGCGTGGGACGGGAGCGGGGGGGTCGGTGGGCTGTTCGAGCGGCTGTTCGCGCCGCTCGGCTTGCGGCGTGTCTTCACCGAGATGCTGGAACTGCTCGCTGCCTCAGCGGAATAGAGCTTCAACCGAGACGGTGATCTTGCGTGATGCCGCGGCCGGTGCGCCCGGAGTCGGCACGCCGTCATCGAGCGTGACCGGCTCGCACGTCTCGCGCACGCGGTCCGTCAAGAAGCGCGACGGCTTGCCGTAGCCGTGGACGTCGTCTCTCCCGTGCGGCCGGTGGTAGTAGCGCACCGGCACGTACAGGTGAAGCGCCTGGCGCGCGCGCGTGACGGCCACGTAAAGCAGCCGGCGCTCCTCCTCGATCTCCTCGGCCGAACCGCACGACATGTCGGCCGGGACGTTGCCGTCGTAGAGCGCGAGCACGTGCACCGCTTCCCACTCGAGTCCCTTGGCCGAATGAACGGTCGAGAGCACCAGAAAGTCCTCGTCGAGGTGGGGAGGACCGGCGAGATCGGCGCTTGACTGCGGCGGATCGATCGCCAGCTCGGCGGTGAAGTGCCCGAGATCGGTTGCCAGGCGCGCGGCGTCGACGAGCCGATCGAGGTCCTGGAGTCGAAGCGTCCCGTCGGGGTAGCGCGCCTCGATGAGCGGCGCCAGCGCGTCGCGCAGCAGCTCCGCCTGTGCGCCGGCGCTCGGCGCCGCGCGTGCGGCGTCAAGGGCCGCGGTCAGCTCGCTCGCCGTCGTCCGCGCTTTGGCCGGCAGTGCGTCAAGCCCCTCGTCGATCGCGCGTCGCGCGCTCGCGGGGCCGACCCCATCGATGAGCTGAAGGATGCGGAACCACGCCAGGTTGTTGTCCGGATTGTCGAGCAGCCGGAAGAGCGCGATCAGGTCCTTGACGTGCGCTGCCTCGAGGTAGCGCAGCCCGCCGTATTTGACGAACGGGATCTGGCGACGGGCGAGCTCGAGCTCGAGCAGGTCCGAGTCGTGGCTCGTGCGCATCAGCACCGCCTGGCGGCGCAGGTCCATGCCCTGCTCCCGCGCATCGAGCACTCGCTCGCAGATGTCGATCGCCTGCGCCTGCTCGTCGCGGCAGAAGATCAGCTTCGGTTGAGCGCCGCGCTCGCGCACGGCGCTCAACTGCTTTCGGTAGGCGCGCTTGAAGTCGGCGGCGAGCGCGTTGGCTGTCGCGAGCAGCGGCGGGCCCGAGCGGTAGTTGCGCTCCAGGGTGACGGTCGAAGCGTCCGGGAAGTGCTCGCCGAATGAAAGGATGTGGTCGGCCGACGCAGCGCGCCACCCGTAGATCGCTTGCAGGTCATCGCCGACGACGGTGAGCTCGCGGCGCTCTCGTCTGAGGCCGCGCACGATCTCGACCTGGAGGCCGTTCACGTCCTGGTACTCGTCGATCAGCACGTGGTCGAAGGAGCCCTCGATCGCGGGACCGATGACCTCGTTGTGCGCGAGCGCATGCCAGTAGAGCAGCAGGTCGTCGAGATCGAGCGCGTGCAGCGAGCGCTTGCGCTCGACGTATGCCGTGAAGAGCGATGCCATCGCCTCGACGTGGTCCTCACACCACGGGAAGCGTTCGGTCACGACCTCCGACAGCGGGCGCTGGCAGTTGACCGTGCGCGAGTAGATGTCAAGCAGGGTGCTTGGCCGCGGGAAGCGGCGCTGCGCCTTGGCGTGACCGTGCTCCTCGCGGATCAACCCGATCAGGTCCGCCGCGTCGCTCGGATCGAGCACCGCAAACGCGGGTGGCAGTCCGAGCGAGGAAGCGTGCATGCGCACGAACCGGTGCGCTACTGAATGGAACGTGCCGCCGAGCACGCCCGTCCGCCGGCCGGTCATCGTTCGCGCGCGCTCGATCATTTCGCGCGCGGCGCGGCGCGTGAACGTCAGCAGCAGGATCCGCTCGGGGGCCGCCCCTCGATCGATCAGCCACGCGACGCGGGCCGCGAGGGTGGTGGTCTTGCCCGTGCCCGCGCCGGCGAGGATCAGCAGCGGGCCGCCGTCGTGGGTGACGGCCGCGAGTTGCTCGGGATTGAGCTGGTCGAGCGCCTGCACGGGGCCCGCGACCGTAGGGGCAGGGCCGGACGGACTGCAAGAATGCTGTCGATGTCCTATCGCCTAGCAGTCGTTGGAGCGACCGGAGTCGTGGGCCAGATGGTCCTGACGGTGCTTAAGGAGCGCTCGTTCGGAGTCGACGAGCTCGTGCCGTACGCAAGCTCGCGCTCGCAGGGAACGACGGTCAAGTTCCGAGGGGAGGATCTCGCCTGCCGCGTGCTCGAAGATGAGGCGTTCGATCTGGCGTTCATGGCGGCCGGTGGCTCGGTCAGCGCCGAGTGGGCCCCGCGCTTCGCCGAACGGGGCGCGCTCGTGATCGACAAGACGAGCTACTGGCGCATGGACCCCGAGGTGCCGCTGGTCGTTCCCGAGATCAATCCCGACGCGGCAGAGCTCGCGCTGGGTGCCAAAGGGATCATCTCGTCTCCCAACTGCTCGACGATGGCGATGGTTGTCGCGCTCAACCCGATCCACCGTGAGGTGCCCATCGAGGAGATCGTCGTGTCCACCTACCAATCGGTGTCGGGCACCGGCCGCGCGGCGGTCGAGGAGCTCGAGGCGCAGGCCCACGCTCTGCTGCACCGCACGGACCCAGGTCAGCCGAGCGTGTATCCGCACCAGATCGCGTTCAACGTCTTGCCACACGTCGAGACATTCGCCGACGACAGCGGCTACACGACCGAGGAGCGCAAGATGATGGACGAGACGCGCAAGGTCCTGGGGCTCTCCGAGGACGATCTGCGGATCACCGCGACCTGCGCGCGCGTGCCGGTGATCGCGGGGCACTCGGAGTCGATCCGAATCCGCACCCGCGAGCCGCTCAGTATCGAGCGGGCGCGCGAGCTGCTGAGCGGCGCGCCGAGCGTCGCGCTCGTCGACGATCCAGCCAACGCACGGTACCCGCTCGCGATCGACGCCGTCGGCCGCGACGACGTGTTGGTAGGCAGGCTCCGTCATGACCCAGGCCCTGGAGGAGAGCAGTACCTGAACCTTTGGGTGGCCGGCGACAACCTGCGCAAGGGCGCCGCCACCAACGCCGTTCAGATCGCCGAGCTGCTGCACGAGCGAGGACTCGCGAGCGCCGAGCAGCGCGCCGCACGCGGCGTGCCCGTGGGCTGAAGCCCGACGCCGCGCACCAAGCTGTTCCGCGGAACACCCCGCCCGCGTGGGCCGGCGCTCCGTCCTGTCTGGGATCTGCGATCAGTGGGCATGCTCAGCCTCCGAGTGTTCGGATCGAGGGTCAGGTGCGCGGAATCTCGAAGATGGTCGAGGAAGACCGTTACTGCATCGACATCCTCACGCAGATCGGTGCGATCCAGGCCGCGCTCGACAAGGTCGCCGCTCGGCCTGCTCGACGGCCACGCGCACACGTGCGTGATCGGCGCGCGGCCTGAGCAGCAAGACGACCGTACCGAAGAGATGATGGCTGCGATCGGCCGGCTGCTGCGACGCAGCTGACGCCGCAGGACGCCACGCGCGATCGAGCTGGCTTGCCCCGACGCACGTCACCGGAGGCCGCCGGTCAATGCGGGCTATCGTGGGGCCCATGGGAGCCTGGGGGACCGGGAGCTTCGAGAATGACACTGCCAGCGATTGGTTCTACCTCGTGGAGGAGGCAGTAGAACCGGGGCTGGTCATCGCGTCCGCGCTCGACGAGGCTCTCGCTGAGGCCGGCTATCTTCAGCTCGATTCCGCTTGCGCAGCAGTCGCCGCCGCGGAGTTGTCGGCCTCTTGTGCAGGCGAGCTGCCGGAAGATCTATCCGACCACATCCGGCGGTGGGTCAGCGAGCACCCGCACGAGCCACACTCGGCCGAGGTCGAGCAGGCGGTCCAAGCGGTTCAGCGGGTCCGAGGCGAAAGCGAGCTTCGCGAACTCTGGGACGACGAGACTGGCGCGGATAACCCCTGGCTTCGCGCCGTCGATGACCTGCTCGCCCGGCTCAAGCGCTCTGGCACAGACGCCCCGACAGCGCTTCGGCCCTAACTCGCCGCCGACCCAGGCCGTCTGCCTCTCGCCGTCGGGGCGGAAGCCTCTCCCTGACGGGCCGTGCCAGACTCAGGACAGCGGAGTTTGCCGGAGCATCCGTGGCTGAGCGCAAGCGTTCCACTCGTGATCAGCCGGTCGAGGCCCGGCCAGCGCTGCCCGGATGAGTGTGGATTGGAGTCGCGTGGTGTTAGGACGTGAGGTTGATGTGCCCGCGCCGGATAGCCCGACGGGCGGGAAGTTGACGTTGCTCGTGTGTCATATCGATGAGGGAGGGCTACCGCCGCACGCTTGCAAGCGCGCGCAACGCGCGCTTCGGGCGGCGGGACACGATTTCGAGAAGATCATCGCCGCTCGGGGCGTTCTGTTCGGTCTGTTCACCACAGGCCGGCGGCCGAAACTCAAAGAGCTCAGCGGGCAGGAGCGGCTCCCGGTCCTTCGCCTGTCGGACGGCACGACGATCAACGGCAGCGCGAACATCATCGCGTGGGCCAACGAGCACCCGTCAACGACGGTCGAATAATCGCGTCCGGGTGATTGACGTGGCGGCGTTCGCTGTCAGCGAAGCGAGACGTCAGTCACGCGACTGTAGATCGGCTGGCCGACGTCGAGCGGGTCGAACCATTGGGGGTCGCTGGCCGGATACTCCCAGGCCAGCCGCACGGCGCCGCTCGACGGGAACCTGACCCGCACCTCGAAGTAGCCGCGCGGGTTAGCGATCCGGACGCGCTCGAGATTGCGGTACTGCTCGGTCCCGCCGCGTTTGAACTGGATCCAGACGTACTGCGTCCCGTAGCCGTCCGCGGTGGCGAACTGGGCAGCGCGCGCGTCGCCCCAGACCTCGAGTGCCCGGCCCCGTCGGGTTGCGGTTACGGGCAGCCAGACCGGCAGCTGGTAGGCGTAGAAGCTCGGTTTGGGATCGCCAGTGGAGGTGATCAGGCCGCTGGGGAACCACGTGGCGTCCACCAGCTCGAACTGATCAAAGCTCGCGATCCGCGGGTTCTTCCAGGACAGGTATTCCGCCCAGTTGAGGTACTTGGCCTCGTTCTGGAGACTCGTGTACCCGGAAAGGTAACCGTACTCGGTGTTGTAGATCTTCATCCGCGCGCGCGATCCGTACGCTCGCTGGAGACGATCGATCGTGGTTATCAGTTGGGGAAGCTCTGCGAACTCGACGTCGTTCGGGTTCGGGTACTGGGCCTTGGTGGGCGGCTCGCCGTACGGATATGGGTGGATTCCGACACCGCTGAGCCTGAACAGCACGGGATTGTCGGCGCGGAACCGCCGGTAGCCGGACCTCGACATCGGGCAGCCCGCCTCGCGCGCGGCGGCTCCCCGCAGCTCGCGAAACGAGCCGCCGACGCAGTACAGGGCGCGCAGGAACGTGAGCGGCGCCGAGGTGCCCCGCTCGCCGACGGGGGCCGATCCGCTCTGAGACAGACCCGAGCTGATGATCGTGTCCCCTGCGTGCCCGGTTTGCTGGAGCCCGCTCCACGCGGCGTCGAGCAGGCCGCGGTAGATCCTCGCGGAAACGGGTACCGATGAGTGGTAGTACTGGGGCGTTAGCGACGGGCCCCAGTTCGCCTCGTTCCAAGGCTCCCAGAAAGACGCGCGCGTCAGCGCCGACGTGGAGCCCGGCGGGACGTAGGAGCCGCTGTAGCGGGTCCCGACCGCCTCGACGAACTGGCCGTACGCGGCGGGGTCCGGGAAGAAATCGCTGTCGAAGCACACCGGCACAAGCCCCCCAACCGTGGTGCAGGGCGGCGCGCCGGAGGCGGTCGCCCACAGCGGCGCGCCGCCGGTGGGCATCAGATCGACGGCGATCCCGTCAGCGGCGGCTTCGGTCAGGAGCCTGTCGTACGGCGACCAGTTGGCGGCCGGATAGGCCGCCGGATCGGCGGCGTTGAACTGCGGAGCGGTGCGGGACGACGGATCCGGCGCGATCGAGCTCCACACCACCGGCACGCGGAGGATGTCGACGCCGAGGCTGCGCAGGAGCGCCAATTGCACAGCCGGATCCTGGTACTGGATGTTCGGTGACTCCAACATCGCCAGCTGCGTCGTGGAGGCGGCCGCGGGCGCGGCGGCGCCAAGCAGCGCACATCCCCAACCGGCGAGTACGGCGAGCGTTGCCCAAGCCGGCGGTCGCACTTTGTTCATGAAGGTTGCTCTCATTCCCTGACGGACCGGAAACCCGCAAAGCGCCACACGAGTTGCGCCCGTCGCGCTTGCCATTCGCTTTGCCAACGCTCGGGATGTTGCTAGCGGCGGCTGCCGTTTGCGCCGCTACCTGCGTGCTGCCGGCAGCCGCACGGGCCTCGAGCAGCTGCCAAGCTGGTCGGGTGAGCAGCGCGCCCACGATGCGGGGCCGTCGTCGCGGAGGTCGGCCATTCAGCGGCTGATCCGTGCACCAGACGACGTCGTTTGCCGAGATCGGGCTGCGTCTCGGGTCGCTGTTGTGGCGGGCGTCATCTTCATCTTCGCCGGCCTGGTCAAGTTCGTCTTCCACAGCTGGGAACTTCACGCGTTTCGCTCGTTTGGGCTGCCCTGGCCAGCGGTGTTGGAGATCCTTGCGGGCGTGCTCGAGACTGTCGGCGGCGCGCTCCTGGCGCTGCGCCTGTTCATCGTTCCCGTGGCGCTGATCCTCGGCGCCACGATGGCTGTCGCCATCGGCGCATCTGGGGTCGGTCATGGGGATGTAATCCCCAGCCTCACCCTAGCCCCCGCTCTGCTGGGTGCCATGGCGTTCTTGCTCGTCACCGCTCGCAGACGGAACTGACACGAGTGAAGTCTGTGCGGCTCGCCTATCCCAAATCGGCTCTCGGCGTCTGCTCCGTCGAGGAGCGACACTCACCGGAAC
>Ga0102924_1001955_pt1 | contig 23003 bp, 20 predicted proteins | sample PaiPotPPM11metaG_FD_80116 | JGI IMG/M metagenome (GOLD analysis project Ga0102924, IMG submission 80116) | Iron sulfur acid spring bacterial and archeal communities from Banff, Canada, to study Microbial Dark Matter (Phase II) - Paint Pots PPM... ...
GCGCACAACGATGCGTTTCCCCGCGATCGCGCCCAAGCTGCCCGCGGGAGTTGAAACGAGCGCTACCTCATGAACAAGCGCGGAGCCGCTGCTGGTCGCCGGTACTTGCACGCCGACGATACGGGCTCGAAAGGTCGCAGACTCGTTTACCCGTGGACGCTCGAGCGCTACGGCTTCAATGACGATGTGGCGGCCGTCGAGCACTCTGAAGGGCTTATGCTCGATGCGCCACACGGAGAGCATTGCCCCCACCTCTCCGGCTACAAACGCGCACAAGATGATGATGAGGAACTTCTGTCGCGAGGTGGACGTTGTCAGAATAACAGTGAAGGCCGCAAGCAATGCACCGATTGCAACCGCTAGCGGAGTTTTTGCAGCCAGAATAATGCCGCACGCATAGGAAGCAGATGCAACTGCAAACCGGTGCCCACGCAGCAGCTCGAGTATACTCTCCAACACTCGCTCTTCACGCGACATCAGTTGGGCGTCAATCGAGCACGAGTCTTTTTCACGCCCGCGCGAGGAACGTTGCGGCCCTTACGTGAAAGAGGAAGTCCAGCCATCGCGTCTTTTTGGGGAAGGGGTTGAAAGAATAGTGGAAGCATTCGTCATCGTGCTCCTAATCCTGATCCTGCTCGCCGTGACCGGCCACTTACGCCTCTAGTCCACTCGGGTTAGCAGCGGCAGTCCACCGTCGGATCCGCATTCAGAGAAGGTGACATGCGAATACTGGTGACCGGCGGTGCCGGATTCATAGGCTCTCATGTCGTCGACGCGCTCATCGGCGCCGGCCATGAGGTTGCTATCGTCGACTCGTTTTGGTCCCATGGTGGGGGGCGCCGGGACAACGTCAATCCTAAAGCCCAGCTCTTCGAAGTCGACATCCGCGACGCCGCTCTCGCGGATGTCTTCACAAAATTTAGGCCGCAGGTCGTCAGTCACCACGCCGCTCAGCACAGCGTCGCCATCTCCACCCAAGAACCGCTCTACGACGCCGATGTCAACGTCAAAGGTTTGCTCAACGTCCTCACGCAAGCCGCACAGCAGCAAGTGCGCAAAGTTGACTTCGCGTCATCCGCCGCAACCTACGGTACACCGCAACGCTTGCCCATCGATGAACAACATCCACAACTGCCCGAGTCACCATACGGCATCACGAAGATGATCGCCGAATATTACTTGCGATATTTTGCAGGCGGACCCGGCCTTCGTTATACCGCGCTCAGGTATGGCAACGTCTACGGTCCTCGTCAGGATCCAAACGGCGAGGCAGGCGTGATTGCTATTTTTAGCGGGCGCATTCTTAAGGGAGAACAGATCCGCGTCGACTGGGATGGCGAGCAGCAAAAAGACTATGTGTTCGTCGGCGATGTCGCCCGGGCGAACCTGCTCGCAGTTGAGAGCGGCGACAACGAGATCATTAATATCGGAACGGGCATCGGCACGTCGGTCAACGCGTTACACAAATCAATTGCGGTTGCGGCAGGCCGCGACGTCGAAGTTGTGAAGGCACCAAAGCGCCCAGGCGACGTCTATCGCTGCGTGTTTGCAATCGAAAAAGCCAAGACCGCTCTCGGATGGGAACCGCGGACGCAACTCGCTGAGGGCATCGCAAAGACGGTGGCCCATTTCCGCGCCAACCCAGCCTAGCTGACGACAATATTGAGCAGCTTGTCCTTCACGTAGATGAGCTTGCGCACGGGTTTGCCGTTGAGCTGCGCGGCGACCGTTTCTATGAGCTTCGCCTTCTCGTACACCGCCTGCTCATCCATCCCAGGCGATGCTGACACGACCCCACGCTTTTTCCCGTTGACCTGAATAACAATTTGCACCAACGATCGTAGCAGCGCAAGGTCGTCGTATTCGGGCCAGCGCTGTTCATGGATGCTGCCGCTATGGCCTGTTCGCTCCCATAACTCTTCTGCGATGTGAGGGGCAAATGGGGCAAGCAGCAACAACAAAGCGGTCAGAGCTTCCGCAAATACCGGCAGATCCGTTGCGCTTTTGTTTTTGGCAGCGAACTCGTCGATTTCGTTGAGCAGGGTCATGATCGCGGCGACAGACGTATTGAGGTGCATGCGATCGCCGAGCTCGTCGCCCACTTGTTTTATCTTCTCGTGGACGCTTCGCCGCAGATCTGTTTCAGCGGCGCTGAGGGCGCGGCCATCCCGCGCAATGCCTATCCCCGCGGCTCCCGTCTGCTCGAACGTGCCAGCATGCGTCAATACGAGCCGCCAGATGCGCTGCAATGTGCGCGTCGCGCCGACGATACCCGTCGTGGACCATGGAAAGTCCGATTCAGGCGGCCCTGCGAACATCTCGAACAGGCGAAGCGCGTCCGCACCGTAGGTTGCAACGGCCTCATCGATGCCAATCGTATTGCCGCGCGATTTGCTCATTTTCTCGTGGTTTTCGCCGAGGACCATGCCTTGGTTGAAGAGGCGCATGAATGGCTCATCGCTCTGCACGAGGTTCTCCTCGCGCAGTACCTCATAGAAGAAACGCGAGTACATGAGGTGCAGCACCGCGTGCTCGATGCCCCCAATGTAGTGGTCAACCGGCGCCCAATAGCGCACGTCGTCCATTGACCAGGGCGCTTGCGCGTCATGCGGGCTTAAATATCGCAAATAATACCACGATGAATCAATAAACGTGTCCATCGTCTCTGGCTCGCGCGTCGCCGGCCCGCCGCATTTCGGACATGTCGTGTTCATGAACTCGGGCACGTGCTGGAGAGGGCTGCCTTGGGTGCCGGTGATAGGAACATTCTCGGGTAACAACACCGGCAGCTGATCTTCGGGAACGGGCACATAGCCGTCACGCGCGCAGCGGACCATCGGGATGGGCGCTCCCCAGTAACGCTCGCGCGAAATGAGCCAGTCGCGCAGCTTGTAGGTCACCGAAGGCGTCCCTATGCCACGCTTGACGAGTTTCGCGGTCATGACCCTACGCGCTTGTTCGCTGGACATCTCGCTGAACTCACCACTGTTGACGAGCACACCGTCATCCACAAATGCGGATGGCAGCTTACTCGCGCTGGGCGCGCGCTTGGCACCCGCTCGTTTGACGACAGTCCTTATTTGAAGATCGTGCGCCCGAGCGAATTCGAAGTCGCGTTGGTCGTGTGCGGGTACGCCCATTACGGCGCCCGTGCCATATTCGGCGACAACGTAGTTCGTCACCCAAATTGGTATGCGCTCGCCGCTCAGTGGATTTTTTGCATACGCACCTGTGAAGAAGCCTTGCTTCTCCATGAGTTGCGTTTCGAGTTCGGTCTTATCCCTGACGCTCGCTACGAAAGCCTCAACCGCGGCTTGCTCCTGGTGACCCGCGCTAATACGTGGCAACAGCGGATGCTCAGGTGCAATAGCCAGATATGTGGTGCCGTAGAGCGTGTCCACCCGCGTTGTAAAGACGGCAATCGTGCCGATGCCTCCTTCGACGTCAAATTCGATCGTCGCACCCTCGCTGCGGCCAATCCAGTTGCGCTGCATAGTTTTGACGCGCTCAGGCCAGCCCTCCAGCCGATCGAGACCCGCGAGCAGCTGATCAGCGTACTTCGTGATGCGGAAGAACCACTGGTTGACTTTCCGGCGCTCTACCTTCGTTCCGCAGCGCCAGCAGACACCGCCCTCAGCCTGCTCGTTTGCCAGGATCGTTTGGTCGCGCGGGCACCAGTTGAGCGTTGCCTCCGCCTTATATGCGAGCCCCTTACGATGCATGAGCAAAAAGAGCCACTGCGTCCAGCGATAGTACTCAGGCGACGACGTATCGATTTCGCGCGACCAGTCGTACGAGGTTCCGAGCTTTTTGAGCTGCGCTCGCATGTTTGCGATATTTGAGTTTGTCCATTCGCGCGGATGCAGGCCGCGCGCGATCGCTGCTGTTTCCGCCGGCAAGCCGAACGCATCCCAACCCATTGGATGCATGACGTTGAGACCCCGCATGCGCCGGTAGCGCGCGATGACGTCTCCGAGCGTATAGTTGCGCGCGTGACCGACGGAAGATCACCACTCGGGTACGGCAGCATCTCGAGCAAGTAGAACTTTCGCTTGCCGGGGCTTTCAGTTGCTTGGTATTGCCGGCGCTCTTCCCAGATCTTCTGCCATTTCGGCTCGACCGTTTGCGGCGAATACGGTGGGATCTCTTTGGATGGCATGGGCCGTATTGTACCATACAGCCCGCAACAAGCCCTTGACCGATGTAGCGGTCGACCTCGCGTCGACCGCGTTACTCGCTGTCAGGAGGCGTCGCATGCCAACGCGACATGAGCTGCGCCTGCGAATAGCGGACCGTCACCGGATGATATGGCAGCGGCGACTGCGAGAAATTGAAGCAGTCGTAGAGATTATCTGCACGCGCATCCGTGAATCCAAGGGATCCGAGCGCGAACTGGGTTTCGGTGAATTTCAAGATACTCGCGAATTCATGCGGTACGTGCGAGACATAACCCGCTTTGGCATACGGCGAAATGATGATAAGCGGCACGCGGAAACCCAGTTCATAGGAATTGTAAATGTGGGGAGCTACGTGGTCGTACCAGCCGCCCCAATCATCCCAGGTCACAAAGATGACGGTGTTGTTCCAATACTTGCTTGTTCCAATTGCGTTGGCAACATCGCCGACCCATGAGGGCCCGGCGCTCGAATTGTTGTTAGCATGATCTGAATTAGCGCCGGTTGGAATAACCCATGAAACTGTAGGCAGTTGTCCAAGATTGATGTCGTTGAAAATGTTTGTCTCTGGGACCGACACCTTGGACCAATCGTTCGCACCGTACCGAATGTGGCTGATCGCATCGAAGCCTGACCACAAAAAGTATGGAGATGGCGTGTAATACTTCCACAAAATCCCCTTGGCGTCGAGCAGATCGGCAAGCGTCTGGTGATCGAAGCATGGGAACATCGAGCTCGTTTCGTTGCCGCTCGGATCGATCAGCGGTACGGTGCTGCCCGCCGGCGAATCGCAGCCTTGATTCGCGTGGGGCACATTCGGCGGAAAATTGACGTTTTCCGATACCAAGAGCGTGCTGCCGGTCGCCGGCTCCGAAGTGCCGGAGATAATGTATTGATGCGCCGGGAAACTCGGGCCTTGATTCGTTTGGAACATCTCGTCCGCGAACGCAAATTGTTGGGCGAGCGCAAAGTACGGGGCTGATTCAGAATGTGGAACATATCCATACGCGGCGTTCGGGCCAGGCGTGTAACCCGGCTGCGGAAATATTCTAACCTGATCGAACCCGTTCATCGCGGCGCCGTTGTACTCAGTTGTGAATCCGGTGTGGCTGTGGTCGAGGTCATACGGGGCGGCAAGGGAGACGGGTTGGAGAGCGACTGTGCCGCCAGTGGAGTTCTTTCCGCTGGTCACTGTGTCGGCGCCGGGGAACCCGTTGAAGAGGTTGTCGACCGTACGGTTTTCCTGAAAGATAATCACGATGTGTTGAATCCCGCTGGGTCCCATGCTTGGACTCGGATTTGGTCCCGGAAGTGTGCCCCCGCCTCCACCGCACGCCCACACGATCGCACATAGGCTCACGACCATCAGAGATTGAATCCAACCACGCATTTTCGTCACCTCACCGATTGCTCCAAGTTTTTTGGTGCTACTCTAGGGAGTACCCCGACGAAAGGCCTAGCTCATTAAGCGAGCATGAGCAGCGTGCAAATCTCATCGGAGATTCATCACGTATGATTGAGAGGCTTCATCAATGCCAGGCTACTTAGTCGCTTGCGTAACGTGGCACGACTCCGAATCCCCGCGGACGTACGGTGATCTTGTCGTCGAGTCGCTTCAACCGTACGGCGGGAAGTATCTCGTTCGCGGCGCACCGGTCGAGGAGCTCGAAGGCGAGAACAAACCTAAGCGGCTCGCCATAGTAGAGTTTCCAACTGCCGAGGCAGCCACAAAGTGGCACGCATCGAGCGAATATGCGGCGGCGCGCAAAATCCGCCAGGAGAACGCGGCGACGCACTGGATTGTGATCATGGATGGAGCTGGCTAGGTTGTGGTTGATCTCGTAGAACTGCGCAGTGATGTCTTCCGCACGTTCCCGTTAGGACCCCAGGACTTTCCCGCGCTGCAAGAATTGTGGAACGACTCTGCTGACTATGTTCAGGTTGTGTACGGGCGTCCACCAGAACCCGATGAAGCTCGGTCAGTCTATGAAGCTGGGCCGGAACAAGGTTACGGTCCTCAGAGCAAAATGTTCTATGGAATCAAAGCCGCGAGCGGCGACACGTTGATCGGCGTCCTCGATGCTTTTCGCAATCATCCACTAAGGCGCGTGGTATATTGGGCTCTTACTGCTCAGTCCGGATACTCGCGGAAGTGGGATTGGCCGTAAAGTTGTGGACGCGCTTGCCGACGCGGCCCGCGCACACGGCGCATCTGAAATCCAGCTCAATGTGGTCGAACAAAACGAAAGCGCACATCGTTTCTGGATCGAGTGTGGATTCACGGAGATGCGCCGCTGGAATCAAAACATGGGTGCTCGAGAGAGCACCTTTATTAGGATGCGCCGCCAGCTTAGCTAACCTCGCTACAGCCATTCGGTCAAGGATTAAACGGGTTTGTCCAGGTCGACATCCACACTCGAGACTCAGAGTCCACAAACAGCTTTTCTTTGTATCTTTCTTCGTCAGATATTTGCCCGGAAAATCCTGACTGCGCCGAAGTTGAAGGCTTCTCGATCTGAGCCTGTGCGGCTGCTTGACCAGGTGACCCCCGCCATTGTTGGCGCAGAGCTATCTTTTCAGCGGGAGACGCTTGCGCCCACATCGTCTGCAGCGCCAGCCATAATGTCTGCACTCGATTGAATTGTAGCTGGCTGTCTGGCGTGGCGGCCGCATATTGACGCGCTACACGTGCAGTAAACTGCGGATGGTTTTTGATCTCAGAGGGAACCTGCTTGCCGGCTTGTTTTGAAATGAACTCAAACATGGCGATGTACGAGTCGACGACGCCTTTTCGCAGCGGCGGGCGGCCGTCAGCAATGATATGGTTATGCGCACGCCAGGCGGCGACGAGTGCCTTTGAGGTTGCATCAGATGCGTCAGCCTGAAAGGCTGCCACAAGTTCGGGCTCGACATATGTCCGCAATAACGCCCCGGATGCAGCCGGGTGAGAATGCACATACGACATAAACGTGTTCATGTCGTTGAGGGTCGCCATCGACCCCGATTCGTTCTTTGCCATGTCTCTTGTCAGGCCATCACGGATTAATTGAACGGTGGGACCGTCAAGTTGGAATCCGAACGCGTACTCAATGAAAGCGCGCGTGTCGTTCACCTGTTGATCGCTCTCCTTGACCCGCCCAAGGGTGCGCGTGAATCAAAGCGCATGCTTAATGGAAACAAACGCTGGTGGATCGCGGCCGGCGTTGTCATGGCTCTCGCCCTCGGGTATGCTCTGCCGCAACACCGCGCAAGTCATGCGGACATCGGCGCGGTGCCCGAGGCCACAGTGCCCGCACAACTCCTCGTATCCGATCAAAGTGTGTCTTCTCTGTCACCCTCCCCAAGGCCAACCCAGATCGCGGTGTACGTATGCGGCGATGTGCGCCGTCCTGGTGTGTATACGTTTAGCTCGAGTGCCAGGGTTACCGACGGCATCGCGCGCGCAGGCGGTGCGCTACCCGATGCAGATCTCGAACAGCTCAACTTAGCGGAGCTCCTCAGCGATGCTATGAAGGTCGACGTGCCCAAGAAGGGCCAGATCGTTGCGACCGGTTCACTTGATTTGATCACTTCGACAACCGGGAATCGTGGGTTTCGCCGCCACTCATCTCGTCACGCTGGTACGTCGAGGGGCAAGTTGCAGCCTGGTCAGACACTCAACGTCAATACGGCGAGCGAATCAGAGCTCATTGCACTTCCCGGGGTGGGACCAGGCCTCGCGAGAAGAATCGTCGAGTATAGATCAGCCAACGGACCTTTCCAGAGTGTGGATGATCTTCAGAACGTCTCGGGAATCGGCCCGTCAAAATTCGATCGGATGGCACCATACATTCGACTGTAGTTGCGACCTGATGCATCCACTTCTGCCTCCACTCCGTAGCAATGTGTTGAGGTATCATCATGCATTATAAAAACCTAGTGGTCGGCTTGCTCTTCACCGGTCTGGTCTTTGTCGCTCTTTTCACGTCCGCGTCGCGTGCAGTGGCCGATCAGAGTCTGAACGTGCAGCGAGTACTGGCGGCTACTGACTGGCTCAATTCCAAACCCGAGCCACAGGTTGTGCGCGGCAAGGTCGTCCTCGTCGACTTCTATACGTTCGGGTGTATCAATTGTAAGCACGTTCAGCCAAACTTGCGCGCACTGTATCGTGACAAGTCGCGGAAGGATCTCGTCATTCTGAGTATACACAGTCCTGAGACATCGTACGAACGCAGCCGCGCGAATCTCGTCGCTTCCTTAAAGGACCAAGGCGTTCTGTGGCCGGTTGCCGTTGACAACGACTTTGCGATATGGAACTCCTATAATGTCACGGCGTGGCCTACACAGATGATCTTTGATCGGGCGGGCCATCTGCGCAAAACAATCGTGGGCGAAGGGCAAGACGACGTCGTTGACACGACCATTGATAGCCTGATCGCCGAAAAAACGCCTCGTTCGTAACCCAGCCTGCAGGATTTACTTTGCCTGACAAAGTATACCCTTTGCCATGCAAAGCCGGCGCGCTGATTTCGTCGCGCTTGTCATCGTACTTACCACGACGCTCGCATGTGCGTTGCTCGTGTCGGTGTGGCGCGACGGCAATGCCGCAATATTGCTGGAGATACTCGTTGGGCTAACGCTCGGCTTTGTTTTTCCACGCGGCGCCTGGCGCTGGGCAGCTATTCTCGCTGCCTGGGTGCTCGTGCTGCTCGTCCTCAAAGTGCAGCTCGTTCCCGGGCCGCTTCCGTGGTGTCCGCAGGACGTTTCCTCGGGCCGCGTCGCTCCCTGGGCGCTTGCGATTGTCCCTGTAGCTGCCGTTTACGCAGGTGCCGCCGCGGATTGGATTTTGGCTGAAGCATTGCGCTGGCTTGGTTTCGTGCACTGGCAATGGCTTGACCGCGTCCGGCCCGCAGTCCGTATCGCGGCACTATGTCTTGCATTTGTGCTGGTGCTCTACACAGGTCTTTTGCTTCTACAACCGCTGCATCCGTATAAGGTCGGCGAGAGCTATTGTTGGGACGAATATTGTTTTGCCGTTACGCAGGTGAAGCGCCTCAAGACGATTGGCCACGGTGCGCACGCTATTTGGGCACGCGGAGTGTTCTACGTCGTGACGGCTGAAATGGAAACGCCGTGGTGGGGCAGGTTCAACTGGAGCAATGATGCCGTATATGCCATCGACTACGATGGCACTGACTACAGGTTTTCGCCGCAGGCTCAGAGTGCGTTGGATCAGATGATGCACTCCAATCGCTCTCGATGCCACAAGATACTTGGTGCCGGCGAAGCTGAGACCATCGTCTTCGATCTCCCGGAAAACGTCGTGCAGCCGCGACTGCTCGTCCGTGATACGCTTGGCTTTGAGGGCTTGCTCGGCGGCCTCCGGCTGAATCTCTTTTACGTGAAGCCGGCTTTCAATCTGCGCTACGACTAACGTGTGGGCTCATAAGCGGCTAGGCCTCGTCAGCGGACAAGATGCTGTAGATGTCCTTGCGTGCTCTTTCCAGCGTCTGTGCAACCTTGTCCAGTGCAGCGTCGCTGCTCCCTCGGGCACCCATGAGCGCCATCATTAACCTCGTGGCTGCGGCACGAACTCGGTGCCGAGCATCTTCGTCCAGTCCGTCTTCATCATCGGCTGCCGGCCGCGTCTCGAGCAACTGACGACCCGAATCCGTTATCGTGTAGACGCGTTTGCCGTCCTGCTCGGCGCTCGTCACGTGCCCGGCATCCTCCAACATCTGAAGCGTCGGGTAGATGGACCCGGGGCTTGGCCGTGAACCATAGCGTTCTTCAAAGTTCGTGATGATGTCGTAGCCGTGACGCGGACCTTCAGCCAGCGACTCGAGCACGAGGTACTTGATATCGCCACGACGAGTGACTCGTCCCCACGCTCTGTGGAAACCGCCCCAACCGAAACCGCGATGTCCGAAACGCCACGGAATGCTTGGGCCACCTGACTCGGTATCTTGTTGAAATCGGTGAAATGCAAAGTGTCTGTTTCTCATGAGGCGATAGTACACGATATATCGTGACATGTCAATTACTGAAATACAGGAGCTTCCGTATATTGTCGACAATCGACAGTACTGTGCACGAAGTTGCCGATACCCGACAGATCGATCGTTCCTCGACTGCCAAGCGCGTGGCGTCGTACCTTCGCGCGCAGATTGCCCAAGGCAAGATCGAACCTGGAGTGCGGCTCAGTGAGCTGGCTCTCTCGGCGGAGCTCGGCGTCAGTCGCAGCCCGATTCGCGAGGCGCTTGCGTTGCTTGCCGGTGAGGGATTAGTCCGCGTTGTTCCCTACAAAGGCACCTTCGTCACAGCCCTGAGTAAGGACCGGCTGCAAGACCTGCTGGATTTTCGGCTCGCGCTCGAACAGTTCGCCGTGCGCCGCGCGATCGAGCGTGCAACGCCTCAGGACTTCGATCATTTCGAAACGCTTATCGGCGGGATCGCTACGCAGGCGGAGCGACGCAATTTTCATGGAGCGGTTGACGCGGATTTGGCCGCGCACGAGTACCTTGTTGAAATTGCGGGGAGCGCGCATCTTGCGCAAGCCTATCGGGCCATGCTCGGTGAGCTACGTCTTTACATCGCGCAAACCAGTCGTCACTATGAGCGCCCAGGCGACCTTGCAACCGAACACGCGGTCCTGCTCGCTGCAATGCGCAACCGCAACACCGATGAAGCGATCTCCCTCATCGCCGCTCATATCAGCCACGGATTCAATCGCGCTCTCGAGGAAACAAAATAATGTTGACTGCCGAAACAAAAGCTCGCACGAAGCACACGCAGTTCGTTCTCACGCCCTGGTCGGCACAAGGTACGCTCGACATGCCAACCATCGACCACGCCATTGGCTCCTGGCTGTACGACACGAGCGGCAAGAGATATCTCGATCTGTCCGCCGGTCTTGTGGCGGTCAATCTAGGCCACAGTCACCCGACCGTCGTGCGTGCGATCGCCGATCAAGCTGCAAAGCTGTGCTACGCTGCACCTGCGTTCTTCAATGAGCTCCGCACTGAGGTGGCCGAGGAGCTGGCGGCGCTCGCTCCGTGGAGCGAAGGGGCGCGTACGTTCTTTACAACCGGCGGCGGCGAGGCGAACGAAGACGCGATAAAAATGTCGCGTATGATCAGTGGGCGTCATAAAGTACTCGCAACATATCGCTCGTTCCACGGCTCTGCTCCCGGCGCCGGAACGCTCAGCGGCGAGAATCGTCGCTGGCCGAACGAACCGGGCATTCCTGGTGTGATCCATTTCTTTGCGCCTTTTCCGTATCGCAGCCCCTTCAACACCGACGACCCTGTTGAAGAGACCCGCCGCGCCCTCGAGCATCTCGAGCTTGTGCTGACGTATGAGGACCCGAAAAGGGTCGCGGCGATCCTCATGGAGCCGGTCGTGGGTTCCAACGGCGTCATTGTGTATCCGGATGGTTACCTCAAAGGCGTGCGCGAGATCTGCGACCGTCATAGCATCTTCCTTATCTTCGATGAGGTTATGACCGGTTTCGGGCGGACTGGGGCCGCGTTCGCCAGCAAGCGTTTTGGCGTCACGCCCGATCTCATCACGATCGCTAAGGGCTCGACGTCAGCGTACATACCCCTCGGCGGCGTCATCGTGCGCGAGCGCCTTGCCTCCTACTTCGACGACCACGTACTCAACTGCGGCCACACGTATTCCGGCCATCCGCTTGCCATGGCGGCCGCACGCGGCGCCTTGCGCGCCTATAAGGAAGAGAATATCTTCGATCGCGCGCTCGAGATCGAGCAGGGGATGCGCCAGCTGCTCGGCAGTTTGCGCGAGAGTTCACCGATTGTCGGCGATGTGCGCGGTATCGGCGCCTTCTTCGCGCTCGATCTTGTCCGCGATCGTGCGACGCGCGAGCCGATTGTTGCCTGGCAAGGTCCAAGCGCCGGAGCCATGCCCGCAATTCTCAAGTCGCTGCGCAATCGCGGCGTGTACGCGTTCGGCCGCTACAATGTCATCCTCGTCACGCCGCCCCTCACGATCTCGCGCGACGAGCTCTCGTTCGGCGTCGACGCGCTCTCGGGTGTGCTTGCTGAAATCTCCTCTGCGCTTTAAGTAAAGGATCACTATCATGGCGTTAACTACCGCTGCTCCGCAGGCCGATTCCAGCATCAAGACCATCGGTCACTTCATTAATGGCCGCAGCGTCGACGGCTCGCCCACTGCTTTCGGCGACGTGTGGAACCCCGCGCGCGGCGAACGCAGTGCGCGCGTCGCGTTCGCCAGCCCAACCGACGTTGACGCTGCCGTCGCAGCTGCCAAAGCCGCGTTCCCCGCATGGTCGGAGACGCCGCCGCTTCGGCGCGTGGCGATTCTCTTTAAGTTTCGCGAGGCGCTGCATTCGCAACTCGACCGCCTCGCCGCGATTATCACTGCCGAACATGGCAAGACACTTGACGATGCCAAAGGTGAGATGACGCGCGGCATCGAGGTCGTGGAATTCGCCTGCGGCATTCCGCAACTGCTCAAGGGCGAGTTCACCGAGAACGTCGGCCGCAACGTTGACGGATTCACGGTGCGCCAACCGCTCGGGGTCTGTGCCGGCATCACGCCGTTTAACTTCCCCGCCATGGTGCCGCTCTGGATGTTCCCCGTCGCCATTGCGGCGGGTAACACGTTTGTGCTGAAGCCCAGCGAAAAGGACCCGTCGCTCCCGCTCGAGCTCGCGCGCATCTTCAGCCAATGCGGCGTTCCTGCCGGCGTTCTCAATGTCGTCAACGGCAGCAAAGACGTCGTGACTGCGCTGCTCGATCACCCCGACGTCAAGGCCGTCAGCTTCGTGGGATCAACGCCAATCGCCGAGTTCGTGTACAAGCGCGGCACCTCGAACGGCAAGCGCGTGCAAGCGCTCGGCGGTGCCAAGAACCACCTCGTCGTCATGCCGGATGCGGATCTGGATCAGACAACCGATGCAATCGTCGGCGCGGCGTATGGCTCGGCGGGCGAACGCTGCATGGCAATCTCTGTTGTTGTAATGGTTGGTGAAAAAGTTTCGGATGAGATCGTGCTACGCGTTAAGACAAGGCTTGCATCCCTGCGCGTCGGCGACGGCGATGCGACAGGCGTTGAGATGGGGCCGCTCGTGACCGGCGAACATCTCGCGCGGGTGCGATCGTATATTGATATCGGCGAACAAGAAGGTGCGCGAGTGGTGGTCGATGGCCGCACGCACCCCGCAACCACATCTGGCAACGGGTTCTTTCTCGGTCCCACGCTCCTCGACCACGTGACGCCGACAATGCGCGTCTACCGCGAAGAGATATTCGGACCCGTGTTGTCGCTCGTCCGCGTGAAGACGCCGCAAGAGGCGCTCGAGCTCGTCAACGCGCACGAACTCGGCCATGGGGTCGCCATTTTCACGCGCGATGGCGATGCTGCACGCTGGTTCAACCACAACGTGCAGATTGGCATGGTCGGCATTAACGTTCCCATCCCGGTGCCGATGGCGTTCCACAGCTTTGGTGGTTGGAAACGCTCGCTCTTCGGCGACCATCATGTCCACGGACCGGAGGGCGTTCGCTTCTACACCCGCCTGAAATCAACGACCGCTACGTGGCCGTTGTCGATCAAAGATGGTTCATCCTTCGTAATGCCAACAACGAAGTAGCCCGCGTGACCGATCGCGACCTCGGCATGCACGCTCGAATTACTCGGCGTGATTTTCTCGACGGGGTTGCTGTCAGTGCGCTCGGCGCGCTTGCCGCGGGAACAATTCCAGGATGCGCTCCGCACCTTGTGCCGGCCAGCCCTTCCAACACCACATCCTATCCGCCGGGAACCACAGGACTTTGGGGTCAGGATAACTCGAGCTATGCCGTCATGCATAAACTCCGCGACGGCACCTTTTGGACCCATACGAAGGCACCGCAGCCAGGTGGCGAGCACTACGACCTTGTGATCGTCGGCGCGGGGATGTCAGGCCTTGCGTCAGCCTACTTCTATCGCCAGCAGCGCCCCAATGCGCGCATCCTCATCCTTGATGTCCGCCGCGACTTCGGCGGTCATGCGGGCCGCAACGAGTTCCATGTCGGTGACCGGCTGCTGCTCAGCAACGCGGGTACCCAATCGATGGAGAGCCCGAGCGGATATCGACCATCAGCGATGCGCCTTGTCAAAGAGCTCGGTATCGACGTCAACCGTTTCTACAAATACTTTCAGCAGCATCGATATGATGGTCTGTCGACTGGACTGTTCTTTAACAGGCGTACCTTCGGACGGAATCATTTCGTAGCAGGTGCGTATCAGCGGCCGTGGGCAGACGTGTTCCATGACGTGCCGCTTTCACAGCGAGCCAAGGCCGACCTCATTCGCATCCACACCGAGCACGTCGACTACTTGCCCGATCTTTCACGCGAACAGAAAGTTGCATACCTGAAAACGATCTCATATTCCACGTTCATCACGAAGCACGGCAAGTGCGATCACGGCGTGCTGCCGTATCTCCAGGACCGCCCGTACGACCTCTTTGGTACCGGCATCGAAGCCGTCGCTGCGTATGACTGTTTCGAAAACGGTGACGATTACGGCATGGAGTATCCTGGCTTTCAGGGCATGGATCTCGGCCTCGGCGTAGGCAAGTGGCGCCGAGCCAAGCCCGATCCATATATTTTCCATTTCCCCGACGGCAATGCGTCCATCGCTCGCATGCTCGTGCGCTCGCTCGTGCCCGGCTCCATTCCTGGATCATCAATGGAAGATATCGTGCTTGCACCTTGCGACTACTCGAAGCTCGATGACGCGCGCAATCAAGTGCGCATTCGGCTCAATTCGACGACTGTGCGAGTCGTGCACCGCCCGGACCCCGCGCAGGCTCGCGAAGTACACGTCACTTACACACATGGTCAAGGCCTCACGACGGTCACCGCCGGCGCTTGCATCCTCGCCTGCTGGCATGTCGTCTCAAGGCTCATCGCGCCGGAACTGCCGGCTCGACAGAAAGAGCACCTCGCCTATTGCGTTAAGGAACCATATGTCTATACGCATGTAGCGCTGACCAATTGGCGTTCATTCAAGAAGCTCGGTGTCTATCAGATACTAGCCCCGACAAGCTATCATTATTTCACGATGCTTGATTACCCGGTCGACATGGGCGGCTATGCGTCGCCGCAAACGCCCGACGACCCGATGATCTTGTTCATGCTGCGCGCGCCGACCAAATACGGCCTTCCGCCTCGCGACCAATATCGTGCGGGCCGTTGGGAGCTCTTCAGAACACCGTTTGAAACGATTGAGCGTCACGTGCGACAGCAGCTTGCGGATATGCTCGCAGATGCCGGGTTTGACCCCGCGCGCGAAATTGCAGCAATCACGGTCAACCGCTGGTCACACGGCTACGCGTACGAATACAACAAGTCTCTCTGGGAGCATTGGCCTTTAGGTCAGCGTCCGTGCGATCTCGCGAAGAAACCATTCGGCCGGATCGCAATTGCCAACTCAGACTCTAGCGGCGAGGCTTTTACGGACACGGCAATCGACGAAGGCTACCGCGCGGTCGGCGAAGTTCTGGGCGTCAGTTAGATCTATTGTTGAGCGCTTGGAATAGCGCTTTGCGACGATGTGGGTAGGCTGAGTGTCATGGATTGCAGTTCGATGATGGTCATCTCTTTGATCTTTTCAAATAAGACTTGTTTCTGAGTATTTTTTACGTACCATTGATACGCGACAGTGGTCGTGAATCCAAGCGGGACGACGATCTTTCTTGCATTCTTTGGAACGTGCTTAGCGTAGAAGTCTTGCACTCGACTGAGGTCATCATGCGTCGTGAACATTGCTTGGAACTGATCAGCGTCGCCGAGCTTCGACGAATCCTTAAGCTCTTGCCCTCTTATAGCCGTCGCATTTGGGTAGACTGGTAAGCCGATCTGCTTGACGAGCGCGGCGTTTGGCGCAATCTGACGCGTGTGCACGGAGCAGCCTGAGCTGAGGAGGACAATAGAAAAGATCGCAACCCAGTACGTCACGCGTTTTGTATCGATCATGGCTGACCCGCTTCGAGAGCAATCGAGCTCATGTCCGAATTCGGTGTTGGCATCAGGAACTCAGTTTCTAGTGTCAAACTACAGTATATGGACATCAGGAGGCTTCGTTGCGGAGACGAACGCGAACTCGATAAAGTAGGCCCGTGTTTTGACCATCCTATCCGTGCTGACGCTGCCACGCGATTTCTCGAATCTGAAAATCACCACATTCTCGTAGCCTATGGGGATCAAACTGTTGCCGGCTTTGTGACTGGTGTCGAAACGACGCAGCCCGACAAAGGGAGCGAGATGTTTCTTTACGAGCTAGGGGTTGATGAGAAGTTTCGGCGTAAAGGCATCGGCACGGCATGTGGGTCCTTTCTGATGAAGACAACGTTGCTGCACTCGCTACATATGGTGCAGCCGGAGCGCAGCGTGAATCAACGCCCGTCATGCTGTCGTGGAAATTTCCGAATCGAAATTCTTCCTAGGCCTCGCGCTCCCCAATGATTCTACCGCGACCGCTGGCAGTTATAGACTAGGGATTCCCCTAGTCTTAAGCGGTCTTATCATGCGTGAATTGTAGTCGATCACGAAATCACCCTTACTAAAGGCAACCTCTCTTCATCGCGCCCGGGGCTGTTGCGGCATAAGACCACTCGATTCGGCCTCGAGAATCTGATCCAGAATGCGACAAATAGTTGGCCCGAGGAGCCCGAAAACGTAAGAGTAGCCGCCCCACTACGGCTGACCGACTGGAGCTTTGAGCACATTGTGCATATCGTGCGATTGGCGCTCCGAAAGGTCCCTGATGTGCTTGAGTACTCGAAGATGTATCGCATGGATGATGCTATCTGAGTAGAGCGTCCAATACAAATCAGGCCAAAGATGATGCCGGTACCACGTCTTGCCTACGAGTCGCGTGCTGCCATCAGGCAACCCCTGCAACAAGAACTCGCCTTGCTGTGAGACGAGATAGCCCTGCAGGTGGGGCGTCCGGATGTGCCCATAGGGCGACCACTCACGCATCGGCTCCGGATTCTTGCGTACGTCGAAAGCGAGCCGTCGTGGCGCTTGCCATTGCGTAATCGGTTCGACGAAATCGCCGGTGGAAAACTCGCAATAGCGGAGCGCCCCCGGTCCGTGTCCGATGATTTTCGCGCGCTCTGGATACGCTATGCCTGCTCGAAATAAAAGTTCTGTCGGTGGGGGAATCGCCGGAAAGTCAATCACATTGTTCCAAACAACAACAGACGGAGCATTTATAATGATCGCGGAATCGACTTCGTGCATCGGAGCCTCGGGCATGACCGCTCTATCGGCACCCATGAGGACGGGCGCGACGAGTATAAGCGCCAGCAGCGACGCGATCTCGGGCTTGCTAGTTCGAGTCACAACGTGTGCAAACGCTGCCCCGAGTAAGGCAAACGCAAATGCGAGAGGCATCGCCATCGCAATACAAAGAGCCCCCTCAAACGCGACCGCGAGCATCGCCGCACCCGTCAACAAGACAGCAAGCATTGCGACCCCGATATTTTGCGCCCAACTCCGCCACTCGTGCGCGTTGAAAATCAGCACGCTGAGCGCACCTTGAACGAACGGCACGGCAGCGAACAGCCCCCACCCGTACGTCGCAAAAACGTGCGATCCCAACACGGCGAAGAGTAAGCCGATGATAGTTGCGCCAAGGATAGACGCGACAGCGGCGCCGAGCCGGTCGCTGGGCACGAAGCGTTGCAGTCGTCTGCTCGGCGTTGCTATTGCGTCCGGGTGCTCAGGCCAAGCCGCAGCCACCGCGAAGGACGCGATGTTCGCGACCGGCACGAAGAAAAGGATGACGAGCCATAGTGGCCACCCGATGGTCCGAAAACGCTTCGTTGTAGCGGCAAGCCCAACCCATGCGAAGGGAATGGACAGGGCCACCATCGTCGCGACGAAGACGCTATCACTGCGTGACAGCGTATGAATCGACACCGGTGCGCCTAAAGGAAAGATGTAACTGAGGGGCATCCACGGACGCCTGAAGAGCGAGCCCGCAACAATCAGGTCGAGCACATGCTTAAGAAGGACGCCCACGAAAGCAACAGTCACGTAGTCTCTACGCGACATTGAACCCGCAAACGAAAACAGAAGCCGCTTCATTATGACTGGCCGACGGGAGCCTTGAGCACGTTGCGCATACCGCGGATGCGCAGCTCCTTCATCCGCAACGGTTGATCCATCGCTGTCCACCTATGTCCATTTATTGGATTCACCAAGGATTCAATGTCCACCGATGCCTATCCGCGTCCACCGTGAGGTGTAGAGTAAGGTGTGGAGTGCTCAGGCCGTCCAAACGTGACGTTCTTGTTTCTCTTGTTCGAATTTTTGTTAACCGTGGGAGTGGGCCTCGATAACCTGGTCGCCATCACCCCACAGAATCATCGCGTGATCGGTCACTAAGTATGGCCTTCCGGCTGCGAATGGGATGGCCGCGCCCTCACTCACTTTGAAGATAGCGCCTGTCCACCCGGTTTCATAGAAGGCATAGAAGTGACCAGCGAACCGACCTGCGCACTCCAATGGCTGATCCCGATCATGGTTCCACATACCGAAAGTTGCTCTCTGCCAGGCGTGCCAAGTCAAAATGGGTCGCCATTGCCCGTTGGCAAACAAGCCGTATAGCGCAACACCACTGGCACGGCTACCTTGTTTGCAGACAATCTGTTTGTCATGCCCTCTTAGTCTTGCTGGTAGAGTCGACGATTTTACTACCGCTCCGTTTCTCAAAATGGCCCAGTGTAGTTTTACGTCAGTCCAAGGATTCAAGCTAAATCCGTTTACGAACGGTATGGGAGCGGTGTAGTAATCAAACCCCAAATCATGATATGGCTCCCGAGGTAAAACGAAGTGACGGAGTGTGCCACCATAGAGTTGACCGAAAGACTCTGGAGGGTGTGAGGATTCTCCCTTGGGCCAATATGTAACCCAGACTTGACCACTGGTCGTCTCCATTGCCTCATCCAAATACCAATCCGGTCTATAGCGAAACCAGCGAATGCCCGGGGCCATAACTACCTGGTTGAACATGGGCATCCGCTCCATCAATGCGGCCACTCGCGCGACGGCTGGGTCGAGAAGGTTCTGGTGAGCAGGAGAAGGCGTTGGGACCACGGTCGAGATCTTATGAGGAGCACATGCCGTAATCGCCAGTGTAAGGCCGACAACCAAAGGGACGAACCTACTTATCATGTTGGTTGTCCCTCTACGGCTGGCCGAACGGCGCCTTGATTATGTTGCGCATATCGCGGATGCGCAGCTCCTTCATTTGCGTGTCGAGTCCGAGATTTGCTTCTAACTGATTGAGCGGAAGCACATCGATGTGGTTCGGCGCGACTTCGATCGCTGAAACAAGGTCGGCGGAGATGCGCTCCTTGAGCCGGTCCGCATTTACGCCAGGTGCCACCGCTATGGAGAGCACGAGCTCATCAAGGTCGTCTGGATCGTCGTTGTGTTTTTTTACGATCAGTTGCCACTCGACTACGTCCTGAATCTCCGCCATGACCGGAATGAAGCCGTTGAGATCCACAAGCGTTCCGCGAATCTTCGTAAGTTGAAATTCCCCGACATCCGAGCGGCGCGAGATCGCTTGCGATATTCTCGGCACGACGCGCCCGCAACCGGGGCACGGATCGTAGACTATGCCGCCTTCTGCGATGTCGCCGGTGCGATAGCGCAGCACGCACGAACCTCGGCCCGAGAGTGAGCTATACACGATCTCACCTCGCTCGCCCGGTCCGACGAGTTCCCCGCACTCGGGGTCAACGATTTCGAAAACATCAAAATCGGGATAGGTATGATACCCAAAAGATGTTACGTAATCGGGCGGCGTGCATTCCGCCCACGCATGCCGCGCTTCAGTGAAGCCATAAACGCCTTGCACGGTCACGTGCGGCGCTCCCATCTGTGCGCACAGATCGCCGAGGCGCGCCTTGAGTGCGGGCGGTACGCGCTCTGCGCCGAGCGCAATCCGTTCCAAATTCTTGAGCTCAACGCGCTGCTCAAGCGCCTGACGCAGCAAGTGATAGACATATCCTGGCACGCCGATCAGCATGGAGGGCTGCAATCGTGAGAGCGCCACGATGTTCCCCGCGGTGCCTGCAACTTTGCCGCCGCCTGTGTGCACGATGAGCATCGTCGTCGCCTGCGCGACCGCAAACGTCTGCCAAAACGCGAGATGCGGAGCAAATGGGAAGACGTTGAGTGCGCGATCGCCAATCTGCGCGCCGCACAGCTCGATCATCCGCTTGCCCGCAACGTGCAGACGCTCGAAGTCCTTAGATGCGTACAAGAACTGAGTGGGCAGAGCGGATCGCCCCGTCGTGTAGGTAACGTGCACCGGAAAATATTCCAAGCGCAGCCTGTCCTTGACCGCTTTGCTGCCGTGACGTAACCGCTCAAACATGAGCTTGGCTGTCACCGATGCCGGCGCGTATTTGCGAATCGAGTCTTCGCTGGGAACCAGCACGAGTTCAACCGGACGCGCCGGGTTATCGGGCGTGGGCGCGATATCTTTCTTTGAAGTGAAGGGGATATGCCGCAGATCATTGACGCTGCGGATCTTTCGCGGGTTGATGTGGTGCTCGTCGAAAAGCCGCCGGTAAAAGGGACTAAACGGATAGAGCTGCTCGTTGATAAAGCGATGCAGCCGATCATCTCGTGCCGCTTGACAGTCTTTCCACCGACGCGTGGGATGCCAAACCGGCTGTGAGCGCAGAGCTTCGAGCACGCTTCGGGTATTGTGCAGCCGTTCGCGAGCGACCTTGGTACCATCGCAGCTCTGTGATTTCGCGAAGGACGCGTCTGCGCTCCGGAGGAACGGCGACCTCATGAGTGTGACACAAACTCCCCAAACGCTCAACTTCGAGCTGCCCGAGGATCTCAAACTCCTGAAGCGTTCGCTGCGCGAGTTCGTTGAGAAAGAACTCTGGCCGGTCACCAATCAGGTCGAAGACAGCGACGAGATCCCCACATCCACCATCACAAAGATGAAGGATATGGGATTGTTCGGCTTGCCGTTCGCAGAGGAATACGGCGGCGCGGGTGTCGGCGAACTGGGCTACTGCGTTGCGCTCGAGGAGCTCGGCCGTGCGAGCGCGGCTTTTTCGAATCTCCTTGGTGCGCATTGCAGCATCGGCGCTATGGCGATGCATCTCGACGGGAGCAAAGAGCTCAAAGAACGCTACATGCCTACGCTGTGTGCCGGCGAAAGGCTCGCATGTTTTGCATTGTCAGAACCCGGTGCAGGTTCGGACGCAGCGAACATCTCCACGTCGGCGCGGCGTGAGGGTGACGCGTACCTGCTGAATGGCGTCAAGCATTTTATCACAAGCGGCGACATCGCCGATTTCGCTTCTGTCTTCGCGGTAACCGATCCAGCGCTTGGCGCACGTGGCGGCATCACGGCGTTTTGGGTTGACCTCAACGCTCCCGGCGTGACGCGTGGTCCGAAAGATCGTAAGATGGGACTCTTCGGCAGCCACACGTGCGAGTTGATATTCCAGGACGCAAAGGTTCCGGCCGATCACGTCATTGGCACGGTCGGCAAAGGTTTTTCGACTGCGATGAAGACCCTCGACATGGGTCGACTCTCGCTCGGCGCGGGTTGCGTGGGGAGTGCATCGTACATGCTTGAGAAATCCATCGCTTATGCAAAAGAGCGCGTTCAGTTTGGCAAACCGATCGCCAAGCAGCAGGCAGTCCAATTCATGCTGGCCGACATGGCAACGGAAATTTATGCCGGCCGCAACATGGTCTACCACGGTGCCTGGAAGGCAGACCGCGGCGAGCGCTTCAGCATTGAGGCGGCGATGGTGAAGCGCTATTGCTCAGATCTGTGCATCCACGTTGTCGACCGTGCCCTGCAAATACACGGCGGCAGTGGATACATGAAAGAGACGGGGATCGAGCGCGTCTATCGCGATTCGCGCATCTTGGCAATTTACGAGGGGACGAACGAAATTCAGCGCATGATCATCGCCGAAGAGTTATTGAAGTAGGCTGATTACGGCCCCGCGGGCTTGACGGTTATAGCGACCAGCGACCCAACGATCGTGAATGCGAAGACTAAAATAAACACCCACACAAAGATGCGCCCGATCTTCTGTTTTTGCCGTTTGGTCAGCCGGCGCAAGCTCAGGCCGGACGACCTGTTTTTCCCTTGACTCCGTAGCTTATTTTTCTTCGCCTGACCGTTGCTCGGCTTGACGATCGTGCTTTTCACTTTTTCCTCTTTTGCGATGCCGTGGGTTTTGCCCACAATCGTTCCAAATTATAAAATTCGCGGGCAGCCGCTGTAAAGACGTGGACGATGACTGAACCGTAGTCGACCAATATCCAGTTGGCATCGTTATACCCTTCCGTCCGAATCGGCGCACCGAATTTCGTCTCAGATGCTTCGACGACACCATCGGCAATTGCTCGCACTTGAATGGCCGACCGTCCCGTTGCAAGCACGAAATAGTCCGCAAAATTTGCGCGGCCGCGGATGTCGATGAGCAGGACATTTTCAGCCTTCTTATCCATCGCGGCTTCGCGACAGCGTTGCGCCAGCTCGTTGACCTGCCGGTCCGTGAGCAGCGCCACCTGCTCCCGTGTCGTCGCAATGCCTTGGCGGCGCAACGGTGTGATGGCGGTAGCTGAAACGCTCGCCGGCCCGGAGATTGCTTTCTTGCTTGCCGCGGCCGCGCGCAATACGCGCGCCGCGCGCGCGGCTTTGCTTGGGCGCAGTGCTGTCCGCGTCTTACGCTTTACCACTGCCCACCAACTCGTCGTAGAGTATTTGCGTAGGCGGTGAGATCGGGATACCGCAGGAGGTAAGATA
>Ga0102924_1001956_pt1 | contig 23003 bp, 16 predicted proteins | sample PaiPotPPM11metaG_FD_80116 | JGI IMG/M metagenome (GOLD analysis project Ga0102924, IMG submission 80116) | Iron sulfur acid spring bacterial and archeal communities from Banff, Canada, to study Microbial Dark Matter (Phase II) - Paint Pots PPM... ...
CGCCCAACGGGGCGAATTGGTCGGCACGGCGGTGGTGCGTGCCCACCTCAACACCATGCAGCGCATCAACGTGCGCTACGACCTGCTGCCACGAGAAAGCGAAATCCTTCATCTTCATTTTTGGGACACCGCCTTCGCCCTCCTCAAGACAAGCGCGGCCATTCGCCTGGAGTCGGGAGGCAAGAATGCCGGGTGCTGGGTAATGGACAGAAGTGACGGCGAGGGTGATGCCGAACCAGAGGCCGCCGATGCCAAGGTGATCGTGCGCTCCAACGGGACCGTCACCTATGTTGGGAAAGACATTGCCTACCAGCTCTGGAAGCTGGGCTTGTTGGGTCGCGAGTTCCAGTACCAGCCCTTTTACGTGTATCCCGACGGCCACCAAGTTTGGACCACCTCATCTTCCGCCTCCGGCTCCGCCCCGGCCTTCGGTCGGGCGGCGGCCGTCTTCAACGTCATCGACGCGCGGCAGAACTACCTGCAGGAGGTCGTGGGGGCCGGCCTGCATGCATTGGGCTTTGCCGAGGCGGCCGAACAGAGCGTGCACTTCTCTTACGAGATGGTGGCCCTGACCCCGCGTTGCGCCCAGGAATTGGGTTACGAACTCTCGCCCGAGGATGCCCGCCGCCCTTACGTACAGGTCTCCGGACGGCGCGGCTTCGGTGTGAAAGCCGACGACTTGCTCGACCGCCTCGTTCTCAATGCCTGGCAACAGGTGGCGGTGCGGCAGCCGGAACTTGCCGCGGCAGAACAGCTTGAGCTGGGCACCCACATCGCGGTGGGCGCGTTGCGCTATTTCCTGCTCAAGTTCAGCAAGTCCACCGTCATTGCCTTCGATTTTGCCGAGGCGCTCAGTTTCGAAGGCGAAACCGGCCCCTACGTGCAGTACGCGGCGGTGCGGGCGGCCAACATCCTGCGCAAGCAGAGTGGCACGCTGCCCGCCGCCAACCCCGCGTGCCTGCTCGACGACGTTGCCCTCTGGGGTCTGCTGCGGCTGGCGGCGCGCCTCGATGCCACCGTTGAGGCCGCCCTTGCCGCGCGGGAGCCCGCCGTGCTAGCGCGCTATGCCTTCCAGTTGGCGCAGGAGTTTAACAATTTTTACCATCACCATCCGGTCCTGGCGGAAGCCGACTTGGAACGTCGCGCCACCCTGCTGCAACTGGTTGCCATCGTGTCGCGCCAACTGCACACGGCGTTGGGCCTGCTGGGCATCGACGTGCCACGCGCCATGTGAGACGTGAGGGAGTGGCCCGCCCCGACTCGCGGTACACTCCCGAACATGAAACGTCGTTCGTTTCTTAAAGCTGCTGGCGCGCTGCCGACGTTGCCTCCCTGGTGGAGCGCCGCCGCTTCCCCGCCCTCCTCATCCGCGGGCCGGCCCGCTTCGGCTGGACCCCACTCCCCCGGGCGAATTCCCAACGAGTACAGCCTGCTACTCCCCGGGGAGCGGGAGGCGCTGGCGTCCCCGCCCCGGCTGACAGGATTCGCGAACGGTATGGTCCAGGTAGGAACGCAGTCATTGCGTCCCGGCGAATCGGTCGACGGTTGGGAGCTGGTTGCCATCCTCGGCTGGCTGAACGGCGCCCCCACCGCTGTTTTCGAGAAGCACGTCACACACCAAGGCGCGCTCGCTTACGTCACCGAACAGGGGGTCATCGCCCTGATTCCAAAGCGGGTCGGCGATCTCTCCCGGATTCGCCCGCGCCCCACCGCGGTCTCCCACGGTGGCGGCCTGGAACGCCCGGCGCGCTACACACCGGGACCCGACGTCCCTGGCAACTACATCCTCAACTCGACCGAGGACCCGGCCTATGAAAATGTCGCTGCCTTGGGCGCCGAACTCATCGGCTGGACGCTGGTGGCCAACGAGGAGGGGGGACCGGAACGCAGTCTATTCCTCGAAGCCGACGGGAAATCACGGCAGTTCGCCGCCACGACGGAGGCGGCTTGGGCCCCCGATCTCGGCGGGCGGCGCTTTGATCCGCGGCGCCACCTGCCCTCCGAGTATCTCTACGAGTACGTTCCGGGGTATAGCAAACGCACGCAGCTCGGCGGCTTTCTGCCGGCGGCCGACATCGGTGTCTGGAACCCGCACTTCAAAGTCGGTTACGAGGTGATGATGGTCCTGCCGCCCGGACCGCAGGCGCAACCGATCGCCCGCATTCGCGCCACGCTGCCCCCCGATTCCGGTCGGTTGATCCCGGCGGGTGACACGGGCGCGACCGCCGCACTTCCCCGACAGACACACTCCGAGCAGTTCTGGAATGGCGACCGGGAGGCATTTTTCATCGCGTTGATCGGCATTTGGAATCACTGGAACGATTTCTTCAACGACCACATGAGCGTTGCGATTCCCGATCCCTGGTTGCTGGATGCCGCGCGCGCCGGCATCGTGCTGGCGCGCTGCAGTTATCGCGGCCTGCACCCCAGCTACCAAGTTGGCGAAGGCGCCTATACCAAGATCCCGGAACGCAGCCACGCCCTGTTCCCGGTGGCGCATTACGCCTTCGTCTGGGCCCAACAGCTCTGGGGACTGGGCGCGGCGGTCGAGCCCTACTTCCAGTTCTACCTGGACAACTACATTCTTCCCGACGGGAATTTCCTCTACAACACGCAGGACCAGGTCGAGGCCCCGTTGAACGCCGGCATTTTCCTTGAGCTCTCGGCGCGGGCCTTCGACTATTCCGGCGACTTGGCCGCACTACGCCTGCGCCTGCCCGTCCTGCGCCGCATGTCAGCCTTCGTCCTGGAACGCTACCGCTACAGCACAGCACGGTTTGCGGCCGAAGATCCGCGGCATGGCTTGATCTGGGGTTCGCCGGAGGCCGACAATGGCGACCCCAACGACGATGTTCCCGAATCCCACCCGTTCTACTACCAGAACGCGGCATGGACCTGGCGTGGATGGTTCGAACACGCGCGCATGCTGAACGCCGCGGCGGCCGTCACCGGCGACCCGACCGAAGCCGCCGCCTGGAAAGCGGAAGCCGCTCAGCACGCGGCATTGGCGGCGCAACTGCGCGACGACGTCCGGATCTCATTGGAGCGTACCTTGGCGGCGCAGTCGCCGGCCCTGCAGCGCGCCGGCGTGTCGCCGTTCACGCCTGGCGATACCGTCCGACGCCCGGAACAGCTCTCCAGCTACGAGAATCACCGCTACATGATGGACTGGTGGACCGCCGACTGGGGCGATGCCCGGCTCGACCGCGGCCACATGACGCACCGGCAGCTGGCAGGACAGCAGCTGCTCGGCATGAATCTGGACGGGGACTACCCGCGAACCTCGAACTTCATGGAGCACGGCACGCTGGCCATGACCATTCGACAGGACGACTATCGGCCCTTCCTGCTCGCTCTTTACGGGAACCTGTGTTTTGCCATGGACGTCGGTAACCGCTACGCGCCCGAGGATGCGCTGTTGCCCGGCAACTTCCCCACCGAGGGCAGCCCCTACGCCTGGTCGGCGGTAGTCAACAGTGTGCTGCAACCGAGTCTGGCGCTGCGCTGGTTGCTGTGCTACGAAGAACACGCCTATGAACCGGCGGCCGCGCCCGCCGTCGTCCACCTACAGAAGGCCGCTCCGCGGCCCTGGTTTGCCGCCGGGGAGCGCATTTCGGTCGAGCGCTGTCCCACCCGTTACGGCCCGCTGAGCTGGACCACGGTGGCTGACGGCGAGGGCTGGACAGTGAATTTGCGGGCGCCCCGAAACTACGGCGCCCCGATCACGGTTCACATTCATGCCGCCGACGGCCGGGAGCTGCGCCAGGCCTCGGTCGGCGCGATACACGGCACTACCGTGGTGCTGCCGCCGGAATTGTGGCGCGAGCAGACCGAACTGAACCTCCGCATCACCTGATCGACGGCCCGGAAGGATGGCCCCCGCGCCCCCGGGCGGCGATGCTGCTACCATGCCGCTCAGCCGCCCTGCGCGGCGGGCAAGGAGATGTCGTGATGAACCGGTTCCTCCGCTCCATTCTCGTCAGCGCGCTGTCGTTTCTGGCCTTGATGGCGAGCGGGGCGCCGCAGGGACGACGCCCGCCGGGCCTCTACGCCACGTTGACCACCTCGCGGGGCGTCATCGTGGTCCAGCTGTTTCCTGACCAGGCACCCAAAACGGTACGCAATTTCGTCGGGCTGGCGAGCGGCACCCGCCCCTTTCGCGACGTCGCCACCGGGATGATCGCGACCCGGCCGTTTTACGATGGCCTCCTGTTTTTCCGCACCATCGCCGGCTTCATCGTTCAGAGTGGTGACCCCTCCAACCGCGGTACAGCCGATGTCGGGTTCGTGCTGGACAACGAGGCGAACAGCTTGCGTTTTGACCGGGCGGGACGGCTCAGCATGGCACAGGTCAGCGGCGATCCCCGCAGTCGTGCCTCGCAGTTCTTCATCACCTTGCGGCCTGCACCCGAGCTGGATCGGCAGCACTTCATCGTTTTCGGCCAAGTGATCCAAGGCCTTGACGTGGCGCGTGGAATCGCCGCAGGGCCCCACAAGAAAGACGGCGAGACGCCGCTGCGCCCCGCCGTGCTGAAGAAAGTAACGATCGAAGCGGTGAAATAACCCGGCTCTCCGTACCGCAAACGGGAGCCTCCGCAAGGGTCGCTAGAGGAGCTTGCGCACTTCGGCCAAAGTCAGGTCGTAGTCGGGGTGGGCGCTAACCTCGTGGACGTACTGCGCATGGCGGATCACGTCCTGCGCATCGACCACGAAAACGGCGCGGGATTCCAGCCGCAGCCCTTTGATCAGCGTTCCCATGGCCAAGCCGAAGCTGCCGGTCTGGTAATCGGAGAGCGTCTGCACGCGCTCCACGCCGGCGGCGCCGCACCAGCGTTTCTGGGCGAAGGGAAGGTCCATGCTCACCGTCAGCACCTGCACCTTCTCGCCGAGCGTGGCCGCATCCTCGTTGAAGCGCCGCGTCTGGGTGTCGCAAACCGGAGTATCCAGCGAGGGCACAACGCTGAAGATGCGGATCCGGCCGGCAGTGTCGGCCGCCGTGACGGGCTTCAGCCCGTTGTCCACCAGCGTGAAGTCGGGCAGCTTGTCGCCCGATTTACGTTCCGGTCCCAGCAAGGTGAGGGGGTTCCCCATCAGGCTGGCCGCTCCGACGCGTTCTTGCTCTGCCATGGATCTTGTCCTTTATGTTCCTAATCTCAGCGGTCACAACCAACGGCTCCGCTCAGACGCCGATGACGGCGGTAAGTTCGCGCACCGCGTCGGCCGAACGTTGCAGGGCGGCGTGTTCCTCCGGGCTCAGCTTCACCTGGATCACGTCTTCGATTCCGCGCGCACCCAACTTGCAGGGTACGCCGACGAATACCCCATGGATACCGTACTCCCCCTCCAGGAAGGCGGCGCACGGCAGAATCTTCTTCTTGTCCTTTAGGATGCACTCCACCATCTCCACCGCGGCGGCGGAAGGGGCGTAGTAGGCGCTGCCGGTCTTCAACAGTTGCACGATCTCAGCGCCGCCATCGCGCGTGCGTTGTACCAGGCGGTCAATGGTCGCGGCATCCATCAGCTCGGTGATGGGGATGCCGGCCACGGTGGTATAGCGCGGAAGCGGCACCATGGTGTCGCCATGCCCGCCGAGAACGAACGCGTTCACGTTCTCAACCGAGACGTTCAGCTCCATGGCGATAAAGGTGGCAAAGCGCGCCGAATCCAGCACCCCTGCCATGCCGATGACCCGGTTGCGCGAGAAGCGGCTCAACCGGAAGGCGGCTTGTGCCATGGCGTCCAGCGGGTTGGTGACGAGGACCAGGATGGCGTCGGGCGAGTAGGTCACCACCTTTTCGACCGTCGCCTGGATCACCTCGTAATTCTTCTTCAAGAGATCATCGCGACTCATCCCGGGCTTGCGCGGGAAGCCGGCGGTGATGACCACCACGTCGGAGTTCGCGGTGCTCTCATAGCTATTGGCGCCGGTAACCGCCACATCGCTGCCGATGATCGGGGTCGCCTGCCGCAAGTCCAAGCCCTTGCCCTGGGGCACGCCCTCCACCACGTCGGTGAGCACGATGTCGGCCAGCTCGCGAGCCGCGAGCCAGTGCGCCGTTGTCGCCCCCACGTTTCCCGCTCCTACCACCGTGACTTTGTTTCGCATGATTTTGCAATCCCCTCGTCGCCCGCGGCGGCTAGCGCATATTGTCGATGATGGCGGTGGCAAACTCGCTGGTCTTGAGCTTGGTTGCGCCTTCCATCAGCCGCTCTAAATCGTAGGTGACGCGCTTCTGTTGAATGGTTCGGCTCATCCCGTCCTCGATCAGGCGGGCGGCCTCGTTCCAGCCGAGGGTCTCGAACATCATGACGCCGCTCAGGATGACCGAGCCCGGGTTGATGACGTCCAGGTCGGCGTACTTCGGCGCCGTCCCGTGGGTAGCTTCAAAGAAGGCGTACTCGTCGCTCATGTTGGCGCCGGGCGCGATCCCAGCCCGCCCACCTGCGCCGCGCAGGCGTCCGAGAGATAGTCGCCGTTCAGGTTGGGGGTGGCCAACACGTGGTAATCGTCGGCCCGGGTCAGGATCTGCTGGAACATGGAGTCGGCGATGCGATCGTTGACCAGGATCTTCCCTGCGGGCAGCTTGCCGTGAAACGGCGCTTGCGCCAGCTCGTCCTCGGTCACGCAGAGATCGCGAAACTCGGCCTTGGCGACCTCGTAGCCCCAGTCGCGAAACGCCCCCTCGGTAAACTTCTGGATGTTGCCCTTATGGACCAGGGTCACCACGCTGCGACCGTGCGCGCGCGCGTATTCGATGGCCTTCCGCACCAGGCGCTTTGACCCGGTGACGGACATCGGCTTGATGCCCACCCCGGAGTCGGGCCGCACCGTCTTGCCCAGTTCATCCTTCAGGAAAGCGATCAGTTTTGCCGCTTCCGGCGATCCTTCGCGAAATTCGATACCGGCATAAACGTCCTCGGTGTTCTCGCGGAAGATCACCATGTCCATGCGTTCCGGGTTCTTGACCGGAGACGGAACTCCGGCGTAGTACTTCACCGGCCGCACGCATGCGTAAAGATCCAGGATTTGCCGCAGGGCGACGTTCAGACTGCGGATCCCGCCCCCCACCGGCGTCGTCAAGGGTCCCTTGATGGCCACGCGAAAGGTCTTGACCGCCGCGATGGTGTCGTTGGGCAACCATTCCCCGAACTGCCGGTGGGCTTTTTCTCCGGCGAAGACCTCGTACCAGTGCACCCGGCGTTGACCGCCAAAGGCCCGTTCGACCGCCGCATCGAAGACGCGGCGGCTGGCCCGCCAGATATCGCGTCCCGTGCCATCGCCCTCGATGAAGGGGATGATCGGCTGATCGGGAATCACTAAACATCCATCGCGATAGCCGATGGTTTCCCCCCCGACCGGAACCGCCACTCCGTTGTAACTCTGCATTCCTGCGCGTCTCCTCTGGCGTGTCCGCCTGCTGTTGGGGGACCCATTACCGGCCCCGTCGACGCCGCCTGATCGTTCCGACCACACGGCCTGCAATCACCATCGCGATACCCGCTTCGGCGAAGTACAGGGCGACGGCTGAATCACCGTGCCGCATCCGCCACTCCCAGCCCCCGAGCACCAGCACGACACCCGTCCAGTACAAGGTCGCCACGACCCACCGCTCCCCCACATTGCCGGCCATCGTCACCATCCACCGCCGGGGTGTCGACCGGCGTCCGAGCCTTCCACCATATCAAATCCCGGCGCGCCGCTTGCCGGAGATTTGCCCGCGCCGCCGCGTGCTCCGGGCATGCCGTATGCTTCTCCTATGCCAGACCCGGCCCGTCCGCGCGATCGCAAGAAACTCCTTCGCCTGATCGCTGAGAACCTGGCTGCCGAACGTGAGGACGCCCTGATGTATCGCCGCCTGGCCGCCCGTGAGTCGGACGCGACACGCCGCGAGCTACTGGAGAAGCTGGCCGACAGCGAGGACCGCCACACGCAGCGCTGGGCGGACAAACTGCGCCAATTTGGCGCCCCGGTACCTGCGCCGCACCTCAGCCTGACCTCGCGCCTGCAACTCTGGTTGGCGACCCGCATCGGCGTCGACGCCGCCATCCGCCGCCGCGAAGCCGGCGAGGGCTTGACGGCCGAGAAGTACCGCCGCATGGAACAGGACTACGGCCCGGAAGCCGGCGACGTCCTGGCTGACATCCAGCGCGACGAGCAGGCCCACGCCCGCAAGCTCCGTATCCTGTCGCAAGCTCAAGGGCCGGCGCGCGCCCTCTCGATCGCCATGGGCCGTGAGCACTGGCACCGCCACGAACACACGTGGCTGGCCGACGCCATCTACGGCGCCAACGACGGCTTGGGAGCCGTGTTTGGCATCGTGGCCGGAGTCGCCGGGTTCAACGACCTTCGCCAGATCGTGCTGGTCTCCGGTCTGGCCGGCATGGTGGCCAGCGCCCTTTCCATGGGGGCGGGCGCCTACCTGGCGGCAAAGAGCGAACGGGAACTCTATGATGCAGAAATCTCGCGTGAAACCAGAGAGATAGAAGAAAACCCTGAAGAAGAACGCGAAGAGTTACAGCTCTTCTACCAGCTCAAGGGCTTCAGTGAGGCCGAGGCGCACAACCTGGTCGCGCGCTTGGGGGAAGATCCCGCGCAATTCCTCAAGTCAATGGCTAGCGAAGAACTGGGATTGGCGGGGATCCCGACGCGCCGCCCCGGCCAGGCAGCCTGGTCGGCCGGCCTGTCGACGGCGGTGGGCGCCAGCATCCCCGTGATTCCATTTTTCTTCCTGGCGGGACCGGCGGCCATCATCTGGGCTTTCGGGGTCAGTCTGCTCGCCCATTTTGCTGTGGGGGCGGCCAAGAGCCTGTTTACCAACCGCAACTGGTTTTACAGCGGCGCGGAGATGACCCTGGTCGGCGTACTGGAAGCCGTCGTGACCTTCGGGGTGGGGTCGCTGGCGGCCCATTACATGGGCGGCCAGCGTTAGTCTGGTACGCGATCCGATTTCTCGTCGGCGTACATGGCCTCAATCAGGTCTCCGTACTTCGCTTCGATGGTGCGGCGCCGCACCTTGACGGTCGGGGTGATCTCCCCACCGGCGAGGCTGAACTCCCGCGGAATCAGGCGGAATTTCTTCAGCGTCTCGAAGCGTGCCAAGCCGGCGTTCAAACGGGCCAACTCGCCGGCAAACAGGGCCTGCACCACGGGCAGATCGCAGAGCTGCGCCCGGTCCTCCCAGACCTGACCATGCTGCCGGGCGTAGCCTTCCAAGGCGGCAAAGTTGGGCACAATCAGCACGGTGGCGTAGTTGCGGCGGTCCCCGATCACGACCGCTTCGGCAACGTAGTCCGAGTCCTTGAGGCGGGCTTCGATGGGTTGCGGAGCGATGAATTTACCACCCGAGGTTTTCAGGAGATCGCGCTTACGATCGGTGATATAGAGAAACCCGTCGGCATCGAGGTGACCGATGTCGCCGGTGTAAAACCAGCCGTCGCGCAGTACGGCCGCCGTTTCTTCCTCCCGGTGGTAGTAGCCGCTGAAGACCGACGGGCCGCGCACGCAGATCTCTCCGTCGGGCTCGAAGCGCAGCTCCAGGTTGGGCACCGGCTTGCCTACCGAGCCCACGCGGCGTGCCCCGGGCTTGTTGACGGAAATCACCGGCGACGTCTCGGTCAGGCCATATCCCTGGTCGATGACCAAGCCGAGGGAGAGCATGAATTCGGCCAATTCCACGCCCAGCGGCGCGCCGCCGGAGAGACATTTGTTCACGCGGCCGCCGAGCTGTCGACGCAGTTTCCGAAAAACAAGAAAGTCGGCCACCGCGGCCTTGAGCCGCAGCCCCAAGGCAGCCGGCGGGGCCGCTGGATTTTCCCAATGGGGGCTCATCTGGCGCCCGACGGTGCGCGCCCATGCGAAGACCCCACGCTTCAGGCGCGACGACCCCGCCACTTCGGCCCGGATGCGAGCGGCGATTTTTTCATAGACCCGCGGCACGGCAATCAAAAAGGTGGGGTGCACCTCGAGCAGGTTGGCGGGAATGGTTTCGAAGCTCTCGGCGTAGTAGGTCACCTGCTCGTAGATGAAGTCGACGTAACCCAGGTGCCGTTCGGTGATGTGCGAGAGCGGCAGGAAGGACAGGCGCCGCTCTTCCCCCTGGAAAATGAACCCGACCGGAGCGACGTTCAAGTTCGAAACCAGGTTGCCGTGCGTCAACAGAACGCCCTTGGGAACTCCGGTGGTGCCGGAGGTGTAGATCAAGGTTGCCGGACGCTCGGCCGGCGTGGAAAGTAGAACGGCGTCGAAGGCCGTTTCGGGCAACCGGGGCGGCGCGGCAATCAGGTTCGCCCAAGCCAGACGGCGCGACTCGGGGGGCGCCGGATCGTCGAAGGCGCAGACCCACTCCAGCTCTGGCAAATCGCCCCAGACGGCTTTGATTTTTTCCCACTGCGCCTGGGTGGAGACGAAAAGGCCACGCGCCCCGCTGTCGCGCAGGATGTATGCAATCTGATCCGGCGGCAAGGTTGGATAGATGGGAACGTCGACCAGGCCGCAACTGAGACAGGCGAAGTCCACCAGCATCCATTCCGGCCGGTTCTCGGAGAGCAATCCGACGCGATCGCCGGCATTCATTCCCTGCGCTTGCAGGCCGGCACCCAGACGGCGCACGGTCTGGTAGAAGTCGCTGGCACTGGTGCTGACCCATACGCCTTGGCGCTTGGCGTAAAGCAACGGTACGTCCCCGCGCCGCTTGATCCAGGAAAGCAGTTCGCTGAGGTTGCGCAGCCCCGGCGTATGCGGGTGGTTCCAGAAGCGATTGTGAGCCGCAGTTTCGCGCATATTAGGACGTCAGCCGAGGCGCGCCCGGCCAGCTCAGGGCAGCAGGGCGGTGGCGCTGGCCAGGGCGAGACGGGCCAATACCAAGGTGGCGGCATTGTCCGCCGACCACGTATGGTCGGGGGAATCATACGCGAAGGCGGCCAGGATGAGCGTGCCATGCGAGGTCGGGAGGATGCCGACATCGTTGCGCACGTCATCAAGTGCACCGGTCTTGTGCGCCCAATTGAGTGCTCCCAAACGCGGGCGCAGTTGATCCATGTAACGTGGAAAACCATCCTCGTCCCGCTGCTTGGCAAGAACGCGCAGCATCCAGTCGCAGGCCGCCGGGGTCACCAGCCGGTGGGCCTGCAGGAGGCGCAACAGGGTGAGCATGTCCGAGGCCGTGGTTTTGCCCAGCCCGAAGCGGGCCTGATCCGGTGAGGGCGGACCCGGGGGCGGCCGGAAGACCTTCTTGAACAGGACGGTGTGCTGCAGGCCCAGGGCTTGCATCCGCGTATTCACCGCCGAAATGCCCACCTTATCCAACACCAAGTTGGTGGCGGTGTTGTCGCTTTCGACGATCATCAGCGTCACGGCGTCGCCCAGGGTCAAGGTCAAGCCCTCGCTCAAGTCCTGCAAAATCCCCGAGCCCGGTACCTTGTCTGCGGCGCTGAGATGCAATGGCTGGTCCCACGTCAAGCGTCCGGCAGCAACCTGGTAGGCGGCCTCAACCATGATCGGCAATTTAATGGTGGAGGCGGTGGGAACTTCCACGTCGGCGCGCCATTCCAGCCGTGCCCCGGTCTCGACATTTACGGCGGCGAAGCTCACGTGGCCGCCAAAACCCTGCCACGCGGCTTGGATCGGCGGCGGCAGGAGAGGCGCCGGGGCAGCCGTACCCGTTGCTTGCGCCACTGCCAACCCGCCCAAGACCGGCAGAATACCGACCCATTTCCCAAGTCGCATGTGCTTCCTTCCCGCCACGCCGCGTTCGGTTCAGTAGAGCAGGTAGCGGGCGCGAATCTTCATGAAGGCGTCAATTCCCGGCTGCCAGTCGACCGCGATGTTGCGGGGATCGTCACCGCGCACCACCGCCGCCACGACCTCCCGGCTGCCCGCCAAGCCGTGCATCTCGCTGGATCGCCACTGCTCGGGATAGAAGTGCTGCAGCGCCGAGGCCAGCTCGAAGCCCAGTTCCCCGGCATCCAAGCGATCCCGGTCGGTAAGGATGAGGCCCACTCCTTCGCAGGTCTGGTTGGCATAACGGCTGGAGGCCGGAGTAAAGCGGACCGGCAAAAAGCGCACCGCCGGCAGGTGGCGCGCGTTGAGGTATGCGGCCAGTTCACTGCCGTGGATCCACGGCGCGCCGACCCATTCAAACGGAGTGTCGGTGCCGCGCCCGACGCTGACGTTGGTGCCCTCAACCAGGGCCACGCCGGGATAGAGGAGGGTTTCGGTCAGGTTGCGGAGATTAGGCGACGGGTTCACCCACGGCAAGCCGACCTCGTCGAAGAAGTCACCCCGCGACCAGCCCCGCATGGCGACGATGTGCAGATCTGCGCCCAGGTGCAGTTCGGAGTTGAACATGCGCGCCAACTCGCCTACCGTCATACCGTTTCGCACCGGCATGCCGGGAAAGTACCCGACAAAACTCTTTTCCTCCGGCGCGAGCGCGGGACCCTGCACATGGATACCGTCGATCGGGTTGGGCCGGTCAAGCACGACGATCGGCAGGTGGGCGTGGGCCGCGGCTTCCAGGGCGTAGCCCAGTGTCGTCTCGTAGGTGTAGAAGCGTTCGCCGGCGTCTTGAATGTCGTAGACCAACATGTCCACGCGTCGCAGCCCGTCGGCCGGAAGCTGCTGCGTGGACTTGCTGTTGCCGTAGGCGCTGAATACCGGGACTTGGGTCGCCGGATCAACGGTATTGCCGATGGCAGGGACGTCCAGCGTGCCGGCCCACCCGTGCTCGGGGCTGAAGGCGGCGGTGACCTGGACGCCGGCCGCCACCATGGCGTCGATGTTGCGCTGCCCATTGCGGTCGATGCCGGTCTGGTTGGTGATCAATCCGACACGGTGCCCCTGCAGGAGGTCAAAGTGGCGACCTTCCAAAACATCGAGTCCGGTAGCCACGGCCCCGTTGCGGTACAGGGTGCGATGTTCGGCCGCGCTGACCTCACTGTAGCCGGTGATGCGTTCCAGCTCCGCTTCGCGCAGGTCGGCGCCCGGCGCCACCTGAGGCGGCGACTGCCGCGCCGCCAAGGGGTCCCGCCCCCGCTCACGCCCGTCCGGCGCCACCAATCGCGCCACCGCGGTGGCCACTTGGCTGCGCAAGCCCACCACGGCAGCGTCGCCGCGCGGGTGAATGGCGTTCGACATCAGCACGATGTACGTGTCCGTGAAGGGATCGATCCAGAGCGAGGTGCCGGTGAACCCGGTATGGCCGAAGGAACCGACGGGAAGCAGTTCGCCGCGATTGGACGCAAAGGGCGAATCAATGTCCCAGCCCAGACCGCGCACCGCCGGAATGTTGGCCGGACTCTGCGGCGTGCTCATCTTGACCACCGTGGCGGTGCCCAAAATGCGGCGCCCTTGGGCGCAGGGCATGGGCTTGTCGCCGGGGCACGCCACGCCGCCGTTCAACAACACCTGGGCGTAGCGCGCCACGTCGTCCGCGGTGGAGAAGGAACCGGCGTGACCGGCCACGCCCCCCATGAAACGCGCCGTCGGGTCGTGCACCACGCCGCGCAAAAAGCGCCCGGTGGCCGGATCGATCTCGGTGGGCGCGATCTTGGGCCGCCACGCGGCTGGCGGCAGGAACGCGGTGTGCCACATCCCCGCCGGCTGCCAGACGTGCGTGGCGACGTAGAGGTTCAACGGTTCTCCGGAAACGCGTCGAACGATTTCGCCCAGGGTCTCGAAATTGATGTCGCTGTAGATGAACTGCGAACCCGGCGGCACGATGGGAGCCACGGCGAAAATTTTCGCCATGGCGAGGTCATACCCTTCCCAGCGATGCGAGACATCCAGATCGGGTGGCAGGCCGGAGTAATGCGTCAGCAGCTCCCGTATCGTGATGTCTTTCTTGCCGTTGGCGGCAAACTCGGGAATATAGGTGCTGACCGGGTCATTGAGCCGGATCCTTCCCTGCTCCACGAGTTGCATGACCGCCGGCGTGGTGGCCAGCACCTTGGTCAGCGAGGCGCAGTCAAAGATCGTATCCACGGTCATGGCCTCACGGACCGGTTCGATGGCGCGATCGCCAAAAGCACGGCGATAGATCACACGTCCGTCGTGGCCCACTACCAGCACCGCACCCGGCAGCTTGTGGGCGCGGATGGCTTGGTTGATGATGGCGTCCAATTCCCCCCACTGGGGTCCCGACGCAGGTTCCGGGACCGGCGCCGTCGAGGTCCGGCCCGAGGTGCTGGCCAACGTCGGCCCGACGAGACCGAAAAAGCCCATGACAATGGTGAAAGCCAACGACGAAAGGCGGGCGCTGGAAGGCATCAATGGGAACCAGTTCCTTGCGAGACTCCGGAACGCAGCGCAAGCCGCTGTGCTATATAACGAAGGCGTCCCGGTTGACGTTTGACCGCATCGCGTCAGCTCTCAAAACTGATCATGCCACGAACTCGCTCCCTTTCCATCGCCGGTCGCAGCACTTCCGCCAACCCCCTCCGGGTGGCGCAGCTGGCCACTGAGCAGTTGAATCCGGCCAGCGACGATCTCGACCTGAAGAGCACGGCGGAAATTATACGAATCCTGAACCGCGCCGACCAAACGGTGCCGCGGGCGGTACAGCGCGTGCTGCCGGCGGTAGCCCGGGCGGTCGACGCTATAGTGGCGTCGTTTCAACAAGGCGGTCGCCTGATCTACGTGGGCGCCGGCACCAGTGGGCGGCTGGGCGTGTTGGATGCTTCGGAGTGCCCGCCCACCTACAACACACCGGCGTCACAGGTGGTCGGAGTCATCGCCGGTGGGTCGCGCGCGTTGGAGGCGGCTACGGAAACCACCGAGGATGACCCAAAGCTGGGCGCGGCGGCGCTGCGCCGACTGCGGGTCAACCGCCGCGACACCGTGGTCGGCATCGCCGCCAGCGGACGGACGCCCTTCACGCTGGGCGCACTGCACTACGCCCGCGGCCGTGGCGCGTGCACCGTGGCCCTGGTCTGTGTCCCCAATTCCCCCATGGAACGGGTCGCCGAGCTGGCCATCGTGCCGCTTCCCGGAGCCGAGGTCATCTCCGGCTCGACTCGCCTGAAGGCCGGCACGGCGCAGAAACTGGTCTTGAACATGCTCTCGACCGCCAGCATGGTGCGCACCGGCAAGGTCTTCGGCAACCTGATGGTGAACGTGCATCAGAAGAACGCCAAGCTGCGGGCGCGGGCCGTCAACATTGTGGCGCAGGCGGCGGGCATTCCGAGAACGCGGGCCCAGATCGTGTTGCGCCGTGCGGAGGGGGACCTGCGGGTGGCCATTGTGATGGCTTTGGCCGCCGTCTCCGCGACCCGCGCCCGCGAGGCATTGCAGGTGGATGACGACCTCAGGGCCGCGCTAGGCCGCCTGCAGAAGGGGTCCAACAAACGCGTCAGCCGCTAGCCGTGCGTCGCGGCGTGGCTGGCCCCCTGTGAGGCGTGCGCGAGGTCGCTTCCGGTACACTCGCCTCTGGGTCAATATGCAAACCGTCGTCAGCGCACCCTTGGCTTTGACGCCACTGCAGCGGATCGTCCAGCCGCGCCTGGTGCTGGAAGATGGCCGGCTGGTGCGGGTGGGAAGCCGCGATGAGTTCGAGGCGCCGCCCGGCGCCCGGGTATGCGACTACCCGGAAGGGATTCTCGCTCCGGGCTTCATCGACCTACATCTGCATGGCGCCGCCGGACGGGACGTAATGGAAGCGACACCCGAGGCGTTGGCCGGGGTGGCACGCTTTCTGGCCCGCCGCGGCGTGACCGCCTATCTGCCCACCACGGTCACCGCGCCGTGGGAAGGCACGCTGCAAGCCCTGGATGGGCTGTCGCGAGCCATCCAGCGGCCGCCGACGCCCGGCCAGGCGCATCCCCTGGCCCTCCATCTCGAAGGGCCCTTTCTTAGTCACGCCAAACGTGGCGTGCATCCTGCCGAGTACCTTGTCGAGCCCGACCTGCCGCGCTGGGAACAACTCTGGGAAGCAGCGGGCGGACGGGTGGGCATGATGACCATCGCCCCCGAGGTTCCGGGTGCCCTGGCGGTGATCGAGGCGGCGACGCGGCGCGGCGTACGGGTCAGCCTCGGACACTCAAACGGTTCCTTGGCCGAGGCCCGGGCCGGCATTACCGCGGGCGCCTGTCATGCGACCCACACTTTCAACGCCATGCGCCCGCTCGATCACCGCGCGCCGGGAATTTTGGGCGCGGTGCTGACCGACGCGCGGCTAACCGCCGACCTGATCGCCGACGGGATTCACGTGGACGCCGCCCTGATCGGGCTTTTCCTGCGCGCCAAGGGTCCTGCTGCCGCAATTCTGATTAGTGACGCCATCAGCGCCACCGGCCAGCCGGACGGCACCTACCATCTGGGTCAGATGGAGGTTGAGGTGCGCGCCGGGTATTGCCTTTCAAACGGCACCCTGGCGGGCAGCGTCCTGACACTCGATCAGGCGATGCGGAACGTCATGCGATTCGCAGGTTGGGGGTTGCAGGAAACGCTGCGGCTCATCACACTCAATCCGGCCACCCGGCTCGGCCTCCATCCCGGCAAAGGCGAACTGGCCACCGGAGCGGATGCCGACCTGGTCGTGCTGGATGCAACGGGCGCGGTACAGGCAACGTGGATTGCGGGGCAGCCGATCTAACCCGCCTCCTCCTTCCGGCGAAATAGGACTCCATGGACAAGCTGGTCATACGCGGCGGAACCCCCCTCAGCGGAACGATTCGTGTCAGCGGCGCCAAGAATGCCGCACTGCCGGCCATGGCAGCCGCCCTGCTCACCGCCGAACCGGTGACGCTGGACAACATCCCCGATGTGCGCGACATCCAGACAACCCGCACGCTGCTGGAGAGCATGGGGGTGCAAAGCGATGCGGGCGAGGGGCGCACGCGACATCGCTTCACCTTGAAGGCCGAGCACATCGCCGTGGCGGAGGCCTCCTACGAGCTGGTCAAAACCATGCGGGCCTCGACCCTGGTCCTGGGTCCGCTGTTGGCCCGTACCGGCCAAGCGCGGGTTTCCCTCCCCGGCGGCTGCGCCATCGGCGCCCGGCCCATCGACCTCCACCTCAAGGGCATGCAGGCGCTGGGCGCCACCATCACCCAGGATCACGGTTACGTGGTGGCGCGGGCCGTGCGCCTCGTGGGTTGCCACTACCGCTTCGAACGCATTACCGTCACCGGGACCGAGGACGTCCTGATGGCGGCAGTGTTGGCTGAGGGCGAGACGGTGCTGGAAAACTGCGCGCTGGAGCCCGAGGTGACGGACCTGGTTGCGCTGCTCGGCAAGATGGGCGCACAGATCGAGGGCGCAGGCACCTCCACCCTGCGCATTCGCGGGGTCCATCGCCTGCACGGAGCGCAACACCGTATCATCCCCGATCGCATTGAGGCCGGCACCTTCATTCTGGCCGGCCTGATGACGGGTGGCGACTTGCTGATCAAGCAACTGCAGCCCGATCACCTGGGGCTCGTGCTGCAGCATCTGCGCGAGCGCGGGGCGAAACTGACGGTGGGTGCTGATTTCGTACAGATCCAGCCGTCCGGCAAACTGCGCGCCGCCGATCTGACCACGGCCGAGTATCCCGGCTTTCCCACCGACCTGCAGGCGCAGTTCGTTGCGCTGGCCACGCAAGCCGGTGGAACGGGAACCGTAACGGAAACAATCTTTGAAAACCGCTTCATGCATGTCCAAGAGTTGAACCGCATGGGCGCCAACATCCGCATCGACGGTCGCCGCGCCGTGGTGGAAGGTCCGGCCCAGCTCATGGGCGCGGCGGTTTTGGCCAGCGATCTGCGCGCCAGCGCGTCCTTGGTGTTGGCGGCGCTGGTGGCGGACGGCGAGACGATCATCGACCGTATCTACCACCTCGATCGCGGGTACGAGCGCCTGGAAGAAAAGTTGCGGGGCGTTGGCGCGGCGGTCCGCCGAATCGGTCGACTGATTCCCCAACGTAACGCGGCCCCTGCATAAGGCGAACGCCGTGATGTAGCTTGAAGTCCACCCGGGCGAATGCGGGCCCCACGCTATACTCAAAGACAATGACGGGCGTGGGGGTTGTCTCTTGTCGATCAACAACGGGGTGCGACGCTGGTGGCCTGTAGCCTTGGTTTGCAGTGCCATTTTTCTTCTTTCACGCGACTCCGCCTCCTCTGAGCACAGCACGCGCGTTTTAGGATGGATCCTGTCGTGGTTCCAGGCCGACACACCGGCACGTCTGGCCCGCCTTGCGGTTCCCTTCCGCAAAGCGGCGCATGTCAGCGTTTACGGTTTACTGGCTTTCACCGCCTTTCGGGCTTTTGGACTGGGAAAGAATGGGTGGTCCAAATGGAGCACCGTATGGCGGTCATTGGCGTTCTGCAGTTTCTATGCCGCCACGGACGAGTTTCACCAGCGCTTCATCCCGCATCGGATACCGTCGCTGCGTGACGTGGGCATTGATACCGGCGGGGCCTTTCTCGCGCTTCTCCTGCTTCACTTCGTGGCCTCTCGTCACCGTCGGCCTAAGCCGCCGGGACGCGTTGAAAGCGGTTTGGAGTTTCCGACCGCGCTGGCGACCAACCTCGAATAGGGCAGGAACCGGGACTAGCGGGGCAGTTGCGCTGGCCAGCCCCTCCGTGTACCGTCTGATTCGGTATGAAGACGCTGGTGGGAGGCTTGTTGCTGCTGTCGGTCGCCGCGTTCGCCGGCGGTCAGGCGGCCCGCCCCGGCCCCGTACCCACCCAGCCCGCATCCGCCCCGCAACCTGAGACCGGGACCGGCGGCGACCTATACGACTTCCAGCACGCTCGACGGTTTCCGGCGCAATTGGAAATCGCGGGCGACACCGCCAGCTTTGCCTGGCCGGATGCAATCGGCCCGTGGGACACGGCGCTGCTGCAGGTGGACGTGCAACCCGCTGGGGACGAGGGCGATCAGCAGCGCTGGATCGACATGAGCGTGGCAGTCCCCTGTCATTGGGCGCCGCCACTCGACTATGGACGTCGGCTTGAACCGGACCCCGGACCGGAGGCGCCCGGGTTCACAAGCGGCTGCGCACGACAGTTCCTGGAACCGGGTGCGCAGGGAGTGCGGTACCTCAACCTGAGTTTTTTGCAGGCCGCTGGCGTGCACCCCGGACAACGCGTGCAACTCGCGCGACATGACGTGGGGCTGACCGCAGCGGCAGCCCTCTGGATCTTTCACACCCGGCTGCCCGTCCGGGGTCGCGTTTTGGTGCTCGCTCCGCATCCCGATGATGCCGAGATCGCGGCTTTCGGCCTCTATGCGCAGGAGAATGCCTGGGTCGTTACGGTCACTGCGGGCGATGCGGGCGGGTTTGCCTACCCGGCGGAGTTTTCCCGTCCGGACTACGCCTTTAAAGGCCGTTTGCGGGTGATCGACAGCGTTACGGTTCCCCTGCAGGGCGGCGTACCTCCCGCTCACTGCTTCAATCTTGGCTACTTTGACGCGCGCGTGGACGCCATGTATGCGCATCCTGACGTGGCGGTGGCGGAAAAATACGTGGCAAACCACGATATTTTCCCCTTCCGCCGCATCAATCCCGGGCGCCTGTTGCCGGTGCAGCACCGTGACGCGACCTGGGACCACCTGGTGGCAGACCTACAGGCGGTGCTGCTGCGTGTCCAACCAGAGATTATCATCGCACCGCATCCTTTTCTCGATGCGCATCTGGACCATGAGTTCGTGGCAGTCGCCTTGGCGGAGGCGCTACGGCGCGTCCACATGGCTCATGCTCCCGAATTGTTGCTTTACACCAACCACGCCCTCCGCGATGAGCGCTACCCATACGGGCCTACCGCCACGGTAGCGGGCCTGCCGCCCAGCCGCCGGCCCAACGTTCCCTTCGGAGGCGTGTATTCCCTGCCCCTCGATTCGGCGATGCAGACCCGCAAACTTTTTGCCTTGGAGTCCATGCACGACCTGCGCGCCGAACCGGCGGCCGAATATGCGTTCCCATCACCGAGCGGGGCGATCCGTCATCTGGCGTCGGCACCTCCACCTACCGTCGATACGGGTTACTTTCGACGCGCCGTGCACGCCAACGAGATTTACCTGACCTACGACGTTCCGTTGTTTGAACTTCTGACCACGCGCTTCCTCGCCACCCTGCCCGGTCGCGGTCCTACATGACACGGTCCCTCTCATTTCACTTCGCAATACCATGCTGGCTGGCCTTCGGATTTTTGTTACCCACCCTGAGTCGCCGAGGAGCGGCGCAAGTGGCCGATACGCGGCTGCCGTCGGCGATGCAGGCGGTTATGGACCGACCTGCTTTCCGGCATGCGAGTTTTGGGCTGTCCGTTTACTCGCTCGATCGCCACCAAACCGTCTTAGCGCACGCCGCCGAGTCACTCTTCACGCCGGCATCAACCACCAAGCTGCTCACCGAAGGGACAGCGCTGGCTCTACTGGGCGCCAACTTCCGCTATCACACGCGGTTATATGCCATGGCACCGGTGGGACGCGAGGGCACGGTGGCGGGAGACCTGATCCTGCGGGCTAGCGGCGATCCGAACCTCTCCGGACGTGAGCAAAGCGACGGCCGTCTGGCGTTTGAAAACGAAGATCATGCCTACGGCGGCAGCCCGGACACACGCGCGGTGCCCGGTGATCCGCTGGCGGCGCTGCGCGATTTGGCCCGCCAAGCGGTAGCTCACGGCCTCCGCCGGGTCACCGGTCGCATTCTTGTTGACGTGAGTCTTTTTCCGGAAGGCGAGGTCGAGTTGGGGACCGGAACGATCGAGTCCCCAATCTGCGTCAACGACAATATTGTCGACGTCACGGCGGAACCTGGGGCCATCGGGCAGCCGCTGAGGCTGCGAATTTCTCCCACCAGCCGTTATGTGGAGTTCAAGAACCAGACCGTCACCGGGGCGGTTGGAAGCACGGCGGAGCTCAACTGGGCGCAGGACGTCGTGAATGCGGACCTGTCGCACACCGTAACGGTGACAGGCAGTCTGCCGACCAACGGGTCCAGCCGACTGTACGCCTACGCGGTGCCGAGCCCAAGCCAGTTCGCCGCCGTGGCACTGACGCAGGTCCTGCAAGAAGCTGGGGTCGCCATCCTGCAGCCGGCCGGGCGGCCGGCAGCACTGACGATGTCACCGAACTACGTGACCGCCACCCTGGTGGCGGAACACGTCTCCGCACCCTTGGCGGAGGATGTGCGCATCACCCTGAAGGTCAGCCAGAACCTCCACGCCAGCATGATTCCGCTCCTGCTGGGAGCGCTGCGGGGTCATCTTGCTGCCCGGGCCTCCGCGCCCGCCGATTGGGCGCAGGCGGGTTTTGACCAGGAACACGCGTTCCTGCAGCAGGCCGGGCTGGACCTGAGCGGCGCGTCGCAGAGTGACGGCGCCGGTGGATCGCAGGCCGCTTTTTTTACGCCCGACTTCGTCACGCAATACTTGGCCTACTTTGCCTCCCGCAAAGATTTCCCGGTTTTGCTGGCTGGCTTGCCGGTGATGGGGCGCGATGGAACCCTGTTCAACATCCAGACACGCTCCCCGGCGGCGGGGCATGTCTTGGCCAAGACCGGCACTTTCTCGGCCTATAACGCCCTGAACCGAACCGTCATGGTCACCGGCAAGGGCCTGGCGGGGTATTTCACCGAACCGGACGGCCGGCAATACGCGTTTGCCTTTTACGTCAACCGGATTGCGGTTTCGCAACAGGAAGACGCTGTGACCGCGGTGGTGGGACAAGCATTGGGTGAGCTGGCAGCGGACGCCTACACCACCCTGTTGACGCCGGACGCAGCGGAACTCCACCGGGCGGCGAGTCCGTCGCAGTGAGCCAACGCACAGTCTCATGTGGGACGCGGCGCCCCCGCCGGAAAATCACGGCCACGGTTCGTCTATGGAAACGATAGACTAGGGGAGTACGGTGGAACGTCCCGCCGGGACAGAATGGGACTGAACCCATAGGCCTGAGGTGGCATGAAGCGTTTTATTCTCGTCAGTCTTGCCGCAGTGGCAGCCCTATTGAACGCGGGCTGTCTTCTGGGCCGGCACAAGAACACCAACCCGCTGGCCAACCTGCATTCTGCCCAGCCCGACAAGGTGCTGTTCGATCGCGCCTCCAAGGACTTGGACGCGCGCAAGTACACGGTGGCGCGCCTGACGCTCCAAACCCTGATCAACGCCTACCCCGACAGCGAGTACCTGGCCCGAGCCAAGATGGCGGTGGCCGACTCCTGGTACCGCGAAGGCGGCGCTGAAGGATTTGCCCAGGCCGAGGCCGAGTACAAGGATTTCATTACCTTCTTCCCTACCATGAACGAGGCCTCCGAGGCCCAGCTCAAGGTCGCCAAAATCCATTACAACCAATTGCAGAAGCCCGACCGCGATCCGACCCACGCTGTGCGCGCGGAGCAGGAACTGCGGGCCTTCATGACGCAGTATCCCAACAGCCCCCTGCGCGACCAAGCGCGCAAGATGCTGCTGCAGGTCCAAGAGGTACTGGCGGAGCGCGAGTTCCGCATTGGCCGTTTCTACTACTTGCGTGATGACCTGCGTGCGGCGCAGAGCCGGTTGCGCGACGTGGTGGAGAAGTACAAATTTTTCAGCGAAGGGGATGAAACGCTGGATCTTTTGGGGCGCTCCTTCCTGCAAAGCTCGCAGCGCTACAGCGAAGCGGCGGCCACCCAAAAGGGCCAGGTTCGCGAGCTTATGCTCAAGAACGCCGCCCAGGATCGGCAGTCCGCCATCACCTATTACTCCTACATGGTGGACCGCTTCCCGCTGAGCCCGCGCGCGGCGGATGCCCGGACGGCGCTGACCAGCCTGCACGCCCCGATCCCCCGTCCGACGGCGACCGCGATTGCCTTCAATCGCCAGGAAATTGCCAGCCGTGGTGAACCGACACATTGGGAAAAAATGACCGCCATGTTGCGGTCACGTCCGATCTCCGAGCTGCTGCGGGCCGACCAAGTGGGGTCTCCGTCGTTGAGCGCCGCGCCGATTAGCACCAAACCAATTGCAGAAGCCCGACCGCGATCCGACCCACGCTGTGCGCGCGGAGCAGGAACTGCGGGCCTTCATGACGCAGTATCCCA
>Ga0102924_1001958_pt1 | contig 22991 bp, 20 predicted proteins | sample PaiPotPPM11metaG_FD_80116 | JGI IMG/M metagenome (GOLD analysis project Ga0102924, IMG submission 80116) | Iron sulfur acid spring bacterial and archeal communities from Banff, Canada, to study Microbial Dark Matter (Phase II) - Paint Pots PPM... ...
AGAGGTATATTTTACGCCAGCGCTGCCGGATTGACGGCGCTGGGAATCGGCCGCTTGGCGCGGCCGCATGCCGTGAACGCCGCCACGCACCCTTACGAGGTCACCCACTCCGACGCGGAGTGGCGCAAGCTCCTTACGCCGGCGCAATACGACGTCCTGCGCGAAGCGGGCACCGAACCTCCGTTCTCCAGTCCGTTGCTGAACGAACATCGCGCCGGCACGTTCGCCTGTGCGGGCTGCGACCTGCCGCTGTTCTCCTCGAAAACCAAATACAACAGCGGCACCGGCTGGCCTAGCTTTTGGACGCCGCTCGACGGCGCCGTCGACGAGGCGGAAGACCGCTCGTTCGGTATGACCCGAACGGCAGTCTCCTGCCACCGTTGCGGCGGCCATCTCGGCCATGTCTTCACCGACGGTCCCAAACCCACCGGGCTGCGCTATTGCATGAATGGAGTGGCGATGAAATTCGTGCCGGCCCCGGCCGGGTCGAGCTGAAGAATGTAGCCCGGCTTGAGCGGAGCGAAAGCCGGGAGCGGCGCTGCTCGGCTTTTCCCGGATTGCGCGGTGCGCAATCCGGGCTACATCACTACGTTTCTTTATTCGCAGGCCGCATTGCGGACACGGGGCGCGACCCCGTTCCGATCATGGCTGAGGCGGTGAAGCGACTTATGCAAGCACCTAATGCTGCATTGATTTGGGCAAGCCCGCGCGAATTGCTGAATATTTTTCAGGCCGATGAAATTGGCTGTCACGTTATTACGGTTACCAACGATATTCTCAAGAAACTTTATTTTTTTGCGGGTTTCTACCCGCAATTCCACATCGGCCCGATAGGCGTCCAAGTCCAGCACGGACCGAAACTGCCGCCGTTATAGCGACCGCGGAAAAATCCGGGACGGCCGAAATAATACCAGCCGCCATTATACCAGTAGCTCGGTGCATCGTCCGGCGTGCCGCCGATGGCTCCCTTCGGACCATAAACCGGAACGTTGTTGTTGGGCGGCTGATGATAGCCGGGCAGGAAGCCGTAGCCATGCCAGCGATGGATGTGCCAGCGATGGATGTGCCGCTTGTGCGGAGGCGCGGCGAACGCAATGGCCGGCAGCAGCGCCAAGAGAATGGCACTCGATGCGGAGAATGTGCGCGACATTGCTGCACCATACCCGGTCTGCCGTTCAAATGCGACAGGCCGCCGGAAACTTCGCTTTCTGGCGAGGCACATTGACGCTGGCGCCGGTCGTCTTCTGCCGTGCTAGGCTGCTCCGCTACGTAACGAAAACGACTAGAAACTTGAAGATCGGAGGGAGCGATGAAAGCCGTGCTCGGCCGCATGTTTCTGCTCGCCTGTCTGCTCGCGAGCCCCGCCGCCTTGGGACAGGCGTCGGCGCAGACCTACCCGGACCGCAACGTGACCATCGTGGTGACCTCGTCGGCCGGCGCGCTGACCGACGTGCTGACCCGCGCCATTGCACAGCAATTGTCGGCGATGTGGAAGCACAGCGTGATTGTCGAAAACAAAGGCGGCGCCGGATATTCGATCGCGGCACAGGCCGTGATGCGGGCCGAGCACGACGGTTACACGCTGATCGCTTCCGAGACCGGCTTCTACACGACCCAGCCGTACCTCTATGCCAAGGGCAAGCTGCCCTACGATCCGCAGAAGGACTTCGTTCCGGTCGCCGGCTACGGCACCATTCCGGCCGCGCTCTTGGTGAACCCGTCGCTGCCGGTGAATTCCGTCGGCGACCTGATCGCGCTCGCCAAGAAGAAGCCCGGGGCGCTCACTTTCGGCACCGCCGGCGTCGGTACCGCGCTGCACATCGCCGGGCTGGAGCTGGAAAATCTCGCCGGCATCAAGATGACGGCGGTGCACTATCGCGGCGCGGCGCCCGCGCTGACCGATGTGATTGCCGGAAACATCAACATGGTGATCATGGGGCCATCGGTGGCGCTGAGCACGGTGCGGGCCGGCAAGCTCAAGATGCTCGCGTTTGCCAGCGAGAAGCGCCTGCCGCTCTTCCCCGACGTGCCGACCGTCGCCGAGACCGTTCCGGGCTACGGGGCGAGCGTCTCGTTCGGACTGTTTGCCGCGGCTGGCACGCCCGCCGCCATCGTCAACAAGGTCAACGCCGACGTACAGAAGATCGTCGGCGATCCCGAATTCCAGAAGAAGTATCTCGCGCGCTTTGCGGTGCAGCCGGTGCCCGGGCCGCTCGACGCCTTTGCCGAATATCTGAAAAAGGATTCGGCCAAATGGCGCGAGGTCATCAAGGCGGCGCATGTGAAGATCGAGTGAGTGCCGCTGGGGCGTGACGAAGATGACGAATGAGCCGGCGCAGTTGAGCGTTCTCATGTCGGGCGGATTCGCTGGCGCCTACGAGCGGCTGTTGCCGGAATTCAAACGGACCAGCGGCATCAGCGTCACCACCGGATCGGGTGCCTCGCAGGGAGCAGGGCCGCAAACGATTGCCGCGCAGCTCGCCCGCGGCGTGCGTGCTGACGTCGTGATCCTCTCCAGGGAGGGCCTCGGCGAGTTGATCGCCGCGAAGAGGATCGTCGCCGGAACGGACGTGGATCTTGCGCAAGTCCCCCTCGGCGTGGCGATACGGGCGGGGACCCCGAAGCCCGACGTGCGCACCGTCGAGGCCTTCAAACAACTCCTGCTCAAGGCTGCAACCGTCGCGATGCCGGCGAGCACCAGCGGTATTTGGCTTCAGACCGATCTGTTCCCACGGCTCGGCATCGCGGAAAAGGTCAGCACCAAGCTGGCGCCGCGCGGCACCGATGCAACCCGCATGGTCGCCGCAGGAGAAGTCGATCTCGCGGTCATGCCGGTCAGTGAAATTTTGCCCGCGCCAGGCGTCGACTTCGCAGGCAGCATCGCACCGCAGATTCAGTTCGTGCAGGTGTTCTCAGCCGCAATCGTGGCCGGTTCGCAGGAGATTGAAGGTTCTAAACGACTGATCGACTTTCTTGCTTCCGCGCGCGCTGCCGAGGCCATTCGAAATAGCGGAATGGAGCCGCTCGCGGCATCGAGGTAGCGGCAAGCCGGCGCAGCCGTGACTCAACACTCGCCGTGGGCGTTGTAGTCGACGCCGAGCTGCTCGACATATTGGCTTTCAGGGAATTGCGGTCGAGGCCGGGACACGGAATGATACAGAGTCGTAGTGTTTGACGTGTCCGGTCCTTCTATATCCTGTCGGTATTTGTATTATCATCCTGACAAGCAGCCTCGTGCCAGCGATAGGCAGCGGGGCGGTTTTGTCGCAATCGGGCAGTTTCCCCATGAGCAAGTCTCCGCTGACACTGCAAATGCCGTCACCACCGGATCCGGCCCCAGTGGTCCTTAACCCCGCAACAACGGCATTGCTCATATTCGATATCGTCGATCCGATTTGCACGCGTCAACCAAATTGCAAGGGGCAAATGGTGCCGGCGATCTCTTCGCTGCTGGCGCGGGCACGGAAGGCTGGTGTCACCGTTGCGTATGGGCCTCGCGCGCCAACCATGTCAAAGTGGTTGCCGGAAGTTTTGCCTGCGCCCGGCGACATCAAGATTGAAAGTCAAGCTCAGGACAGGTTCTACAATACCGATCTCGACAAAGCGCTAAAGGCCAAAGGGATTACAACGCTCATTCTGACCGGCTGGAAGGTGAGCGGATCAGTGACCTATACTTCGGTCGGAGCAACGCTGCGCGGCTACACGGTCGTTGTTCCCGTCGACGCAAGCTTGGACGCCACAGATTACGAAGTTGCCATAGGGCTGTTCCAAATTTTACATCAGCACAGTTCGAATGCCGCGAACGAGCCTTTGAAGAATAGCGCCGCAACCCTCACCCGCACGGATCTGATCGCCTTCAAATAGCGATTAACTGCCTGTTGATAAAGCAGGCAGGTATTACTGCGGTTGCAGCGCGAATCAAAAAAACCGCGCCGCGAGGGCGGATTTTGATTCGTCATTGCGAACGATAGCGAAGCAATCCAGGGCGGCTTGCGATGATTACGAGGCTGTTCTGGATTGCTTCGTCGCTATCGCTTCTCGCAATGACGGCGAGGTCACGTCCCCACTTTCAGCTCCGCCACAAGCCCGCGCAGCGCGGCGACCGTGCTCAGCGCGACGATGCGGCCGGTGCGCGGATTGTCGGAGGGAACGTTCTCGATCGCCATGGAAAAGTGCGCGGTGTCGGCATCGACTTCGATGCGATGCGTATTGCGATCGAGCGCCGGATCGGCCCAGATTTCCAGATGCGTCCGGTCGGGACCGATGCCGGCAAGGCTCAGCGCCGCGGCCACGTTGACGTTTTGCGGAAATCCGCGCGCGCCTTCGCGCGCCGTGCCGTCGAACACTTTGCGCGCTGCGTTCAGCCCTTTGAGCGAGATGCCGCGCTCCACCAGATAGGGCGCGCCTTCGAGCCCATTCGGCGGCTTGCGCGTGATCATCGTGACCGAACGGATGGCGCCTTCGGCGGCGGCGCGCACCGCGTCAAGGCCGATCAGGCCGCCGGTCGGCACCAGAATGCGCGCCCCGGTTTCCTTGGCTCGCGTGACCAAGTCCCAGTTTTCCAGAAGCTGGCCGACGGAAAGCAGCACGAAAATCCGCCCCCGCTCGATCGCCGACAATGCGACGGCGCGGAACATCGCCGGCGGGAGGCATTCGACCACCAAATCGCACGACTGCGCCAACGCATCGGCGGCCACGACCGGAATGGCAGCGCCGACTTGCGGCAGATTGCGCCGGGCCTTCTCCACGTCGCGCACCGAAACCGCCGCCAGCACCAGGCCGGGTATGCCGGCTTCGAGCCGCCGCGCCACGTCGAGGCCGACCGCACCGAGGCCGGCCAGTCCAATCTTGAGAGGCTCTCTCGCCACGTCCCTTCCCCTCCCTGGCAACCGCCCGCGCGGCCCGGTACATTCTGCTCTATGCGCCGGCCAAGCTTCGCGCAATAAGACCGGCGGAATAGACCGGCCGAGCACGCAATGACGAGCAAGAGTCCGCGATCGTTCATGACCAATATCAATCCCAACACCTTCACCACGCGGCCGGAGATCGAAGGCACGTTCGGCGTGGTGACCTCGACCCATTGGATCGCGACCGCCGTGGGCATGGGCATGCTGGAGCGCGGCGGCAATGCCTTCGATGCCGCGGTCGCCACGGCGTTCACGCTGCAGGTGGTCGAGCCGCATCTCAACGGGCCGGGCGGCGACGTGCCGGTCATCCTCTACGACGTGCGCCGCGCCAAGCCGGAGGTGATCTGCGGGCAAGGACCGGCTCCGGAAAAAGCAACAATTTCGCATTACCGCAGCGAAGGCCTCGATCTCGTGCCCGGCACCGGACTCCTTGCCGCCTGCGTCCCCGGCACGTTCGAGACCTGGATGATGCTGTTGCGCGACTACGGCACAATGAAAGTCGCCGACGTGCTGGCGCCGGCGATCGGCTACGCGCAGAACGGCCATCCGCTGCTTGAGCGCGCCAATTCCACGATCGGCACAGTGGCGCAGCTTTTCCGCGAGCACTGGCCGACATCGGCCGCGGTGTACCTGCCGGACAACGCCGTGCCGGAGACCGGATCGCTGTTCAGCAACAAGACGCTGGCGGCCACCTACACCCGCATCGTCAAGGAAGCCGAAAGCGCCGGCGGCGATCGCATCGCGCAGATCGAGCGTGCGCGCAAATCCTGGTCGCGAGGTTTTATCGCCGAGGCGATCGACCGCTTCTGCCGCACGCAGGAGATCATGGATACGAGCGGCCGGCGGCACCGCGGCGTGCTCACCGCCGACGACATGGCGCGCTGGACGCCGCGCATCGAGGCGCCGCTCACCTACGACTATCGCGGTTATACGGTGTGCAAGACCGGCCCGTGGGGCCAGGGCCCGGTCGCCCTGCAGCAGCTCGCATTGCTCAAAGGTTTCGATCTCGACGGGCTCGATCCGACCGGACCGGATTTCATCCACCTCATCGTCGAGTGTTCGAAGCTTGCCTACGCCGATCGCGAAGTTTTTTATGGCGATCCCGACTTTGTCGAGGTGCCGATGGCGACGCTGCTGTCGGATGCCTACAACACCGAACGCCGCAAGCTCGTGACCGACAAAGCGTCGCTCGAATTACGCCCCGGCTCGATCGAGGGATTCGGCGCAGTGATCAAATTGCGCCGCGAGGCTGTGGCAATGGCGGCCGGTGCCGGCGAGCCGACCGTGGGCCAGCTCGGTGCCGGCGAACCAACGGTCGGGCGGCTCGGCAACACGCGCGGCGACACCGTGCATTTCGACATCGTCGATCAGGCCGGCAACATGATCTCATCCACGCCATCGGGCGGCTGGCTGCATTCCTCACCGGTTATTCCCGAGCTTGGCTTTTGCCTCGGCACGCGCGCGCAGATGTTTTGGCTCGAGGAGGGTCACCCGGCCGCGCTCGGGCCCGGCCGGCGCCCGCGCACCACGCTGTCGCCCACCATGGCGCTGCGCGACGGCGAACCCTACGTCGCCTGGGGCTCGCCCGGCGGCGACGGCCAGGATCAATGGATCACGCAGTTTTTCCTGCGCCACGTCCATTGCGGCATGAACCTGCAAGAGGCGATCGACGCGCCGGCCTGGCATAGCGAGCATTTGCCGAGCTCGTTCTGGCCGCGCACCGCGCGGCCGGGCGTGCTCGTGCTCGAAAGCCGCGTGCCAAAGCAGACGATCGCCGAATTGGAGCGGCGCGGCCACATCGTCGAAATGGGCCCGGACTGGTCGGAAGGCCGCCTCACCGCCGCTTCGCGCGTCGGCCGCCGACGCCGCGCCGCCGCCAATCCGCGCGGCATGCAGGGCTACGCGGCGGGGCGATAGGCTCGTCGTCATTCCCGCGAAAGCAGGAACCGCAATCGCCAGCTTGCAGTGTGATCGAAACGACAGCGATTACGGGTCCCCGCTTTCGCGGCGACGACGCGGAGAAAGTCACGCCGCGACCGTGCCGAGAAAATCCTCGACTTCGCTGCGCAGTCTTTCGGTCGCCTCTTCGACTTGTTCCGAAGCCGCGAGCATCGTTTGCGCCGAGCTTCGCGTCTGCGTCACGCCGCCGGCCACTTCGTCAAGCGCCGCGACGATGGCTTTGGCGCCTGCCGCGGCGCTTGCGACGTTGTGCGAGATTTCGCCGGTGGCCGCTTCCTGCTGCTCGACCGAGCCGGCGACCTCGGTGGTGTAGTGGTTGATGTCCTGCATGCGTTGCGTGATGGCGCGGATCGCGGTGACCGCATTGCCGGTGCAGCTCTGCACCGAGAGAATCTCGCGCGTGATCTCCTCGGTCGCCTTGGCGGTCTGCACGGCGAGCGATTTGACTTCCGAGGCGACCACCGCAAAGCCGCGCCCGGCCTCGCCGGCGCGCGCCGCCTCGATGGTGGCGTTGAGCGCCAGCAGGTTGGTCTGCCCGGCGATATCCTGGATGAGCTTGACCACGTCGCCGATCTTGCCCGCCACCCGCGCCAGCGCCGCGATATCGTCGTTGGTGGCGTTGGCGGCGGCGGCGGCGCTCCTCACCACCTCGTTCGCCTGCGTGAGCTGACGGCTGATCTCGCGGATCGAGCTGGTCAGCTCCGCCGCCGCGGTGGCCGCGGTTTCGACGTTGACCGAGGCCTCGTTGGAGCCGTGCACCGCGCCCTCGGTGCGCTGTAGCGTATGGTCCGAGGTCGCCAACAGCGTCGTTGCCGCCGCCTTCATGGCGGTAGCGCTTTGACCGACGGTTTTGAGCACGCTTTCGACCCGTTCGCGGAACGAGGAAATCGCAGAATCGATCACACCGCGGCGCTCCTCGCGTTGGCGCAGCGCATCGCGCTCCTTCTCGGCCAGCAATTGCTCGGTCACATCGGTATGCGTCGCCAGCCATCCGCCGCCCGCTATCGGCCGGCCGACCAAGGCGATGACGCGGCCGTCCTTGATCTCGATGGTCTTCGTTACGGTGCGTCCCTCGGCCACTTGCTTGAGGCATTCGGCGACATAGGCGTCGGGATCGCCGGAGAAAGAGCCCGCAGCGGTCCGCTCCACCAAGAGATCGCGCAGCGGCGTACCGCGCTGCGCATGCTCATGCCGCAAATGATACATTTCGACGTAGCGCTCGTTGCACAGAATGAGCCGCGCCGCGCCGTCGAACATGCACAGGCCCTGCGTCATGTTGTTGAGCGCGGATCGCATCAAGCGGTACTGCGCGCGCACGCGCACGATCACCAACAGCGCAGTGAGGCCCATAGCGGCGCTGGCGAAGATCGCGCCTATGACGATTCCCGCGGCCGGAGCGGAAGCTTGCGCCAGTGCTTGCACGACCCAGTCGCGGCCGAACGCGGCGAATCCCCCGGTTCCAACGGCAAATCCAATGGCGCCCGCCACAATGACCGGCCCCCAATGGCGGCTCACCTTCGATCGTCTTGCGGCAAAAGCCATCGCGCCTGCACCGGAATTAATCGGGCAAAAATACTCACGAACCCGTTGTTGTGAAGTTAAGGACCGATGAAGGATTCCTTAACAAAAGCTAAGCACGCGACCGTTGCTGGCCAAGGGACGCCTTAACCCGTCGCCGGGATGACCGGCAGCAGAAGATAGGAGGCCATGTCGCCGCCGGCAAAAATCGTGTTGGTGCCGCAATTGTAATCGGCGTGGTAGTGCAGGTAATGCGCAGAGCCGCCGCCGTCGCGCGGCTGGATGTCGAGGCGAATGCGGTGGCCTTTTCTAAAAACCATCGACGTCGGCCAGATTTCGACGTCGACCCGCACGATCTCGCCCGGAGTCAGATAGAGCCGCCGGGTGTGCCGGTGATAGGGGCGATAGGGCCGCGACAATTGTGGATCCAGCTCGCGATGCGAAACGCGCAGCCAGCCCTTGGCGACGGGGACCGGCAGTCCCTGCTGGCCGGTCTCCACGATCTCTTTGCCGTCCGCGTCGATGTTGCGCAGCGTGAGGAACAAATCCATGTCCTCGGTCGAGCTTGCTACCCACAGCACCGCGGCGAGCGGCCCTGTGATCTCGGTGTCGACCGAAAGTTTTGCCGTCTCGAGCGATAGTCCCATTCCCGGTTTGATGCCGCCACCCATCACCTGCGATGAGGCGGCCGACGTCGAGCCCATCGAACCGGGAGCGGTCGCGGCATAGGTGCGCGATCCCACCGTGCGCGGATTCTTCAACTCCAGAAGCCCGCCGATCTCCGCTTTGTCGGCAATCGGCTGTGAGAGATCGAGGTAGAGCTTGGTCCAGCGCGTGCGCGCAAGCGGCCATTCGTTCTCATAGCGCCATTCGAACGCATCGCCGCCGTTGCGGATCGCGAGTTTTACCGGCGGCTCGTCCATCACGCCGTTGTCGACGCCCTTGAGCCAGTAATCGAAGAAACGAATTTGATCGCGCCGCCCGTCCTCGGTATAGAACGGGTGAACGTGCGAGCCGAGATGGATGCGCAGCTTCTTGTGGGGCGACGCCGCGCGCATGAACGCCTCGGTGTTGCCGCGCAGGTGCAAGCCCATGCCCGACCAATTGCCGACGGAAAACATCGGGACGTCGATCTTGTCCCATTGCGCCTGCGCGCCGCGCAAGGCGCCGCTGTCGAGATTGTTGTGCAGCCAGAAATAAAGGGTATTGGTCTGCCAGCCGTCCGGCAGATGCTGCGACGCGCGGCCGAGCGTGTGATGCAGCAGGTGCGCCGTGTACCAATTGGTCATGAACAGGCTCAAAATGCCGCCGTGGTAGAGCGCATCGCGGTAGATGTCGGCAAAACCCTCCCAGGGGACGATCGCTTTGAGCGCCGGCGGCTTGAGATTGGCGACGAACCATTGATTGATCGCGTAATAGGAAATGCCGAGGAGCCCGACTTTGCCGTTGCACCAGGGCTGCGCCGCCGCCCATTCGATGGCGTCGTAGAAATCGACCGCTTCCGCAAGCGACCAGGGCTCGCATTGGCCGGGAGATTTTCCCGAGCCGCGTCCGTCGACGCGCACCGCCGCATAGCCGCGCGGCACCCACCATTGCGGGTTGGCGGTCTCCCAATTCATCCATTCGTTCGGAGCTTCCTCCAGCGTGTCCGGCACGATCCAGGGCTTGTCCTTCTGGTATGGCCCGAGATTGAGAATGGCGGGAAATTTGCCCTCGTCACGCGGGCGAAAGACGTCCGCTTTCAGCCGCGCGCCGTCGCGCATCGGCACGTCGACGTCTCGGTCAACGAGTATTGAATAGAGCGGATTTGCGATCGTTTGCTCGTTCATGCGGTTTACACTCGGCCCTAGCACAAGTTCTTGGCGATAGGGGGTGGATCGTAGGAGAGGGTTTGCGGCGAGGCTAGAGCCATGCCCTTTCATGCTTCCGACACTTTTATAGCGGCAATGTCGCGGGACGGGACGAGGGGAATCATCGATGATCCGGCGATCGGCCGCGGCACTCGTTTGCGGCGTGCTCATCGGCGTGGCGGCGCTTGCCGGCTGCGCGAGCAATAACAATCCGCCGTCCGGCTTGCCGAGCTTTTATCGAAGCCTTGCGACCGCCGACGCCAAGCTCGACGCCAATGCCGCGCAATCGATGATTTCGGGTTATCGCACCAACAACGGGCTCAATCCGGTCACCATCGATCCCGAATTGATGAAGCTCGCTAGCGAGCAGGCGCGCGCCATGGCGGCGCGCGACAAGCTCGATCACAGCGTCTGGCGTCCGTTCCAGGAACGCATCCAACAGTCGAGCTTCGACGCCGCCGTCGCGGTCGAGAACATAAGCGCCGGCTACCGCACGCTGGCGGAGGCCTTCTCCGGCTGGCGCGATTCGCCGCCGCACCGCTCCAACATGCTCAACCCTCAAGTGACGAAGATGGGCATCGCCGCGGCCTACGCGCCGCAGTCGAAATATAAAGTGTTCTGGTCGCTGATCCTCGCCAAGCCCGATGCGCAGCGGGGCTGACTGCATCTAGCCGGATTTCCGCTCATTCCCGCGACCCGCCTACGCTCGCTCTGCGAGCTACGGCGGGTCGCGGGGACGAACGGATAAGCATCAAGTCTTGGCGACTATCTCAAACATATTATTTCCATATGTCCCCCGCGCCTCATTCAACAGCGGCGCGACTGCGGCGCGGAATTGGGCGTGCTCGTCGGCGTTAAGCTCGGCGATCTCGCAGCCCTCCGCCAGAATCGCCGCGCGCGCATCGCGGTCTTCCTCGATCGCAAGCTCGCGCTGGAACGCGATAGCGCGCGCCACGGCTTCGCGCATGGCGCGCTGCAGCTCCGCCGGCCAGGCGTCGAAGGTCGGCCGATGCAGAAAAATCGGCCGCGAGACGTAGAAGTGGTTCGTCACGGTGTGGAAGCGATGAAACTTGTGCACGCCGTAGGTCACGGTGTTGGCGAACGGATTTTCCTGCGCGTCGAGGGTGCCGGCCTTGATGCCGGCGATCGCCTCGGTTAAGTCGCAGCGGATCGGAACGGCGCCCAGGAGTTCGAACGTTCTCGCCTGCACTTCGCTCGGCAGCACGCGGATGCGCATTGCTTTGAGATCCGCCGGCACGCGCACCGGCCGCAGCCGGTTCGAAATATGGCGGAAGCCGTTTTCGAAGCAGCCGAGGATGCGGTAGTTCACGCGCTCCTCGATTCTTTCGGCGAGATACCGCCCAAGCGCGCCATCGATCGCCGCGCGCGCTGAGTCCCGCCGCTCGAACAGGAACGGCAGATCGACGAAGCCGAGCTCGGGCACGCGATCGGTCAGATAGCTCGACGACTGATAGCCGAGCGTGAGCACGCCGTCCTCCACCAGCCAGAGAATCTCCTCGGCGCGATAGCCGAAATCCATGATGTTCCAAACGTACTTCACGCGCACGCGGCCGCCGAACTTCCGCTCCAGCGTCTCGCCGATCAGCTTGAGCGCGCGCGAGAACGAGGTCGTCGGCGGTCCGTAGCCGCCCATGCGGATCGTGATCGGATCGGCCATGAGTTCCTTTCCGGCAGCACAATGCCACGCGGGCGATGCGGGCGAAAGTCGACGATGGAAAAACTAACGAGTGAATAGTCCGCGAATCCGTTTGGCGGCGACGATTGTCGCGCCGCGCATCCGTTCCAGCCGCACGGCGCGCGCAAACGGCGCCGGCGGCCGCACCGCGATCAAAAGATCGCAGAGCGGCAACCGCTCGCTCCAGGTACGGTTCATCACCGCGTGATCGGCTGTCGCGCAGGAATCGGTGCGCGCGATCGTAGCGTCCTCGGCGAGTTGTCCGCTCACAAAAGCGGTGAGGATCACGCCGGGAGCGAAACGCGCCAAGGCTTCGTCATAGGCGATCTTCCAGAACCAGGCGCCGTCGCCGCTGCGCAGCGTAATGGCCGCGGCGATGGGGCGTCCATCAAGCAGGATGCGATCGATCGCAATTTTATGCTCCGCGGCGAGCGCGGTGACCGCCGCTTCGACGAAGCCGAGGATTTCTTCGTTGCAGACGGCCGCCGTGCCGGCTTGCCCTTTCCAACCGCTCGCTTCGAGCGCAAGGAAATCCTCCAGTGCCGCGGCAACGGCGGCAGGTTCGGTCGCTGCGGTGAACAGGAGCGCACCCGCTTCGCCCAGGCGGCGCGCGGTGCGGCGCAGTTCCCGGTACTTGCGAGGACCCAGCGCGCGCTCCACATAGGCGGACCGGTCGCCGCCAGGTACGAGCAGCGCGCGGGCGTGGCGGTTGAAATCGACGGCCGGCATCTGCGCGCGCCGTAGGATCGCCGCCAGGGCACCGGCGAACGGACCGTGTTGCGGGAGAAACGGCAACAACAGCAATCCGGGAAGCTTGGCATTGCCGGCAAGGTGCGCGAGCCACGCGGCGATGACCGGCTCGGCCGCTTCGCGCTCAATGAGCGGCGTGCCGAGCGGAGCGAAGGGATGCGTCCATCCCACGAGCACCGGCAGCTTCAGCCCGTATCGCCGCGCCTCGATGCGTGCCGGAAAAAAGCCGAGCAGCCTGCGCGGGATCGTCCCCGACCAGACCAGCACCGCGCCGACATCGCGCCCGAACACGGCAGCGGCGGCGAGCGCGAAGGCGGGCTCGTAAAACGCGTTGGGCACCAGCGCGCGCGCCGCAAGCTCGCGCCATTCGTCGGCGATCGCCTCGAGCTGCGAAAGTTCGCGCCACTCGACGAAGAACGAATCGATCGCGTAGCGGTCGGCGACGGCGGCGCGCCGGGCGCTGGCGATCGCCGCGGCAGTGCCGAAAACATGCGGCGCGTGCTCGGTCGGCGCTTTGACCGTCATGACCGCGCCTCAGCGACCTTGGCGCCCGCCGAAAACGAAACAGTGCAGCGCCAGCCGGTTTTTCGCGACGAAGAACAGGCTGGCCGACTCGCATACGAGCGTGATCGCGTTGGCAATTGCGGCGCCGGCGATGCCGAAGCCGGGAATCAGCAGAAAGCAAAGCGCAATATTGATCGCGAACGAGCCGCCGTAGATGAGCGCGCAACTGCGGCGCTCGCCGAGCATATTGAGAAGCCGTTCCGCCGGGCCGACCGAGGCGCGCGCCAGAAGCCCGATGGCGAGAATGAACATCAGATAATAGCCGGACACGAACTCATGGCCGAACATCCGCAGCATCGGCTTGCCGAGCACGAGCAGCACCAGGATCGAACCGAGCGACGGCCAGAACGTCATCCGCACGGCGACGGCAAGAAAATCGACGAGCCGCTTGCGATCGCCGGCGAGGTGGTATTCGGCGAATTTGTGGGCCAGCGTCTGCGCCACCGAGAAATAGACGAAGGCGACCAGCGCCATCGTCTTGGAGGCGGCGTAATAGATGCCGACCTCATTCGGCGGACGGAAAAACTGCAGCACGAGCACGTCGGAATAAGTGAGCAAAAGAAAGAACGCCTCGACCACAAAAATCGGCGTCGAGGTCGAAAGCCAGGAGCGCACCGCATAAGCCTTGGGGCCGGGCTCGACCGCCGTTGCAAGCCGCCGATTGAGTACGACGAATTGGCCGATGGTGACGGCCCACCAGCCGGCGGCGGCGGTGAAGGTCGCGGTCACCGCGTTCATCGGCAAGCCGAGCGCAAAGGCGAAGCCAAGCAGCGCCAGCAGCAGGATTTGCCGCAGCACATAAGCGGGGCTGAGCCCGAGATTGATCCAGTCGTAGGAACGCGCGATTCCGCTCTGCACCTGCGCCATCCCGCAGATCGGCAACGCGGCACAGGCGAGATAGAGCGGCAAAATGCTGCTCGGCGCGATGTGCGGCGATAGCACGCTCACGACGAATGCGGCGGCGGCGGCGATTGCCGTCGCAATGATCGTCGCCAGCCAGCGGCTGCCGCCGAGAAATCCGCGCAGCAGCGCGAACCGTTTCTGTTCGATGTATTCGGGAATCAAGCGCTGCGCAGCCGAGCCGAGGCCGAGATCGACCATGCCGCCAATGAGCAGCACCCAGGTCCAGACATAGACGTAGACGCCGAATTGAAAGCCGCCGAGCCAGCGCGCCAGGGCGATCTGCGAGACAAACGCGATCACCGCGCTGACCACGCGGATGAGGAATGCGGCGCCGGCAAGCCGGCGCGCCACCGAGGAGTCGCTGCCGCCGACGAACGGAACGCGCAGCCACTCCGTGGCGCCGGCAAAATTACGCCAAGATGACCGGAAGAAAATACGCGAACGCGACGCGTGCTCGGAACTGATCGATGCCACAACGACCTCTGCACCGCCGTCGGCGGGACATGAGCGGCACCTTTAGCAAGGAAGCGTTAAGAATAGGTTGGGCGAAATTAACAATTGCTTGGGGAATTGCTAAGCGGCTCAGGTCGGAATCGTCTCGGCGGCCGTTGCGACCGCCGAGAGCGCAGCGGCAACCACACGGCGCTCTTCGGCGCCGAGCGGGCGCTGCGGCGCGATCGGATCTCCGACATCGTAGCCCTGTAACGTCAGCGCCGCCTTGACGCACGCCGCCAGGTTGAAGCGCGCAAACAGTTCGTTGATCCGCCACAGTTCGCGCTGCAACCGCATCGCCTGCGGCCATTGTCCGGCGCGGCAGAGCTCGTAGAGCCGCACGCTTTGCCGCGGAATGGCGCAGGCCGGTCCTGCCATCCAGCCGACGCCGCCGATCAGCATGACGGCGGCCGGAATGTGCGCCGAAGCCGAAAAGACCTTCAGCCGCTCGCAGCGATTGACGATTGACAGGAGCCGGCCCGTATTGGTCGAGGCGTCCTTGATGTAGCGGATGCGCGGATGCTCGCTCAAGCGCGCGATGACGTCGAGCGACAGGTCGGTGCGTTGGAATTGCGGATTGGTGTAGAGCACGACCGGCACGTCGACGGCGTCGGCGATGGCGCGGAAATACGCCTCGACCTGTGCGTCCGCGAGCGGGAAATAGGATTCCAGGATCGCCAGGATGCCGGCGGCGCCGAGCTTGGCGTAAAGGCGGGCCTGCGCAACCGCATCCGCGGTCGCGGTGGATGCCACGCCGGCGACAACGGGAACGCGGCCCGCCGCCGCTTCGACGGTCGCGCGCACAATGGCGGCACGCTGCCCGTTGTTGAGATAAGCGAACTCGCCGGTCGAGCCGAGCGGCGTGAGCCCATGCACGCCGGCGGCGATGAGATCGCCGACGAGCCGTCCGAGCACGCCGCTCTTGACGCGGCCTTCATCGTCGAGCGGCGAGACGAGATAAGGAAATACGCCGTGAAGCTCGGTCATTCGCCGTCCCTGCGCGGCAATGTGCGGAAAAATCCGTCGGCAATTCAGTTCGGCTTATACCGCGCCATCGCATCGCTCCAGACTTTGGCCCGGTCGTCGTCGAAGACCAAAGCCGGATCCTCGGGCACCGCGGCCCAGACGCCCTCCCGCAGTTCATTGTCGAGCTGCAACGGCGCCCAGCCGGCATAGCCGAAGGCGACCAGGCTTTGGCGCGGGCCTTTGCCGAGGCCGATATCGCGCAGAACCCGCGGGCCGCCGGAAAGCGCCACGCGCCCATCGATGTCGACGGTGTCGTCGCCATGATAGTCGGCGCTGTGCAGCACGAAACCGATCGCCGGATCGACCGGCCCGCCGAGAAAGAGCCGCACGTTTCCGGTCACGCCGCTCGCATCCGCGCCAAACGCCTGGAGCAGGCTGGCGATCGGACGCATGCCGATGGGCCGGTTGATGACAATGCCGAGCGCGCCGTCTTTGTTGTGCTGCGCCACCAGGATCACGGCGCGCTCGAAAGGCGGCCCGCTCAATGCCGCCGTGGCGATCAAGAGCTGGCCGGTGACCGAGGTGGGACCGGATACGTTCGGCGATGTCGGCAGCGGCAGCGCCGCATGCAGCACGCTCGCCGACAACAGGATCGCGGCGGCGGCCGCGAACCAGCGCATGGTGTTCCACGCAACCACGAGCCCGCCGCATCAGATGACAGAGGACAGATGACTGCGGACAGACGACATTCGACACACGATCAAATCCTCGATTCTGTCATCCATGATCCGTCGTCTGTCATCCGTCGTCTGTCATCCGTCGTCCGGAAGGTCAAACAAACTGTACCGCAATGCCGCCGAGTTGGCCAAAGTCGGCGTGCAGCGTGTCGCCTTTGCGCGCAAATACCACGCGCGTGAACGAGCCGGCGAGGATGAGGTGGCCCGGTTCGAGCGTCACCCCGTGCTGGCCGAGCTTGTTGGCGAGCCAAGCCACGCCGAGCGCGGGGTGGCCGAGCACGCCGGCGGCGACGCCGGTCTCCTCGATCTCCGAATTGCGATACATGACGCCGCCGACCCGACGCAGATCGACGTCGAGCGGTCCGACCGGCCGGCCGCCGATGACGATGCCGGCGGCCGCGCCGTTATCGGAGACCGTGTCGAATATCTTGCGCGGGTCCTGCAGCCGCGCATCGACGATCTCGATCGCCGGCACGACATACTCGGTCGCGCGCAGCACGTCGGCAAGCCCGATGCCGGGGCCGCGCAATTTCCTGCCGAGGATGAAGGCCAGTTCGACTTCGACCCGCGGCAGACAGAAATTTTCGTGGGCGACGCGCGCGCCGTCGGCAATCATCATATTGTCGAGCAGGTGCCCGTAATCCGGCTCGTCGATCTGCGAGGAGCGCTGCATGGCCTTCGAAGTGAGACCGACCTTGTGGCCGATGAGCTTTGCGCCGGCCGCGATTTTGCGGTTCGCCACTTCGGTGGAGATCGCGTAGGCATCCTCCATGGCGATGCCGGGCCAGGTCTTGGACAGTTGGACGGCCTGTTTGCGCGCTTTTTCCGCCGACATGAGGATATCGGCGGCTTTCCGGCGATCGGCTTCGGACATCATTGACTGGGAAACCTTTTCAGATCACCGACAGGCGGCCATCAGGACGACGGTTTCCTCAGGACATTCGCGTGCAGCCGGCTCCCGGCCGGACATCCACACCGAAGGCGGACAGTTCTCCGAGGACTGGACATCGATCGGGTTTCCGCCGGTGAACCCCTTGCCGCGGCAGGCATTGGCCGCGGCCGTTCGGCAGTCGGGTGCACCGTTGGGCGCGATGTCGCAGCGCTGACGAACTTCGACTACGCGCGTGCCCGGCAGCCGAAAAAGTGCGGTCGCCGCCTTCTTGGTCGCTTCCGCTGCGTTCTGTAGCGCATCTTGAGTGGCCGTTGCGGCGCCGTTGGCGGGGCCATTCGAATGCTTCGTCAGATCTTCGAATTTGCCGCGTGTACTGTCCCACCAGCGGCCAAACGCGTAGATGAAGCCAGGCCTCTCGGAAGGAGGCGGCTGCGCCGGAAACAGCCCGCGCGCCTGCGGCGCCGCTGGCGCCGTCGCTTGCGGCGCGGGCTGGACGGGGGCCGCCCGCACTGCGCCCGCGCCATTCGAGGATGGCGGTAGGACATCCTGGGCGAGCGCAATCGCCGCCGGCGATAGAGCGGCCGCCAGCAGCCATGACGTCGCCAACGCGCAAAAGCCGCGCGGCTTTCCGGTGCTCGCACTAATGACCTTTTCGGTGCTGTCCGTCATCGCAAACTCGTGGCGCCCGCAGCTCTTTGGCGTACTGACCTGGGCGTACCGAGTGACATCGCGCCCTCAGCCGGTTTGCGATTCTGCCGAGCAATTTGGGCAGCGGCAAGGTCAGAATTGGTGCAACGGGCCGAAAATCCCAGGCACGGGGGCTGGGCGCGAAGACGCCGTTTATCGTTCGGGCCGGCAAGTCTCGCGCCAGCGCGACCAGACGAACCAGGCGAAACCGGCCAGAACGACAGCCGCAATGGCCGCATCGAACTCGTGGAACAATCGGCGAAAAACCGGATCGCTGTCCCAGCGCGCTCCCAGTACGACGCCCACATAGGCGAGCGCCAAACACCAGGGCCATGAGCCGATGAACGAGTAGATCTGGAATTTCAGCATCGGCATCCGCGCCAGCCCGGCGGGAAAGGAAACGAAGGTGCGAACCACCGGAAGGAGGCGGCCGACAAAGACCGTAATGGCACCGTAGCGGGCGAAAAACCGTTCGGCGCGATCGAGCTCATCGTGGCGGATCAGGACATAGGCTCCCCAGCGTTCAAACGCTCTGCGGCCGCCTTTGGCGGCTACCAAGTAGGCAATCGTCGAGCCGACATTGCAGCCGAGCGCGCCCGCCGTCGCCGCGCCGATCAAGCTGAATTGCCCGAGCGATACCAGATATCCGGCGAACGGCATGATCACCTCGGAGGGGAGCGGAATACATGCCGACTCGATCGCCATGAGAGCGGCGACACCGAAATATCCCGCGGCCGAAATCACCGCGACGATGAAGGACACGAGCGCCGAAATGACGTGGTCGAGCATCGTTAAAGTATAGCTGGCGTCGGGGTTTGGGGCTCGGGCGGAGGCTGAAACCGACGCAATCAGCGCCGCTTGCGCGCGCGGCGGCCCTCGAGCACGACGATCTTGCGGCGCGACGTGTCCTCGATCGGCTTCTTCGGCACCTTCTCGGCGATGCCGAGGAGCCGCTCGCGCCGGTCCATCTCCTTCCAGACGTCGTCCGGGCGGATGCTGGCGGCGACCCAGAGCACAACCAGGTTATAGAGCAGATCGGCGCTCTCCTTGACGACGGCTTCGCGGTCGCCGTGCATGGCGTCGATGACCACTTCGACCGCCTCTTCGGCGAGCTTTTTCGCCATCTTGCTGCGGCCCGAGCGCAACAGCCGGGCGGTCCGCGAAGTCGACGGGTCGTCGTGGCGGCAGTCGAGCACCGCCTGATAGAGCCGGGTGATCGAATCACTCATGGCCAAGCAGAATAGCGCGATCTTGTCGCGAGTGTGTTAATGGCGGGGCAGCGGAACCCTCAGGGCCTCATTCGTCCTGGGCCAAAAGGCTCGCATTGCCGCCGGCGGCGGCCGTGTTGACGGTGACGACCTGCTCGGTGGCGAAGCGGCGCAGGTAGTTCGGGCCGCCGGCCTTGGGGCCGGTGCCGGACAGCCGGGCGCCGCCGAACGGCTGGGTGCCGACGACGGCGCCGATCATGTTGCGGTTGACGTAGATATTGCCGTTCGCCAGGCGCGCGGCGATGCGCTCGATCGTCAGATCGATGCGGGAATGGATGCCGAGCGTGAGCGCGGTGCCGTTGCCGGCGATATCGTCGAGCAGCGCGTCCAGCTCCCGCGCACGCCAGCGCACGACGTGAAGGACGGGTCCAAACAGCTCTTCTCTCAGATCGCCGGCGCGGTCGAGTTCGACGATAGCCGGCGCCACATAGGTGCCCCGGTCGGGCAACGCCCGATCGCGGTCCCAGCGGAAGCGCACGCGGCCGGCGCGCTCCATGGCGGCGATCCAGCTTTCCAGCTTGCTCTTGGCATCGGCATCGATCACCGGACCGACATGGGTCGAAACTTCGCGCGGATCGCCGACTCTCAGCTCCCGCGCCGCGCCGATCAGCATGTCGAGCATGCGTTCGGCGACATCCTCCTGCAGGGCGAGGAGCCGCAGCGCCGAGCAGCGCTGCCCCGCGGAGCGAAAGGCCGACGCAATCGCATCGTCGGTCACCTGCTCGGGCAGTGCGGTTGCGTCGACGATCATGGCGTTGATGCCGCCGGTTTCGGCGATCAACGGCACAATCGGCCCGCTCTTCGCGGCGAGGGCTCTATTGATGGCGCGGCCGACTTCGGTCGATCCGGTGAAGGCTATTCCGGCGACGCGCGGATCGTTGACGAGAGTTTCGCCCACCTCGCCGTCGCCGGGAAGAAGATGCAGCACGGAATCGGGCACGCCGGCCTCATGCAGCAGCGCGACGGCGCGCGCGGCGACGAGCGGTGTCTGCTCGGCCGGTTTGGCGACGACCGCATTCCCGGCCGCGAGCGCGGCTGTGACCTGGCCGAGGAAAATGGCGAGCGGAAAATTCCACGGGCTGATGCAGACGAACACGCCGCGGCCGCGATAGCGCAGCACATTGCTCTCGCCGGTCGGCCCCGGCATCGTTTGCTCCGCAAGCGAGCTTCGCGCCTGCGCGGCGTAATAGCGGCAATAATCGACCGCCTCGCGAAATTCGGCGAGCGCGTCGTCGAGGGTTTTGCCGCCCTCGTGTTGCAACAGAGCGAGGAGCTCGCCGCGATTTTCCTCGAGCCGCTCGGCCGCGCGTTCGAGCGCCGCGGCGCGTTCGTCGCACGACGTCGCCGACCAGGCCGAAAATCCCGCCGCTGCCGCCCCCATGGCTGCCGCCGCCGCTGCCGCGTCGGCCTCGCGCACGCTGCCGATCGGCTGGCCGTCGATCGGCGAGAGCATTCGGCGTTCGACGCCGGGCAGCGCGACGCCGTCGACAAGCGGCGCGGCCTCGACCGAAGCGGCCGTGCCGGCGCGAACCTCTTCGACGAGCGCATCGAGGCCCGCGCGCTCGCCGAACTCGACGCCCGCCGAATTTCGCCGCTCGGGCGCATAGAGTTCGCGCGGCAACGGAATTCTTCGATTGCGCGCGGCTTGCGCGCCGGCGATGCGCTCCCGCGGCCGCCGCAAGATCCGCTCGATCGGCACGCTCGGATCGGCGGCGACCGACACAAACGAGGAGTTGGCGCCGTTCTCCAGAAGCCGCCGCACCAGATAGGCGAGCAGATCGCGGTGGCCGCCGACCGGCGCGTAGACGCGGCAGGCGGTCGCGGGCAGTTCGGCCGACAACGCCTCGTAGAGGGCTTCCCCCATGCCGTGAAGGCGTTGAAACTCGAAACCGTCGACGCCGCCCGCCTCCTCGATCACGCTGGCGACGGTGAGCGCGTTGTGCGTAGCGAATTGCGGAAATAATCGCGGACGCGCGGCGAGGAGCTTTTTCACGCAGGCCATGTAGCAAAGGTCGGTCATGGCTTTGCGCGTGAACACCGGATAATCGGCCAGCCCGCGCTCTTGCGCGCGCTTGACCTCGGTGTCCCAATAGGCGCCTTTCACCAGGCGCACTGTCGGCCGCCGGCCGGTCGCCGCGGCCGCGTTCTCGACCCACTCGACCACATGCAACGCGCGCTTCTGATAAGCCTGCACGGCGAGGCCAAATCCGTCCCAGCGGTCGAGCGACGGATCGCTCAGCAGGGCCGCGATCGCTTCGAGCGAGAGCTCCAGCCGATCCGCCTCCTCCGCGTCGACGGTGAACTGGAGATCGCGCTCCTTCGCCATGCGCGCGAGCGCAACCGCCCGCGGGACGAGTTCCTTGAGCACGCGCTCGCGCGAGATCGCCTCGTAGCGCGGATGCAATGCCGAGAGCTTGACGGAAATTCCGGGCCGGCCGGGCAGCGCCGCATTGCCGGCGCTCGCCCCGATCGCTTCGATCGCGGCAGCGTAGGCGCCAAAATATTTTTCAGCGTCGGCCGCGGTGCGAGCGCCTTCGCCAAGCATGTCGAACGAGTAGCGCAGATCGGCGCGCGCGCGGGCGCGCGCCAGCGCCTCCTCGATCGTCCGGCCGAGCACGAAATGCGAGCCGATAAGCCGCATGGCCTGCCGCGTCGCCGCGCGCATGGCGGGCAGGCCGAGGCGGCGGACGACGTTGTCGAGAATGGTCTCCGGCGTCTCGCCCGGATGAATGATGCGCGCGGCGATGCCGAGCGTCCAGGCCGAGGCCGAAACGAGGATGGCGGTGGATTTGACGTCGCTGTCGAGCCAGCGTCCGGCGGCAAGCTTGTCCTCGATCAGCCGGTCGGCGGTCGCGGTGTCGGGCACGCGCAACAGCGCCTCGGCCAGCACCATCAGCGCGAGGCCCTCTTTGGTCGACAACGAATAGGCGTGCAAGAAATCCTCGACGCCGCCGAGGCCCGTCGCCTTGGCGCGAATCGCCTCCACCAGTTTTTTCGCGCGCGCGTCGATGCGGCGTTCCGCGGCATCGTCGCGGGCGGCTTGGGCGAGGAGACCGGTCGCCAGTTCTTCGTCAGGCGGCGCGAATGGCGCTTGAAAAGTTGGCAGCCTGGAATGAGGCGGGTCCATCGCGGAAGCCTATCCTCCCCCACGAAAATGGGGGAGGGGGAAACAGCGAAACGTCATTGCGAGGAGCGAGCCTCCTCCGCTCGCCGTGCGCGCTTCGGAGGGTTCGAGTCCGCCATAGCGCGGAGCGCGTAGGTGGAAGCGCGGAGCGCGTAGGTGGAAGCGACGAAGACTGAGCTGCCGACCTGGATTTGCGGCGCCTGTCATCGGGCTGGCCAGTTCGGGCCGGACCCGTTGGCGCGCAATCACGCAATAAAACCTCGTTCTCGCGATGCGATCGCATCCGAGTTTTGCCGGTGGCGAGCAGCGACGGAACGCGTGGCGAATGGAAACAGTCTCCATCCGCATTCGCCATTCGCATTCGCCGTTCGCAAAGCCTGCTTCCGAGCCTGATCTTCGTCAGATAAGCCGGCGGTGGCGACCGGCTCCATCACGATCAATGCCCGGCAAGCCAAGAATAAATCAAGAAAGAAAAGGAAGCGGAACGCCGGCAGACGCAAGTTTCCCTCCGTACCTTTCAGTACGGCGCGCGCCTTGCAAAGCGCGCACGCCTTCCGGCGTTCCACCGCGGCTCTCGCCAAGGGGACTATTCATCCCCAAGGCTCAGCGTCAGGCCATGCTTCCTGGGACTCGGCCGGAGCGCTCGATCCTGTAAGCCCGCCCCAACCGGGGGGCGGA